>Ga0073934_10003719_pt1 | contig 27281 bp, 21 predicted proteins | sample LarsenN4metaG_FD_76834 | JGI IMG/M metagenome (GOLD analysis project Ga0073934, IMG submission 76834) | Hot spring sediment bacterial and archeal communities from British Columbia, Canada, to study Microbial Dark Matter (Phase II) - Larsen... ... | reverse complement strand
CGCCGAGAAGATCAGGTTCGAGGCCCCCAGGAACGCCTCGTCGTCGTAGGCGTCGTGGTCCTGCCAGCGATCCTGGCGGTAGCGGTAGCCGCGCGTGCGCGGCCCCGGCCAGTCGGCAAAGTGCGCGGGCCGGGCGAAGCTGTCCACGAGGCCGTGCGGCGCGAAGAAGCGCTCGCGCACGAAGGACTCGTAGGTCTGGCCGCTGGTGCGCTCGATGACGAGCCCGGCGGCGTCGTAGGCGATGTTGGAGTACTCGAAGCGCGTGCCGGGCGCGAAGGTCGGCGCCGGGGCCTCCCGGCCGGCGATCGCGAGCAGCGCCGCGGTGGTGCGCGCCTGGCCGGGCCTGAAGTGGCGATCGAAGCTCTCGTACTCGGGTGCGAGCCCGTTGCTGTGGGCCAGCAGGTGGGCGACCGTAGCCTCGCGGTGCGGGTACTCGGGCACGATGTCCTGCACGCGCTGCTGCATCGCCAGCCGCCCGTCGTGCACCAGCCACCAGAGGCCGGCGGCGGTGAACGTCTTCGCGAGCGACCCGCCGTCGCTCGGGGTCTCGGGCGTGAACGCGAGGCCGAGCTCGTGGTTGGCGAGGCCGAAGCCGCGCGCATGCACCATCCGGCCATCGCGCATCAGCGCGATCGCGCCGCTGAACTGGCGCGCCTGAACGAGCGGCTCCACCAGGGCGTCGGCGCGCCGCCCCAGCGCGGCGTCGGGCTCCGGCCAGCCGGCACAACCGCCCAGCACGGCGGCCGTGAACAACGCGCCGGCACGCCGGCACGCCGTCAGCGCCCGAGCTGCGCCCACGGGAACAGCCTGCGGTTGACCCACTTGAAGGCCAGGTCGCTGACCAGCCCGATGAGCCCGATGACGATGATGCCGAAGATGATCTGGTCGGTGGCCAGCAGCGCCTGGCTGTCGGTGATCATGTGGCCGATGCCCGAGCTGGCGCCGATCAGCTCGGCCACGATCACGTACGTCCAGGCCCAGCCGAGCACCATGCGCAGCTGCTCGGCGATCTCCGGCGCGGCGCCCGGCACCAGCACGCGGCGGATGAGGCTCGCGTCCTTCACGCCCAGCGTGTAGGCCGCCTCCACCAGGTCGCGCCGCGTGTTGCCCACCGTGACGCTGATCATCAGCACCAGCGAGAAGAAGCTGCCGATGAAGATGACGGCGAGCTTCTGCGCCTCGCCGATGCCCACCCACAGGATCAGCAGCGGGATGAACGCGCTCGCCGGCAGGTAGCGCGCGAAGCTGATGAACGGCTCGAAGAACGCCTCGATCGGCTTGTAGGCGCCCATCGCCACGCCCAGCGGCACGGCGATGAGGGCGGCGATGACGAAGCCGCCGACGACGCGGAACACCGTCATGCCGATGTCCTCGGCAAAGCCCATCTTCGCCAGCAGCGTCCAGCCGCTCTGCAGCATGGCGAGCGGGTCGGCGAGGAAGGTCTTCTGCACGAAGCCGCCGAAGGTGGCGACACCCCACACCGCGACGAAGACGACGAAGAAGGACACGCCGAGCGCGACGCGCGCGGCCGGGCTGACCGGGGTCAGCGGCTTCATGGGGCGGGGTGGGCAGGCATGCCGGAAGTATCGGGCAAGGCCGGCGCGAACCGACCGCCGCCCGAGACTCGCACCCTTCGGAGCTCAGCGCGGGAGCCCCAGGTCGACCACCAGAGCGGCAATGCGGTCGCGCCCGGCCAGGAAAGGCGGATCGTCCGCGACCCAGTACTGGGCGATGCGCGAGGCGCGATAGTCCGGGTGCCGCGCCGCGGTGTCGCGCAGCACGGCGGTGGCTTCATCGCGCCGGTCCAGTTCGGCCAGTGCCGCGGCGAGCACCACGCCGTAGAAGGGCACGCGAGGATTGGCCAGAACCGAGGCCCGCGCCGCCTGCTCGGCAAGGGCGAAACGGCGGAGCAGGAACTGATTGAAGGCGATGAGGCCCTGCCAGACGGACACCCGCGAATCGCGCGGGCTGATGCGCAGTGCCCGCTCGCAGGCCGCGATGCTGTCCTCGAACCGCCCCAGGCGCAGCAGCGACGAGCAGCGGTAGTGGTGCGACGCCGGCTCGTTCGGATACTGCTCGGCGAGCTTGTCGGCGATCGCCGCCGTGCCACCCCAGTCGTGGTGGATCAGGGCGAGGTTCCACGCGGCCATCTGTGTGAGCTGCCGCTCGGGCGCGAGCTCCTTCAGGCGCGAGAGCGCTTGTTCCGCCTTCGCTATCGCCACCTGGCGATCGGACGCCCACTCCCAGTGCACCAGCGCGGCCTGCGCGAGGACCAGGCCGCCGAGGCAGCGGACGCAGTCCGCGTCGTATGCGAGCCCCGAGGCGAACAACGCGCTGGCTTCCTCCCAGCTCTCGCGCGAGACGCTGCGCAGCAGCTCGGCCATGCCCTGCAGCGCCAGGTCGTCGGCGCGAACCTGCCCTGGGGCCAGCGTGCGCGCCTCGGCTCCCACGGCGTCGCCGTACTCCACGACCAGCGTGCGTGCGAGGCTGCCGGCGACGTCGCCCACCCACCCGCTCAACTCGGCGCGCGGAATGTCGCGCTGGTCGGCCCACACGATGTGGCCGGTGCGTGCCTCGACCAGCGAGACCGAGAGCCGCATCCGGTCCCCTTCGCGCCGCGCAAGGCCGCTCAGCACGTGGCGCACGCCGAGCTCCCGCCCCACCACGCGCGGGTCGACGTCGCGGCCCCGGTACTTGGCGGTGGAGCCGCTTCCGACGACCTTCACGTTCTTCCAGCTGGCAAGAGTCGTCCCGAGGTCGCCGGCGACCCCGTCGACGAACCAGCGTTCGGTCCCGTCATCGCTCTCGAACGGCATGACCGCGAGCGAGCGGGGTGGCGCCTCCTCGTGCCGCCACGTGGCCCTGGCTGCCCAGGCCGCCATGCCCGCTGCGCCGACCAGGAGCGCGATGCCCAGCGCCGCGGGCCACCACCGCGCGGGTGGGCGCGCCCCTTCCACGGCGACCGCGACCGGTGTGGCCGGCGCGCCAGGGGCGGCCGGCGCATCCTCGTCGGCGGGCCCCGAACCCGACTCGCGGGCTGGCGCGACGACGTCGACCGGCGGCTCGGCCACCAGCAGGTAGCCGCGCCGCGGGACGGTGCGCACGCGGCGGTGGTCATGGTCGGCCAGTGCACGCCGGATGTCGCCCACCGCCTGCACGAGCGAGTCCTCGGTGACGATCACGTCGCCCCAGACGCGACGCATCAGCTCGTCCTTGGAGACCACCTGGCCGGCCTGCTCGCCGAGCGCGATCAACACGCGCAGCGCCTGCGCTCGCAGCTCGACGGGCCGGCCGTCGGCGCCGACGAGCTCGCTGCGCGCGAAGTCGAGCGTGCAGCCCGGCCCGAGCGCGAGGCTCGGGCGCGCCGCCAGCGGCAAACCGGCGTCTCGTTGCATGGCGCGAGGAAGGGGTGCTGGCGGCAATGTACTCCTCGACGCGGGGCCGGTTCCAGGGTGGTTTCGGAGTTCTTCGGCCCGATTTCGGCGCGCTTCGGGACTTGCCGGCGGTGCGGGGCGGATCTTGGCGGCTCGCCTTCAGCCAAGGAGCCCGCCCATGTCTGCTCGATTCGCTCGATCCGTTGCCGCCGCGCAAGCGGCACGCGCCCTGGCGGCCGCGCTGGCGATCCTGGCGGGGGCCACGTGCCCGGCCCGGGCCGCGGACAGTGCCGCCGACCGCGCGGCGCTCGAGCGCGCCGTCGCCGACCACCGGGCCGGCCGCCTGGCGCGCGCCGAACGCGCCTTCGAGGCCCTGGCCGAGCGCGGCGTGCCGGCCGCCTCGTTCAACCTGGGCATCATGCACTTGCACGGGGAAGCCCGTGCCGCCGACCGGCGCAAGGTGCTGCCTCTGCTCGAACGCGCCGCGCGTGCCGGCTTTGCCACGGCGCAGTTCGCGCTCGGCCGCCTGCTCGAGACCGGTCACCTCGGCCGCCCCGATCTCGCCGAGGCGCGCCGCTGGTACGAAGCCGCGGCCGAGCGCGGCAGCGTCGAGGCGCAGGTCGAGGCCGGCACCGCCTACTACCTGGGGCGCGGCGCGCCGAAGTCGCGCGCCAAGGCCGCCGGCTGGTACCTGCGCGCCGCGCGCGGCGGCGACGTGGGCGCGATGTACCTGCTCGCGGCCATGCTGGAACACGGCGACGGCGTGGCGCGCGACCTCGCCGCCGCGCAGCAGTGGTACGCGCAGGCCGCAGCGCTGGGCGACAGGCTGGCCGCCGCGAAGGCGGCGCAGCTCGAGGACGCGGCGCAGGCGCTGTGACGCGCGGAGCCTGCCGCGCCGGCCCGGAGCGCGCGCTTTCGGCGGGCCGCGGCGCGGCCCGCCTTCTTCGCGGCTGCTACTTGATGAACCGAGTGTCGGCCAGCTTCGAGAGGTCGGGGATCGACTTGATGATGCCCACCTCCAGCAGCAGCTCGGCCGCCTCCTTGCTGAACGCGGCATGCTCGCCGGCGAAGAACTTCTGGTTGGCCGCGCGGTCCTGCCAGCGCAGGTAAGCCTGGCTCTTCTCGAACTGCTCGCCGGTCTGCTTGACGTCGGCGCCCATGATCTCGAAGCTCTTCTTCGGGTCCTTCTTGATCATCTCGAGGGCCTCGAAGTAGCTGTCGGCCAGTGCCTTGGCGGCCTTCGGGTTGTCGGCCAGGAACTTGGGCGTGCAGCCGAAGGTGTCCATCACCATCGGGTAGTCGAGCGTCGTCGCGAGGATCTTGCCGGCCTCGGGCTTGGCCCGCACCTGGCCCATGTAGGGCTCGTAGGTCATGCCGGCGTCCACGCCCGCGGTGTTGGCGAGGATCGCGTTGGCCGCCGGCTGCGGGCCCATGTTGACGATGCTCACGTCCTTCATCGTCATGCCGTTCTTCTTCAGGATCCACGCGAGGCCGAAGTAGCCCGCGGTGCCCGGGGCGTCGGCGGCCACCGTCTTGCCCTTCAGTTCCTTGATGCTGTTGATGCCCGGCTTGGCGATCAGGCCGTCGGCGCCGTAGCTCTTGTCGAGCTGGAAGATCTGCGTCGTCGCGACGCCGTTGGCGTTCCAGACGATCCAGGTTTCCACCGTCGTCGCGGCGCACTGGATGTCGCCACTGGCGATGGCGAGGTGGCGGTCCTTCTGCGGGATCTTCTTGATCGTCACGTCGAGGCCGTTCTTCTTGAACAGGCCCATCTCCTTGGCCAGCGTCAGCGGGGCGAAGCCGGTCCAGCCGGAGATGCCGATGCCGACCTTGGTCTCCTGCGCCTGGGCGCTCACGGCGAGGGTCAGGGCAAAGGTGGCGGCCAGGGCGGTCAAGGTCTTCTTCATGCAGGCTCCTCGTGGGGTTTTGGATGGGGAACGGGACGGAACGGTCGGCTAGGCCGCGATCCACAGCTGCGGCAGGCGGCCGGGCTCGCGAAGCGGACGCAGGATACGCGCCAGCGTGCCGTCCGCCACCATCGCGCTGGCGGCCTCGATGTCGGGCGCGAGGTAGCGGTCCTGCATCATCGCGGGGCAGCGCGCGCGCAGCGTGGCGTGCGCCTGCTCCAGCGCGGTGCTGCTTCGGAGCGGCCGCAGGAACTCGATGCCCTGCGCCGCGGCCAGGAACTCGATGCCGAGGATGCGCGCGACGTTGGCGATCATCGGCTGCAGCCGGCGCGCCGCGAAGGTGGCCATGCTGACGTGGTCTTCCTGGTTGGCGCTGGTGGGCAGGCTGTCGACGCTGGCCGGGTGCGCGAGGCTCTTGTTCTCGCTGGCGAGCGACGCGGCGGTGACGTGCGCGATCATGAAGCCGCTGTTCAGGCCCGCGTTGGGCGTGAGGAAGGGCGGCAGCCGCGAGACGCCGGCGTCGATGAGCATCGCGATGCGCCGCTCGGCGATCGCGCCCACCTCGGCGATGGCGGTGGCCATCGCGTCGCAGGCCAGCGCCACCGGCTCGGCGTGGAAGTTGCCGCCGCTGATCATCGCTGCATCTTCGGCGAACACGAGCGGGTTGTCGGTCACGGCATTGGCCTCTCGCAGCAGCACGAGCGCCGCGTGGCGCAGCTGGTCGAGGCAGGCGCCCACGACCTGCGGCTGGCAGCGCAGGCAGTAGGGGTCCTGCACGCGGTCGTCGCCGTCCAGCATCTGGCTCTGCCAGGGCTGGACATCCCCCTCGGGGGGCGACGCGCGCGGCGCGACAGTCGGGGGGCGCATGGCCAGGTGGCTCTTGCGGATCTCGCTGCCGGCGAGCAGCTGGCGGTAGTACTCGGCCACGTCGATCTGGCCCGGCTGGCCGCGCAGCGCGTGGATGCGCGGGTCGAACGGCCCGTCGCTGCCGCGCGCCGCGTCGACCGTCAGCGCGCCGACCACCAGCGCCGCCTCGAGCACCGGCTCGAACGTGAAGAAGGCGTGCAGCGCCAGCGCCGTGCTCGTCTGCGTGCCGTTGATCAGTGCGAGGCCCTCCTTGGCCTCGAGCCGGAGCGGCGCGATGCCGGCGCGGTGCAGCACCTCGGCGGCCGGGCGACGCTGCCACGATGTGCCCGAGCCCCCCTCGCCACGCGCCTCGACGAGGAACTCGCCCTCGCCCATCAGCGCGAGCGTCATGTGCGCCAGCGGCGCGAGGTCGCCCGAGGCACCCACCGAGCCCTGGCTCGGCACCACCGGCACGAGGCCGGCGTCGTAGGCGGCCATCAGCGTCTCGATGACCACGGGCCGCACGCCGGAGTGCCCGCGCGCCAGGCTGGCCGCCTTGAGGCCGAGCATCAGCCGCACGACCGCCGGCGCCAGCGGCTCGCCGACACCGACGCTGTGGCTGCGGATCAGGTTCCACTGCAGCGTGTCGAGGTCTTCGCTGCTGATGCGCGTGGACGCGAGCTTGCCGAAGCCGGTGTTGACGCCGTAGACCGGCGTGTCGCCGGCCGCGGCGCGCTGCACCACGGCCGCGCTGGCGGCGATGGCCGGCATCGCGGCCGGGTCCAGCGCGAGGCGCACGCCGCCGGCGTGCAGCGCCTGCAGGTCCTCGAGCACGAGGCGCCCGGGTCGCAGCAGCAGGGTTTCCATCGTCCCCGAGCTCCCTTCCGCCATCAGCGCGCCGTGCCGCCCGGCGCCAGCATCGGCAGGTTCAGCCCCTGCTCGCGCGCGCACTGCGCGGCGATCTCGTAGCCGGCGTCGGCATGGCGCATCACGCCGGTGGCCGGGTCGTTCCACAGCACGCGCTCGATGCGCCGTGCGGCCGCGTCGGTGCCGTCGCAGACGATGACCACGCCCGCGTGCTGCGAGTAGCCCATGCCGACGCCGCCTCCGTGGTGCAGGCTCACCCAGGTGGCGCCGCCGGCGGTGTTGAGCAGCGCGTTGAGCAGCGGCCAGTCGCTCACCGCGTCGCTGCCGTCCTTCATCGCCTCCGTCTCGCGGTTGGGGCTGGCGACGCTGCCGCTGTCCAGGTGGTCGCGGCCGATGACGATGGGCGCCTTCAGCTCGCCGTTCCTCACCATCTCGTTGAACGCAAGGCCGGCGCGGTGCCGTTCGCCGAGGCCGATCCAGCAGATGCGCGCGGGCAGCCCCTGGAAGGCGATGCGCTCGCCGGCCATGTCGAGCCAGCGGTGCAGGTGCTTGTCTTCCGGGAACAGCTCCTTCATCTTCGCGTCGGTCTTGCGGATGTCCTCCGGATCGCCCGAGAGGGCCACCCAGCGGAACGGCCCCTTGCCGCGGCAGAAGAGCGGCCGGATGTACGCCGGCACGAAGCCCGGGAACGCGAACGCGTTCTTCACGCCCTCGTCGAAGGCGACCTGGCGGATGTTGTTGCCGTAGTCGACGGTGGGGATGCCCATCGCCTGGAAGTCGAGCATCGCCTGCACGTGCACGGCGCAGCTCTTCGCGGCGGCGGCCTTCAGCGCGGCGTGCTGCGCGGCGTCGGCCTGGGCCGTCTTCCACGCGTCGACGCTCCAGCCAGCGGGCAGGTAGCCGTTGACGAGGTCGTGCGCGCTCGTCTGGTCGGTGACGAGATCCGGCTTCATGCCGCCCGCCTTCGCGCGCTTCACGAGCTCGGGCAGCACCTCGGCCGCGTTGCCGAGCAGGCCGATGGAGATGGCCTTCTTCTCGGTGGTGTACTTCTTGATGCGCGCGAGCGCGTCGTCGAGGTCGGTGGCCTGCTCGTCGAGGTAGCGGCTGCGCAGGCGGAAATCGATGCGGCTCTGCTGGCACTCGATGTTCAGGCTGCACGCGCCGGCGAAGGTGGCCGCCAGCGGCTGCGCGCCGCCCATGCCGCCCAGGCCTGCGGTGAGGATCCAGCGGCCAGTCCACTCGCCGCCGTGCGCCGGAGCGCCGGGCCGCCCCAAGCCCGGCGCCGCCCCCTCGGGGGGCAGGTCGGCGCTCGCGCCGGCCGTGGGGGCTCCATAGTGCTGCTTGCCGGCTTCGACGAACGTCTCGTACGTGCCTTGCACGATGCCCTGGCTGCCGATGTAGATCCAGCTGCCGGCGGTCATCTGGCCGTACATCATCAGGCCCTGGCGGTCGAGCTCGTGGAAGTGCTCCCACGTCGCCCACTTCGGCACGAGGTTGCTGTTGGCGATGAGCACGCGCGGTGCGTCGGGGTGCGTGCGGAACACGCCCACCGGCTTGCCGCTTTGCACGAGCAGGCTCTCGTCGGGCTTGAGCTTCTTCAGTGCCTCGAGGATGGCCTCGAAGCAGGCCCAGTTGCGCGCCGCCTTGCCGATGCCGCCGTAGACCACGAGCGCGTCGGGGTTCTCGGCCACCTCGGGGTCGAGGTTGTTCTGGATCATGCGGTAGGCCGCCTCGATGAGCCAGTTGGCGCAGGCGATGTCGGTGCCGCGCGGGGCGCGCACCGGGCGCGCGCCCTGGGCGCCGTGGGGAAGCGGCTTGACGTCGGAGAGGTCGGTCATGGCAGGTCTCCCGCGAGAGGATGGGGCCGCCTGGCGTGTGGGCACGAAGCGGCAGGTCAGAAGATCGGTGGGCACCCGGGCAGTGCGCGACACGCGCGGCGCTCAGGGTCAACCCGGAGCGCACTGTACTTGTCTATACAAGTCTAGACAAGTATCCTTCCGCTCATGGTTTCCCCGGAGGTCGCCGCCACCGCCATCGCCGCGACGGGCACGTCGGCTCCGGCCCCTTCCGCGGCGGCCAGCGCCCCCTACGTGCGCGTCAAGCAGCACCTGAAGGAAGGCCTCGCCGCCGGGCGCTGGCCGCCGGGCGCGCTGATGCCGAGCGAGGCCGAGCTGGTCGGCGAGTTCGGCGTCAGCCGCATGACGGTGAACCGCGCGCTGCGCGAGTTGCAGGCCGAGGGCCTGGTGAGCCGCACGCAGGGCGTGGGCACCTTCGCCGCGCCGCTGCACCGCGTGAGCAGCACGCTGACGATCCGCGACCTGCACGAGGAGATCGAATCGCGCGGCCACCAGCACCACGCCGTGGTGCACCTGCTTCGCGCCGAGAAGGCGCCGGCGGCGCTGGCGCAGCAGCTGGGCCTGGCGACCGGCGCGCGCGTCTTCCACAGCCTCATCGTGCACCACGAGAACGGCGTGCCGCTGCAGTGCGAGGACCGCTACGTGAACCCGGCCTGCTGCCCCGGCTACCTCGAGGCGGACTTCACCTCGACGACGCCGACGCAGCTGCTCTTCGAGACGACGGCGCTGTGGCGCGCGCAGTACACGATCGAGGCCACCGCGCCCACGGCCGAGGAAGCGCGGCTGCTCGGCATCGGCGCGCGCGAGCCCTGCCTCGTCGTCACGCGGCGCACCTTCACGCGCGACGCGCCGATCACCATCGCCCGCCTCGTCCACCCGGGCGGGCGCTACCAGCTGCAAGGGGAGTTCCAGCCTTGAGTGCCTTGAGTTCCCTCGGTGCCCACCCGAGCCCTGCGCCTGCGGCCGAGCGGGCCGCAGCGCGCCCGGCATCGCTGCGCGCCCGCGCCGAAGCCGTGGCGCCGCCGGACCTCGTCGCCGCCTTCCAGCGCGACGGCGCCGTCTGCCTGCGCGGCGTGCTCGCGCCTTCGGAGGTCGAGCGTCTGGCCCGCGGCATCGACGCGAACCTCGCCGCGCCGAGCCCGCGCGCCATCGTCGCCAGCCGCGCGGGCGACCCCGGCTTCTTCATCGAGGACTTCTGCAACTGGCAGGGCAACGAGAGCTACCGCGCCACCGCGCTCGACACCGCGCTGCCCGAGGTGGCCGCGCGGCTGATGCAGAGCCGCACCGTGCGCCTCTATCACGACCACATGCTCACCAAGGAGCCGGGCACGCGCACGCCGACGCCCTGGCACCAGGACCAGCCCTACTACAACATCGAGGGGATGCAGAACGTGAGCTTCTGGATCCCGGTCGATCCGGTGCGGCGCGCGAGCACGCTCGAGTTCCTGGCCGGTTCGCACCGGGGCCCCTGGCTGATGCCGCGCACGTTCATGGACCACCAGGCGAAGTGGTTCCCCGAAGGCAGCCTCGCCGAGCTGCCGGACATCGAGGGACGCCGCGCCGAGCTGGAGATCCTCGGCTGGGCGCTCGAGCCGGGCGACGCGGTGGCCTTCCACATGCTCACGCTGCACGCGGCCGGCGGCGTCGACGGCGACCGCCGGCGGCGCGTCTTCTCGCTGCGCTACCTGGGCGACGACATCACGCACGCGCCGCGCCGCTGGAAGACCTCGCCCGATTTCCCGGGGCTGGCCGAAGAGCTGCCGGCCGGCGCGCCGATGCGGCATGCGCTCTTCCCACTGCTGATCGGCGAAGCGGCTGCGGCCGGCTGAGCGCACGGATCGCTCATCGTCAACCGCCTGGGGCTTACGCATGCTGCACCTGCTCTCGCTCAGCGCCTGTGCGCCGCAGTCGTGGCGCAACGGCGGCGGCACGACCCGTGAGCTGCTGCGCTGGCCCGCGGCGATGGGCCACGAAGGCGAGGCGGCTGGCGCCGCGAACACCGCCACCGACGACCCGTGGCTCGTGCGCGTGAGCGTGGCCGAGATCGCGCGCGACGGCCCGTTTTCGCCCTTCCCCGGCGTCGACCGCTGGTTCGCGGTGCTCGAAGGGGCCGGCGTGAGGCTCGCGCTGCCCGAGGGCGCAGAGGCCCGTCGCCCGGGCGACGACGCCCTCGCCTTTGCGGGTGAGGCAGCGCCCGGATGCCGCCTGATCGACGGCGCCACCTCGGACCTGAACCTGATGGTCCGGCGAGCCGCGAGCACGGCCGGTAGCCCCGGTGCCACTGGTGCCGCCAGTGCCGCCCACGCGGGCACGAACGCCCGGCCCACGGCCTCGATGCGCCTCGCTGCGCCCGGCTCGGTGCAGCGCGGCCGCCGCCCCTGGCGCGCCCTCTACGCGCACGCGCCTTGCCGCCTGCTCGCCGACGACGACTGGCACGACCTGCCCGCCGGCACGCTGGCCTGGTCGGACGCGAACCGCGCCGAGACCTGGGAGCTGGCCGAGGCGGGGCTCGCGTTCTGGATGAGCTTCGAACCAGGATCGCCATGAACGCACCCTCGCACCCGGCTACGCAGACCGGCGCCGTGTCGAGCACGACGCAGCCGCCCCGCGTGTGGCGCCACGCCCGCCTCGCCACCTTCGCGCCCGGCCGGCCCTGGGGCTGGATCGACGACGGCGCGCTCGTCACCACCGGCGACCGCATCGCCTGGGTCGGCGCGGACGTCGACCTCCCTGCGTCCTTCCGGTCCACCGACGAGACCGACCTGCAAGGCGCCCTGGTCACGCCCGGCCTCGTCGATGCCCACACGCACCTCGTCTACGGCGGCGACCGCGCCGGCGAGTTCGAGCTGCGCCTGCAGGGCGCCACCTACGAAGAGATCTCGCGCGCCGGCGGCGGGATCCGCTCCACCGTCGCCGCCACGCGCGCGGCCAGCGACGACACGCTCTTCGAGAGCGCCGCCCGGCGCGCCCGCCTCCTGATGGCCGAGGGCGTGACGACGATCGAGGTCAAGAGCGGCTATGGCTTGGCGGAAGCGCACGAGGCCCGCTGCCTCGCCGCCGCGCGGCGCCTGGCGCGCGAGCTGCCGGTGGACGTGCGAACCACGTCGCTCGCCGCGCACGCGCTGCCGCCGGAGTACGCCGGCCGGCCCGACGACTACATCGATGCCGCGGTGACGTGGCTCGCCGGCCAGCAGGCCGCCGGCCTCGTCGATGCGGTCGATGCCTTCTGCGACACGATCGGCTTCACGCCCGCGCAGACGACGCGGGTCTTCGACGAGGCACGGCGGCTCGGCCTGCCGGTCAAGCTGCACGCCGAGCAGCTCAGCGACCAGGACGGCGCCGCGCTCGCCGCGCGCTACGGCGCGCTCAGCTGCGACCATCTGGAGCACCTCTCGCCGCGCGGCGTCGCCGCGATGGCGGCCAGCGGCACGGTGGCGATGCTGCTGCCCGGCGCCTACTACTTCCTGCGCGAGACGAAGTTGCCTCCGGTGGCCGCGCTGCGCGAGGCCGGCGTGCCGATCGCCATCGCCACCGACCACAACCCGGGCAGCTCGCCGGCGCTGTCGCTCGTGCTGATGCTGAACATGGCCTGTACGCTGTTCCGCCTGACGCCCGAGGAGGCCTGGCGCGGCGTGACGGTGAACGCGGCGCGGGCGCTGGGCCTCTCCGACCGCGGCGTGCTGGCCGCCGGCCTCCGCGCCGACTTCGCCGTGTGGGACGCCGAGCACCCGCGCGAACTGGCCTACCGCTTCGGGCACAACCCCTGCCGCCGGCGCGTGTTCGCCGGCGCCGAGGCGGCGCGCGCCTGAGCGCCAAAGCCCCAGCATCACCGCACGATCACCACAGCGCCAGCGACGCGGCCCGAGCGACACCGACGAGCCCGCGTCCCGCGAGACGACGATGACCGACACCTTCACCCTGCACCGCGGCACGACGCCACTGCTCATCAGCATGCCGCACGCCGGCACGTCGATCCCCGAGTCGCTGAGGCCGCGCTACACGGCGCGTGCCCTGGAGGTGGAAGACACCGACTGGTTCCTCGACCGCCTCTACGCCTTCGCAGGCGACCTGGGTGCCGGCCTGCTCGTGCCGCGCCTCAGCCGCTACGTCATCGACCTCAACCGGCCGAGCGACAACCGGCCGATGTATGCCGGCCGCAACAACACCGAGCTGTGCCCGACACGGCACTTCACGGGCGACCCGATCTACCGCGAGGGGCAGGCCCCCGGCGACACCGAGATCCGCGAGCGCGTGGCCCGCTACTGGCAGCCCTACCACGATGCGCTGCGCGAGGAGACGCAACGCCTGCGCGCCGCGCACGGTCACTGCGTGCTCTTCGACGCGCACAGCATCAAGAGCGAACTGCCGTGGCTCTTCGAGGGCACGCTGCCGCACATGAACCTCGGCACGGCCGAGGGCACGAGTTGCGCGCCCGCGCTGCGCGAGCAGCTCGCCGGCCTGTTCGCGGCGCAGCAGGCCTACAGCCACGTCGTCGACGGCCGCTTCAAGGGCGGCCAGATCACGCGCCAGTACGGCCGCCCGGCCGAGGGCGTGCATGCGGTGCAGCTCGAGATGAGCTGGCGCGCCTACATGGAGGAGTCGCCGCCGTACCGCTGGCACGAGGCCCGCGCCGCCGCGGTGACGCCGCTGCTGCGCCGGCTGGTGCAGGCGATGATCGACTGGAGGCCGCGTTGACCGCGCCGGCGGCCGCGGCCGGCGCGGCGCGCTCCGGACCACCCGCGCTGCTGTGGGCCGAGCAGGCGTGGGTCGACGGCCGCTGGCGCGAGTCGGTGCTGCTCGAGGCGGGCGAGGACGGCTGCTGGGCCGCGGTGCTCCCGGGCACGCTACCGCCGCCGGCTGCCGCGCGCCTGAGCGGACCGGCGCTACCGGGCCTCGTCGACGCGCACAGCCACGCCTTCCAGCGCGCCTTTGCCGGCCTGGCCGAGAGCCGCAGCGGCGCGCACGACGACTTCTGGTCCTGGCGAGACCGCATGTACGGCGTCGCGCTCGCGATCTCCACCGACGGGTTGCGCGAGCTCGCGACGCGCCTGTACCGCGAGCTGCTCGCCGGGGGCTACACGCACGTGTGCGAGTTCCACTACCTGCACCACGCGAACGACGGGCAGCGCCACGCCGACCCGGCCGCGATGAGCCTCGCGCTCGTCGAGGCGGCGGCCGCGGCCGGCATCGGCCTGACGTTGCTGCCGGTGCTCTACGAGCGCGCCGGCTTCACGGCGCCGGCGCTGCGCCCGGACCAGCGGCGCTTCGCCTCCGACGTGGACTTCGTGCTCGCGCTGCGCGACCGCGTGCGGGCCGCGGGCCGTGCAGGCGCCGGTGCGGGCGCTGCGGGCGTCCCCCGTGCGCCGCGGGCCGGCGTGGCCATCCATTCGCTGCGCGCCGCCGCCGAACCCTCGATCCGCGCGCTGATCGGCCGCCTGGCGGGTGACGAAGGGCCGGTCCACATCCACGTCGCCGAGCAGACCGGCGAGGTCGAGGACTGCCTCGCCGCCACCGGCGCGCGCCCGATCGAGTGGCTCGCGCGCACCGGCTGGCTCGACGCGCGCTGGCAGCTCGTGCACGCGACGCACGCCGAGCCGCGCGAGATCGAGGCGGTGGCCCGCACCGGCGCCGGCATCGTCGTCTGCCCCACGACCGAGGCCAACCTCGGCGACGGCGTGCCCGACCTGCCGCGCTGGCTGGCGGCCGGCGTGCCGCTTTCGATCGGCTCGGACAGCCAGGTCTGCCGCAGCGCGGCCGAGGAACTGCGCTGGCTCGACTACGCGCAGCGGCTCGTGCACCGGCGGCGCAACGTCGGCGCCGACCCGGCGCGATACGAGGGCTCGACGGCGGCGCGCCTGTTCGAGGCCTGCCTCGCCGGCGGCGGCAGGGCCGCGGGCTTCGCGCGCTGGGGCCTCGCGCCGGGCGCACCGGCCGACCTGCTGGTGCTGGACACCGCCGCGGCGGGACTGCAAGGCGTGCCCGACGCGCATCGGCTCGACGCCTGGGTCTTCGCCACCGATGCGGCGACCGCGGCGCCGGCGATCGCCGAGACCTGGGTGGCGGGCCGGCGCGTGCGCTGACCGCGCCCGAGGAGGCGCCGCAGGGCGCGCGTCCTCAGTGGATGAAGCGGCCGTTGCGGTCGACCATCGACAGGTCGACGAAGCGCGAGCCGATGTGCTCGGCGTTCGTGTACTGCACCTTCACGCCGCCGAGGTCGAACGTCGAGCCGCGCAGCGTGCGCGCGAAGGAGGCACGGCTCAGGTCGCGGCCCGCGGCCTTGAGCGCCATCGCCAGCGCCTTCGCGGTGAGGTAGCCCTCGAGTCCGCCGTAGCTGAACTCGGCCTTGGGGTTGGCGCGCAGAGCCGCCTCCTGGTACTCGCGCGTGATCTCGCGCTTGCGCTCCCAGGGGCTCGGCACGACCTGCGCGAAGACCATGCCCTTGGCCATCGGCCCGAGGCCGCGTGCGATCTCCGTCGAGCCGGAGTTGACGGCGACGAAGCGCGTCTTCAGTTCCGCCCGCAGGCTCCTGGCGACGAGCTTCTCGTAGAGCCCGGCGGAGCCGTGGTTCAACAGCATGTCGGGCTTGGCATCGCGGATGCGCACAACCATGCGGTCGAGATCGGCGTCGGAGGTGTCGCCCTTGAACGGCAGCGACAGCACCACCTGCATGCCGAGTTCCCTGGCGATGAGGTTGACGTTCTCCAGGTGCTCCTTGCCGTTGGCCCCCTCGACATGGAAGAAACCCACCGTCTTCAGGCCCACGCTCCTGCCCCAGGTCATCAGGGCACGGAACTCGTCGCGGTGCTCGGCACGCACCGGGAACACCCACTCCTGGAAGGGCCGGCGCAGCGCCGGCGGCCCGGCCATCGGGCCGAAGAACGGCACCTTGCGTTCGTTGGCGACCTTCATCACCGCCGTCGACGGGCCACCCTCCACCGATCCGAAGAGCAGGAAGACGCCGTCGTCCACGAGCTTGCGCGCGTTGGCCTCGGCATTCGCACTGCGGTTGTCGTCGTCGAGGGTCTTCACGACGATGCGGCGGCCGTTGACGCCGCCGGCCGCGTTGACCTGATCGATGTACAGCTTCATGCCGTGGTGCGCGGCGACGCCGTAGGCGTTCTTGCCGCCCTGCAGCGTGATGTTCTGGCCGATCACGATCTCGGTGTCGGTGATGCCGGGGTCGGCGGCCTGCGCCGGGCCGACGGCAAGGGCGCAAGGCCCGGCGATGGCGAAGGCGAGGGCGAGGGCCCTGCGGGCGCGGAAGGGGGGTTTCTTCTTCTTGAGCATGCGGGAAGGCGAGGTCGGGACCGTTCGGTTCGACGGCAGGAGCACCAGCGTGGAACTAGGGATCCGCGCCAAGCTAGGGGTGCTTCTACCGCCCTGTTCGTAACAAAAAGGCTGGCAGAATTCACGGAAAGGGCAATCCCGTGGCTGAAACCAAGGGTAAGCCCGGGTCTGGTGTAGGGGTTCGGACGACGCGCGAAGCACACGCCGACCCCAACCGAGTCGTTGCGGAGCCCGTTGCGGCCGGCGGGCCTCCGAGTCGTCGTTGGGAGCATGGATGAGCCTGAGTGCCGATGCCGGGGGCGAGCCCGGTACGCGCCGCCACGTCGCGGCGCCGGCCGGCGGCACGGCGCCGCGGCAACGCGCAGACCTGCCGACGGCGCTGCTGCACTGGGGGCTCGTGCTCGCGCTGCTGGTCAGCGTGTCGACGGGCTGGCGCATCGCCAGCCTCGGCGACGGCGGAACGATGGCGCGCTGGGTCGACGCGCTGGCGCTGCAGGGCAACGTGCCCTGGCTGCACTTCGTCAGCGCCACGGCGCTGGTGGCGCTGGTGGCCGCGTACTTCATCTTCCTGTGGCGGCTCGGGTTGCTGGGCCGCCTGTCGCTGCGCCTGGCGAGCCTGCGCTCGCCCGACCGGCGCACGCGCTGGCAGGCGCTGAACCGGCTCGTCTACTGGGTCGCGCTCGCGCTGCTGGCCACGTCGGCCCTGACGGGCTCGCTGATGTACTTCGCCCCGGGCGTCGTGCCCACCGAGCCGCTGGCGGCGCTGCATGAGTTCATCTCGTGGGCCTTCGTCGGCTACATCGTGCTGCACGTGCTGGCGCAGTGGGGGCTCGGTGGCCTCGCGCAGCTGACCAAGCTGTTCACGCCGCGGATGGCCTACGGCGCCGGCGCCGCCATCGCGCTGGGGGCCGGCGTGGCGGTCGCCGCGGTGGCGGTGCTGGCCGACAACGGCAGCCTGCCTGCGCTGCAAGTGGCGCGCACGGCGGTCGCGCCGGTGGTGGACGGCGACCCGGCCGACCCGGCCTGGGCCGGCGCTGCCGAGGCCGTGGTGCACACGACGCGCGGCAACGGGCTCGAGGGCGGCGAGGTCTCGGTGCACGTCAGGGCGCTGCACGACGGCAAGCGCGCCTGGCTGCTCTTCCGCTGGCCCGACGCCACGCGCAGCCAGAAGCACCTGCCGCTCGTGAAGACGGAGTCCGGGTGGAAGGTGATGCAGTCCCGGTACGCGCTCAACGACGAGAACGAGTACTACGAAGACAAGTTCGCGGTGATGCTGTCGCGCACGCCGCGCATCGGCGGCGATACCGTGCGCCTGGGAACGCAGCCGCTGGCCGGCAAGCCCGGGCCGTCGCACGGCATGGGCCTGCACGCCACCAGCGACGGCAGCATCGCCGACGTCTGGCACTGGAAGAGCGTGCGCACCGGCTCCATCGACCAGATCGACGACAACTACTTCGGCCCGCCGCTGGAGGTCAGGAAGGGTCGCTACACCGGCGGCTACACGCAGGACCCGCACCGCGGCGGCGGCTTCGAGCAGAACTACGTCGCGACGGCCGACGGCCCGGGCGTGCGCCTGAAGTACCTCCCGAAGGACCTCGCCGCGCAGCAGGCGCGCCTGAAAGGCTTCAATCCCGACGCCACGGTCAGCGACGAAGGCGAGTTCGCGATGCGCCTGGCCGACGTGGAGCCCTACAGCGCGGCGGCCGACGCGCGCATCCCGGTCGGCACGGTGATCCCCTCGGTGATCGCCGACCGGCCCTTCGAGGGCGACCGCGGCGACGTGGTGGCGCGCGCGCGCTGGAAGGACGGCTGGTGGACGCTGGAGACGAGCCGCGTGCTGGACACCGGTTCGCCCTACGACCAGCCGATCGCCGACGGCATCTACCTGTGGGTGTCGGTCTTCGACCACAGCCAGGTCCGGCACACGCGCCACGTGCGGCCGCTGCAGATCAAGGTGCAGCCGTGAAGGGCGCAGGCGGGCCGGAGCCGGTTCGAGCGCGCGCGGGCGCCTGAGCGCGGGCCATGCCCAGGGTCTACATCGACGAGTGGCCGCAGCCCATCGAGGCGGGGCGGCTGCGCATTCTCGAGGCGGCCCTCGATGCGGGGGTGCCCTTCCCGCACGGCTGCGGTTCGGGCGAGTGCGGCACCTGCAAGTGCCGGCTGATCGAAGGCGAGGTCAAGCACGATCGCCACAGCCCCGACGCGCTGAGCGAGGAGGAGTACGAAAGCGGCCTCATCCTCGCGTGCCGGTCGCGCCCGCTGACCGACGTGACGGTGAAGTGGCTGTCCGACAGCTCGCCGGCGCTGATGATCAAGCACGACGCGGTCGTCGGCCGCATCGAGCAGGCATCGCGCGACGTCGTGCTGCTCACGGTGCAGCTGCGGCCCGACCAGGCGTTCCCGTTCCGCGCCGGCCAGTTCGCCAAGCTGCGCTTCGGCCGCCTGCCGGCACGCAGCTACTCGATGGCCAGCCAGCCCGGCGAGCACGAGCTGGTCTTCCACATCCGCGTGCGGCCCGACGGGCGCGTGAGCCAGCACGTCGCGCACGAGCTGCGTGCCGGCGACCCCGTGGAGGTGCGCGGTCCGTTCGGCGAGGCCTACTGGCAGGGCGCGCGCGAACCTCGGGCTGCACCGCGGCCCGCGGCTTCGACCCCGGGTGCACCGGGCGCCGGCGATGCCGTGGCCCGGGCGGGTCCACGCGTGCAAGACGGAGCCGAGGCCGGCCACCTGCTGCTGCTGGCGGGTGGCACCGGCATGGCGCCGATCCTTTCGGTGCTCGACGCGGCGCTGCGCGACGGACAGGACCCGCGCCGCATCGACGTCTACCACGGCGTGCGCACGCCCTCCGACCTGTACGCCGAGCGCGAGCTGCGCCGGCGGGTGGTGGACTTCGGCGTGCGCTTCGTTCCGGTGTTCGCCGAGGGCGGCCCCGGCCGCACGGGCCTGCTGCACGACGCCGTCGGCGAGGACTTCCACGATCTCGGCGCGAGCCTGATCCACGTCGCCGGTCCGCCACCGATGGTGGAGGCGGTGCGGAGCGTCGCGCGCAGCCGCGGCGCGTCACCCGAGCGCATCCGCGCCGACGCCTTCCATGCCTCGGAGCCCGAGAAGCGCAGCCTCTGGGAGCGCATCACCGCCTGGGGCAGCCTGTAGCCGGCCCCGGGCGGGGCTCGCAGGCACGCTAGAAGAGCTCGCCCTCGCGGCGCACGTGCCGCGCCTCGATCGCGAGCAGGCGCTCCTTCGTGGCCACGCCCCCGGGCGCCGAGAAACCGCCCAGCCGGCCGCCGGCGGCAAGCACGCGATGGCACGGCACCACCAGCGGCCAGGGGTTGCGCCCCAGCGCCACGCCCACAGCGCGTGCCGCGGCGGGGTCGCCGAGTGCGCGCGCCATCTCGCCGTAGGTGGTGGTCTCGCCCGGCGCGAGCCGCCGAGTCGCCTCGTAGACGCGGCGCTCGAAGTCGCCCACGCGGTGCCAGGCCACCGGCACGCCGGCCAGCGACACGGCCTCGCCCGCGAGCAGCGACTGCATCGCACGGACCGCCTCCGCGACGAACGCCGGCCAGGGCTCGACCGCCGGCTCCCCACCCGGGTCGTCACCCGTCCCCGCACCTCGTGCCGCAGCAGGCTCGCCGGGCTCGCCGCCGGCCACGGCCCCGGCGTGCCGCGCCACCCCGGGGTCGGCCCGCACCCCGCTCAGGTGCTGCAGCAGCGAGCGCGTTGCCGCGGCGTCGGCCGCCGGCAGCAGCACCTGGGTCAGCGCGTCGTCCTGCCAGGCGATGCCGCACTCGCCGATGGCGGTGGCGAAGAGCGCGCAGCGCCGCGCGCCGGCGACGGGGCCGACCGCCGCGCGGTGGGCCTCGGCCCCATGCCCGGGCGTGGGGCCCGGCCCGCGCATCACCGCCCGCCCTCCACTGCCAGCGTGCCGAACCAGCCGCGCGCGAGCTCCTCGTCGAGCCGCGACCGCATCCAGGCCCACAGCGCCGGGCAGCCGGCCTCGATGGGCGGCCCGATGCGGCGCACCACGCGCTCGTGCGTGATGCCGTGCTCCACCCAGCTCTGGCCGCGATTGGCCAGGTTCAGGAGCGCCGGCATCGCGCGGTCGGCGGCGTGCGCGAAGCGCGCCTCGGGCGTGCGCCCGTCCTCGAACTCCTGCCAGAGCGCGAGATAACGTTCGGCCTGTGCCGACGGCAGCAGCCCGAAGATGCGCTGCACCGCGGCGCGCTCGGCCGCCTTGCGCTCGGCCTCGCCTTCCTCGATGTAGACGAGCGTGTCGCCGGTGTCGATCTCGCCGACGTCGTGCACCAGCAGCATGCCGATGACGCGCGTCATGTCCACCTCGGGCGGCGCGTGCGGCGCCAGGGCCGAGGCCAGCATGGCGATCTGCCAGCTGTGCTCGGCCGAGTTCTCGAAGCGGTCGCTGCCCAGCACGCGCGTCTTGCGCGTCACCGTCTTGAGGCGCTCGAGCTCGAGCACGAAGCTCACGACGTCGTCCATGGCCCGATGCTAGCGGCGGGCGCCCGGCCCGGCTGCTCGGCGACCGCACGGCTGCGCCGGCAGCGCGGGCATCGCCCGGCCACGCCCGGGTCGCTCAGATGCCGAGCTGCCGCGCCGCGAGGTCCTTCAGCACTTCCTCGCTGCCGCCGCCGATGACCATCACCTTCACCTCGCGGTACAAGCGCTCGCTCTTCGTGCCGCGCATGTAGCCCATGCCGCCGAGGATCTGCACCGCCTCGCGGGCGCAGAACTCCATCGCCTGCGTCGCCTGGATCTTTGCCATGCACGTGCGCGCCACGAGCGCGGACTGCTGCGCTTCGTTCAGGCCGTCGCGGTGCATCAGCCGCCACGCGAGCGCGTGCACGAACTCGCGCGCCACCTCCACGCGCTGCGCCATGTCGACGAGCTTGTGGCGGATCACCTGGTGCTCGGCGAGCGCGCGGCCGAAGGTCCTGCGCTCGCGCGCCCAGGCCAGCGCCTCCTCGGTGCACGCCTGCGCGTAGCCCACGGCGCTGGCGGCCATGATCAGCCGCTCGTGGTTGAAGTTGCGCATGATGGCCTTGAAGCCCTGCCCTTCCTCGCCGAGCAGGTGGCTCGCGGGCACGCGGCAGTTCGTGAAGCGCAGGTGCGCGGTGTCGCTCGCCCACCAGCCGGTCTTCTTCAGCTCGGTGCGCTCCAGGCCCGGTGTGTTCCCCTCCACCAGCAGCAGCGAGAGCCCGTTGGCGCCGCGGCTGGCGGGGTCGGTGCGCACGGCCACGGTGATGAAGTCGGCGCGCACGCCGCTCGTGATGAAGGTCTTCTCGCCATCGACGACGTAGTGGTCGCCGTCTCGAACCGCTCGTGTACGCAGAGCCGCGACATCGGAGCCGCCGCCCGGCTCGGTGATGGCGAGCGCCGCGATCTTCTCGCCACGCAGCACCGGCGGGATCACACGCGCCTTCAGCTCCGCGCTGCCGAGCGCCACCACCGGCGGCAGGCCGATGTGCAGCGTGCCGAGCGAGGCCTGCACGCCACCGGTGCCGGCGCGCGCCAGCTCCTCGGCCGCAATGATCGCGAACATCGTGTCGGCCGGCGTGCCGCCGTATTCCTCCGGGTAGCCGATGCCCAGCAGCCCCAGTGCGCCGGCCTTGGCGTAGAGCTCGCGCGGGAAGGTGCCCGCCTCGTCCCACTCGGCCGCGAACGGCGCGATGTCGCGCTCGGCGAAGGCGCGCACGGTGTCGCGGAAGGCCTCGTGCTCGGGGCTGAAGTGGTGCGGCGCCGGTGGCAGGTCGAAGAGGTCGGAAGGAGTGGTCATCGCGTGCAGGCGGTCGGCCGGGCGTCGGTCTCGGGATCAGGCCGCCGCCCAGCGCTCGACGAGCGCGCGTGCGCGCGGCGTCAGTTCGGCGGCCGCGGTGCCCGGCGCGTACAGCGACGAGCCCGTGCCCACGCCGGTGGCGCCCGCGGCCTTGAAGGCGGCAAGGTTGTGCTCGCCGATGCCGCCGACGGCAAACATCGGCGTCGACTTCGGGAACACGGCCCGCCAGGCCTTCAGCACGGGCGGGCCGAGCATCTCGGCCGGAAAGAGCTTGAGCGCATCGGCGCCGGCGGCCAGCGCCTGGAAGCCCTCGCTCGGCGTGGCCACGCCGGGCATCACCCGCAGCGCGCGCGCCTTGGCCTGCCGCACGACCGCGGCGTCGAAGTTCGGCGCCAGCACGAGGCGGCCGCCGGCATCGGCGACGCGGTCCACGTCGGCCGGGGCGAGCACGGTGCCGGCGCCGATCAGCAGTTCTTCGCCGAACTCGCGCGCCAGCCGCCCGATGCTCTCGAAGGGCTGTGGCGAATTGAGCGGCACCTCGATGACGCCGATGCCGCCGGCCCGCAGCGCATGCCCGACCGCCAGCACCTCGGCCGGGGTGACGCCGCGCAGGATGGCGACGATGCCCTCGAGCGCGGCGGTCATCGCCCCGCCCCCGCCCCGTCGCCCGCGCTCGCGCCCACGCCCGGCGCCACGAGCCCGCCCGCCGCGGCGACGAGCCACTGCCCGCGCGTCGTGGCCTCGGCGGGCACGCGGCGGTGGCCGATGCGGGCCACGTCCAAGGCCACCTCGTAGCGCGCGCACAGCGTCGCATCGCCCAGCAGCGCCACCGATGCGGGCAGCGCGGCGCGGGTGGCGCTGCCGATCTCGATGCCGATCAGCAGGCCCGAGAGGAAGTCCGGCAGCCCCTCGGGGGCGACGCGTCCGGCGAGGCCCGCCGTGCGCACGGCGAAGAGCACGTGCGTCGCATTGGCATGCTCGGCCAGGCCGAGCTGCACGCCCTCGACGAACGCCTCCGGCCGGTCGTGACCGGGTTGCATCAGCCGGCCGAGGATCGAGTGCTGCACGAGCACGGCGTACAGCTCGCCGGTCATGAAGGTCTGGAACGCGCCCACCTGGCCGGGCCCGAGGGCGGCCGGGCCGGCGGCGCGGCCGCCGGCGCGATCGCCCGCCATCCAGGCCCACTTGGAGTGCGTGCCCGGCAGAACGCAGCAGCTGCCGGGCGCGAGCGCGGCGCCCCACAGCTGGGTCTCCTCGCCGCGCATGACGTCGTCCTGCCCGTCGGCACCGATGCAGCTGAGGCCCGGCACGATGTGCAGCGTGGTGCCGGCGGCCAGCGGCACCGGGACCAGTCGCGCGGCCACGTCGGCCAGCCCGGCCGGGCACTCGACGTAGGGCGCCTCGCGCCAGCCCTGGCGGCTGCCGATCATGCCGCTGGCGATGACGGGGCAGCGGTGCGCGTCGATCCAATCGCCGGCCAGCGCCATCAGGGCCTCTTCGAAGCGGCGCTCGGGCACGGCCAGCACGCCGCCGGGAGCCGCCCGCGTCTCGAGCAGGCAGCCGCCCTCGCCCAGCAGGCTGGCGCGCAGGTTGGTGGTGCCCCAGTCGAGCGCGATCAGCCGGGCGGCGGCCGGGCCGCGGGAGGGGGTCTGCGACATGCGGTGGGAGGCGAGCTTGCAGCCAGTCTAGTGCGTCCCGGGGCCATTGCCGGGCCGGCCGCGGCGGCGGACCCAGGCTGGCCGCCGGGCCGGACCCCGCTTGCGCCCCGGGACTTCGCCGGGGCCGGTTGATCGAACGGGACCGGACGGGGATCATCGGTGTACATCGCCTGTCCCGCCGGAAGAGAGACCGCATGCCGCACGCCTACGCCCAGACGCTGAAGACCTTCAAGACCGCCGCCGGCAAGGAGGGCCGGTTCTTCAGCCTGCCCGAGCTCGCCCGGACCTTCCCGAACGTGAGCCGCATGCCGGTCTCGCTGCGCATCGTGCTCGAGAGCGTCCTGCGCAACTGCGACGGCAGGAAGGTCACCGAGGAGCACGTGCGGCAGCTCGCCGGCTGGAAGCCGAACGCCGAGCGCACCGAGGAGATCCCCTTCATCGTCGCGCGCGTCGTGCTGCAGGACTTCACCGGCGTGCCGCTGCTCGCCGACCTGGCCGCGATGCGCAACGTCGCCGCCGAGATGGGCCGCGACCCGAAGATCATCGAGCCGCTGGTGCCGGTGGACCTCGTCGTCGACCACTCGGTGATGATCGACCACTTCGGCCGCAAGGACGCGCTCGACCTGAACATGAAGCTCGAGTTCGAGCGCAACCAGGAGCGCTACGAGTTCATGAAGTGGGGCATGCAGGCGTTCGACACGTTCGGCGTCGTGCCGCCGGGCTTCGGCATCGTGCACCAGGTGAACCTCGAGTACCTGGCGCGCGGCGTGCACCGGGGCAGCGATGGCGTCGTCTACCCGGACAGCCTCGTCGGCACCGACAGCCACACGACGATGATCAACGGCATCGGCGTCGTCGGCTGGGGCGTCGGCGGCATCGAGGCCGAGGCCGGCATGCTCGGCCAGCCGGTGTACTTCCTGACGCCCGACGTGGTGGGCTTCGAGCTCACCGGGCGCCTGCGCGAGGGTGTCACCGCCACCGACCTCGTGCTCACCGTCACCGAGATCCTGCGCAGGCACAAGGTGGTGGGCAAGTTCGTCGAGTTCTTCGGCGAGGGCACGCGCACGCTCGCCCTGCCCGACCGCGCGACGATCGCCAACATGGCGCCCGAGTACGGCGCGACGATGGGCTTCTTCCCGGTCGACGAGCGCACGGTCGAGTACCTCGAAGGCACCGGCCGCACCGCCGCCGAGATCGAGGCCTTCACCGCCTACTTCAAGGCACAGCGGATGTTCGGCATCCCGAAGGCGGGCGAGATCGACTACACGAGCGTCGTCCGGCTCGACCTCGGCACCGTGGCGCCGAGCCTCGCCGGCCCGAAGCGCCCGCAGGACCGCATCGAGATCACGCACCTCAGCCGCAGGTTCGGCGAGCTGTTCAGCCTGCCGGTGGCCGAGAACGGCTTCAACCAGCCCGCGGAGAAGCTCGGCCGGTCCTTCAGGGCCGACAACGGCGTCGAGGTGAGGAACGGCGACGTGCTGATCGCCGCCATCACGAGCTGCACCAACACCAGCAACCCGGGCGTGCTGCTGGCGGCCGGGCTGCTGGCGAAGAAGGCCGTGAAGGCCGGCCTCAAGGTGGCGCCGCACATCAAGACTTCGCTCGCGCCGGGCTCGCGCATCGTCACCGAGTACCTCGAGAAGGCGAAGCTCCTGCCCTACCTCGAGCAGCTCGGCTTCGCCGTCGCCGCGTACGGCTGCACCACCTGCATCGGCAACGCCGGCGACCTGGCACCCGAGCTGAACAAGGTCATCACCGAGAACGACCTCGTGTGCGCCGCGGTGCTGTCGGGCAACCGCAACTTCGAGGCGCGCATCCACCCGAACCTGAAGGCCAACTTCCTCGCCAGCCCGCCGCTGGTCGTGGCCTACGCCATCGCCGGCACGGTGACGCGGGACCTGATGACCGAGCCGGTGGGCACCGGCAGCAACGGCCGGCCGGTCTACCTCGGCGACATCTGGCCGTCGAGCCAGGAGATCCACGACCTGATGAAGCTGGCGATGGACCCGAAGGCCTTCCGGAAGAACTACGCGAAGGTGAAGGAGCAGCCCGGCCCGCTGTGGGACCAGGTGCAGAGCGTGACGGGCCAGGTCTACGCCTGGCCCAGGAGCACCTACATCGCGAGGCCGCCGTTCTTCGATGGCTTCCGGATGGAGCCGCCCGCGCTCGAGGCCGGCGTGAAGGGCGCGAGGATCATGGCGCTCTTCGGCGACAGCATCACCACCGACCACATCAGCCCGGCCGGCAGCTTCCGCGAGACGACGCCGGCAGGCCGGTTCCTCGTCGGCCAGGGCGTCGTGAAGGCCGACTTCAACAGCTACGGCGCGCGCCGCGGCAACCACGAGGTGATGATGCGCGGCACGTTCGCCAACGTGCGCGTGAAGAACCTGATGCTGCCGCCCAGGGCCGACGGCTCGCGCGAGGAGGGTGGCTACACGCTTTACCAGCCCTCCGCGGCCGACCGGGCCGCCGGCCGCGGCCCGGAGAAGATGGCGATCTACGACGCGGCGATGAGGTACATCGCCGAAGGCGTGCCCACCGTCGTCTTCGGCGGCGAGGAGTACGGCACCGGCTCGTCGCGCGACTGGGCGGCCAAGGGCACGCAGCTGCTCGGCATCAAGGCGGTGGTGGCGCGCAGCTTCGAGCGCATCCATCGCAGCAACCTCGTCGGCATGGGCGTGCTGCCGCTGCAGTTCAAGGGCGGCGACTCCTGGGAGAGCCTGGGCATCCGCGGCGACGAGACGGTCGATGTCCGGCTCGACGCCGAGATCCGCCCGCAGAGCGACGCCTGGCTCGTGATCACGCGCCCGGACGGCACGCAGCGCGAGGTGACGGTGACGCTGCGCATCGACACGGCGATCGAGGTCGACTACTACCGGCACGGCGGCATCCTGCCGTTCGTGCTGCGGCAGCTGCTGGCGGCCTGAAGTGCAGCCGGCCCGGTGCCGGGGCGGCATCGCCCCCGGCGCCGCGCTCAGCGTCCGCGCAGGAACAGCGCGTCCAGCTCCCTGAGCGTCACCTGCCGCCACGTCGGGCGGCCGTGGTTGCAGGTGTCAGCGCGCTCGGTCGCCTCCATCTCGCGCAGCAGCGCGTTCATCTCCTCGATCGTCAGGCGGCGGTTCGCCCGCACGGCCCCGTGGCAGGCCATCGTCGCGAGGATGTCGTCGCGAGCCCGCTGCACGACCCGGCTGGCGCCGGCGCTTTCCGCGGCGCCGAGATCGGCCAGCACGGAGCGCGCGAGGTCGGCCACGTCCGCATCGGGCAGGGCGGCGGGCCGGCTGCGCACGGCCAGCGTGCCGCTGGCCAGGCGGTCGATGTCCAGGCCCAGCTGCAGCAGCGTCTCCCGCTCGCTCTCGGCCACTGCCATCTCCGCCGGCGTGGCCGCCAGCGTCACGGGGATCAGCAGCGGCTGCGCCGGCAGCGCGGCGCCCTCGCGGCCGTCGGGCCCGGCGGCGCTGGCGCGCTTCAGGCGCTCGTAGACGATGCGCTCGTGCGCCGCGTGCATGTCCACGACGACGAGGCCGAGGTGGTTCTCGGCCAGCACGTAGGCGCCCGCGATCTGCGCGACGGCACGGCCGAGCGGCCACGCCACCTCGGGCGCACCGGGGATGGCGGTGGTGGTGGTGGCGACGGCGCCGTCTCCGCCGACCGGCGGCACGTCGCCCGCGCTTCGCCCGTTGCCGGTCGCGCCCCCCTCG
>Ga0073934_10003718_pt1 | contig 27287 bp, 27 predicted proteins | sample LarsenN4metaG_FD_76834 | JGI IMG/M metagenome (GOLD analysis project Ga0073934, IMG submission 76834) | Hot spring sediment bacterial and archeal communities from British Columbia, Canada, to study Microbial Dark Matter (Phase II) - Larsen... ... | reverse complement strand
GAAGCTCTGCCGAATTTCCTCAAAACCGTTGCTCGACCACCTGCTCCAATGTTGGCTTTGCTTCTAGGGTGAACACGGGGCTGTCTCCTTTCTGCCTCCCACCAGGCAGGCCATTTCGGAGACGCCCTCTCTCTTCTTTCCCCAACTTTCAAAAGAAAATCTTACAGACAGTTGAGCCAAGGCTACGCTTCGGACGACGTTAGGGCGGTTTTCCCCACTGCGGCGCAGGGCAGCGCGACCCCGGGATGGGCCAGACCCCGCGCGCTGTTCACAGCCTTTTCAGGCGGAACCTGTCCGCGCTTCGCGGCGCGCCAGAACGTTTTCGATGGCGCAGCGCACGACGTGGGTGAGTTCGTAACCGGTAAGGGGAGGGACAATGAAATCAAACGCGCCCCCGGTGATCGTTTGCAGGTAGAGCCCGACATTCCCCAGACGCCCCACGACGATAACGTTCACAGGCTTTGTGGCCTTGCTCGCCAGGCTCACGACCTCCGCCCACGTGCCGTCGGGGAGATTGGGCTGGGTGAAAACCAGATGCGGAGGGTTTGGCCCCGTCAGCAGAGGCAGGGCTTCCTGGCACTCCTTCAGGCAGCAAACCCGCATCGACTGACCTTCCAGAGCCATCTTCAGCGCGTCCAGACAGTCACCGGCTTCGTGCAAGAGCAGGGTTGAGATTTCTTCTTCCGCAGGAAGTCGTTTGGGTCCCAGGGGCCAGTACCCGCGGTGCTGGAAATGCTTGCCAGGCGGCGACGATTCATGCCCCAACGCGGGCGCCGCCTCGGTGGTTTGCGGGGATTTTGGTTGGGGATAGTGTTGCGCCCGGTACTCCCGGACGTCCTCCTCACCGATGAGCAGATTGGCTTTCGCACGCGATTCTGGCGTCTCCGACTTTAATTCGCGCTCCAGCCGTGCGGAACTGATCCCAGGGCCATCCTGGAATTTCAAGCGGTTCGCACTGAACTCCTCGGAGCGCACTTTGACGGTGAACTCCCGGGTTTCGTGAGGGGAATCGATGACGCGGAAGGTATAAATGCGAAAATTGGCAGCATTGGAGAAACCGCGATACTGGATGAACATGAAAGCCGCTTCTCCTGATCTGTGCGGGCGTTCACCTATCCGGCCCTCAGCCCGCGCGTCTCTTCAGGGCGACTTGGTCCTCGACCACTTGGAAAATGGCATCACAAGCCGCCAGCTTGCGCACGCCCACGCGGTAGAAATAAACCGTCGTATGACGGCCGTCGCACTCGAGGATGGTGCCCCAGCCAAACTTGGAATGGCGAACGTATTGCCCGCGCGCTAACTTCATTGGCCGCCTCCCAATCTAATAGCGCCCCCGCGGTCGGAACGGCCATGGGAACCTCTCCCTCCGAAACCTTGGGATCGGCCAAAGCCCGTGCGCTGGGGCTTCGCTTCATTCACGGTCAACGTCCGACCCTCCAGGGCCTGACCATTTAGGCCGGCAATGGCTCGCTGCAGGTCTTCACCTTCCCCCAACTCGACAAAGCCGAATCCCCGCGGCGTCCCCGTCAACTTGTCGCGAATTACGACCGCCGAGGCCACCTGAAAGCCCGCATTGATCACAAACTCGCTAAGGTGAGCGTCGGTGACGCTGTGGGGTAGGTTTCCTACAAAGAGCTTCGAAGCCATCTGATCCTCCGGTTAAAGGCGGTCCCATCGGGCTCCGCCGGAATGGGGTTGCTGTTAACGTTCGCCCGCTTCAGAAGCGACGCTGGACGGCGTCCCTCGCGACAGGCGCGTCACTTCGATGCAGGGCTCGCGGCTCCTGCAGCTTTGTCGTCTAGCGTCTTGCGCAATTCTCGCGTCCGCTTCCTCAGAAGAACCTTGCGCTTTCGCAGCCGACTGAACCGGGCCTTGTCACCGTTTCTTTCCGACACCGTGTCCTCCGGCGGGAGTTCCCTGGGCGTTTTTCAGGCGCCTTCCAGTCTGGCTCGCTGCCATTCCGAAAGGTTCCTGCTCGGGAGTTCCGCCACTTCTTCCTGAATGGAACGCGGCCGAGCCGCCACCGTCACGTAGACTAGCCCCAAGAAACGCTGGAGGGTCACCTGGGTAATCTCGAGACAACCGGATCGCAGCGAACCGCGTTTGGCGAAACCCCGGTTGGCCGCTCGCTGAACGGTCCCTTGCGTTTTGAAACCCAGGGCCGTGGCTCGGATTTCTCCAGCCAGGTGGACGAAGGTCCAGCCCAGTTCACGAATCTTCCGACTGAGCTCGTGGCCATCGAGTTTCCTGATGACCCTCCAGCCGTTCGAGAGGGGGTCGCTTTCAAGCCGCAGCCTTCCCGGCAACCGCGTGCCATCCTTGACCAGAACGGTTCCCACTTTGATCTCATCGGTCATTGGATGCCCCCGGGGTTGCGCCGACCTCCCCGCCCGCGCGCCAGTTGTCTTACAGTGACTCGGTCTGCCGGTGGGGGTGAATGATCCCCTGAATGGAAAGAACCGGCTTCGCCTTCAGCGCCCTTAACGAGACCGCGAACGTCGCCACGCATGCCAGATCGAGCCAGAGAAACATCCCTCCGGAAAACGCAAGGGGGCAACGGGATTGAAGACCACCGCGATCGAAAGGAGCACCGCCGCCCATATGTACTTGCCGATGCGGAAAGCCTCCGCAAAGACGACCAAGGCGGCTACGCAAACCACCAGCTCCAGCAGGATTCTGTAGCCTACAGAGGACTGCATGAGCAGCCCCAGGAGCAACGCCACAATGGAAAGCCACTTCATGAATCTCGTAATCATCGGAAACCTCATTTCCTTCCTCGGAATTTGATATTCCGAAGGTGAGCGTGGGCAGTCTTAGCAGCCCTCCAGACAGAAAACCCTCTCATGGTTGTCGTCTCTGGGGATGCACTCAGGTAACCTGATTCAGCTCAGGCGGCCGGGAAGGTGAATAGACGTCTTCATCTTCCCAACCATCCTAAGCGGATTTAACCAAGTTGTCAAGAGAATTGTGGGGAGCGCGTGCCACCTTTGGTTGCAATCGGAGAAAGAAGAGGAGAGGCTTTCGGCCCGAACTCGGTTAGAGCTTGGCTGAGAACTTCAAACACCGACATTTCGGGAAAAAAGGAGAGCCGGCATGCGGAACAGATCCAGCAATCCTCTACACCGGCGGATGGCCTCCGGCAAGACTCTTCGGGTTTCGCGAAAACCACCCGACGCCTGTCGTTCTGAAAAGCCACAGGTGACGAAGAATCTCACCCGTCGTTGAGAGTGCAAAAAAGCAGATCCTTCGCTGCGCTCGGGGTGACCTCTGCGATTTTGTAATGACGAAAATAATTCTGATTTATCGGTAAGAATATGTTATGGTGCCGTCCATAAGACAGGGCATCATCTTCATAATCTTTATCGGTGCTTAACTGAGTGCAAAGGTTGTGGGGACCTCACTTCGCCGCAACTCATCGTGGGAGGAGTTCCGATGCGCAACCGGCCGGCGGCGCGAGCGCGCAAGCGGATTCGTTCATTCACCCCACCCTCCCCCACACTGCCCGACTTTTGCGAGCGCACCGTTCTTGACCTGGTCGGCCTGATTTACGACGCGGCCCTTCAGCCGCCCGCCTGGAGAGTTTTCCTGGAGACATTCGCAGGGGTGGTCAAGGGAGGCTGTACCCCGTTGTTCTGGTACGACCTCCGCGTCCTCCAGGGCGGTGTGTCGTACTCGGTTCGCTCCGATCCCAACCATGTGCGAAGGTACGACGAGTACTACAGCGGCTTGGACGTCTGGGCGGCGGGCTGCAAACAGATCGCCCAATCTGGAACGGTGTTTCTGGGGCACGAGCTCTGCCCGCCCGAGAGAATGGAGCAGACCGAGTTCTACAACGATTTCCTGCGGCCCATGGACGCCTATCATCAACTTGGTGGATTCATCTCGCAGGAGGAGTCGTGGTTCGGAGTGATCTCCACACTGCGCCCCAAGAAGCTGGGGCCGGTCGAAAAGGAGGCCGATCTTCTCCGGCTCCTCATGCCGCACCTGCAACGCGCTTTCCAGATGCACTCGCGCGTCGTGGACCTCGAAACCCGTTTTGGGGGCCGCGACGGATGCGCTCGACCGCCTGCCGACGGGAGTTGTTTTCTTGGACCGCGAGGGCAGGGTCTTGCTCGCGAACCGCGCTGGCCACGACGATTGTCAATCAGCGCGATGGATTGAGCATCGCGCGCGAGGGGCTCACCGCGGCGCGCTCGAGCGAACATGCCGCACTGCGGCAGTTGATTTTCCGAGCCTCGGCGACTTCGAAGGGCAACGGCGTGCACGCGGGCGGAATGATGCTCATCAGCCGCCCCTCGCTCCGGCGGCCGTTTTCGCTGATCGTGGCGCCGCGCCCGTCGCATGGGTTTGGGCTTGGGCCCGCGCCTTCGGCGGCCATCATCTTTGTCAGTGACCCGGAGAGCGAAATCGGGCCTGAACATGACGTGCTCGCCCGCCTCTTCGGGCTGACGCCGGCGGAGTCCAAATTGGCGGCGTCACTCATGCAAGGCAGAAGCCTTGAGGAGTCTGCCAGCGAACTCTCGATCATGCGCGAAACCGCGCGCACGCACCTGAAGCGCATCTTCGATAAGACCTCCACCCAACGCCAGGGCGAACTGATCCGCCTGCTCCTTACCGCCGTCCCCCAGGTCCGCCTGCCCTAGCTGAAGCCGCGGCCAGCCTTACTCGCTTTTGACGTCCGTCAAAATCCTTAGGTGTAGCGCACGACGGTTTTGGCGCGGAGGGGGATGAGGGTGTAGTCGAATTCTTTTTGTTCCTCGTCGCGTTCCTGGATGATGAGCAAGTAGTTGCCGATGCGCGCGAGGAGGCCGACGGTGGTCACTTTCTTGCCGATCCACTCGCCGCGCTGACGCATGGCGGTGAAGTCCGGCAAGTGCTCGCGGTTCACGCTGTAGGCGTCTTCCCAGTCCACTTCGCCCGGACGGAATTTCACACCATTAATCACCACGCCTTTTGCCCTGGCCACTGTTAGGCTCCTCGCACGCTCGAAGATGAAATCAGCTCAACGGAGGCGCGTTCCGCCCTGCCCCACAATCTAGCCAGCCTTGACGCGCCTTGCAAGAGGGAAGTGACAAATCGGACGAGGAACGGGGAAGATAGTCCGGAGTCTGGGGTCGGAAATCAGAACGAGGAACGGGGGAAGAAAGTCTGGGATCCAGGGGAGTGGATCTGGGATCTGGGTTCTGAATTCTGACTCCTGACTCCTGACTCCTTTCTTCTTGCTCGTCACTCGTCACTTGGTACTTGTCACTCTACTATTCCGTCGCGCCGCTCAGCACGCGGTAGGCTTTCTGAATGTTGCCGACGATATCTTCAGAAAACGTCGCGGGCATTGCGCTTTGGTATTTCGCCACCAGGCTGGGGGAGAGGCGTTTCACCGCCTCCGCCATTGTCGCGCCCTCGGCGAAAGCGTTGGCAGTTTCCGCCAGCAGGTCACGGAAGTAGTTCTGCCAAGCCTTGAACTGGGACTTACCCCGCTGCAAGTCCCCGTGCCCGCCGATGACATATTCGAAATCCAGCTGCGCGGCGGCTTCGAGGGTGTGAATCCAATCGTACGGGTAGCTATCGCCCATGTAGGGCGTCCAAGTGTGCAGCGCGTCGCCCGTGACGATGACCTTGTCCTGAGGAAGATATACGAAGACGTCGCCGTCGGTGTGCGCCCTGCCCAACCACAGGATATGCACGCGGCGCGATTTGCGGTGGATGATGAGGCTGCGATCGAAGGTCAGGGAGGGCAATGCAACCTGCATGGTTTTGAGCTCACCAAGATAGGCCTCCGCCTGGCGGATGTTTTCGCTGATCTCCGCCCGCTGCTCCGGTCCGATGGCCTTGGCGAGATCGGCCCTGAGTCTTTCGATCTCATTTGGCACTTGCAGGATTTCGTGTTTCATGCGCGGGATGCCGCGTTGTTCGATGCTCTGGCGCGTCGCCTCGGAGGAAATGATCTCCAGTCCCTGCGGCCACACCGCCGGATAGGCCTGGTTGCCCTGATAGTGGTCCCAGTGGAAATGCGTGTCCACCACATAGCGCACCGGCTTCGAGCTGACCGTCTTGATCTGTTCGATCAGGGCGCGCGCCGCCGAGGGTTTGGAGTGTGTATCCACTACCAGCAATCCGTCCTCGATGTCGATCACCGCGGCGTTGCAGTTCACTTTGAATTGCTCTTTGGCAATCGCCGCCCAAACGCCGGGAACCACCGGCTTCAGATCAAAGAGTTGCTCGGCCGCCACTGGGCCCGGCGCAAGAAACAGCAGAAAAACCACCCCCCACCCAAACCGCTTCATCTACAATCCTCCGGGATGTTGAGAACAAAGCCTCTGCTCGTTGAGCGCAATTCTACCAGAGGCTGCCGCCATCCTGCATCGAGAAGACACCAAGAACCAGGGACCGCCGCAGGGCTGTAAAGCGAGTCCAACCCTTCGCGCTCGTGCTATATTGCGGCGCGCAGGGCGGCCGACGGCATGAGCATGAGATTCCTGAAGAAGCTCCTCTGGATTCTGGTCGCGCTCCTCGGGGCGCTGGCGCTCGGTACCATCGCCGTGGCGCGCGGCGAGCCGCTCAACGCCGTGTGGCTGATTGTCGCGGCGGGGTCCATCTACGCGCTCGGCTATCGTTTCTACAGCCGCTTTGTGGCCTATCGCGCTCTCGAACTCAACAACCGCCGCGCCACCCCCGCCGAGCGGCTCGACGATGGCCGTGACTTCGTGCCCACCAACAAGTGGGTGGTCTTCGGCCACCATTTCGCCGCGATTGCCGGGCCCGGACCGCTTGTCGGGCCGATTCTCGCCGCGCAGTTCGGCTATCTGCCGGGAACCCTCTGGATTGTGATCGGCGCAGTGCTGGGCGGAGCGGTGCAGGATTTCACCACGCTGTTCTGTTCCATGCGCCGGGACGGGAAATCCCTCGGCCAGATGGCCAAGGATGAAGTCAGTTCGCTCGGCGGTTACACGGCTTTGTTCGCCGTGCTCTTCATCATGATCATTCTCATTGCGGTGATCGCGCTGGTAGTGGTCAACGCGCTCAAGGAAAGCCCCTGGGGGGTCTTCACCATCGCCATGACCATTCCCATCGCCTTCCTGATGGGAATCTACTTGCGTTTTCTGCGGCCCGGCAAAGTGCTCGAGACATCCCTCCTGGGTTTTGTTCTGGTATTTGCGGCGGTCGTTGGGGGTCGCTACGTGGCCGAATCGTGGCTGGCCCCCTACTTCACCTACGGCGGACCGGCGCTTGCCGGGATGATCATCGCTTACGGATTTGCAGCCTCCGTGCTGCCCGTGTGGCTGCTGCTCGCGCCGCGGGACTACTTGAGCACGTTCGTCAAGCTGGGCGTGGTGATGGCGCTGGCGCTCGGCATCCTCCTCGTGCAGCCGACCATGCTCCTGCCGCCGCTGACCCGCTTTGTGGACGGCAGCGGGCCCATCTTCGCAGGAAAGATCTTTCCCTTTTGCTTCATCACTGTCGCTTGCGGGGCGATTTCGGGGTTTCATTCGCTGATCGCCTCCGGCACCACGCCCAAGCTCATCATGCAGGAAAGCCACGCGCGCATGGTCGGTTACGGCAGCATGTTGCTGGAATCGTTTGTGGCCATCATGGCCATGGTGGCAGCAACCGTGCTCGAGCCGGGAGTCTATTTCGCTATCAACAGCCCGGCGGGCATTGTGGGGGCGCGGCCCGCGCAGGCTGTGCACACGATCTCTTCGTGGGGATTTCCCGTTACGGAACTCGCCATGCACGACCTCGCAGAAAAGATCGGCGAAGTAACACTCTTCAATCGCACGGGCGGCGCGCCGTCGCTTGCCGTGGGCATGGCGCACATCTTCTCCAGCGTGCTCGGCGGGCCGGCCCTGATGGCCATCTGGTACCACTTCGCCATCATGTTTGAAGCGCTGTTCATCCTCACCGTCCTTGATGCCGGCACGCGCGTCGGCCGCTTCATGCTGCAGGATCTGCTCGGGCACTTCTGGAAGCCCCTGGGCCGGACGAGTTGGTATCCCAGCGTACTTCTGACCAGCGCCCTCATTGTCGGGGCCTGGGGTTACTTTCTCTACCAGGGCGTGGTCGACCCGCTCGGCGGGATCAACAGCCTGTGGCCGCTGTTCGGAATATCCAATCAGCTTCTGGCCACCATCGCCCTCTGCGTCTGCACCACGATTCTCATCAAGATGGGGAAGCTACGGTACGCCTGGGTCACGCTGACCCCTCTCGCCTGGCTGGTCGTCGTCACCATGACGGCGAGTTTTCAGAAGATCTTCCATCCCAACCCGCGCATCGGGTTCCTGGCGCACGCGCGGGACCTCAGCGACCAGCTTGCCGGTGCCGCGATTCCGGCCCATAAAATTGCGGAGACGCAACGCCTGATCTTCAACGACCGGCTCGACGCCGTGGTGACCGCCATCTTCGCGACCCTCGTCGTTCTCATCCTGATCGAGTCAGGGCGGCACTGGTGGATGTATGCGTTCGGGAGGAAGGAAGCCGTGCTCACCGAGGCGCCCATGGTCGAGTCGAAGTGGGCGGTGGAGGAGGAATGGGCCAGGGGCTAGAGACCAGGGCTTTGGGCTATGGACGGAGGCTAGGCTGGGCGTGAAAATCAACAACGACCGTGTCCTCCTGAGGAGAGTGAAAGGTCCCGGCCGTCAGGGAATCAAACAATACCGGGGTCCTTCGGCAGAAGAACGCCTCGGGATGACAAGAGTGGGATGGTTTCCCCGGCCCTGACAGGCGCCGGTGGCGAGTGTAAGAGGTCGCGGGTTTGATCCGTCGAGGTGAATAGAATGGCGAAGGCGCGAAGCATGTGGCGGCGAGTTTGGGACGTGGTGCGCGAAGTGCTCGGCGAGAGGACGTATGATCGCTACGCCAGGTATGTGCAGGCGCGCGGTGGCACGCCTCTTACCCCCAAAGAATTCTATCTGTCGCAGCTTCAGCGCAAGTATGCGCGCCCGTGCCGGTGCTGCTAGGTGGGGGCACAAGGCCTTGTGCCCCTCCGTCGCAGGCCTCAGGAGGCGACCATGTGGTTATCCCTTGCAATTCTCATCTTTTTGTTTCCTTCGGGGGCGCAGGCCCAGGAGCCCCCCTTCGCGAAACAGTACCTGCAAGGCCAACCCTATCCCCAGCAGGAGAACGAGGCCCTGGTGAAGAAGTTCCACGGGCTGCGTGTGACCGACGTGGTGGACGGCCTCGACGTCGTAGGCCTGCAGGACGTCACCATCATGGACGCGGGCATCCGTCCACTGTGGCGCGACGGCGAGAAATTCACCCACCGCATCTACGGTGTGGCGGTGACGTTGCGCATCGTGCCGCCGCAAGAGCGCGCACCGATATTCCCCACGCATGGGGAATTCGCCAAGTGGGAAAGTGACTGGTACGAGAAAAAGATTCCCGGCGATTTCGAGAGCTTCCTCAAGCCGGATACCATCCTGGTCATCGACGCCTCGCGCACAAGGGATGTTGGCTTCTGTGGCTCGAATAACGCGCTTAACTGGTTCACGCGGGGCATGCGGGGCATTGTCATGGACGGCGGCTGCCGGGATACGGATGAGGTGATCCTCGAAGGCATCCCGGTTTACCACCGCGGCGTGACGCGCGGCATCGACCCCGGACGCGTCCAGATCGAGTCCTACAACCACCCTGTGAACGTCGGGGGCGTGCTGGTGATGCCGGGCGACATTATCGTTGCCGACAACGAAGGCGTGGTGGTGGTACCCCGCGCAAAAGCAGAAGCGGTGGCCGCCGCGGCGCGGCGGATTCAGGATGCGGACAAGGTCGGCCGCCGCAAACTCTATGAGAAGCTGAAACGGCCCCCGGACTTCACGGTTCGGTAGGGCTGAGGCGGTGCGGGGCCCCCCAACGAGGTCGGCGGGCCTGCCGGCGCTCCCCCCGGATACTGCCGAAACCCCTCCGTGCACCGGCCGAGGAGGGGGAGGCACGGCCTGGCCCGTACCTCCCCCTTAAGAAATCGCTAAAGTTCCTTCCGCATTCGACCGATCAACCGACGGGGGCGCGTGTGAACGCCCGGCGCGCGGCCTCGATCCGCCGAATCCAGATTGCCCAGGAAAAAAAAGATGAATGCTGAAGAAACACAGCGAGTCCAGGTACCGTTGCGTTATGCGCGGCTGCTACATCTCATGACCAGCCGCGAGAAGATGCTGTTGGTCATGGCGAGTCACGCCCGCACGAATGGCGCCGCCGCACACCTGAAGGGCTGGGCCGTGGCCGGGCTGCTGGCCAGCCAGGAGGCCTGGGATCGGTTCAGCCGGGCGTGGGGCGACGCATCTTCGAAGTGCGAGCCAGATGGAAACCTTGCCGCCCTGTTCGAGGCCTGCAAGATAACCGGCCTGGGCAGTGCCCTCAGCCTTGCCGCCAGCGAGCGACGATCCGCGGCCGACGGGGATTCCTTGCTGCCCCGGACCGTCAGTGACCCGCTGCTCCTCTGCTTTGAGCACTGTCTCCTCGAAGCGGCGCGCCGCCTGCGCGCACTTCCGTCCCAAGAAACCCTCTGCTGCATCATGGATGGCAGCGACCCGCTCGCCTCCGCCGCGCTTTGGCACTTCGAAGAGCTGAAGAATCTCGCGCCGCGTCCCGTCCGAGAGCGCCTGGGCGCGCTGGGTTTCGAATCCAAGGACGACTTCCCCCCACTCCGGGCCGCCGATTGGCTTGCCGCCCGATGCTACGACCGTCTCCCCGAACCGACACCTGCGGGGCAGTCTGACTCTCCCGCCGAGGAGGCTTGGATCCGCCTCACCTTGCTCGAGGGAGGGCGGCCGGCCGCATTGCCGGAAGAGTCTCAGGAGCCCCGCCGCCGCGCGGGACACTGAGAATCGGCAGCATCCGAAAGGCGACAAGAGCAGCGTCGTTGCGTAGCCGAGTCCAGCGAATCTGCGATCTGGGCTCTCACCCCGGATGACGTCCCGCTTATTGACGCAGGAACAAAAATGCCTGAGCGCCCGACAAATAGTCTGCCTTCTGTGCGCGATTACTTGACTTCGGCTTACAAAAACTGCCACAGTTAGAGCCGCATGAAAGCTCAGCGTGGGCGCGCTAGCCGGCCTGAGAGGCATGGCCAACTTAACCTTTGAAAGGTTCTTTTCCGATCACCAGGAACGCCTGAAAGAGCTGCACGCCGCTTCGGGCGCCCCGACGTGGAATGTGCCGTTGGAAGATTTCGCGCGGGCGGTGTGGGCCGGCATCAGCGCGCCGGACCAAGTGGAGACCGGCTCGGTTCCCTCTCTCCTGAAAAAGATCCGCATTGAGGAACTGGCGCTTGCCCTGGCCTGCGCCCAGGGCAACGAGCGGGCCTGGGAGACTTTCAGCTTCGGATATCGCAACGTGGTTTATGAAGCCGCCTGCGCCTTTGCTTCCGACGTGACAATGGCGCGGGAGCTGACCGATTCACTTACCGCCGAGCTTTACGGGCTCGAGACGCCGGATGGCCATCGCCGGTCGAAGCTTGAGTACTACCATGGGCGCAGCAGCCTGAAGACCTGGCTGCGCGCGGTTGTATACCAGAAGTTCGTGGACGAATACCGCGAGATGACGCGGCTGGTGCCGTTGCCGGAAGAAATGCCGGCGCCGGCCGAGGGCCGGGCAATTTCCGATAAGGACGAACAGAAGTACGCGAGCCTGCTCAGCGAAGCCGTGAGCGCGACCCTGCGAGAACTGCCGGCGGACGAAAAACTCATCTTGAGCTACTATTACATCCAGCAGCTGACGCTCAAGCAGATTGGCCGGATCACCGGCGAGCACGAAGGGACCGTCTCACGGCACATGGACGGCCTGAGGAAAAAGCTGCGAAAAAGGATCGAGGATTACCTGCGCAAAATCAAGAAGCTGAGCGCTTATGAGATGGAGCGCTGCCTCAGTTTCGAGTCCCGCGGCGCCCTGTTCAGGCTCGACAAGGAACTAAAATCGGGATGAGACGCGCAAGAAAAGCGAGGCCGTTCGTTCATAATAGGGAGCGGTCCAGCCCGGGCCGCGGGCGAGAATAGAGAGCAACCCGTGAGAAAGCCAGAAGAAGAAACCGCGGACGATAAGTTGTTGGGGAAAACCATCGCCACCACGCTGCGGGCGCAACTGAAGGGGGCCGCATCCGGCTGCCCTGACGCCGAGACGCTGGCAGCCTTCTATGACCGCGCTTTGACCGAGCGCGAGCGCGCGGTCTGGGCGGAACATTTCCTCGCCTGCCTGCGCTGCCAGGAGTACCTGGCGGAGCTCGCCCGCCTGAGCGACGCCGATGAGCCTAGGCCTCTGGTGGAGGCTGACGCCGCCACCGCGAAAGCAGCAGAAGCAAGCTGGTATTTCCGTCTGGCCTGGGTTGCACCTTTCTTGATTATCGCCCTTGCCTCCGCCCTCTGGTTTCGAGAAGACATCGAAAGGGTCCTCCAGCGGTCGCAGGAGATGGCGATGAAAACTGCGGAGCCCGCGCCTGTGTCTGAGACACCCGCTGCGGCCCGCGAGGGCGATGTCACCCCCAAGCCGGAGGCGGCGCGCCGCCCCACGCAGCCTCTGCCGGCGAAAGCCACGCCACCTGTCGCTCCGAGCTCCAAGCTCCCGAGAATGGAACCGGAGGGGCGGCAGGCCGCTATGCCGGCTGCCGCGGCGGTCGATGAAATTGCCGCGCCCCCAGGCACCATGGTCATGCCCAGCCGACGGGCCGTGTTGCGTGATAAGGCAATGGCGGCGGAACCCAGTCCTGCGGAGGGCGGAGAGGAGAAGAAGGCTCAGGACGCCGCCCCCGCAGCCGCCCCCGCGCTCGCCGGTGCGCGAACGGCGGCGCCAACGGCCGCGATCGGGCCATCCTTCGCCCGCCAGGAAGCTGCGGAATTGCGCGGCCTGACGATTCAGGGGGCCCAGCCGAGGTTTACGCCCAAATGGCGTGTGGGCGCTGGCGGGAGCATTCAGAGGGCGGACGAGGCTGGCGGCTGGGTCAGGGTCCCGAGTGGCGTCAGCGATGACCTGTTCGACATTACGTTTGCCGGAGCCGCTGGTTGGGCCGTCGGCCAAGAAGGCACTGTCCTGCGCTCGACCGATGGTGGAAATACCTGGAGCCGAGTTTCTCCCCCCACCAGCGAAGACCTGATCCGCGTCAGCGCCCAGAGCGATCAGCAAGCCCGGGTCATCTCCCGCAGCGGCCAATCCTTCACCACGACCGACGGCGGCCGAACCTGGAAGTAGGGTAACGTGGCGTTCCTCCCCACCCTTCCTGAGCCCCCTCACCTATCGTAAGTGAGGTATCCCACCCTTACACTTGCATCACGAGCACCCAATCACCCATGGTGGGCGCAAAAGGCGCCTCCTAGGTGCTGTGGGCATTGCCCCGCACTTGCCCGAGGCAAACGAGAATTCCGTGATGCAACGCGCCGCCGCGAAACGGACTGGCACCGCGGGCTCGGGGGATTTGTTGCGCGTCATCGCCGACGTCCCTGGGCCCTCCTTCTCCTTCGCCTGAAATACCCCCGACGCGGCGGCGCCAACGGCGGCATTCCGGAGGAATTTGCGGCCTGAAACTGGATCGATTGGACTCTCCTGAAATCGTGCTGCGGTTCTTCAACACCGTCGCTCGCGTCGGCCTGGCGGGGGCAAGCCCCGGCCCCACGACGTACGGGCGGGCATCATAGCATCGACGGGACGCGGGCTGTTACAATGCGACGGGAAGAGGTTCGACGAATGCCCCCTCGCGGTGATCTTTACGCCCGCTGGTCGCTTGAGATGCGGCGCGCCGGCCTGGTGCGTGCCGGCGAACGCGTCGGTGTGGCGGTCTCCGGCGGGGCGGATTCCGTGCTGTTGCTCGCTTTTATGAAGCAGTGGTCGCGCGCCATGGGGCTGGTGATTTCGGCGGTTCACTTCAACCATCACCTGCGCGGCGTGGAATCGGAGGAGGATGAACGATTCGTACGCGACCTCGCCACGCGCCTCGAGGTGGAATTCATTCAAGGCGAAGCGGACGTGGCACGCGTGGCGCGGGAGAGGCGGCGCAATCTCGAGGCCACGGCGCGTGAACTGCGCTATCGCTTTTTCTTTTCACTCATCAACCGCGGGCGACTGGACAAGATCGCCACCGCGCATACCGCCAACGATCAGGCGGAAACCATCCTGCTGCGGCTTTTTCGCGGCACCGGCACGCGTGGCCTGGGCGGAATCCACCCCACACTCGAAGGAAAAATCATTCGGCCGTTCCTCCATCTCACGCGCGCCGAGATCGAAGGGGAGTTAGCCCGGCGCCATCTGCCTTTTCGGCTCGACTCCTCGAACCGCGACACCCGCCTGCGGCGCAACAAGCTCCGCATGGAACTTCTCCCCCAACTCCAGCGCGACTTCAACCCCGAGGTGGTTTCTCTACTGAGCGAACTGGCGGAGCGCGCGCGGGATGACGAAGAATTTCTCGAGCAGCAGGCGCGGGAGCGCGCCGGGGCCTGGCGCGTTCGGGAGGGAGAGGAAGAGAGGATTCCCGTGCGCCCGCTCGCGGAGTTTCCCAAGGCGCTGGCGCGGCGCATCATCCGGCAGATGATTCTCAGTGTGCGCGGGAGCTTGCTCGGCGTCAACCACCGGCACATCGAGGCGGTCTCACGCCTGGCCACAGAGGCCCAGAGCGGACGGCGGCTGCTCCTGCCAGGGAACGTCGAAGCTCGGCGGGAGTTCGATTGGCTGGTAATCGGCCCGCGATCGAGTGTGCCGGCGGACTGCGCGTACAAGGTCTCGCCGCCTGCGGAGGTTCCTTGGCCACCGCTCGCGTTAAACCTGCGCTTCAAAATTGTTGGCGCCGAAGCAGTGGGACGGGCGTATAATGAAAGCGAGGGTGTTTGTCTGGATGCGGGCAAGCTCCAAGGCGAATGGGTGCTGCGGAACTGGCGTCCGGGCGACCGGTTTCAACCGGCGGGGAGCCGCAAGTCGCTGAAGTTGAAGGAACTGCTCCAAAAGCGACGGATTGCGGCAGCCGTGCGACGCGCTTGGCCCGTCCTGGAGTGCGGGAACGAAATCGTGTGGGTTCGCGGTTTCCCGGCTGCGGGTTCCGTTGCCCCAGCGGAGAATAGCAAAGCGCTCTTGGTCATCAGCGAACAGTTGCGAGAGAGCTTCCCCTCGCACAGGAAGCGAAGATGAAAAAGCCAACCAGAAAGCTTCCCTCCAAACGCCGTGCCGCCCCGAGCCCCCCAGCGGCCTCGGGCGAGAAGTTGAAAGTGTTGTTTACCGAATCGCAGATTCGCAAGCGCGTCCGGGAGTTGGCATCGCAGATCAACCGGGACTTCCGGGGAAAGACGCTGCACGTCGTCAGTGTGCTGGAGAACGCTTTCGTCTTTACGGCCGACCTCATCCGCGCCTTGAAGATGCCTGTTTACTGCACTTTCGTGCGCGCCGAAATTCGTGACTCCACGGCCGGCGGCATCGCCACGCGCGAGATCAGTTACACCCCGCCGATCGATGCGGCGGGAAAGGACGTTCTCCTGGTAGAAGGCATCCTGCAATCGGGCATGACCATGGACCATCTCTACCGGTACCTGCTCGGGCGGAATCCCAGCTCGCTCCGGACCGTCGCGCTGGTGGAAAAGGCGGACGAGCGCAAGGTGGATGTGGTGATCGATCAGGTGGGGTTCAAAGCCACCGGGAAATTCGTGGTTGGCTATGGACTAGGCTACCAGGGGAAGTACCAGAATCTGCCCTACATCGCATCGCTGGATTGAGTGTCCCGCGGACACCAACGCCAGGGTGCGCGGCGGCATCTAATAGGCAGCCGGGCGGGGCAAGGGGGAAAGCAAAGTGAACACGGCGGTGCGAAACATCGTCTTCTGGGTGGTGATGGTGGTTTTCGCCCTGCTGATCTGGGCGGTGGTGACCTCCAGCACCGGCGAGAAGGTCCGTGACCTGACCTTCACGGAATTCACCAACGAAGTCAACAAGGACAATGTGCGGGACGTCGAGATCACCGGTACCGCCGCCCGCGGCAACCTGAAGAAGGACAGCGCCAAGTTCCGCACCACCATTCCCTCGAACTTCCCCGACCTCTATAAGACCCTGCAGGAGAAGAACGTCAACGTCATCATCAAGGACACCTCCAGCAGTTCCTGGGTGGCCTATCTTGCGAACGGTCTGCCCATCATCTTGCTGGTCGCCCTTTGGGTCTTCATGATGCGACAGATGCAGAGCGGCGGTAATAAAGCGCTCTCCTTCGGCAAGAGCCGGGCGCGGCTGCTCTCCAGCCAGCAGAAGAAAGTGACCTTCAAGGACGTCGCCGGCGTCGAGGAAGCCAAGGAAGAGCTCCAGGAAATCATCGAATTCCTGCGCGAGCCGCAAAAATTCCAGAAGCTGGGCGGCCGCATCCCCAAAGGCGTTATCCTGATCGGACCCCCGGGCACGGGCAAGACCCTGCTGGCGCGCGCCATCGCGGGCGAAGCCAACGTTCCCTTCTTCTCGATTTCGGGCTCGGATTTCGTCGAGATGTTCGTGGGCGTGGGGGCGTCACGCGTGCGCGACCTTTTCGAGCAGGGCAAGAAGAATGCCCCCTGCATCATCTTCATTGATGAAATCGACGCCGTGGGGCGCCATCGCGGCGCGGGCTTGGGCGGCGGACACGACGAGCGCGAACAGACCCTCAACCAGTTGCTCGTGGAAATGGACGGCTTCGAGTCGAACGAAGGCGTCATCCTCATCGCCGCCACCAACCGCCCGGACGTGCTCGACCCGGCGTTGATGCGGCCCGGCCGCTTCGACCGCCGCGTCGTGGTGCCCCGTCCGGATGTGGGAGGCCGCGAGGCCATCCTCAAGGTCCACACCAAGAAGATTCCGCTCGCCGAAGACGTGGACATCTCGGTGATTGCACGCGGGACGCCGGGCTTTTCCGGCGCCGATCTGGCGAACCTGGTCAACGAAGCGGCTCTGCTCGCCGCCCGCCAGAACCGTAAGCAAGTGACGATGATGGACTTCGAATCCTCCAAGGACAAGGTCTTGATGGGCGCCGAACGGAAATCGCTCATCCTTTCCGAAGAGGAGAAGAAGAACACCGCCTTCCACGAAGCCGGGCACGCGCTCGTCGCCTTCTTCGTGCCCCACGCCGACCCGCTCCATAAAGTCACGATCATCCCGCGCGGCATGGCGCTGGGCGTCACCATGCAGCTGCCCGTGGACGACAAACACACTTACACACGCGACTATCTGGAATCGCAGCTCACCGTCATGATGGGCGGCCGCGCCGCCGAGGAGTTGTTCCTCAATCACATCACCACCGGCGCCGCCAACGACATTGAACAGGCCACCGAGCTGGCCCGCCGCATGGTGTGCGACTTCGGCATGTCCGACCTCGGGCCGCTGGCTTTCGGCCGCAACCAGGGTGAAATCTTTCTGGGCCGCGACATCTCCACCTCGCGCGACTTCAGCGAAGACACCGCCATTAAGATTGATGAGGAAATCAAACGCTTTGTCATGACCAGCTATGCGCGGGCGCGGGAAATCCTGACCGCGAACCGCGACGCCCTCCTCCGCATTGCGGACGCCCTGCTCGAGCGCGAGGTCCTGGACGGCAGCGAAATCAAACTGCTCATCGAAGGCAAGCTTCTCCCGGTGCGCGTGCGGGTCGAACCGCCCAAACCCCCGGAAACCACCGAGGTCCTCAAACCGCAGACCGCTCCCGGCCTTCCCGGCCGCGAACGCCCGCAGCCGGCGTAGCGGCGGTGTTGCTTCACTTGGTGCGGACCCGCGTTAGTGTGTCGAAAAAGCCAGTGGGAAATGGTTGTGGCTTCACTGTGCTTTTCTGGTCTTAGCGCGCAGCTCTTCAAGAGCTTTGGTGGCGGATTCTCTCACCCAATATCGGCGTCCGCCCGGGTGGTATCGGCTTGGATAGTGGTCGGGGTCATGCTCCGCCAGATGCGCGACAATGGGGATGACGTCCGGATCGCCCAGCGCGCCTAGCCCCCGCACTGCAACCGCACGCACCACACCCTCCTTGTCTTTCACGCCCCGGAGGAACGCCTCCTTAATCTTCGACCTAAAGCCCGGGGTTCCCACCTTTTCGTCATACGGTGGCGAGAGCATCTCGCAAAGAAACGCCAAGGTAGAGCTTCTCACGTGTGGATCCGGGTCGGCGGTTCTTGCAAGAACCGCCTCGACCGACTGCGGGGCAAACTCGGCCAGCGTCCTCGTCACCATTCCGCCTGTCGCGATTGCCCCGATAAGGGCGTCCATTGAACGTATGTCCTTCAAGCTGGTTACGGCCCAGATGACATTGGCGTAGTAGTCCGAATACTCTTCACCTCTCCCTATCTTCTCGCCCCTCCGGGCAGACTCGGCAAGGGCTGCATTTTCCCTCTCGAGGAGACCGATGAGGGCAAGGCTGATGGAATCGGCCTCATCTGGGTAGTTTTGAAGGAGTTCCTTCACAGATCCCCCGATATCCGGCTGCGCCCCACCGATCAACCCATAAAACGCATCCCTACGGTTTTTCCAGGTGCTGTCGCTCAAGCGCCTCAAGACTCCCCTTATAGGAGCTGCCTCGGGCCTGGCCTCTTGAGGCTTCGCGGCATCGGGAATCAAGGCTGCCAGTGCGATCAGAAGACACCCCGCCTGCTCACAAATCGACATTCGCATCGAACTCTCCCTGAGAGAAGCGCACTCACTGCGCAAAGTCGTTGTATGCGTCGTGGTTGCGCCAGTCGGCATGGACATGACCGTACCCGCTCAGCGAAAGAGGCTCCCTGTAGTCGGCGCCAGCTAGGCGGGCTGCATCATCCATCTGCTGCCACTCCCCCGCAGTTCCAGACTCATTTCGTAAGTCGACGGCATCGCCGTACATGTGCCTACTCTGCGGTGCACCTCCGACGCGCGCGTTACGGGAGGGATTTCGATAGGCACTGTTTATGATTCGGGGAGCACCATACAGCTCTCTCCACCTGTCGAGCCCGTAACCGCTGCTGGCGGGCCGAACCAGGGGCCGCCTCACCAGGGCCCAGGTGTAGTCCCCGGTTTCCATTTCAGCAAAAGAAAAGTACTGGCTGTGTGCGGTCTGCGTGAAGAAAGAACATCTCAAGGCGAGCGTCACCCGGTAGTCAATATACTCCTGAACGATCGTGCCGCGCTCCCCGCTACAGACTTCGCTCACCATCACCTTAATCGTATCGGTGCCTGTCTTGTCCTGCGGCGGTGTACAGGTGGGCAGCGGAAAGACCTTTCCGGTGTGTTTTGCCTCAATTTGGGCGTCGCCGTAGATAAGCCCGGTCACCCGGCCTTTCGATTTCGTATCGTTCGTTACCGTCGCAATACTTGGGTGATAGCTCTTCCAGTCAGTTCTTGAATCGGCCGTGACTCTCGCCCAAGACTGCGAGGTGTTACACTGGGTCATGAAGGCGTACGCCTCAAAGTTCTTGGGGTTGTCTTCGAGCATGGCGTAGTCGTTTGCGTTGCCGTTAGGGTTGCGGACCTCGAGAGTCCCCGTAAAGCTGGCGGGACAGATGCAACCAGGGCAGTCGTAGTTGCTCGCGATTCCCTTGTTGCGGCGAAGCACTACCAGCCTTCCCATCACCGGGACAAGATCAGCGCGAATCCAACTCACACTACCGTCGGTGGCGTTCGCCGGGATGACGTTCCCCATGAAATCGGGTTTCTGCTCATCGCGCAGCTTCCGCAGGTCAATAGCCCGGGTCTCGCGCGGGCCCAGCCGCAGGTCCGTGAGAAAGAACGTGACTCCTCCGGCGTGCATGCGGAAGAGGACCGGCACTTCCTGTTCACCCATGTTCGTCAGGAATAGGACCGAATCGGTCTCAGCGTCGAGGCGCCAAGGATGCGACCCCGACCCCGCCCAGCCGTCACCTTCGTTGGCGAGGCGGCTGTCGATCACGAGGTCCCCCTTTTGTTCGATGCTGGAAACCTCACCGATGACCGACCCCGGAGGCCCGCTGTAGTGGATGCGGAGCGAGCAAAATGGCAAGGCCGTCGGCAACAGCCCAAGGGCCGAAGCGAGCGATATCTCCCTTGTGGAGTACGGCTCCAGCCCCACCGGTGCCAGAGCAGCCTGCGCGGGGCCCTCTTCCCCCGGATATTCAACGGTGATCGCTACGGTTTGGGCCGCGCTAGCGAGGTTGCGGACGATAACATGCGGAATGAATAGCCCCAGCCCGGCAAAGGGCGAGTCATGAGAGGGCACGCCAATCGGCACGCCGCTGGCATGGAGGGCGCTCGCCAGTTGCAATTCGGGCAGAGGAAAGTTCAGTGTTGTCGAGAATCCCGTGACCGGATCGGTTATCTGCCCTTGCGCGATCAGGGCCGGCGTGGGGGACCGGGGGATGATTGAAATTCCGCCCTCCGGTGCCTGGGCCGGACTTACCTTGAACTCGCCCAACAAGTTCGTAATAGAAAGTACCCTGGTTTGGTGGGTCCGAGAAACAGCGGCCCGGAAGGGCGGCGCTTTCCGTGAAAGTCCAGGAACACATCGGCGCTCACCCCTTCTATGGACGTGTTTGTGACCACTATCGTCGCATCACGCCCGGCGCTGATTCCCCACCACAGCCCATGAAGTTCCTTGGGAAGAAGCCCCAGACCGGGCGGACTGTCAATCATCTGGGACTCGAGACTCAAGTTTCGTAACGGGTCGGTGATCGTGACTTGGCCAGCCAGTGGCATGATCGTACCGTTAAAATAGATGGTCACACTGCCCTCTGAGAAATCCCCGATCACATCTGCCGAAAGGCCGACAAGGAGCTTGCGCAGGTCGATGGAAAGCTTCTCATAGGGTTGAATGGTCATCATTGGGGCAAGGGCAGTCTGTCCCGAGCGGCTACGCACTGCGAGGAAGAAATCGAGGGCCTTTGGGAAATCACTTACCAGGAGGAGCGTGGAGTGCGACCCGTTCGCCAGCGAATAGTATGCAAGGTGAAGCTGGCGGGGCTGGACTTCACTGGCCTCGCCGCAGCACGGTGTCGAGCCTTCATAGGCTGCCGGGCCGGGGGGAAAACTGAGGCTGCCGTCAAACAAGACAATCAGGCTGAGGGCCGTGAGAACCATTGTCCGCTTGGGCATGTGCATCTCCCGAGTCGGTCGATGGTTTATCTTCGCCTTATGGCACCTCGTGAATAATCAAACGCAAGGCATATTCTATCCCGGCCGCGATCGGCCCCAACCAGCGTAATCTGAAAGCAGAGGGAAGGCATGCCCAAGGTGGGCGCTTCCCTTTTTGGCCTTTATCCTTCATCCTCTAAACGTTCAGGGTTGATGACGCCACGGCCCATTTTCGAGCTAGTGCTGGCTGGGGGCAAGCTGCGCCTTGGCGAACGGACGCTGGTGATGGGCGTGGTGAACGTGACGCCGGATTCGTTCTCCGATGGAGGGAGGTATTTCGAGACGGAAAAGGCAGTCCAGCACGGGCTGGAATTGGCAGAGCAGGGAGCAGATTGGATTGATATCGGGGGCGAATCGACTCGGCCGGGGTCGAAGCCCGTCTCTCTCGAGGAAGAACTTCGGCGGGTGGTGCCGGTGATTGGCGGATTGCACCGCCAGCGCCCGTCGCTCGTGATTTCGATCGACACCACCAAGGCGGAAGTGGCCGAAGAGGCGATGCGCGCCGGCGCGCGCGTGATCAACGACGTGAGCGGCCTGCGCTTCGATCCCCGCATCGCGCAAGTGGCACGGCGTTACCGCGCGCCCCTCATCTTGATGCACCTCCGCGGACGGCCGGAGACGATGCAAGCGGAGCCCTTCGCGCGCTCGGTCTGGCGCTCGCTGCGCGCCGGGCTCGCACGCTCAATCCGCCGCGCGTTGGCCGCGGGCCTATGCCGCTCGCAGTTGATCATCGATCCCGGGCTGGGCTTCGGCAAATCCCGTCGCCAGAATTTCGAGATCCTCGCTCACCTTGAGCGGCTGCGATCGTTTCGGCTACCGATTCTGGTGGGGACCTCGCGTAAGTCCTTTGTGCAGGCGGCAGTGGCGGACGAAGGATTGTCGCCCCGGACGGCAACGCGGCGGCCCGCGCCGTGGCCCCTCCTGGGAGGCAATAGGGCTGGCGACGCCGCGCCCTTACAGGTCGGCGACGCGGCTGCCGTTGCCGCATCGATCCTTGCGGGCGCGCACATCGTCCGCGTGCATGATGTCGCCGCCCTACTTCCCGCCGTGCGTATCGCCGACGCCATCCTCGCCGCGAGCCGCGGCTGAGATCATTTCCTCCTCCGCTGCTCGGCAGCAATCACTCTCGAGCTTCCGTGCCACACGCACACAGGAATTGGCAGAGTTCGGCAGGAGTTTCCCTTTCTCGAAGCTCAACCCGCTTTAGGCAGGCCTGCCTTTGCCGCTGCTTTCCAAGTTACTGTGGAGACAAAGGCTCCCACAAACCCACCAATAAGTGCCGGAATCAGATAAACACCGGCGATCTTGACGGGCTCGAACCAATGACCCAGTACGGGCGAGCCGAGCCAGGCCCCTACCCACCCAGCAATCAGCTTCGCGAAAAAGCCGTCCAGTCCCTCAAGAAACCGGTAGCGGATCACGTAATGCATGACCGCGGCCGCGATCAGGCCGGCCACCAGCAGAACCAGGAATGCAAGGAAATTCATCCCAATCATGTTCGCCTCCTGTAGGATGTTGCGATCAGGAACTTCCGTAAACAACCCGTCTCATCGCGCTCACGTCCGGCAACGGACCGAGCCAAGCGGTACGGCCCGACCGGCAAAATGGGCGGCCAAAGCCCCAGCAAGAATCCGGGGGAAACCGAGTTCAGGTGGCTGGGCGTCGGGCACGCACACTGTTTTTCACCAGCCGCACGATCTCGGATACCCGCAAAGGTTTCTCGTAGTAGTCGATGGCACCCAGGTGCATTGCGTCGATATAGCAGCGGATATCGTGGCAGCGCGCAACGACCAGGACGGGGATGTCCCGGCTAATCTCCTTGACGCGCTCCAATATGACCCGCCCCTCGAAGGCAGCCGTACCCTGCGCCACGACCACGAAGTCGAAACGCTCCGCCGCAAGCGCGGCCAGCCCCTCTGCGTAGGAAGGGCAGGCCTGCACCTGGTAGCCTTCGCGTTGAAGAGTTTCGGAATAGTAGTAGAGGTCGTCCAGCTCGCCGTCAACGAGGAGAACTTTCCCCCGCGGGACGGGTGGGATTAGTGTGGAGGGCGAGCCTGGCCGGGTCGCTTCCCGCACCGCTAACCTCCTTATCCCCACAACAGGTCAGTTGCAGCAATCAGCAAGAGAACTCTGTCATGCACGCAGGCAAGCTATCGTCTCGCCTCCACACCAGCTCCCTCGCTGGCTTCGATCCGTGCCCCCACTTGCCCGTGTAATCCTTATTCCACTTCGCATAAACAAGGTCAATACCGTGGATTCCGTAGAGGTATAGGGGCGCCCCTGTAGCTTCCCTTAGCCATTTTTCCGTAGTGCGCACAGCCGGGTTGGCAGGTACTATTGCCGACTTTTGGCGAGGCCGAGATTGTTTTGAGTTCGGCATATCGGGTGAGTGAGGGCGAACCTCAGCACCAAGGGCGCTTGACTGCCTGCGGATGGGGGCGGGATAATTATGACGGGAGCCGAGTAGGTTCCCCCCCGCAGCGGAGGAGGGGAGGAAGAGTGCCTCCTTCGTCAAGGCTCGGTTTCGGGTTTCCTTCCCACCATTGCCCTTCCGGCGACGCAGAGGGACTAGACGCACCTACCGGCTTCGCAGTTCGCCGACTCCCAACCCAAGGCAGTTCGTCTCTCTCCGGGCCATCGGCGGGCTGACGACCGCTGGGGCGGGGCTGAGGCTGCGGCGAATCCTCCGGCGTGTGTTGCCGGGAAGGTGAGGAGCCTCTTTCGATCCTCCGTTGCCCGGAGGTGAGACATGACAACAGTTCGTATCCTGGTTGCAGACGAACAGGAAGTGGTCCGCCGAGGAGTGCGGGCGCTTCTGGAAGCTCGCGGTGCGGCCGAGGTCTGTGGTGAGGCAGCGACCGGTCGCGAGGCCGTCGCGAAGGCCAAGCAACTTAAGCCTCACATTGTCCTGCTCGAGGTCAATCTACCGGAGTTGAACGGGCTGGAAGCCACGCGTCAAATCTTGAAGGCCCTTCCCAAGACGGAAGTGTTAGTCTTCACCACCGAGAAGGCTGAACAAGTCGTGCGCGAAGCGTTGGCGGCCGGGGCGCGAGGCTACGTCCTCAAGACGGACCCGGGGACTGCTCTCCTAGCGGCGGTGGGGGCGCTTCGCCAGCACAAACCTTTTTTCGCACCCACCATCTCGGAAGCTCTCCTGGAAGATTACCTACGCGGCGGGCCGGCCGCTCGACCCCAGCCGCCAACTCGCACTCATCTCAGTTCACGCGAACGGGAAGTGATTCAGCTCCTGGCTGAGGGGAGAAGCAATAAGGAGGTGGCTGCGGCGCTCGGCATCAGCGTCAAAACAGCCGAGACCCATCGCGCCAATATTCTGCGCAAACTTCGCCTGCATTCGATCACCGAGCTCGTCCGCTACGCCATCCGCAACAAGATCATCAAGGCTTAGCCCGGCCTGGCGGAGCCCCGCAAACGGGACCGCCATGTTTGCTGGCTTAAGGTGGCTGGCCAGAACCTGCCCTAAGGGGTGAGCGGGGTGGGCCTGAAAACGGCCGTGCGCCCTCGACGGCCGGTTTCGAGCGTTGATGCTAGAATCGAAGCCTATGGTCGAGAAACCTCAACTGTTCGGCACTGACGGCGTGCGCGGTGTTGCCGGCGAACCGCCGCTGGATGCCGCGACGATCTGGAAGCTGGGGTGTGCGATGGCCCGCGTCCTCGGCCAGGAGAACGCCAGAAGCGTAGTGCTGGGCGAGGACACACGTGAATCGAGCGCCTGGATTTCGCGCACCCTGGCGGCGGGGCTGCAGGCGGGCGGGATGAGCGTCACCTATGCAGGCGTCATCACCACCCCGGGGGTTGCCTTCCTCACGCGCCACCACGGCTTTGGGGCGGGCATCGTGGTGTCCGCGTCGCACAATCCTTTTGAGGACAATGGCATCAAGGTACTGGCCCCAACGGGAATGAAACTCGCCGAACCCGTCGAAATCGCGATCGAGCGCGCCTTGGCCGCAGTTGAATCTGTCCTGCCCGCAGCGCTCGCAACGCCACTCGAACCCGCTCCCGGGTTGCTGGAAGACTACGTGGAGTTCTTGATGGGTCTGGCGGGCGAACCCCCCCGATTGGCCGGGCTGCGCGTCGTGGCCGACTGCGCGCATGGCGCCGCCGCGCGCGTCGCTCCGGATCTCTTCCGGCGGCTGGGCATGGCGGCCCGCGTACTCAATGCCGAACCGAACGGGCGCAACATCAACCTGGGCTGCGGCTCACTCCATCCCGAACGCATGGCAGAGGAAACCAGGTCCGACGGCGCCGCGTTGGGTGTTGCCTTCGACGGCGATGCCGACCGGGCGATCTTCGCGACGCGCACCGGGCGAATCATGGACGGAGACCATGTGCTTTATGCCTGCGCGCGCAAACTCCTGCAAGAGGGAAAACTCCGTGGCCGGTGCGTGGTCGGAACGATGATGACGAATCTGGGCTTGGAAGTGGCGCTCGGGCGGCACGGCATCGCCTTGAAGCGCACCGCTGTGGGCGACAAGTATGTTCTGGAAGAGATGCTCCGCTCCGGCATCAGCCTGGGCGGCGAGCCGTCCGGTCACATCATTTTTTCGGACATCTCGCTGGCCGGCGACGGGCTGATCACCATGCTGCAGATGCTGCGCTTGCTGGCCGAAACGGGCCAGCCCCTCGAGACCCTGACCGAGGGTCTCGCGCAGTTTCCCCAGGTCATTCGCAACGTGCGCGTGCGAGAGAAGCCTCCCCTCGAGTCCATCGCCCCGGTTGCGACGGCCATTGCCGCGTGCCGCCAGGAGTTCGGGGAGCGCGGGCGCGCCGTGGTCCGTTACTCGGGGACCGAGAAGCTGGCGCGCGTCATGGTGGAGGGCGAAGATGCCCAAGCCGTCGAGCGCCACGCTACGTGCATCGCTGCTTCCATTGCCGCCGCCATCGGCGCCGATTACTGAGCACCGCGTATTAGAGTGACAATCGCGTTTGCACTCCCCCTCGCCCTGATGCCCTCAGCCGGAGCGCTGGTCCACCCTCTCACGGTGTTGGAGAGCTGGGGGTGAGGGCTAAGGGCGTCAACCAATTGTGCAGGGCTCAATAGGTGCCCGCATCTCCTCAGGACCGGGAGTTCGCCACGCCAATTCCCCCGCGGATGAAAGTCATGGTACAACCCTTGCCGCCGGTGTATCATCGTACCCACTGGCGGTCGGCGACGATGAGCCGGAGGTGCAGCATGAAGCGCTTTGTGATCGTTTTCTGTGTTCTGACTTGGCTGTGGCTCGTTCGACCGGAAACGATAATCAGTCAGGCAACGCAGCCCCGCGCCGACCAGGCGAAGCCCCAGAGTTCAAGCATCGTGGTGCCCGCCGAGACGACCATTCCCCTCGCTCTCAAGAATGCGATCAACTCACGAACGGCCTTTGTCGGCCAAGCCATCTATTGCGAGACGATCTATCCGGTCGCCGTCGGCAACCGCATTGTCATTCCGGTAGGTAGCTATGTGAAGGGCACGGTGACGCAGGTGATCCGTCCCGGCCGCATCAAAGGCAAGGCGCAGATTGGTCTTCGTTTTGACTCGATTACGCTGCCCAACGGAGTCACGCGATCGTTGCGGGCCGGGCTCTCCGCCGCGGGGGGTCTGGGCAACGAGACCGTGCAGCGCGAGGAGGGTAGGATCGTTGGTGAAGGGTCGAAAGGTTCGGACGCCGGAAAGATTGGCGCCACCGCGGCGCAGGCAACCGTCATTGGTGGGCTGTCCTCCCGCAGCATCAAGGGGGCGGGAGTCGGTGCCATTGCGGGCGGCGTGGGCGGGTTGATCTGGGTGCTGGCGTCGCGGGGCAAGGAGGTCGTGCTGCCTCCCGGCTACAATCTCGAATTCCAACTCGCCGCTCCGCTTACTTTCGACCGCGACGAGATTGGAGCGGCGACCCCTTACGACGAGGGGCCTGCCCTTCCTCCCTCCGCGGAGAAAGGCCCCAAAATCGACTACTAACCTCCCCCACGCTGCGCACGGCAACCCACCCGGGGGGCGCGGCGTGGCGTCCCGCCGCAATCCTCTGCGCCCTGCACTACAAAACGGTCAGCGAGAAGACGGCCAGATGCGACGCTTCCCCCACCTTAGCCGTGATCACCACATTGTACGTACCGGGAAGAGTGCCGGTGTACGTATAATAGTAGTAGTCATTACAAGAAAGCATAAAAAGGAGCGCCAGCAGAGCTCCCGCCAACAAAACCAGCCGGACGCGGCGGCGCCCCGCCCCGGCCACGAGGCCCAGAGCGAGCAAGCCGAGCCCTCCGGTCAT
>Ga0073934_10003717_pt1 | contig 27293 bp, 21 predicted proteins | sample LarsenN4metaG_FD_76834 | JGI IMG/M metagenome (GOLD analysis project Ga0073934, IMG submission 76834) | Hot spring sediment bacterial and archeal communities from British Columbia, Canada, to study Microbial Dark Matter (Phase II) - Larsen... ... | reverse complement strand
GAGATGGTTCGGCAGGTACCGGGGGTTAAGATCCTGGTCGATGCGGGAATTAACGCCCTGGAATCGGCCCTGCAGGTCTTGAATCTGGGCGTTCATCAGGTGGTTATAGGCTCCGAGACGTTAACAGGTTTACCGGAGCTGGCTTCGATCCTCAAGGGGTTAGCCCCGGACGCGGGGGTCTTCAGCATCGATTTAAGGCAGGGAAAAATCCTCTCGAAATCCAAGGAACTCCAAAACCTGGACCCCATAGCCCTCATCCACCGACTTAAGCCCATGGGAGTGAGGGAATTTATCCTGCTGGAGCTGGCCAGGGTGGGTACCGAGAGCGGGATAGAGGAGGAATCCCTGAAGGGTCTCCTCCGGGAGCATCGCGATATAACCCTCCTGGTCGGGGGGGGTGTGAAAAGCGTAGAGGATTTAACCCGATTGAAAGACCTGGGGGTCGGTGGCGCGCTCATTGCGACCGCTTTTCATACCGGAAGAATTACGAGAAAGGATTTAGAATCCCTTTAACCTTGAAAGGGGTTCCGGGCTAATCCTCTAGCCAGCTTCGGAGGGTCGTGTGTCGGGTGAGGTGCTTCTCGTTAACCAGTTCTTCACGAATCTCCTGGACGGTGCCATAGCGCTCCGCAAAAACATCATGGCTATGGATGGTTTCAAAATTTCGTTGTTTGGCGAGGATAAAGCTATCTCCGGAGAGGTCTGGGTATTTAGTTAGGACGGTTCTCAGCATTTCTCTGACCACATCTTCTACAAACATGGGATTTGTATGGGCTTTATAAACGATAAAGAATTCATCAGGTCTTTTCAGGAGCTGGTAAATCTGGGAGCTCATAGAGGCCTCTACGATATCGATGAGATCGTCCACGTTAATTTTTCGATCTGTTCCGATCAGTAAAGTTCCTTCTCCCCGTTGGTTATGGGAGGAGAGGGGGATGGTCGTCAAAATTTTCTCGATATCTTCTTCGGTGAATCCCGCCTCCCAGAGTTTTTTCTTGGAGTACTCGCGCGTCATTTCCTGAGCGCAGGGGCATACGGTCATTCCTTGAGCTTCCCCACCTACGATGATGCGGGTTCGATGCTTTGTGCTGACGGCTATGCTGATCAGGGAGTAAATTTCCTGAGAGATCTGGTCGGACACCGGAGTTCGCCTCTCCCTGGGATATTTAGCCCGAATGACCACTTCAGATTTCAGAGCTTGCTGCTCGCGATTAATCCGTTCTGCGATAGCTTTTGCAAAGGACTCTATATCCATAGACGCAGACCGTATGATCCCATCGATGATCTCATTGACGATGGTACTGAATCGAGACATATGGAGGCCCTTTTGCTCCGGACGCAGGTCGGCATAAAGATCCATTTCCGAGTAAAAAAGGTCTTCGCCCCGATCGTGCTTAATCGGAATAATTTTCTTAATCCCCGTAACCCCCACCCGACTTAGACTGATAGGGACGTCAGGTTTCATTTTTTGAATATCTCTCGCAGGCTTCATGATGGCTTAATGGATTCTCCTTTCGCAAGTAACTTCTCAGTCAATGGGCGCCTCCGGGCAAACTCCCCCTTAATGAACCATAACTATAAGATATGCCAAATTTAGCCAGGGCGGTATAGACTTCGGGGTAAAAATTTCAAAAAAAATTAACTTGACAGATGGCAGAATTCTTTATTTAATTCCTAGCATCAAGCCTTATCCTGAAACTTCATCCTTCATAATGAAGACGAGGTGTTCGTTCATGGAAAGAAAGCACCTTTTATATATGCTGACGACCGATGATTACGCGAGTCCCTTCGACATTAATATGGCCTACGATGTGGGATTCGATGCGGTCATTCCCTATGCACATGTCACTCCTCAGATCGGTGGACTCTTGGTTCAGGATATTATTTTCTCAAGAGGAATCAGTGGGACGAAGTTTTCTAGTATCTTTATAGGGGGGAGCGATCTCAATCTGGCGGAGGATATTTTAAAGGCTGCAGAAAAAAATATGTTCCCTCCCTTTCAAGTCTCCATCATGATCGATCCTAAAGGGGCCTATTCTACGGCCTCTGCATTGGTAGCTAAGGTTGAAAAAGCCCTTGAAGTCCGCGACATGGGAAGATTGGCGGGCAAGCGGGTGGTTATTCTGGGGGGTACCGGTCCTGTGGGCCGAATAACGGCAGGGTTGTGCGCTAAAAACGGATGCCAAACCACCATCGTGGAGACGGACCCCTCCCGAAGCCCGGAATTTGCACAAACCGTAGCAAGAACCATTGAAGAGCGGTATGGCGTTTCTGTAATCGGGGCTTACGGCTGGACCTCTGAGGAGAAGATAGATCTTCTCAAAGAGGCGCATCTTATTTTTTCGACGGCTAAAGCGGGAATCCAGGTTCTCTCTAAAGAGCTTTTGGAGCGGCTTCCTGCGGGCAAAATCGTGGCCGACGTCAATGCAGTTCCCCCTATGGGCATCGAGGGATTAGCCCCCAATCAAGATCTGAGCGAAGTCGTTCCCGGCATTCTGGGTATCGGGGCTTTAGTTATCGGGGACTTAAAGTACAAAGTGGAGATGGACATGCTCGATAAGATAAGAACTGCAGAGAAAATGATGATAGTCGACTATCAGTTTGCGTATGAGGCGGCAAAAAAGCGGCTAAGCGTAGGGCGGCCATAGGGGACCCTTCCCTACTTCGGGCGTGTTGAACCCAGTTAGGGAGGCAACTTATAGAAGGCCACCCGGCACGAAGGCCTATCCGAGAACCGCTTAAGGACTCTAAAGAAGGGTTTCTTGAGCTCGCCGCCTCGAGGTTTCGGATAGGTATTTGAGGTACTATTGCCAGGCCAGTATAAGTCCTGAGAGGGAGTTTTTCGGTCTTTACTGGTTTGGTAAAATTACATAAAAGGAGGGGATTGTAATGAGAGATATACTCATCGGTGAGTCCTTAATCGGTGATGGAAATGAGGTGGCGCACATAGACCTCCTCATAGGTCCCAAAAGCGGTCCGGTAGGTCATGCCTTTGCCCAAGCTCTGATGTCACCTCGTATGGGACACACAGCCCTTTTAGCCGTCCTGGAGCCTAACCTCCAGCCTAAACCGGCCACGGTTATCGTCAATAAAGTAACCATTAAAGGGGCAGATCAAGCCGTGTTAATGTTCGGCCCGGCCCAAGCGGCAGTCGCAAAAGCGGTGGCGGACTGCGTTGAAGCGGGAACGATACCCAGGATGCTGGTCGAAGATATCGTGGTCGTGGTGGGAGTATTTATTCACTGGGATGCCAAAGATAAAAAGAAAATCTACGATTGGAACTATCAGGCGACCAAGCAGTCGATCGAGCGGGCTATGAAGAGTGAACCCAGTATCGATGAGGTTCTCTCTAAGAAGAACGAGGCCAAACATCCCTTTGCTTAACGGGGGTCCCCCCCCCTATAATAAAAGCAACGTTCAATGATATAAAGCAAGAGCAACCTAAGCCTGTTGAGAAACCCGGACCGGCTGAACCGATAAAGTCTGCGGAACCGGTAAAATCGGCAGAGGCTCCCGGCGGTTGGTACGATAAATTAACCCGATTTCTCGGCAGGATTTTTGGGGAGTAGGGGCGGATAACCCGCCCCTCTTTGAAGGGTTTTTGTGTAAGACGCAGTTGCTTCTCTTACATTTAATGCGGATTCAAGCCCCTGTCAGAAGTGTCCGATAGGCCCTACCAGACTTGTAGGAGATCGTCATGCCCCAGAGAGACCTTGAGATCATTCTCATGCAACGACTCGCGAACTACCTTCCCATACCGGTCCTTTTGGTGGGCCCCTCTGGAAATCTTCTTTTTTACAATGCGCCTGCTGAAGCGCTACTGGGTCGTCGTTACGAAGAGTCTGGCATGATATCCATGAAGGAGTGGGTCACGATCCTCCCGGCCATCGACGAGAAGGGCCTACCCCTTCCTCCAGAAGATCGACCTCTGACTATTGCCCTTCAAAAACGCCGGGCGGCCCATCGTACATACTGGATCCGGGGGTTTGATGGCGTTTACAAAAAGATCGAGGTGACCGCATTTCCGTTGGAGGGGTTGGCAGGCCGTCATCTAGGCGCAGTCGCTATCTTCTGGGAGACGGGCTCTGCGAGCGATCCTCCAGGGGACCTGAGGAAAGCCTAAGGGGCGTGTATGTCCCAGAAAGACGTCGAGATCATCCTCATGCGACAGCTTGCGAGCTACCTCGCCATGCCGATCTTTTTAGTGGATCCGGATGGAAACCTCCTTTTTTATAACGAGCCCGCAGAGATACTCCTGGGCCATCGGTACGACGAGACCGGCGAAATGCCCGTCGAGGATTGGTCCACGTTCTTCACCCCCATGGAGGAGGATGGCTCCCCCCTTTCCCAGGAAGACCTTCCTCTGGTTATTGCCTTCCAAAAGCGCCGGGCAGCCCACCGGGCATTTTGGATCCGCGGACTGGACGGCATTTTTAGAAGGCTCGAAGTTACGGCGTTTCCGCTCACCGGCCAGGGAGGGAAGCACCTGGGTGCGGTCGCTATCTTCTGGGAAGAGGAACACCCCCTATGAGAATTAAGTTATGGGGCCCTCGAGGTTCGTTAGTTGTACGCTGATCATCTTAATCTTAAAAAGAAAGGTGTTTCTTAAATGAGAATTAAGTTATGGGGCACTCGAGGTTCGTTAGCGGCTCCCGGACCGGAGACCGTTCGATACGGAGGAAATACCTCCTGCGTGGAAGTGCGTGGGGCCGATGGGACCTTCTTAGTTTTAGACGCCGGAACGGGCATCCGACGCCTCGGCATCACCCTAGGCCCCGAAGTCCCACGCGTGGATATCCTCCTCACCCACCTTCACATGGATCACATCCAGGGGCTCGGATTTTTCAGGCCCCTGGATCAGCCGGAGAAGGAGGTTCATATCTGGGGACCTCCTTCGACCACGCTGGACCTGCGCGCGCGTCTGGCCCGCTACCTCTCCCCCCCCCTCTTCCCGGTACGATTGCGGGAACTCCCGTGCCGCCTCAAGTTACACGATGTCCCCTTAGAGGGTTTTGAAATCGGAGGGCTCAAGATCAAAGCAGATCTCATCTGTCACCCCGGACCGACGGTTGGCTACCGGATTACCGAGAATTCGGTATCTATGGCCTACCTGCCCGATCATGAGCCTGCCCTTGGCATACCTCAATTCCCGGAGGACCCGGACTGGATCTCGGGGTTCGACCTGATCAACCACGTGGATCTTCTGATCCATGACGCCCAATATACGGCGACCGAATACCCTCGGCGCGTAGGGTGGGGACACAGTGCGATCCCCCACACGCTTGGTCTCGCCGCCAAAGCAGGGGCTAAACGCCTTGTCACCTTCCACCATGACCCGGCCCACGATGATTCGACGCTCGATGGCATGATCCAAGAAGCCTGTAGCTCCTCAAAACTCCCCTTTGAGCTCATCCCAGGAATCGAGGGAACTACCCTCGAGCTAGGTTAACCCCGCGTAGGGCCTTTCCTTATAAATAACTTATGAACGAATCGCCAACCGCCAAAGAAAAAATCGGAGAGATCTTCGTTAAAGCAGGTCTGATCAATCAGCAAATGCTAAAGATGGCCCTTGAAGAAAACAAGAGAAACCCCAAGGAGCTCCTGGGGGAAACCTTGGTGCGCCTGTACATGGCTACGGAGGAGGAAGTAGCCAGGGCCATTGCTTACCAACAAGGAATCCCTTACATCGATTTAACCTGCACGCCGGTTGAACCTATAGCGATCGAACTGATCCCTTTAAAGTTAGCCATGGAGCACCAGATCCTCCCTGTTCGCATCGAAAACAGGGATCTGATTCTGGCTATGAAGAACCCCTTGGATATAGCTGCCATAGATCTAGCTCGCTTTGCCAGTGGGCTGAATATCCGTCCCCATATAGCTGCCGCCGGGGATATTAAAAATGCCATCCACCGGTATTATTCGGCAGAGGAATCCATTAATCAAATCATTCAAAATGTGGCCCAACAGGAAGGCATCGAATTCATCAGGGAGGAGCCTTTACGGGAAGAAGATGTCCTGGAGTTAAAAAGCAAGAGTGAGATGGCCCCCATCGTCAAATTGGTTAACTCCATCATATCTCAGAGCGTCTCCGCTCAGGCCAGCGATATTCACATCGAACCCAAAGAAAAGATCATCCAGGTCAGACAAAGGGTGGATGGGATTTTGAATGAAGCGATGCAGATCCCCAAATGGGTCCAAATGGCCCTTATCTCCCGGATCAAAATCATGGCCGGCATGGATATTGCCGAAAAGCGGGTCCCCCAGGACGGTAAAATCAAATTAAAGATGGAGAATAACCTCATCGACCTCAGGATTTCTACCCTCCCTACCCAATATGGCGAGAAGGTGGTTATACGTATCCTGGACAAAAGCAAGAATGCGCTCTCTATCGAGGAACTGGGCCTACTCCCCGAGGATCTGAACAAAATCAAAGAGCTCATCAACCTCCCACAGGGGATGATCCTGGTTTGCGGTCCCACCGGTAGCGGTAAGACGACGACGCTCTATGCCCTGATCAACGAGGTCTCTCGTAAGAAGATCAACATTGTGACCCTGGAAGATCCGATCGAATACGAGATAGGTGGGATCAATCAGGTTCAGATCAATGAAAAGGCCGGGCTGACCTTTGCCAAATCCCTGAGATCCCTCCTCCGTCAGGACCCCAACGTGATCCTCGTCGGGGAGATCCGGGATATGGAAACCGCCGAGATCGCCATGGGCGCCTCGATGACAGGCCACCTGGTCTTGAGCACTCTCCACACGAACGATGCGGCTTCTACCATTGTCCGGCTGATAGATCTGGGAGTGACCCCCTATTTAATCGCTTCTTCTTTAAACGGAATCATCTCCCAGCGCCTGGTTCGGGTCATCTGCGAATACTGCCGGGAGGAAGATATGCCCGCCCCGGAAATCCTGAAGAAGCTTGAAGCGAGGTCCGGCGAAAGGATTTCCTTCCCCTCCTACCGCGGTAAAGGGTGTGAGGCGTGCAAGCAAACCGGTTATCGAGGAAGGAAGGGGATCTATGAGATTTTAATTATGACCGGAGAGATCCGCGAGTTGATCAACCAAAAGGCTTCCGAGAGGAAGATTCGGGAAGTGGCGGGCAAGGGTGGGATGAAACCGCTGATAAACGACGCCCTGGAAAAGGTCAAGCAAGGGGTCACCACGGTAGCAGAGTTGGAGCGGGTCGCCTTCTTCTCCGAAGAGCCGAAATCAACGGTGGAACTGAAATGTGCCCGCTGTCAAAAAGCTATAGAACCGGACTGGCTGGTGTGTCCCTATTGTAGCTACAAATTAAAAGGATCCCTCGCGGAGGAGGCGGTTCCCGCAACCGAGCCGGGCAGAATAACCGAACTCCACCTGATCAGGGACAGGACTACGGATTTTAAGGGATTTAAGATACTTCTGGTCGACGATAATGAGAAACTGGCTCAAGGGATCGCTACGTTCCTGCGCAAAAATCAATTTGTAGCCACCGCGGTTTCCAATGGAAAGGAGGCTCTGGAAAGCATCGCCCGGGACAAGCCGCATCTGATAATCACAGATGTGATGATGCCGGAAATGGATGGACTGGAGCTTATCCAAAGGCTACGCCAGGATATCACCACGGCCTTTATCCCGGTCATTATCCTCTCTCAAAGGAGAGTCCTTGAAGATAGATTGAAGGGACTGGAACTGGGAGCGGACGACTACCTGGTCAAGCCTCTGTTACTGGAGGAGCTACTGCTTAAAGTTAAGGCCATCTTAAGAAGGGTGTATTAGGGGCTCCGCTCTCAAAAATTCCCTTGACTATTCAGCAAACCCCATCGAAAATTAAGTAGAAACAACGGATTCCTCGGTCAGTGGACGCACAACATCCGGAGTTTGTACCGCCAATGCTTTGCCCTTACTGCCTCTCCCCCGGACGGTTGGACAGAGCTGCTATGTACGAGATCGTTCATCTACTTAAGGAGTTTTTCATCCCCTACGGGATTTGGGGTTTATTGATCCTGTCTTTCCTGGATTCCTCCTTCGTCCCTATGCCTCAGATTATAGATATGGTGGTCATAGCCTTATCCCTCTCCAATCCCCACTTAATGATTTTTTATGCCCTCGCCGCCGTAGTGGGGTCTTCGTTGGGCATCACCATCGTTTATTCTCTGGGTAAAAAAAGTGGCGAAGTCCTTCTCTCTAAAAAGCTTTCTAAAGCGCGTATGGAAAGAGTCCAGAACGTGCTCCTCAAATACGATATACTGGTGATCATGATCGCCGGTGTGATCCCCCCTCCCTTCCCCTATAAGGTGTTCATTTTCTCGGTTGGGGCCCTGCAATTCGTCTTTCCAAAGTTTATTTTAGCAGTTATCCTATCCAGGAGTATCCGGTTTTATTTTGAAGGGGTTATGGCCGTTCTCTATGGAGATTTCATTATCGCCTTCATAAGGGAGAGATCTCAACTGGCGGCTCTGATTTTTTTAGTCCTTGTCTTGGCCGGTTTTTTCATTTATAAAGCTGTAGTAGATAGGCTGAATAAAGAGGAGCTAAGTTAATGTTGAAAAATGCAGGCCCGGTGAACCGGATTACGGTTAAGGGCGCACGGGTTCATAATTTAAAAAATATCGATCTGGAAATTCCACGAAATAAACTCGTCGTGGTTACAGGGGTAAGCGGTTCCGGGAAATCCAGTCTGGCGTTTGATACCCTCTATGCGGAGGGCCAGAGGAGGTATGTGGAATCCCTCTCAGCCTATGCCAGGCAATTTCTTGAGCGGATGGATAAGCCGGACGTGGACGCCATTTATGGTCTTTCCCCGGCCATTGCCATTGAACAGAAAAATAGCGTCCGAAACTCACGATCCACGGTGGGAACGGCTACGGAGATATACGATTATTTGCGCCTCCTCTTTGCTCGCATCGGTAAAACGCATTGCTATCGGTGCGGTGAAGTAGTTCAAAGGGAGTCCGTGGACGATGTTATTGAAAAAATCTTCCAGATGGGAACAGGGACTCGCTTTATGGTGGCTTTCCCTCTCTTTTTTCCTTCTACAGAGGGGGAAGAGATAGGAAGGAGCTTACTGAAAAAGGGCTTTCGTCGTGTGTTGATAAACGATGAAATCCTCTCCCTTGAGGAAGAGACCCCGGAGGTCCCCCTCGGTCTGTTGGGAGGTTCGGAGCGGGAGATCTGGGTGGTCGTGGATCGCATGACTTTGAAGGAGGACCTTCGGCCCAGGCTTGTAGATGCCCTGGAGACAGCTTATGGGGAAGGTCAGGGGCGACTGATGGTTCGAACTGCGGATGGAAAATCCCTGAAATTCAGTAGAAATTTTGAGTGCTCCCCTTGTGGTATAACCTACGAGGAACCGGAGCCGCGATCGTTCTCCTTTAATAACCCTTACGGGGCCTGCCCCGAGTGCCAGGGTTTCGGGAACAAGATCATCATCGATATGGACCTGGTGATCCCGGATAAGACCAAAAGTATCCGGCAAGGCGCGATCGTACCCTGGAACGCCCCCATTTGCCGAGGGATTATCTCTCGATTGGAGCGGATTGCTCCCAAGTATGGTTTTTCCCTGGATACCCCCCTCTATAAGCTTAATCAAGGGCAGATGCGCCTTCTCGTTGAAGGAAACGATCAATTCCTTGGGATTATCCCTTTTTTTGATCTCCTCGAGATGAAGAAATATAAGGTGCATGTGCGGGTATTTTTAAGTCGGTTCCGAGGCTATAAGGAATGCCCCCTGTGTAAAGGTTCCCGGTTAAAGGAGAAGGCCTTATGGGTTAAGCTCCACGGAGCTAATATTCATGACATCTCCCGGAAAACCATTCTGGAGGCCAAAACCTTCTTCGATCAGCTCCACCTGACTCCCTTTGAAGAACAGATCGCTCATAAAGTCTTCGAGGAGATAAAAAACCGGTTGCAATATCTGGTGGACGTAGGACTCGAGTATCTAACCCTGGACCGCCTCTCTAAGACCCTCAGCGGGGGCGAGGCGCAGCGGATTAATCTGGCCACCTCTTTAGGATCTTCTCTGGTCAGTTCCCTTTACGTCCTGGATGAGCCCAGCATTGGACTCCATCCTCGGGATACCGCCCGCCTGATCCGTATCCTTAAAGCGCTCCGGGACAAGGGGAATACCATCGTCGTCGTGGAGCATGACGCAGATATCATCAGAGCCAGCGATCACATTGTAGACCTGGGCCCTGGAGCCGGGGAGCACGGGGGAGAAGTGCGCTTTTCAGGAAATTATCCGCAGATCCTTCGAGACCCTGATTCCCTGACCGGAAAGTACCTCCGAGGGGAAAAAAAGATCCCTTTACTCCCCCGTCGCAGATCTCCAAATGGAGACTATCTTGAGATTCAAGGCGCGTATCTCCATAACCTTAAACAGGTTCAAGTTCGAATCCCCCTGAAGCTATTAACCTGCGTCACCGGCGTCTCTGGGTCAGGCAAGAGCACGCTCATCCATGAAGTCCTATATAAGGCATTAATGGAAGAACGAAAACCCGGGGACGGATACGAAGCGATCAAAGGCCAGGAGCTCATTTCGGAGGTCGTTTTAGTGGATCAATCTCCCATCGGTCGAACCCCGCGCTCGAACCCGGTCACCTATATTAAAGCCTTCGATGAGATTCGAAATTTGTTTGCCGGTACCTTAGGAGCCCGACGCAACGGGTATAAAGCGGGGCATTTTTCTTTTAATGTGCCGGGAGGCCGCTGCGAGGTCTGTGAAGGAGCCGGATCGATTAAAGTGGAAATGCAATTTCTCGCAGACCTTTTCTTGACTTGTGAGGGTTGTAGTGGTAAAAGGTATAAAAATGAGATCTTGAAGATAAAATTTAATGGGAAAACCATCGCCGATGTCTTAGAGATGACGGTTACGGAAGCTCTGACCTTTTTTTCGGATCATAAAAACTTGGTAGGAAAACTTCAGGTTCTGGAAGAAGTGGGTCTGGGGTATGTCCGACTGGGTCAACCGGCCCCAACCCTCTCCGGCGGAGAGGCGCAGCGGGTCAAGCTGGCCGCGCACCTTACCCGTCGGAAGAAGGGTCATATCTTGTATCTTTTCGATGAGCCCACCACGGGCCTGCACCTCGACGACATTGCCAAGCTGTTGCTCTGTTTTAATAAATTGTTGGATCAAGGGCATTCGGTATTAATTATCGAACATAATTTGGAGGTCATCAAATGCGCGGATTACATCATAGATTTGGGCCCGGAAGGCGGAGAAAGAGGAGGTCGGTTGCTAGCCTGTGGATCCCCTGAGGAGATTGTGGAGTCGCCGGTATCGCACACGGGGAAATTCCTAAGAAGTTATCTGGGGATCGAACCCGGTAAGTATGTTCCCGGTTAAATTTATAGGAGCGACCCGGCTACCCCCGGTTAAGAACAACAGAACGGTTTGGGGCGATCGACTTGGGAGGTCCCCCGCAAACTTACTTATAGGAAGTTAAATGAAAAAGAAAGAACAACCCATCAAAGGCTATAGGAAAGTCTCAGCTTTTGTAGACGATTTTATCACCAATCCCTTGTCTATCGAGGAAGCTGAGGATCGGGTCGAAGATTTTTTTTATGAAGCCGAGGAAGCAGAGGTTGATTTGATTCCGGCGCTTTTGAAGAAGTTAAAGGATGAGGAACAAAACTCAGATGTGGTCACTGCCGTAGCCTTTATACTGGAACAATACGGTGACGAAACCGTCATAGAACCTGTGGCCGAGTTATTTAAAAGTCCAGACATTACTGACACTACAAGATCGACGCTGCTCAGCGTTTTAGATTATTATGGAGTGGATACCCAAGATCCTTCTTTAATGTCTTACTTTCGAGATATTGAAGGATTAGGTCAAACCGCCCTTGAAGGGATGCTTCAGTTATCAGAACGGGAAGAGATGCTGGAGACCTTATTGCAAGAAACTTCTAACTTCCCCAAGGAAGCCCAGTTGATGATGATCGCCGAGTTTGGCAAAAGCCGAGATGAGCGAGCTCTCCCGCTCCTGGGAGTTTTTGCGGAGTATCGGGATAAAGAGCTGGCCGACGCCGCCGTGGTGCAATTAGGGAACATCCGCTCAAGTAAATCCATAGAGATTCTGGAAAATCTTGTGACCCATCGGGAGGATAGCCGAGAGCTGATCGAACGTTCCCTGCGTAAGCTTCAGTTTGCGGGGGTAACCCGAGAGGAGACCCCTGCACAGGGGTCTCCTGTTTATAAATGCCTGCTCTCTTGGATGGACGGAAGGGGAAGTCGGGTGATGATGGTAGCCCGACAGAAGGATGCCCGCCATGTGGTCGTCTCTAATTTTATGCTCAATGAGAAGGTGGGGATCAAAGATTGCTACGGCGTTCCGGACCTTCCCTTCAAGGAGTTCGACAGGATGGTGAAGGAAGTCAAAAAGCAGTTGGGGGGCATCGAGGTGGAGTATCGCTACTGCGTCGCGTTAATCCGAGACGCTTTATGGACAGCGCTTAAGCATAGAGCGGCTATTTCCCCCCTGTTCTCCTTTCATAGGAGAATTTTCGGCAATGATCCACTAACTCCCCAATTCTATGGGGTAGATCTGGCTCCTTACGGAATTGAAGAGGTCCGGCAGCGCCTGGGAGAACTCCTGGATCGTTCCGACGAGCTCGTCTCGGAACCGCCCTTTTCAGATTGGTGGCCGGATATTCCTCCCTCTTACGATTTTGTGCAGAAAAAGAAACGGTTCTTGAAAAGGGGAAAAATAGAGCCCAAAATCCTTCAGGAGTTTCTTAGCCAAGTCGTGAAACCCCAACAAGAGTACCTTATGAGGCGCCTGGAATTCACGGTAGACTTTCTGTGGAAAAAGAATCCTAAAGCCTATCGGGAACAAATCCAGAAAACCCTGGCCGTGTGGATCGCCTTGAGAGAACAAGGGCGACCGCTTGAACAAGTTCCCTTCCTGAGGGCCTTAGCTACCGTCACCCTTGATAACGTACTCAATAACATCCAGATGGGATTTACAGAGCCAGAAGATTATATTCCGGAGCATTACCTCCCAGAGGATTAGAATGAGTAGGAGATCTGAGGTTTTAAGAGTGAGAAACTTTCTGTATTTCTTTGCCTTCTTGTTTAGCCTCTGCCTGGTCTTAGGACCTTTTATACCCGCAAAAATCCATTCCGAGCCTTCGATAACGGAACAGTCCCTCCACTTGATTCAGTTAACCCAGGATCCATCCCTGGATGCGAATGGATGCTGGTCACCGGATGGGAGTGAGATTATCTTCCAAACCCGTCGCAAAGGGGAGAAGGAAAAGAAGAAATCCTTCGACGACGAAGAAGAGGATTCTAAAAAAGAAGAGAAGGAGAAAAAGGAAAAAGACGAAAAGGAAAAGAAAAAAGGGGAAGAAAAAGAAAAGAAAAAGGAGGAGGAGAGTGAAGCGGCCAGGGATCGGGATATCTGGATCATGGCCGCAGATGGATCCAATCCAAGACAGCTTACCAAGCGGCCCGAAGACGAGTATGGGCCGGTCTTCTCCCCAGATGGAAAGAAAATTCTTTTTGTCTCCGAAGAGCGCGGAAGTCGGGATATCTGGGTGATGGATCGGGACGGCAGCCATAAAACTCGCTTAACTAAAGATAAAGGGATAGAACAACACCCTGCCTGGTCTCCGGATGGAAAAAAGATCGTCTACTCTGCCCTCCCTCGAGACGCGGATAATTTTGATCTCTGGGTCATGGAAGCCGATGGCTCGAGCAAAATTCAACTCACGCAAACCCCCAGCAATGAGATCACTCCTTCCTGGCATCCGAATGGACAGCGAATTGCCTTCGCCTCGGATGAAGGGGATAACTTAGATATCTATACGATAGATACGGACGGTAAGGATCGTACTAAACTGATCGGCACCGTGCGGCATGAATTTCAACCGGCCTGGTCCCCCGATGGATCGAAGATAGCTTATTCCGCTTGGGGTTCCGAGGAGAGCCTCGATCAGAGTAATATCTGGATTGCCAACGCAGACGGAAGCCAACAAACCCAGCTTACAACCACCCCCCCCAGCCTTCATCCGGTATGGCATCCCGATGGGACAAAAATTCTATTCCACTCCAAGCGGAGTGGAAACTGGGACCTCTGGACCCTCCAGGTGCCGGAGAATCTCTTACAGGTAGGCCCGGTAGCCCAATTGGATGTATTCCGAGGAACTTCTGAGAAGGATATGCTCAGGCTCCGCAATGGGGAGGTTTTAGCCGGAGAGCTGGTCAATGGCTCAATCTCCTTTACCAGCCCCTATTTCACCTTGAATCTGGACGCCCACCGGCTGACCTCGGTGGTCTTTGAAGGGGAGCTGGGGGATACTGCAAAGGTCACGACCTCCTACGGGGATCGATTGACTGGATGGATCGCAGAAAAGGGCTTCAATTTCAAGGTAGAAGGGGGTGAAGTTAAGGAGTTTCGTAAGGAGAAGGTGAGCGGCATCGGCTTCCGAATTGCGACCGCCGAGCCTGTAAAAAATCACCTTCGAGATAGCCTGGTTCTGAGGAATGGGGATCTCCTTCTGGGAAGGGTGCTTCATGAGAAATTGATAATGGTTGTGGAAGGTCAAACCCTGGAAATCCCAAAGGAAACCGTCACAAAGATCGAATTTGTAGAGGATAGTAAAAGTCCGGTTAAACTTACAAAGCAGAACGGGGAAGTGCTTCGAGGGACGTGGATGATAGAGGATATTAAATTCCAAATGGATCTCGGTCCTTATGTAGAAATTTTTAAAGATAAAATTAAATCCATCTCCTTTGCTCATTAGGCTGTGATCCACTATCTGGGGTCTGTTGCCGGCGACCTGTTGGAGAGATGATCTGCCACCGCCCTTGCCATCGCGGACTCCAGGTAATGGACCACGGGCTGTAAGTAGGTATGTTTTATATAAAAAAATTAGCTCTCCTGTCTCTCCTTCTTACGGTCGGCGTTCTAACCACTTCGTGTGGGATGTCCTTTAAGGGAATTAATAAGATGCAGCCCAACGTCATTCCGCTTTCTCAAGAATTGGATCTGGGGAGAAAACTCTCTAAGGAGATCGAGAAAGAGGCCAAGCCTATGCCGCTTCGGGTTTTAAACGATTATATTGATTCCCTTGGACAAAGCCTGGCGAAGAACTCGGATTTAAACAAAATTCCCTATCATTTTAAGGTCATTAATGGGAAACAGATCAACGCCTTTGCGATCCCGGGAGGTTATATCTATGTATATCGTGGATTGATTGAAACGGTGGAAAGTGAAGCTGAACTGGCAGGGGTTCTAGCTCATGAGATTGCGCATGTAGCGGCGCGTCACGGAACCGAGCAGTTTACCCGGCAGTTGGGATTTTCCATCCTCGCCTCGGTGATCCTGGGAAGTAACCCCTCCCAGCTTGAAGTTATCGCAGCCCGATTGTTCGGGACCGCAGGATTGCTGGCTTACAGCCGAAGTAATGAATCGGAGGCAGATAGGCTGGGCGTACATTATCTTTATAGAACCGGGTACAATCCCGAGGGAATGGGGGAATTTTTCGACAAGCTCCAGGCCATTCATAAAGATAAACCGAACCTCTTAGAAAGGTTCTTCTCCACACACCCCCCGCTTTCTAACAGACTGGCGAGCGTAAAAGCCGAGATGGCGAAAATTCCCCCCGATGAAATCAAGGGGGCTACAAAGAATTCACCGGAATTTTCCATCGTTAAGGTCTTGCTGAATAAAGAATAACGAGAGGAGAGGGGGCGGAGGTCCGGCACCATCTCCCCTTCTCTCCCTCGTCCTTTTACGAGCCGGTTTCCATAATTTTTTTAATTTGATTCTCTGCCCAGCTCATGGCGCTTTGCGGGGATTCCCCCGTGATCACTTTGGCGACCATATCCGGGAGGATGTACTGATTTTCAACGGCCCCGGCGTAGCGGGTCGGTTTTCCAGGCCAGCCCGGGAAACGCAGGTAAGGCCCCTCCTGGGGCAGCAAGGTCAGGTTGGGATCTGTCTGCCAGATAGGGTGATTCTCGAATTTCTTGAAGGGGCTCATACAAAATCCCTTGGCGGCTGTGAGCCAGGAGGCGTAGATATCTTCTGTATAAAAGAATTTCAGGAACTCCTTGGCGAGGTCTTTATTTTTAGAAAACCTCCAAATCCCCAGTCCATGGGTAAAACCGGCACCATGGCGTCCCCCAGGGCCTGAAAGGGAAGGATGATGGGCCATATTCTCTACGATGGGCATATTTTTATCTTTAGCGGCCCAATACACGCTGACCGGATTTAAGATCCAGGATCCTTTTCCGGACAGGAAGAACCGGTTGTTGCCGGCATCGTCCCAGGAAAGGACTTCATTGGTCATACAATCGGAATAAAGACGTTTGGCATAATCCAGGGCTTCTTCGGTCTGGGGGGAATGAATCGCGATGGTCCGGCTATCTTCTTCAAAGACCTTCGCTCCATAGCACCACAAGACTGCCCGCCACGCGGCGTTGGCATCGGTGGCGTGGCTGATCTGGATGCCTATAGGATGGCCCCGCTGCTTCAGTTCTTTGCCGGCCTGATAAAGTTCTTCCCACGTCTTAGGGGGCGAAAACCCCGCTTCTTCCCAATATTTCTTGTTGTAATTGCCCGTAAAAGCTACCCAATACCAGGGTGCGATCTTCCAACGATCGCCGACGCGAAAGACCAGGCGGGCAACGGGGTAAACGGAATAGCCGGCATCGATATCCTCCAGGATCTCATCCAGAGGTTCTAAACTTCCCGCATGGAGATAACTATAAGTATCCCACATATTGACCAGATCGTGTCCGGCTTCTATATTAGCTTCTGCGGCGAGCTTGATGGGGAGCTGGGTGACCTGGATGGTATCATATTGAACGCCACAGCCGGCCTGTTTGCCAAATTCTTCCAAAATCTGACGGAACCTCTCATCCCCAGAGGGAACGAAAAGGCTTATGGCCAGGGCAGTCAGTACGCGCTTCTGAGCGAAGGCCGGAGCTCTGCCCTCGGATAGCCAGGACCATCCCAAGGCGGTCCCCGCTAAAGAACCTACAGCCCGCGCCGAGGTCGAAAGAAATCGGCGGCGGGTGAGCGGCAAGGATAAGACGGGATCTATTTCATCGCAGCGTTTTAAGTCCATAAAACCCCCTCCCATAGGTCAGGATAAGAAATCTCTTGACATAGGCACGAAACTTTTATCTATTGGTACCCTAGCCGGGGGAGAAAAGGTTGTCAAGCGCATTTTTTTGGAAAAAAGTCGGCCACCGAGGCGCAGAGATAAGAACTTATCTTAAAACCAGAGTTGGGGGAGTATCCCGGTTTCCGATGGCCTCTCCCCCGTTCGCCCTGAACCTGGCCGTGTCTCTGTGGCGCACGGATTCTCTCTAAGATGGAAGGTCAAAAAATAGGAGTGGGTATCGTCGGCGCGACAGGATGGGTCGCCGGAGAATACATTAAAGCGTTCAAACAAAATCCAAACGCCGAAATCGTGGGGCTTTGCAGCCGAGATCTCCGGGCAACCGAAAAAAGACGAAATGAATACGGCCTCACTTGTCAGGTGTATACGGATTATGCACAAATGCTGGCGCGTGAAGATTTACATCTGGTAACCATTTGTACGCCGGATTTCCTCCACGCGGAGCAGGGAATTCAAGCTGCCGAGGCAGGTAAACATCTGATTATCGAAAAAGCCATCGCTTTAACTTTAAGGGACCTCCGCGCCCTTCAATCTGCAGTTAACCGAGCTAAAATTAAGACGGTGGTCAGCTTTGTGCTCCGTTGGAATCCCATGTTCGGTATAATTAAGTCTCTCCTGGCCAAAGAAGCCATCGGGGTTCTTTTTTATGCCGAGGTCGATTACTTGCACGGGCGGCGCGAGCATTACCGATCCTACGACTGGTCTCGCAAAATCGCTACCGGGGGGAGCGCCCTTCTGGGAGCCGGATGCCACGCGGTAGACGCCTTGAGATACTTCGTCGACGCGGAAGCTGTGGAAGTAATGGCCTATGCCGGGGGCTACGATAAAAATTACGAATATCCGCCTACCATTGTAGCGATGATTAGGTTTAAAAATGGGGTTATAGGAAAAGTGAGTTGTTCCCGGGAAGTGCGAATGCCCTATATGCTTCCCGTAAGGCTCTTCGGGTCCCGAGGGACGATCCTGGATAACAAGTTGTTCTCCGAAGCATGGTTGCCCGGGCAGACAGATTTTACGACCATCCCTACGGTAACTCCTTCTAGCGGCGATGTAACGCATCATCCCTTCCAGGCCGAGGTGGATCATATCTTGGAATGTATTTTGACGCACAAAACGCCCCAGCCCGATGTGGAAGACGCCGTTAAGACCCACGAAATCTGCCTGGCCGCGGATCTCTCCGCCGAGCAGGGATATCCGGTCAAGCTGCCCCTCGCCGGATAAGGAACGTTAAGGGAAGGAAAAGGGATTGACGAAATTCCCTCCCAGGATTAATTAAATAGGAAGGGTTTTTACTTCAAACGATCAGGGGAGCCCAGGGTAGTTTTTAGGGTCAGAACCTTGACTGAAAGGGAAAAAGGGTCGTTTATGAGTATACTTATCGTTGATGATTTGCCGAGCAACCGGCTATTGTTGACCACTATTCTGGAAGATGCCGGATATACGGACCTGCTCACCGCAGAATCAGCCAGTGAAGCCTTTAAGTATCTGGGGATCGATGATCCCACGGATATCGTGAAAAGGATTGATCTGATCCTGATGGATATCGGGATGCCCGGAATAGACGGGATTGAAGCGTGTCGCCAGATTAAGTCGACAAAACATCTTCGGGATATTCCTATCATCATGATAACGGCCAAAACGGAAACCAGGGACCTGGAAGCAGCTTTTACCGCCGGGGCGACCGATTATATCACCAAACCTGTGAATGCCGTAGAGCTGCTGGCGAGGGTCGAATTAGCTTTGAGCTTGAAACGGGAGCTGGATTGTCGGAGCTCCCGGGAAGAACTCATGGAAGTTGTACGACAGCTCGAGGAGGTCAACCAGAAGCTGCTGTATTTGTCATCTCTGGACGGATTAACGGGCATCGCTAACCGCCGCAGCTTTGACGAGTCTCTAGATCGGGAGTGGAGGCGAGGTATCCGCTATAATACCAGTTTGTCTCTGATCATGATCGATGTCGATTTTTTTAAAGCCTACAACGACACTTACGGCCATCAAGCCGGCGATGACTGCTTGAAGCAGGTCGCCGGCGCATTACGCAGCGTAGTGAGACGCCCTGGAGATTTGGTAGCCCGTTACGGCGGGGAGGAGTTTGTAGTCATCTTGCCAGGAACTCATCTGGAAGGGGCTCTCGTGGTGGCAGAGGCCCTGCGGGTAGCGGTAGAAACCCTCAAGATTCACCACGCCGGTTCCGAGCTCAGCCGACAGATCACCATCAGCCTGGGCGTGGCGACCACGGTTCCAAGTCGAGGCTCCTCACCGGCAGCACTAGTCGCTGCGGCTGACCAAGCTTTGTATAAGGCCAAACAAGAGGGTCGCAATCGGGTAAAGATATCAGAAGTGTCCAAGTGGGACTAGCTGCAGAAAGTAGGCCTTCCAACGTCCCACCCCAGAAGCCCGGCTTCACGGTTTGATTTCACACTCTGCCAGTTTTCTAAGTATCTTTTGCTGGATAAGATGAATGTTTTTTCCGATAAATACAGCCTGGGGCTTGATCTGATCCCCGTCTTTCAAGGTATACCAGTTAAAGTCGAACCGCCCGCAGGTGTAGTTAAATAGAGAGGGCATACTTTCTTCAACGAATTTCATAAAACCCTTGGCCCGGTATACACGGGATGGCAGTTGGGAGAGAAATCGCTCGAACTTCTTGCGCTCTAGTAGGTTCTCGCCTTTATATAGAAACGCCGTAATGGCGTCCTGCTCCAGGTGAGGGGTCTCTTTTTCCGAAGGGTCATGCCCCAGATCCGCAGAAGCCTGGGAGGGAGGAGCTGAATCCAGTCGAAGTCTTTCACGGTACGCCCGCACACCGGTGCCAAATAAAATGTCCGTCTTAACGTTCCCATAAGAAGTCGGGAGGAGGAGCGCCCGGTCGTTGAGCGTTTGAAGATGTCTCTCCACCTTGCGTAGGTGTTTTTCATCGACCAGGTCGATCTTATTCAGAACGATAAAGTCCGCCCCTTCGATTTGCTTTTTCGTTGCGACGTTCTTTGAATGGATTCCTAACAGATTTTCGGCGTCTACGACGGTGATGACCGCATCCAGCGTTAGACCGGCAACCCCCAACTCCTGAATAAGCGGTTGGGGCTCCGCAACGCCGGTCGTTTCGATAATGATCAGCTCCGGATGCGTAGTTTCAACGATTTCTTGAATGGCCAGCGCAAACCGAAATCCGATGGAACAGCAGATGCAGCCGTTGTCCAACTCCACGAGCTTCTCAACGGCTTCGAGATCCTTGATAACCTTCCCATCCACCCCAAGATCGCCAAATTCGTTCATGACGATCGCAACGCGCCGATTACTTAATCCATGCTGTAGCACATATTTAAGAAGGGTCGTTTTCCCACTTCCCAGGAAGCCTGTAACGATATCGCAGGGTATTTTATACATAAAAGCGTCTGCTGTCCGCCGTCTGTTACAAAGAATCGCGGGCAACGGGCGGCGGACGGCCTATATGATCCTGTTCTTTTTCCCAATTTTAACTTATACAGCGAATATAAAATCCCGGAGTTCCTTGACCTCGAGGCGAGCCCCCGGCTTAACCCTCGTCCCGATGAATAAACAACCTTCCGCTGGGCGGGAGGAGATAAGGACCCCCAGTATACCTCTGGCTAACATATATAATACTTCCTGGTTCCTTTACGGTCGATAGGTAATCTCCGTTCGCCAGGGTCACTTTTCTCCATGCGAATTGGAATTGATGTCCGAAAGCTGAACGATTTTGGGATTGGCACCTATCTTCGGAACTTACTGGAGCATCTAGCTAAGAAGGACCCTAAAAATAACTACATCCTTTTTTGTCCTTCTCCGCCGGACTCCTTGGATTTGCCAGGCCCAAATTTTCGTAAAGTTGTGGAAAGTGCGGGTAAATATTCCCTCCAGGAACTCATCCGGCTTCCCCTTCAGATGAAGTACTACAAACTGGACCTGTTCCACGCACCTCATTATACCTTACCCCCCCTGAGGCCCTGTAACGCTGTGGTAACCATCCATGACCTGATCCACCTTCGGTTCCCTCAGTACTTACCTTCTCCAGGGGCTTATTACTACGCTAAACTGATGATGTTCTTGGCGACCCGCTCGGCCCAGAAAATCATTACGGTCTCCCAGTCCTCGCGGAAAGATATCGTTGCAGCGTTGAAGATCCCGCCTGATAAAGTCGAAGTGATCCCTAACGGCCTTGCGCCCTGCTTTAGACCCTTGACAAAGACCATGGAAGCCAGACAGCTCCTGAGCAGGTTCGGAATAACGGGCAGATATCTCTTATACGTTGGGAGCTTCATGGCCCATAAGAACTTAAAACGCTTACTGGAAGCCTACAACCTTTTAAAAGATCAGCAGGGCCTGGATCATCAGTTAGTGCTTGTGGGGGAGGGGGGAAAAACTAAACCGGAACTGGAAAGATGGGTCCATACCAAAGGATGGCAACATCAGGTGATTTTAACCGGGTTTGTTCCCACGAAATGGCTCCCGATTTTTTATAGCAACGCGGACGTTTTCGTGTTTCCTTCTTTATATGAAGGCTTCGGGTTTCCCCCTTTAGAGGCCATGGCTTGCGGAGCGCCGGTCGTCGTTTCAAATCGGTCCTCCCTCCCTGAGATCGTGGGAGATGCAGGGGTCCTTGTCAATCCGGAATCTCCCGAAGAAATCGCCCAGGCCATCTGGCTTATCCTCTCAGATAAAAATTTCCAAACCCAATTGGTGGGAAGAGGTTTAGAACGAGCACGACGGTTCTCCTGGGAAGAAGCGGCCCAAAAAACCTTAGCGGTGTATCAAAGTGTCTCTGCTATCAGGGAATAAAGGCTAGGTAGGCGTCGAAAATTGATTCATAGGGGGTGAAGCGAGATTCCTGCTGGCAGAATGGATCTCGATGGGATAAAGATGCCCGGTCAGTGCAACTTATCCCCTGGCAAGGATCTATCCTTCCACATCCGGTTCGGGGAGGTCGGCGGCCTTACGATAAACTGGCACGTGAGTTGCAATCACGAGCTGGCTGGGAGTCTTAAAACAGGTGGTAAGTTAAGTTGGTTTTACAAGGTCAGAGGGGAGGGATGAAGGTGAACAGCGTAGGTTTAAAGCCCTTTTACAATAGCGACGGGGCCACCCGGCTTAAATCACTTACGATTTTATTTGTCATCACTGGAATCGTTTATGTAATTATCCACGTAGCTCCTGTCTGGATTGATCACTATGGTATTAAAGATGAGATTGATCAATTGGCGCTCTACAGCTCCTGTCGTAAACCAGATGAAGCCAAGCAGGCCGTTTTGAAGATCATTAAAAGTTATCCACTTACAACCGTGAAGGATGACCAGGTCAGCGTTAGTTGCGATAAGGATATTCTGCAAATTCATGCCGCTTACCAGAGAAGACTAGAGCTACCCGGTTATTCCAGAACTTTTTCCTTTAACATCGAAACCGGAGCACGTAGGCTCTAATTGTCCCTAGCTCATGGCCGTAGCGATAGACCATAGGCTATGGGCATCGGCGAGGACCGTCCGGATTCCCGGGCTATCCGCTTACCTCTCCTTTAAGGAGTTGGGTAAAGGCCCTGGCCGGTACGGGCCATCTATAAAGATAAGTTCGTTGCCTCTCATCCCATGGTCAGGGATACGGGAGACCCGAGTGCCGCTTTATTTCCACGCCCTGAGCGACCCCTTTCAGTTCCGAGAATGCCCCTGGTCTTGGGTTCGCTCCTCAATCGCCCCACCGAGCTCCTCTTTCTAGAAACTTATCAGTTTTCTTTGCATCTTTATCTGCAAAGAAGGGCTAAACCTCAAAATTTAATCCCAAGTTTATAAAAGACTTGACTTTAACATTTTGTCCTCTATGATAGATAAAAGGATCTCCTTGTAACCAAAAACCTGGAACCCGGGGTTTAAAAGGGCTTAAAAAACTGGAGCTATGTTTTTCCGAAGAAAAAAGCAAGAAGCAGCTAAAGAGAAGATTTACAAGCTGAGCAGTCGCGAGATGGATCGAAGTGTCTATGAGATCGGTCTGTTTATGTGGGAGAAGGCGATTAAAGGGAGGTTGGAAGATAAGAAAGAGGTAGTAACGGTGGAAAAGAAAGGGGATGCTACCCGGGATGTGGTGCACTATCGGTTGGCTAACGAAATCGATATTTTTTTAGGGGTGGAATTAAATAAAAGGATCCGTAAGACGACCAAGACCGTTCAGGATATATCCCGGGCTATTAACCAGAAGTATCAAGAGCTGGTGGAAAGCCATGCAGAGTATGAAAAGTCTGAGCACGAGGATGGAATGACCGTTAACCTGATTCCTTCTTTTAAATTAAAAGGGAATCAGTTTACTTTTAGACTCCGGGAGCGTATCCCAAAGGATACCCATCTGGTAGCTCGTTTAATAGAAGTTGGTCCGGAGAGCCAGGGCTTAGAGTTGGAACTTCTAAGCCATCAGCGGGAGTTCATCATCGGTGGAAATCCTCTGCTGGCCGATTATTATGCTGCGGATCTGGCCGATGAGCATTTTGGCATTTCTGTTCAAAATTCAAACTTCTACATCTACCAGCTTTCCAAGGATAAAGGAGCTTTTACCGAGCTGATCCAAAATGAGAACACGAAGCTTCGTGTCACTGACCAATACCAGTTGATTAACCATCGGGATTACGTTACAGCCGGCTTTCAGAACCGGTTGAGGCGTTTTCAATTCCTCCGGGTAGATGATTCTTCCGAGGTCTCGGACCATTCCTCCCGGTATCGGCTGGTAGAGACGGGCTATTACATCCTGCGAAGCTTAGATGTGGCCAGAAATAGTTACCATTATCCGACCGTATTTTTTTCCGAAGCCGACGCAGTTACAGGGGGCTTGAGGGATATTCAGCGGATCCCTCTCCCCGGGATGAAGAATATCGGGACTCCTGCAAAGATCGCCTTCAAAGATGGGGAGTTCTATCTTCAGAAGTTGAGCACCGTCGCCCCCATTTCTGTAAAACTTAATGGGCAGGAGATCCCGGAGGGGGCTGAGAGAAAATTGCCAGGGGTTAGAGATAAGCTGGAAATAGGATACGTCCAATTCTTTTTTGAAAAACTTGAAAAGCGACCGGATGTCCCATTGGCCGTGTTGGAGATCACGGTGGTCGATAAAGAGAAGGTTCGGCACTTCCCCCTCTATGGAAAACCTGTTATCGTATCCGGGGATGTGAAAAGACCGGGTCACGAAGATTACTTGTTTTTAAATGAGGGCTCTATTCCCCATAACGCCATGCGGCTCAGTTTTAAAAACGGGGTGCTCTTTGTGGAGAAAGGTAAAACGGCACCTCCCCTGTTCGTAAATGGAAACGAGATCACCGGGAGGCAGGCGGTCTCTTCGGGAGATATTCTGAATATGGGAAAGGTCAGCATCAAAGTAGCCCGGCGCGATTTACCACCGGCTTATTGTGCCAAGCTGACCCTCACTGCAGAATCCCGGCGTCCGGTTTATTCCTTGACCCAGCTCCATAAAGGAAAGACTTATACGCTTGGGCGGGAAGCTCCCGAGGGAGGCACCAGCGATCCCATCAGCCGCGCCTACTTTATTCAGATCTCAGACGATTTGCACGTTTCAGCTAGCCATGCCCGAATATCCCTTACCGGGGAGAGGCTGGCTACCATTCAGAATATTAGTGAGAGTAACTCTACGTTTATCATCTCCGCCAACGGAGCCCTTCGTGCCGATTTACCCCAAAGAAGTTTTGCTTCTGAAGTTCTGATGAGGTGGGACCGGATTATCATCGGACCTGTAGAACTCGAGTACCGTGGCCCGGGCTCATCTATGGTCATTTCGGATAGTTACGAGCTGTAGGCAAAAGTTAACGTTGGTCTTATTGAATCCGCCGATAGACGTGAAAGAACTCAGGTAATTTTTAACTTTTTTTGTTCTTATCGGCGCTCTTCTGCGTTTATCGGCGGTTCCTTCTTATGAAAGCTTTGATCTTAGCTGCTGGACGGGGAAGCAATCTCTATCCCCTCACCGAGACCCGTCCGAAACCGATGATCCATATGTGCGGCAAACCCGTTTTGCAGTATATCATAGAGAGCCTCCGGGAGATAGGCGTCCATGATATCATCTTGGTCGTAGGCCACGAAAAAGAAAAAATCCAGGATTACTTTCGCCGTGGAGACGAGTTCAAAGTTTCTATCTCTTACCTGGAACAGAAAAATCAAACCGGAATTGGAGATGCAGTACTCCTGGCTAAAGATAAGTTTTCTATGGGAGAACATTTCTTCCTGGTCTATGCGGATATTATCTTCCAACCTAATATCTTCCTGGCCGCCCAGATGTCTTTCAACGCCCTCAAGGCCCCCATTGCGACTATCACGGTAGCCCCCTCGACCGATCTGTACGGAAATGTCTACCTGGATAGGGATGTCCAAATTGCCCGGATCGTAGAGAAACCCCATCGAGATACCGGAACGTCCGCCGTAGGTGGAGGCAACTATGTGCTAGCCGGGGTGTTTATTCTGTCCTCCGAGTTCTTCTCCATATTGAAAACCGTGGATGGGGATATTAAGCGGGGATTTGATCTCCTCATCGATCACAACAACCTGTTTGCTTCTATTTTTGAAGGAGAATGGATTGACCTGGGCTATCCCTGGAATATTATAGACGCCAATAAACTCCTCATGAAATCTTTCACCTATGCCCACATCGCAAACGGCGTTATTTTTGATGGGAGCGTAACCATCCGAGGTCCGGTTTACATCGAGGAGGGCGTCCTCCTTAAAGCCGGAGCTATCATTAACGGTCCTTGCTATATCGGTCGGGGATCTTTCATCGGAAATAACGTGTTGGTTCGGGAATATACTTCCATAGGGAGCCGTTGCACCATTGGATATGGAGTGGAGCTGAAAAATTGTATACTCTTCGACAATTGTAAGGTTGGACGTCTTTCTTTTATAGGGGATAGTGTGCTGGGGGAAGGAGTAGAAATTGGCTCGGGCGTTATGACCGTTAATAACTTGATGACCGGCGAAACGGTTAAAGTCAAAAATAATGGGGTGACCATCGACAGCCATTTAAGAAAACTGGGCTCTTTTATCGGGGATCATGCCAAAATTGGCGCCAGCAATACCCTTCTTCCGGGGACCGTCGTCTCTTCAAGTACCTATATTCCCCATCAAGGGTCGCCCCTAGAATAGAAATTAAAAGGCAAAAAGGGCAGATCCTTCGGAGTATCCGGCGGAAGGCCGTGGAGGTTACTCCGACGGGGGCAGATTTTATCGGTGCCCCTCCGTAGGAGCTGAGGACGGGCCGCGGAGTAGATTAAACAACGGATTGTCTAGAATTCCCGAGGAGGGGAGAATAAACCAGGTTCCGGTTTGAGGGCGCCAGACCGCTAGATCGCTTTTTCCGTCTCCATCATAGTCGGCGGGCACCGGTAGATCTCCTTGCTCCCCCAGGGAGTGGATAAACCCCCCCCCCGTAGAGTACAGGATATACCAGGTTCCCTCCCGAGGTCGCCAGACGGCCAGGTCGGTCCGACCATCTCCGTTATAATCCGCCGGTACAGGGATGTCTCCTGGGAGTCCCCAGGCCTTGATGATCCCCTTCGGTAAGGACGAGAGCAGAATATACCAGAAACCATTCTTCGGTCGCCAGACGGCTATATCTGCCTTTCCATCTCCATCGTAATCCCCGGGCACTGGGATATCCTCGGACTCCCCCCACTTATATTCGCGCAACTCCTCTGTGGGCTCCAATTTGATGCCCCATCGCTCGATAGAAGGTCTCCAGAACGCTATATCTGCGATCCCGTCCCCATCGTAATCGGCAGGTAGAGGGAGATCTAACTGGCTTCCCAACCGCTCCACATAAACGCCGCTGGAAGAATTTATCATCAACCACTTTTGGCTCTCGGGTCTCCATACGGAGAGATCGCTACGACCATCCCCATCATAATCGGCGGGTACGGGCTTATCTCCGGATTTCCCCCAGACCTGGGTCGAGATTCCTCCCATTTCGCTCAATTGCAAATACCAGGTCCCATTGGTAGGACGCCACACAGCCGGGTCGGCCTTGTGGTCTCCATCATAATCCTGAGGCACAGGAATGTCTCCGGGTTCCCCCCAAACAAAGGTGGTAGGCGCGACACAATCTGCTTCGCCGGTACAACTTGGCAAGGGGGTCGGCGTCGGGGGCGCCGGCGTCGGGGTCGGGGACCCAGGCTCCGGGGTCGGCGT
>Ga0073934_10003716_pt1 | contig 27293 bp, 24 predicted proteins | sample LarsenN4metaG_FD_76834 | JGI IMG/M metagenome (GOLD analysis project Ga0073934, IMG submission 76834) | Hot spring sediment bacterial and archeal communities from British Columbia, Canada, to study Microbial Dark Matter (Phase II) - Larsen... ... | reverse complement strand
GCGGCGGAACCGCCGCTCGCCGCGCCGAAAGCCTCGCGGCCGGCGACCGCCGTCGCGGTTTCGAGAAGCCAGGCTGTCGCCTTGCAGGAAGATGAGTCCTTTGACGTCGCCGAATACGGCGATGGCGACGGCGACCATCGCCCCGTTCCGCGCATTTCGATCCACGCCTTTTGCGAGACGCCCGAAGTCACCTCGCTGCTGGAGAAGGCGGCCGTCGATCGCCGCCTTTCAAAGACGCACCTTACCGTCCATATGGGCGGCCTCGCCAAGGCGGTCGATCATTTCCAGTCGGCGGCGACCCCCAATCTCATCATCGTCGAGGCGTTGGGCGGCGGCGCCGAACTCTTCGCGCAGCTCGGCGAGCTTGCGGAAGTCTGCGACCCGTCGACGAAAGTCATCATCGTCGGCCGCGCGAACGATATCGGGCTATATCGCGAGCTGATGCGGCAGGGGATCAGCGACTACATCGTCCGGCCGAAGTCCCCGCTGCAGATCATCAAGTCGATCGCCGCGCTGTACGTCGATCCGTCCGCGCCCCCGATCGGGCGCACGATCGCCTTTGTCGGCGCGCGCGGCGGCTCGGGCTCCTCGACCCTCGCCCACAACGTCGCGTGGTGCGCGGCGGAGGAAATGCAGACCGACACGGTCATCCTCGACCTCGACCTGCCATTCGGCACGGCGAGCCTCGACTTCGAACAGGATCCGACTTCCGGCCTCGTCGAGGCCTTGAGCTCGCCGGAGCGCCTTGACGACGTCCTCCTTGACCGGCTCTTGCAGAAGCATTCGGACCGCTTGAGCCTTTTTACCGCGCCGAACCTTCTTGATCGCGATTACGAGATCGACGATCAGGCGTTCGAAACCGTCATCGACGTGGTCCGAGGCGCCGCGCCGACGATCATCATCGACGTGCCGCATATCTGGACCGGCTGGTCGAAGCGGATCCTTCAAACCGCTGACACGATCGTCATCACGGCGACGGCCGACCTCGCCGCGTTCCGCAATACGAAAAACCTCGTCGACATCGTTTCCGGCGCGCGCCCAAACGACGCGCCGCCGCTCCTCGTCATCAATCAGTTCGATCCGAAAGTCTCGTCCGTGCAGCCGCAGCAATACGCCGAGCATGTCGGCCTCAAGCCTTCGGTCGTGTTCACGTGGGAGCCGCAGCTCTTCCACACGGCGGCGACGAACGCCGCGCCGATCCTTCAAGTCGGCGCGAAGACGAAGACCGCGCAGCATCTGCGCGAGCTGACCTCGCTCATCCTCGGCCGCACCCAGGCCGGAGGCAAGAAGGCCAAGTTCGATATCAAAGCGCTTCTCAGAAAGAAGAAGTAGGCTAAGCGATGTTCGGACGCAGAACAGCAGAAGCCGACGCGCCCCCGCCGGCGGCGACGCAGGCGGCGAAACCGAAAGCGAGCGTCGCCGCGCCGAAACCGGCCCCGGCGGCCCCGGGCGCGCCGGCCAAAAAGCCCGCTTCGGGCTCGACGCCGCCGCGCGTCCACGCAGTCGCGAAAGCCCAGCCGATCGAGATCGGCGGCCGCACCGACGAATATTTCCAGACGAAGACGACGATTTTCAACGCGCTCATCGACACAATCGACCTGTCGCAGCTCGCGCAGCTCGACACCGCGTCGGCGGCCGAGGAAATTCGCGACATCGTCAATGAGATCATTTCGATCAAGAACGTCCAGATGTCGATCGCCGAGCAGGAGGCGCTGCTGCAGGACATCTGCAACGACGTTCTCGGCTACGGCCCGCTTGAGCCCCTGCTCGCCCGCGACGACATTGCCGACATCATGGTCAACGGCGCGAACCGCGTGTTCATCGAGGTCGGCGGCAAGATCCAGCTGACCAATGTCCGTTTCCGCGACAACGCCCAGCTGATGAACATCTGTCAGCGGATCGTCAGCCAGGTCGGCCGCCGCGTCGACGAAGCCTCGCCAATCTGCGACGCGCGCCTTCCCGACGGCAGCCGCGTCAACGTCATCGCGCCGCCGCTGTCGATCGACGGCGCCGCCCTCACCATCCGCAAGTTCAAGAAAGACAAGCTCCGGATCGCGGACCTTGTGCGGTTCGGCTCGATTTCGCCCGAGGGAGCGAAAGTGCTTGAGGTCATCGGCGCCTGCCGCATCAACACGCTGATTTCCGGCGGCACCGGCTCCGGCAAGACGACGCTCTTGAACTGCATGACCGGCTTCATCGAGCATGATGAGCGCGTCATCACTTGCGAAGACGCCGCCGAACTCCAGCTCCAGCAGCCTCACGTCGTGCGCCTTGAAACGCGCCCGCCCAACCTTGAGGGACAGGGCGAGGTCACCATGCGCGACCTTGTCAAGAACTGCCTCCGGATGCGTCCTGAACGCATTATCGTCGGCGAGGTCCGGGGTCCTGAAGCCTTCGACCTTCTGCAGGCGATGAACACCGGTCATGACGGCTCGATGGGCACTCTGCACGCCAACAGCCCCCGCGAAGCGCTACAGCGCGTCGAATCGATGATCACGATGGGCGGATACAATCTTCCGTCGAAAACGATCCGGGAAATGATCGTCGGCTCGATCGACGTCGTGATTCAGGCCGCGCGCCTTAGAGACGGTTCGCGTCGCATCACGCACATAACCGAGGTCCTCGGAACGGAAGGCGATACGATCATCACGCAGGATCTCTTCGTCTACGAAGTCACCGGCGAGGACGAAAACGGCAAGCTCGTCGGACGGCATCGCTCGACCGGAATCGCGCGGCCCGCCTTCTGGGATCGCGCCAAGTATTACGGCATGGAAGAGGCGCTTGCGGAGGCGCTCGACAGCGCGGCCGAATAGGAAGCCCGATGAGTCCTCAGCTGCTCTTCTCCCTCGTTCTCGGTCTCGTCGGCTTCGGGGCGGTCGCCTTTCTTGTCCTTGCGCCGTCGCAAAGCGACAGGACGAAGAAGCGCCTGACGCAGCTCGAATCGAAGAAAAACGCCAAGCGCGCGACGGCCGCGGCGAAATCGGACGCCGACAGCAAGGACCGGCGCCGCAAGGTCGCCGAAGCGCTCTCAAAGGTCGAAGGCAAGACCAAAGAGGTCAAGAAGGCGAGGAAAAAGCGCGTCACGCTGCAGCAGAAGCTCGAACAGGGGGGCCTCGCTTTCGGCGTCCGCGAATTCTACATCGGCTCCGTCGTCTCGGCGATCATTCTCGGCGTTATCGGCCTCATTTCCGGCCAAAAGCTTGTCATCACCGCGGGACTTTTCTTCATCGGCGGCCTCGGCCTTCCGAACTGGTTCGTCGGCTTCGCCATCAAGCGCCGGCAGAAGAAGTTCTCGAACGAATTCTCGAACGCGATCGACGTCATCGTTCGCGGCGTCAAGTCCGGCCTTCCAGTCAACGAGTGCCTGAAGATCATCGCCGCCGAGGCCCCAAAACCCGTGAACGAGGAGTTCGAGCAGCTTGTCGAGGGCTTCCGGATCGGGCTGTCGCTCGAGCAGGGAATGACGCGCATGTATGAGCGCATGCCGCTGCAGGAAGTCTCGTTCTTCGGCATCGTGCTGCTGATCCAGCAGAAGACGGGCGGCAACCTCGCGGAAGCCCTGTCGAACCTTGCCGGCGTTCTGCGCGGGCGCAAGCTCATGGAAGGCAAGATCAAGGCGCTGTCGGCGGAGGCCAAAGCCTCTGCGATGATCATCGGCGCGCTGCCGTTCCTCGTCATGGGCGCGGTCAAGCTGTCGTCGCCGGCCTATCTTGATCCTCTGTTCACGACGAAGACCGGGAACTTCATTCTCCTCGGCGCCGGCCTCTGGATGAGCATGGGCATCTTCGTCATGAAAAAAATGATGCAGATCAAGGTCTAGGGGCGACGTCGATGGACGCGATTATCAACACCGTCACCGACCGCCAGTTCCAGATCGCGCTCCTTGTCGCGTGCGCGGCGATCGCGACCGTTTACACGGTGATCGAGCCGTTCCTCGTCAAGGACAGGATGGCGGAGCGGATGAAATCCGTCGCCGAGCATCGCGAGCGGCTGCGCGCGGCGCAGCGCGAATCCTTTGCGCGCAAGAGCGGCTCGCTTCGCGCGTCGTCGGCGCAGGGCGCGCTGAAGATTCTCGTCGAGAACCTGAAGCTCCTCGAGGCGTTCGATGCGGATGAAGCCCGCAAACAGCTGATGATGGCCGGCTATCGCGGCCAGCGTCCCGTCTTCATCTTCATGGCGGCGCGCATCGGAATGCCGTTCGTCGCCGCCTTCGCAGCGTGGATCTACGTCTACGTCATGAAGGGCGTCGAGCTCGACAGTTTCGGCAAGCTCGCCGCCGTCGTGATGGCCTTCTTCGCCGGATTCTATATTCCCAACGTTCACATCAAGAACGCGGTCGCCAAGCGCCAGCAGAAGATCCAGCTCGCCTGGCCGGACGCGCTCGACCTTCTCCTCATCTGCGTCGAATCCGGCATGTCGATCGAAGTCGCGCTGCAAAAGGTCGGTCAGGAAGTTGCGGGAACCTCTCCCGAACTCGCCGAGGAGCTCGGCCTCACCGTCGCCGAGCTTTCCTATCTCCAGGAGCGCAAGGCCGCCTATCAGAATCTCGCCGAACGGACCGGCCTTGACGGCGTCAAGGGCGTGACGACCGCGCTCATCCAGTCGGAAAAATACGGCACGCCTCTCGGCCAGTCCCTGCGCGTCATGGCGCAGGAAAACCGCGAGCACCGCATGCAGGAAGCCGAGCGCAAGGCGGCGGCTCTCCCGCCGAAACTCACCGTGCCGATGATCGGCTTCTTCCTGCCGGTGTTGTTCGCGGTCATCTTGGGGCCCGCGATCATGTCGGTCATGGGAATGACGGATTAGAGCTTCGCGCCATGATTCGGAATCGGGGCGCTTGCTCTAATCCTTGTTTTTCGCGGCGTTTAGGCGCTGAACCGCGCACACTTCAGCGCACGCCGCTCTAGCGTCAGCTTCGCCCGCGCGCGTGGCGCGGCAGACGATCCGCCGTCTCGAACCAGCCGATGCGGCTCTCATGATAGATGTGAAACGCCGGCGGAACGCCCGCCGGATCATCGAGCGTCGCGGTATTGACGGAGAGCGTCGCGGCCGGGTCGTCCTCGCGGAAGAAGAGATAGGTCCCGCATCGGGAGCAGAATTCGCGTCCCGCGCGGTCCGAGGCGCGAAAAACGCTTGGCGATCCTTTCGTCGCCAGCACGCGCTCGGGCGGAACCGCGAACCACGCGACGACCGGCGCGCCGCTCTGGCGCTGGCACGTCCGGCAATGGCAATAGCCGGATTCGGCGATGTCTCCCGCCGAAACGCGATAGCGCACGGCGCCGCAGAGGCAGCCCCCTTCCGCGTCGGCGCGCAATGAGATGTTCGGTTGCTTCGACATCGCATCATGACATTAATGGCTCGAAGTACGGCGCGCCAGCCCGGCGCGCGCGAGCCGGAGTCGACTGTGATGACAGCGGATTGCCGAATTGTCGGGCGCGACGAGGCGGGCCTTCTCGATCGCGTCGCCGACGACGTGTTTGACGATGAGATAAACGCTCACAGCCTTGCGGCGTTTCTCGGCGACCCGCGCCATGTTCTCGCCGTCGCGGTTGACGAGGGAACGGTCGTCGGCATGGCGATGGGGGTCGAATGCTTTCATCCCGACAAGGCGCCGCAACTCTTCATCAATGAGGTTGCGGTGGCGTTGACGCATCGCCGGCGCGGCGTCGGCCGCCGTCTCGTCGAAACGCTGCTCGCGACGGCGAAGGCGCGCGGCTGCTCATGCGCCTGGGTTGGAACGGAGACGGACAACGCCGCCGCCAACGCCCTTTATCGGTCGGTTCCCGGCGCGGCGCCGGCGCAGGCTTTCGTTCTTTACGAGTGGAAATTCTGAGGGCGCCTAAGGACGCCTCGAGCGTCGCGCCATGATTCGGAATCGTGGCGCTCGCTCTCGTATTCGGTCGTCGCGGCGTTTAGGCGCTGAACCGCGCACGCTTCAGCGCACGCCGCTCTATTTCCCGGCGCCGGCGGCGATCGCCTCCATCGCTTCGTAGAGCGGCAATTCTCCCGCCGCGACGCGATCGCGGCTTGTCGGATTCTTGCCGAGGCGCTGGCTGTAGACCCAGAAATTGGTCAGCACTTTCTCGACGAAGTCGCGGCTTTCCGGGTTTGGAACGCTTTCGATGAAAAGCAGAGGATCGTCGATCGCGACCTCGCGCTTCCAGCGGCGGAGATTGCCCGGTCCGCCATTATAGGCGAGCGCCATGTCGAAGAGATCGCCGCCGGCGGCGGTCTCGATGAGATGATTCACATAGTCCTGACCGATCGAGAGATTGACGGCGGGATCGTAGAGTTTGTCCTTGCCACGGCCTTTGAGGCTTTGATCCTTGGCCATATAGCTCGCGGTCCTCGGCATCAGCTGCATGAGGCCGCGCGCGCCGACGCGGCTCGTCGCCTCAACCTTGAATTTCGATTCCTGCCGCATCAGCGCGTAAATGAGCGCGGGGTTCGCCGTGAAACCGTTCGCCGGCGCGTAGGCGGGAATCGGGAACAGTCCCGCCTCGAATTCGCGGCCCTGTCGGCCGAGCGCGAGATCAAGCTGCGCGGCGGGGAGATCGAGCGCGGCCTCGACGGCGAGAAGATCGACCGCGCGCTCGTCGCTGACGCGGCCGTTGATCCAGCGGAATTCAAGATCGGCTTCGTTGCGGCGTCCGACTTCGATGAGCGCGACGGCGCGACGCACGGACGGCTCCGCAGCGGCGAGCGCCTCGAACGACTCGCGGGTAAGCGACGGCGGCGTCCAATTGTAGTCATAGCGGCGGCCTAGCTGGGCGAGCGCGAGCTGACCGTAAAAGGTGAAGGGAAATTCGGCGGCGATCTCAAGATTTGATGCGACATCCGCGGCGCGGCCCGCAGCGAGCGCGGTTCGCGCGGCCCAAAAGCCGGCGGCGGAGCGGAGCGCCGGCTCCTGCTCCTTGACCTTCGCCATCGCTGAAAACCGCTCATGCGCCGTCGCCGCGTCGCCTTCGCGGAAGCGAATGAGCCCGGAAATCCAGTAGGCAAGGACGGCGCTGTCGCCGCTCTTCAACGAAACGTCGTCGGCGATCTCTTTCGCGCGCGCGATATAGCCCTGGTAATAAAGGCTCGCGGCGATCCAGGAGCGCATGCGATCGAACTGGCGCGCGGTGATCGACCCGCGCTTGAGGCGGTTTTCAATTTCCTTGAGCGCGGTCGAAGCCTGTTCCCGTTTCGTCAGATGGCGCACGCGCCCCTCGATCTGAGCGAGAAGCGGCCGGCTGGTTTTCGCGTAGTCGCGCTCAAGCTCCGGGTGCAGGGGCGCCTGCGGCTCATCCCGCCATTTTCGCGGCAGCGGCGCGAGCGGCGGCGCGGCGCCGCGCGGCCGCTTGCGCTTGGCCAGCGCGTAGATTCTGTCCGCCTCCGGATGATCGGCGTAATAGGCCATCCACGCCTTGAGTTCCTCATAAGTCGAGCGATAGGCGGTCGGATGGAGATAGCGCTCCATCATCACATAGCCGAGGAGCGAGCGGTCCTCGAGCGCCGCGATCTTGCGGTCCGCCCCGCGCCAGTCCGCCTCATCCTGGAGAGCGAAGATCTCCTCATAGAGCGCGCGATCGGCGTCGCTGAGGACCTTTGGCGCAAAGGCGTCGCCTTCGGCGGCGGCGGGCGCGGCGACGGCCAAAAGCGCGGCGGCGAGGGCGGCGAGAAATCTGAGCACGCGAAGGGCCTCACATCCGGCGCCTTCTTGCGCCTGTCCCGATCGTAATAAACCCAGCGTTAATCCCCTCTTAACCGGACGGCAAGCATTTGAAGGTCCGCCCAGGCGAGGCGCTTTTGCGCCGGCTGACGCAACAAGAATGCCGGGTGAAAGACCGGCAGCGCCGGGACCTTGAACCCCGAGGCGAGGGTTATCGCCTTCCACTGTCCCCGCGCGCGCATGATGCCGGTCGCGCCGAGCAGGGCCTGCGTCGGCGCGCCGCCGGCGAGCATCACCGCCTTTGGCGCAGTAAGCTCGATCAGCCTCTCGACGAACGGCCGGCAGATCGCGATCTCCTCCTGGGTCGGCGTCCGGTTCCCCGGCGGGCGCCAGTAAACGACGTTCGAAATCAGGACATCCGTTTTCCGCGAGCGCCCGATCGCAGCGAGCATCCTGTCGAGAAGCTGTCCGGCCCGGCCGACAAAGGGTCTCCCGACCGCGTCCTCGTCGCGACCGGGCGCCTCGCCGATGACAAGCAGGGAGGCGCCCGGAACGCCGTCCGCAAAACAGGTCTTGCGCGCGCCGGCTTTCAATCCGCAGCCATCGAAGGCGGCGACAGCCGACGCAAGCTCCTCAAAAGTCCGGCACGCAGCAGCGCTCCGCGCCGCAAGCGCGATCGCCTCGTCGGCGCTTGGCTGACCTGAAGGACGGATCGCGGTGACAGGCGCCGCCGGGGCTCTCGCCTCTCGCGACGGCGCCGCCGCCGTCTCGGGCGGCGCCTCGAACCGATTGATCGGGAGAGCCTCGACGGCCTCGTCGACGCCGGCGTCGACATACCAGCGCAGGAGCGCACGCGCGGCGTCGGTTCCATTCCGCATGACCGATTTGCACCACGCCTTTCCCTGCGGGTCAAACGCTGAGCGCGAACAGGCACTGCGCGGCGTAATAAAGCGGCAGGCCCCAGAGCCGGTTGAAAAAGGACCGTTTGCGGAACTGGTCGCGGGCGACGGAAAAATCGGAGACGGCAAAGCCCGCCGCGGCGAGGAAAAGCTGTGCGGCCTCGCGCGAGGGCGCCGCAGCAAAATGCGCGGCGGCCGACGCGACCATGGCGCTGATGACCGCGGCATAGGCGATGACGGGCGCCTGAAACCTGCCGAGATCGCGCCAGAGCCAGATGACAAGACCGGCGGAAAAGACGCCGGCGGCCGCTGTCGCGAGCAGGACCGCTGGAGACATCGCTACGCCGCCGACCGCGAAGGCGGCGATATAGGCGCCATGGCCGGCGGCGAAGGCGCCCATGCCGGCGAGAAAGAACCGGGGCGCGCGCGGGATGAGCAGCACGTCGCCGAGCGCGCAGAGGACGAGGCCCGTGAGGATCAAGCGGCCGAACGGCGTTTCGAGCCCGCCGGCCGCGATCCCCGCCAGAATGAACGCAAGCGACGCCGCCGGCTTGAAGACCTGCTTCAGGGCGGCGCTTTCCTTGTGCTCCGCATAAAGAAGTCCGAGCGTGAACGCGCCGCAAAGCGCGACAAAAAAGTGCGGCGTCATCAAGCTGTCGCCCCCCGCTTCGTTCGGTTTCGCTTCGGCGCTGACGCGCCAATTGGCGTTTGCCGGCGATTTTTGCCAAAAGCAAACGCCGCCGCTATCTCGGGCGGCGAAACGGGAAGGGCTTCCGAATGGCCGACGCCGCGCATGAACGCGAGAGAATGGAATTCGACGTCGTCATCGTCGGCGCCGGTCCCGCCGGCCTCTCCGCCGCGATTCGCCTCAAGCAGCGCGCCGCCGAAGAAGGGCGCGAGCTTTCGGTCGTCCTCGTCGAGAAGGGATCGGAAATCGGCGCGCATATTCTCTCTGGCGCCGTCCTTGATCCGTCAGGGCTTGACGCGCTCATTCCGGATTGGCGGGAAAAGGATGCGCCCGTTACGGTCGAGGTGACGTCCGAAAGCTTCAAGATCCTCGGACCTTCGGGGTCGCTTGCGCTGCCGGCTTTCGCGCTGCCGCCGATGGTGAAGAACCACGGCGCCTACGTCGTCTCGATGGGCAATCTGTGCCGTTGGCTCGGGCGCGAAGCCGAAGGCCTCGGCGTTGAAATCTATCCCGGAATGGCGGCTTCAAAGCCGGTCTTTCGCGAGGACGGCTCGCTCCTGGGCGTCGTAGTCGGCGAAGTCGGGATCGGCAGGGATGGTCAGCCGACGGAGCATTATCAGCCCGGGATGGAGCTTTGCGCAAAATACGTCCTCATCGCGGAGGGCGCGCGCGGCTCGCTCGCCAAGTCGCTAATCGGGCGCTATCGCCTCGACGCCGGCCGCGATCCGCAGAAATTCGGCATCGGCCTCAAGGAGATCTGGGAGATACGCCCGGAAAACGCCCGCCCCGGCCACATCCAGCACACCTTCGGCTGGCCCCTGGCGAACGACGCGGGCGGCGGGTCGTTCCTTTATCATTACGACGACAATACGATCGCCCTCGGGTTCGTCGTGCATCTCAATTACAGGAACCCGCACCTTTATCCGTATGCGGAGTTCCAGAAATTCAAGACGCATCCCGAGATCGCCGCGCTGCTCGAGGGCGGAAGGCGTCTCGCCTACGGCGCGCGCGCGATCACCGAGGGCGGCTATCAGTCGGTTCCAAAGCTCGCCTTTCCGGGCGGCGCGCTCATCGGCTGCGCGGCCGGCTTCGTCAACGTGCCGCGCATCAAAGGCAATCACAACGCGATGCTGACGGGGCTGATGGCCGCCGAGGCCGCGTTCGACGCGATCGCCGAAGGGCGCTCGGGAGACGTTCTCGACCGCTACGAGGCCGCCTATCAGGCGTCCTCCGTGCGGCGGGAGCTCTTCAAGGCGCGCAACGCCAAGCCCCTCTGGTCGAAATTCGGGACCCTCCTTGGCGGCATCGGGCTTTCGGGGCTCGACCTTTGGACCAATACGCTCATCCCGGGCTTTTCCTTCTTCGGCACCTTGAAGCACGGAAAAAGCGACGCGGCGGCGACGGAGCCTGCGGCCAAACACCGGAAGATCGACTATCCAAGGCCCGATGGCGTTCTCACATTCGATCGCCTGACCAATGTTTCATTCTCGGGGGTCAATCACGAGGAAAATCAGCCGCCGCACCTCATACTTAAGGACCCGTCAATTCCGATCGCCGAGAACCTGCCGCGCTATGACGAGCCGGCGCAGCGTTATTGTCCCGCCGGCGTCTATGAGGTCTTGCGGGATGAAGGCGGCGCCAATCCGCGGTTTCAGATCAACGCCCAAAATTGCGTACATTGCAAAACATGCGACATTAAGGATCCTGCTCAGAATATCCTGTGGACGACGCCTGAGGGGGGCGGCGGGCCGAACTACCCGAACATGTGAGCGTATTCGAGGAGCCATGATTTGACCCGCAGAGCCATCGCCGCAGCGAGCGCGCTGCTTGTCGCCGCCTGCGCGACGCCGGCGCCCCGTTCGACGGCGTCCGGAGACTATCTTTCCGGGCGTCTTGCCGCCGGTCTTGATGACGTTCAGTCCGCCGCCGAAAAATACGGCGAGGCGGTTGCGGCGCGGCCCGGCGAAATCGAGATCGTCCGCGGCGCGTTCCTTTACCAGCTGGCGGCGGGCGACATCGATAAGGCGCAGTTGAACGCCGAATCGCTTCAGGCGGGCGAGGGGGCCGACGGGCTCTCGGCCTTTACGCTCGCCGCCGTCAAGCTGAAGCGCGGCGATCTTCAAGGCGCACGCGAGACGCTCGCCCGCGATTTCCCTGATCCGTTCACGACGTCGATCGCGCGGATTGCGAATGGCTGGGTCGCTGCGGAGCTTGACGGCGCTGACGCCGGCGTCGCCGCATTCAGCGTCGCCGACGACAAATATTTCACAGGCTTTAACCCGACCTTCAAGGCGATTCTTGCGGAGAAAGCGGGCGATGTCGATGCGGCGCGCGCGGCGCACGAGCTGTCGATCGCCTCTTTCGGCGGCCCCGTAGGGCGCGCCGCGTACGGCGCTTTTCTCGAGCGCCAGGGCGACGCCGCGGCGGCGCGCGACTTTTACGCCGCGCTTGCGAAGGAAGGCGGGCCGGCCCGCCGGCTTGCCGAGGCGGCGATCGCGCGCCTTGACCGCGGCGCGCCGACAAAGGCGTATACGGACGTTTCCGCGGCTGAAGGGACCGCGCTCGGGCTCTATCTCTTCGCCGGCAACGTGCTTGAGCAGTCGGCGGGCGAGATGCGCCGCGCGTCGGAGGCCGGATTCAAGGTGACGGAGCGCCCTTACAACCTCCCGCTCGCGCTGGCGCAGCTTGCGGTCTATCTCGATCCGACGCTTTATGACGCCCAGCGCCTCGTCGGCGCGATCTTCAACGCCTATGGCAATTACGCGGATGCGCGCAGGGCGTTCGCAAAAATTCCGCCGTCCTCGCCGCAATATGAGCAGGCGCAAATCGAACTTGCGGGCTCCCTCGCCGCCGAGGACCGGATTGACGACGCAATCGCATCCTTGCGCGCAGCGATCCGGCGCGACCCCGGCGCTGACGAGGCGCGGCTGACGATCGCCGGGCTTTACGCCGACGCCAATCGTCACGAGGCGGCCGTCAAGGCGGCCGACCAGGCGATCGCCCGCCTGCCGGAAGCGCCGCCGCAGGACGCCTGGCGCTATTATGTCACGCGGGCGGCCTCGCTTATCGAATTGGACCGGTTCGAGAGCGCCGAGGCCGACTTGAAGCGCGCCGTCGAGATCGCGCCGGACGAACCGGTCGCGCTCAACTATCTCGGTTACAGCTGGGCCGAACGCGGGATCAATCTCGACGAAGCCTTCAAGCTCATCGAAAAGGCCGTGGCGCTGCGTCCGCAGTCGGGCGCAATCATCGACAGTCTCGGCTGGGCGCATTTTCAGCGCGGCGATTTCGAGGAAGCGATGCCGCACCTTGAGAAAGCGGCGGCGCTTGAACCTGGCGATCCGACGGTGACGGAGCATCTCGGCGACGTCTATTGGCGCCTTGGCCGCACGCTTGAGGCGCGATTTCAATGGGAGCGCGCGCTTGAGCTTGATCCGTCGGAACGCCAGCGCGCCGCGCTTCAGGAAAAGCTGAAATCGGGCCTTGCGCCTCGGGCCGCGACAACGCCCGACAAGCCATGATTGTCGAAATCGCGCCGGCGAAGATCAATTTGTATCTTCATGTCGGCGGCCGTCGTCCCGACGGGCTGCACGATCTCGAAAGCCTGTTCGTCTTCGCCGACGCCGGCGATCTTGTCAGCGTCGAATCGTCCTCAGAGCTCAGCCTCAAGATCGTCGGACCGTTCGCCGCGCCGCTTCTCAAAGAGCCGCCCGACCGCAATCTCGTCCTGCGCGCCGCGCGACGGCTTCAAACGCGCGCCGGGACCGCGGCCGGTGCCGCAATTGTCCTCGACAAGCGCCTGCCGATCGCATCGGGGATCGGCGGCGGGTCATCCGATGCGGCGGCGGCGCTCAGAGCGCTCATTCGGCTCTGGAAAGTCGATATTTCCCTATCGGAACTCAAACGTCTCGCATTCTCGCTTGGCGCTGACGTCCCCGCCTGCCTTGACGGGCGGCCCGCCTATGTCGGCGGCGCCGGCGAGGCGATTGAGCCGGGTCCGGTCCTGCCGCCGCTCTGGACATGCCTTGCGAACCCCCATGCGCCAATGCCGACGGGGCCCGCTTTCAGGTCCTTCGACGCTGCAAATCCGAGGCCTTCGAAGCCGCAAAGGGTCGGCGTTTCGGGACGCGGTTATGCCGGATTGACACGCCTCATGGAAAATTCCCGCAACGACCTTCAGCCGATTGCCATCGGTCGTCATTGTGTGATTGAACTCGCAGTCGAACGCATGGCCGCGCGCCCCGGCGCCCTCGCGGCGCGGATGTCGGGCAGCGGCGCAACGGTGTTCGGGCTGTTTTCCTCGGCGGCCGCCGCGCGGCGCGCCGCCCAGGAAATGGCGGGGCGAAATTGGTGGTCGATGAGCGCCCGCATTCTCGGCGCTTCGGCGCGGCCGGGAGTGGTGGCTTAGATGTCGACGGCGGCGGCGGTGATGATTGTGTCGGCGGCGTTGATCGCCGGCGCCCTGTCCCATGCGATTGCGCGGTTCGTTGTCTGGCGGAAAATTTTTCCGGACCGGCCGAATGAACGGTCAAACCACCGGCGAACGACGCCGCGCGCCGGCGGTTTCGCCATTTTCGGCGGGTTTTTCGCGGCGATGGTGCTTTACGCCGCGTTCTTCGCGCAGAACGGCGTTCCCAATCTTTACGCGCCGTTGATCGGCCTTGCGCTCGGCGCCTTCGCGTTCGGCGCTGCGGACGACGCGCACGCGCTCGGAGCGCGTTTCAAGCTTGCGGCGCAGATCGTCATCGCAGTCGGATTTGTCGCGGTGTTTGGCGCCGTCGAGCGCGTGCCGGCGCCCTTTGTCGGCGACATCGATCTCGGGCTCGCCGCGGCGCCGCTGACCGTCTTCTGGATCGTCGCCTTCATGAACGCCTTCAATTTCATGGATGGGATCAACGGCATCGCGAGTTCCTGCGCGCTCTTCGTTCTCTGCGCGATCGCGGTCGCCGCGGCGGGCGGGGGCGCCGCCGTCTGGGCGGCGCCGGCGGCGTTTCTCGCTTGCGCGCTGTTCGGCTATTTGCCGCTGAATTTTCCGGGCGGCCGGCTCTTCATGGGCGACGGCGGCAGCCAGTCGGTCGGGTTTCTGATCGCGGCGTTCGCCGCGCTTACGGCGAGCGGCTCCGGCGGGCCGGTGACGCCGCTTTTCACGCCGGTCGCGTTCTTGCCATTCCTCTTCGACGCGACCTTCACGCTGGCGCACCGAATACGGCGCAAGCGGAACATCTTCGAGGCTCACAAGGAGCATCTTTATCAGCTCCTCGTCCGCATGGGCCGCACGCATGAGCAGGTGACGACGCTCTATCTGACCTTGACGGTGATATCGACGACGGTCGCCATCGTCGCCAACGCCATGGATCCGCGCCTGCAGTTCGCCGCCGTCGCGCTGCTCATCGGGCTTTACCTGCCGCTCGCCCTCGCGATCTATCGCCGCGCCGCCGACCTCGGGCTTTTCGCCGAGCCGCATAGGCGCGTCAGCGAGCCGCCCGTCGAGCGCATCCGTCCGCTGCCGGCGGCCGCGGAATAAGGCTTCAGGAAACCCGTTCGGTCGACTGCGCGGCGACTTCGGCGAGCGCCGCCGCGTACGGGTTCAGCGGCGCCCGGGCGAGATCATCAAGCGCGCGCAAGGCGTATCGCCGCGCGCAGGCGAACGTGTCGTCGAGTGCGCGCGTCGCGACGATGAGCCGGCGCGCGCGATCAAAGTCGTCGGCGCCCTGACGCCCCTCCGCGATCGTGCGCCGCCAGAAATCCCGATCCGAGGGACCCGCGCGGTCGAACGCGTAAACGACCGGCAACGTCATCTTGCCTTCCCGGAAATCGTCGCCGACGCTCTTGCCGAGCGCCTTTTCGCCGCCCGCATAGTCGAGCGCGTCGTCGACGAGCTGGTAGGCGACGCCGAGATTGCGCCCGAAGCTCCGAAGCGCGTCTTCGGCCTTGGCGTCCGCGCCGGCGATGACCGCGCCCGCCTGCGACGCCGCTGCGAAAAGCGCCGCCGTCTTCGATTCGACGACGGCGAGATACATGTCGAACGTCGCTTCGAGATTTTTCTGCGTCGCCAGCTGGAGAACTTCGCCCTCGGCGATGACTCCGGCGGCGCGCGAAAGAATCTGCAAGACTTTGAGGTCGCCCGCCGAGACCATCAATTCGAAGGCCTGGGAGAACAAATAGTCGCCGACAAGGACGCTTTCCTTGTTGCCCCAGAGGACGTTGGCGGTCGCCTCGCCGCGCCGGAGTCGCGAATCGTCGACGACGTCGTCGTGGAGTAGCGTTGCGCCGTGGATCAGTTCGACGGCGGCGGCGAGCCGGACATGATCGTCGCCGCGATAGTCGAAGAGCCGCGCCGACGCGAGCGTCAGGAGCGGGCGAAGCCGCTTGCCGCCGGCGTTGATAAGGTGGCCGGCGATGTCGCTGATCATCGGCGTTTGCGAGCGCATCGCCGTGAGGATGGTCCGATTGACCGCGGCAAGGTCTTCGGCGCAAAGGCCGCGCAGATGAACGACCGCGGCGGCGAAGCTTCGCGCGCCTTCGCCCTCTCGAACCAGCGGTGAAACGGCGAGATCCAAGTTTGTGCTCACGAAGGGCGGCCGAGTCTCATCGCGAGATTGGGCCGCAGGGTCAAACGGGTCAAGGCGCGCCCTTGCGGCCTATTCGACACGTTCCGTCGCGATGATCTTCGCCTGAGGCGCGGGCGGCGGCGTCGGCGCGGCGCCGTCGCTTCCCGAAGTTGCGATGAAAGGACCGCTGGGCGCGCCGGCTGGCGCGGCGCAGACGCCGTCGTCATTGCGCTTTGACGAACGGCCATTATGCTAGCGCAGTCCGTCCCCCGGCGTCGGCGTTCCCGCTGTCCGTCGATTGGGCGGGCGAGGAGCGGTTTTCCATGAACACCACCGCGGGCATCGTCGCCGGGCTCCTGGTCGCCGGCGCCGCCGTCACGCTGGTCCGGTTCGCGCGCCGCAAGGCGAACGAATTTCGGGCGGCGATCGGCGAGTTGCGCGGCGCCGCGTCGGGATCGGGCGAGGTGCTTGATTTCGAGCGCGATCCCGCGACCGGCGTCTACCGGCGCCGAGCCTAGGGGCGTCGTTGCGGACCGGGGCGCGCCAGGGCGGCGAACGGCTCGCCTTCATCGACTTTGAAGCCTCGGGGCTTGGCGCGCGGTCATGGCCGATCGAAGTCGGCTGGGCTTTCGAGGACGGGGCCGGCGAATCCTTTCTTGTCAGCCCCGCTCCCGACTGGTCGATGGAGTTCTGGGACCCCAAGGCGGAGCGCCTGCACGGCATTTCGGCGCTCATGCTGAGCGACCTCGGGGTCAGCGCCGCCGCGGCCTGCGACCGGATCGGCGCCGCGCTCGGCCCGTGCGCCGTCTATTCTGACGCCCCGGACTGGGACGGTTTTTGGCTCATGCGGCTCTATGACGCCGCGGGACAGAGGCCGCCGATAAGATTGCGCGATTTCCGTCAGCTGATGCCGGATCTTACGGCGGAGGCGCGCGCCGCCTTTCTTCAGCGGGCGGATCGTCTCGCGCCGCGCCGGCACCGGGCGGCTGAGGACGCGCTGCATCTTGCGACGCTCTACAAGCTGGCGGCAGGCGGACTGATCGCGTAAGCCGCCGCCGTGACACGGGACGCCGTCGCTTTCGAACGCAATAGGGACCGGATCGCAGTTCCGGGCGGCGGCATCGCCGTTCTCCGCTTCGGGCGGGCGGGAGCGCCGCCCTTGCTGTTCGCGCACGCCAACGGCTTTTGCGCGTCGGCTTACCGTCAAATGCTCGAACATTTGGGGCCGCGCTTTGACGTTTACGCCGTCGACCTTCGCGGTCACGGACGAACGTCGCTGCCGACCGATCGCAAAGGTCTGAGGGGGCTCGACATTTTCGGCGCGGACATCGGCGCGCTCCTGACGGCGATCCGTGCAAAGAGCAATATCGGCGCGCCCTGGACGCTTTCCGGCCACAGCCTCGGCGCCGTCGCCGTAACGCTCGCCGCGGTCGGGCGCGCGGACGTCGCCGCGCTCCGCCTCGTCGAGCCCGTCGCCATGCCGCAAGCCTGGTCTTGGGCCGCCCGAACGCCCTTTTGGCCGCTGATCGCCTGGCGCCTGCCGCTTGTCGCCGGGGCGCGCAAGCGAAGGGCCGCGTGGCCTGATCGCGCGAGCGTTCTCGCGAGCTATTCGAAAAAGCCGCTTTTCGCGTCATGGGCGAGCGGCGTCCTTGAAGATTATCTCAGCGACGGACTTGACGTGACCGCGGCGGGCGCGTCGCTCTCTTGCGCGCCGTCCTGGGAGGCGGCGAATTTCGCCGCGCAAGCCCATGATTTCTGGGGCGCGGCCAAAAAGGCGCCGGCGCCGATCGCCGTCCTCGCCGCGCGCCATCCCTCGTCGACGACGCCGCCGAGTTCGATCCGGCGCTTTCGCCGGCTTGGCGCGGAAATCGTCCTCATCGACGGCGTCAGCCATCTCGCGCCGTTCGAAAATCCGGCGGCGGTCGCCGGATTTCTTGCGGGCGCGTGAAATTTCCGGGCCGCTCTTGGACCCGCCATGCCTTTTTGCTAAGGCGACGCGCGACTTGGCCGGCCTCGACCCGGCCGCCGGCCGAGCGCGCCGGTAGAGACGCCGGTGGAGACGCCGGTAGAGACATTGTCATCCGAGGAAGCCATGAGCCAGACCCAGATTGCGCCGCAGATCACCGGCAAGATGTTTTTGTTCGAGCGGCCGGAACTCCTGAGCCGGCAGGCGCATGGCGACCTCGGCCTTGACGCGGCGCCGAAGCCGTTCGGCTTTTGCGCGAAGATCCGCGCCGTGCCGCTGACGGTTTCCGAGATCCCTGAAGCGAGCAAGACCTATCCGGTCGTCTTCATGTCGAAGGAAGAGCCGCTGCCGATCGCCGTCCTCGGCCTTAACAGCGATCTCAATCTCTTCGTCGACGACGCCGGGAACTGGGAGCAGCTCGTCTATATTCCCGGCTATCTCCGGCGCTATCCCTTCGCGCTCGCCGGCGAAAGCGGCGGCGGCGACCGCATGGCTCTCGTGATGGACGCCGCCTATGAAGGAATTTCGCCGACGGCGAGCCGGAAACTCTTCGAGAACGGCGAAATGTCGGAATTCGCCAAGCAGGCGATGGAATTCACGAAAACCTATGAGCAGGACCGACGCCTCACCGAGCAGGTGATGACGCACCTCAAGAAGTTCGACCTCATCCATGGCCAGACCGCGCAATATACGCCGGCGGGCGCCGCCGCGGCGCGTCCGTTCGCGCAATATTTCGGCGTCGACGAGCAGAAACTTAATGCGCTCACGGACGAACAATTCCTTGAACTGCGCAAGATGAACGTGCTGCCGATCCTTTATTCGCACCTCATTTCGCTCGCCAACTGGCGCAATCTCATTTCGCGCCGGATGTCCCGCCTCGGGATCAGCGAGGCCGAAGCGGTGTCCGGTCCGAAGCTTTCTTAACCGCGCGCGCCGGCGTCTCCGATCTTTCGCCGCGTTCACGAACCGGCGAGAGAACGCGGACGCCGTCGAACGGGATATTGGCGGCGCGCCCGGCCTCGCGTAATCAAGGGCTGATGCGGCTTTTCGGCCTTCTTGCAGCGATCTTCGCCGTCCTCGGCGCGTCCGCCGCGGCGTCGGACGTCGTCGTCACCGACCATGCGCGATCCCGACTTGTTCCAAAGACCCATGGCGTCGCGCCCGGCGGAACGCTCAATCTCGCTTTCGCGCAAGAGCTTCAAGACGGCTGGCACGTCTACTGGAAGAATCAGGGCGACTCGGGTCTTCCGCTTGAGTTCGTCTGGTCGCTCCCGGTCGGCGCCGTCTCCGGCGGGATCGATTACCCGACGCCGGAGCGGATCGCCATCGGGCCGCTCGTCAATTTCGGCCATGCGGGAGCGCCGGTCTTCCTGACCTCGATTGCGGCCCCGAAGGACGCGGCGGTCGGCTCAACGCTCGATATCGGCCTTAAGGCGACATGGCTCATCTGCGCCGACATCTGCGTGCCTGAAACCGGCGCCTTTTCGCTCAAGGTCCCGGTCGTCGCCGCGCCGGAGGCGAATGCGGCCGAAGCGGCGCTTTTTGAAAGGGCGCGCGCCGCGCTCCCGACGCCGCTGCCGGGGGAGGCTTATTATTCCGTAAACGGATCAATGCTGTCGCTCGACGCGGCGGCTCCGGGCGCCGCTGCGGCCGGCTATTTCTTTCCGGCGACCGAGGGGATTTCCGAACCGGCGGCCGACCAGAAGTTCCGCAAAAGGGCTGGGCGGATTCACCTATCGGTCAGGGGCGGACCGGCGCTCGCGTCGCTTTCGGGCGCGCTCGACGGCGTGCTCGTTCTTGAAACGGGCGGCGTCGAGAAAGGCTACGCGGTCACCGCGACGCGGAAGGACGAGAAGGTGGGGAGCGCGCCCGGCGGATCGCTCGGCGGTCTCCTTTTGGCGGCGTTTTTCGGCGGCGCGCTCCTCAATCTGATGCCGTGCGTATTTCCGATTCTCTTCATCAAGGCGGCGACGATGGCGAATGTCGCGGCCGGCGATAAGAGCGCGATGCGCCGTCACGGCCTCCTTTATGCGCTCGGCGTCATTTCGACCTTCGCGGCGCTTGGCGGCCTCCTGCTCGCGCTCCGGGCCGGCGGAGCGGAACTCGGGTGGGGATTTCACTTGCAGTCGCCGGCCGTCGTCGCGCTTTCCGCCTATGTGCTTTTCGCCGTCGGACTGAACCTTGCCGGCGCCTTCAGCATCGGTTCGAGCGTTCAAAATCTCGGATCGGACTATCTGAAAGGAAAGTCGGGCGATCCGGCCGCGTTCCTCACCGGCGTCCTTGCGGTCGTCGTCGCTGCGCCCTGCGTCGGGCCGTTTTTAACGGCGCCGATCGGCGCGGCGGCGTTGCTGCCGCCGGCGCTCGGCCTTTCGATCTTCATCGCGATGGCGGCAGGGCTTGCGGCGCCTTATGCGGCGCTGTCGTTCTTTCCCGGCGCGCGGCGACTATTGCCGAAGCCTGGCGCATGGATGGAGCGGTTCCGACAGGCGTTGTCGTTTCCGGTCTTCGCCGCCGCGGCGTTTTTCCTCTGGGTGCTGTCGGAACAGACTGGCGGGCGCGGCCTTGCGCTCGGTCTTGGCGGCCTCCTCCTTGTCGGGCTGGCGGCAAGGCTCTGGGCATGGGGCGGGAGCCGCCGGTGGGGCGCGATCGCCGCCGTTCTGGCGCTTGCGACGGCGCTTGTCCCGGTCGCGTTGGTGCGGCCGGCCGCTGCGGCGGCCGACGCCGCCGGCGTCATCGGTTTCGATCCCGCGGATATTGCGCGCCGGCGCGCCGCCGGCGAGGCGGTGTTCATCGATTTCACCGCCGCCTGGTGCGTCACCTGTCAGGTGAACAAGCTGACGGTGCTCTCCGCGCCGAAAGTGAAGGCGGCGTTTGCGAAAGCCGGCGTCGCCCGGGTCGTCGCCGACTGGACCAACCGCGATCCGGTCATCGAACAGGCGTTGTCGGAATTCGGCGCGAACGGCGTGCCGCTTTATGTCTATTATCCGCCTGGCGGCGAGGCCGTCATCCTGCCCCAGCCGCTGACGGAAAAGTCCGTCCTCACGCTATTCGCAGAAGACAGCAAAGGAACTGCGCCATGAGACGTCTCGCCATTCTCGCCGGCTTATCGCTCGCCGCGACTTCCGCGCTTGCAGGTCCCGCCATTGACGCGCCGGCCCCGGCGTTCTCCGGCAAGACGTCAAGCGGCGCCGTGGTTTCGCTCGACCAGTTCAAGGGAAAAACGGTCGTTCTTGAGTGGACCAATGACGGCTGCCCGTTCGTCCAAAAGCATTACGAGACGGGCAACATGCAGAAGACGCAAAAAGCGGCGAACGCCGCCGGCGTCGTCTGGATCACCGTGATTTCTTCAGCGCCCGGCAAGCAAGGTCACGCCGACGCGGCGCGCGCCAATCTGCTGACGCAACAGCGCGGCGCCGAACCCGATTTCGTGCTGCTCGATGAGGAAGGCGATGTCGGCAGGGCCTATGGCGCGAAGACGACGCCGCAGATGGCGCTCATCGATAAGGGCGGCGTGCTGCGCTATCAAGGCGCGATCGACGACAAGCCGTCGGCGAACCACGCGTCGGTCAGCGGCGCGACAAACTATCTTATCGCGGCGCTTCAGAGCGTCGAGGCGGGCGAGCCGGTGGCGGTCAAGGAAACGAAGCCCTACGGCTGCTCGGTGAAATACAAGTCCTAGAGCGGCGTGCGCTGAGGCGTGCGCGGTTCAGCGCGAGTGAGGCGCGAAGCGGCGAACGCCGCGACAAACAAGGATTAGAGCAAGCGCCCCGATTCCAAAACATCGCGCGAAGCTCTAGCGCTCCGCGAGCGTCATCAGCTCCGGCGCGATGACGCCGCGGGGCTCAACCGCCTTGAAGCCGAAGATCGCCGTCACCGCCGCGGCGACAACGAGATTGCGGGCGAGGCGTGCGGCAATGCGGCGGTTCTTTGCTGTCATGGCGGTTCCCGTTAAAGGAGCTCAATTAAAATCCGTTGAGGTTCACGCCTAAAATCCCGAACGCTTAAGGTTAACCCCGCCATGTCCGACATCACGACGAGCAAACCCTGGCGCCGGCTTGAGACGCTTGCGGCCGCCTCGCGCAAATTCCGGACCATCGACCTTTTCGACGCTGACCCTGATCGCGCCGGGGCGTTCTCGATCGAGGCGGCCGCGCTTTATCTCGACTGGTCGAAGAACAAGATCTCGCGCGAGGCGATGTCGGCGCTTGTCGATCTCGCCCGCGCCGCCGGTCTTGAGGCCGCGATCGCCCGCATGGTCTCGGGCGAGAAGATCAACACGACCGAAAACCGCGCGGTCCTGCATGTCGCGCTCAGGGATTTCTCCGGCCGCTCCTATGTCGTCGACGGCGTCGACGTCGCCCCGCAAATCGCCGCGGAACGCCGCAAGATGCGGGATTTCGCCGACAAATATGAGCGCGGCGGCCTTATCGGATTTTCCGGCGCGCCGATCGATACGATCGTCAATATCGGGATCGGCGGTTCCGATCTCGGGCCGTTGATGGCGGTCGAGGCGCTTCGCCCTTACTGGCTCGGCGGCCGGCGCGCCTTTTTCGTCTCGAATGTCGACGGCCAGCACCTTGGCGATACGCTCGAAGCCCTCGATCCCGCGCGCACGCTCTTCATCGTCGCCTCGAAGACCTTCACGACGCAGGAGACGATGACCAATGCGGAGAGCGCGAGGGCCTGGTTCCTCGGGAAGGGCGGCAAGGAGCGCGACATTGCGAGGCACTTCATCGCCCTTTCGACGAATGAAAAAGCCGTCCGCGCGTTTGGCGTCGCGCCCGAGAACATGTTCGTCTTCTGGGACTTTGTCGGCGGGCGCTATTCGCTGTGGTCGGCGATCGGCCTCTCGATCGCGCTCCAGTGCGGATATGCCGTTTTCGAAGCGATGCTTCGGGGCGCCTGCGCGATGGACGAGCATTTCCGCGCGGCGCCGCTTGAGGCGAACATGCCGGCGATCCTCGCGATGGTCGGCGTCTGGAACCGCAACTTCATGGGCGCGGCCGCGCACGCGGTTCTTCCCTATGACCAGCATCTCCATCGCCTGCCCGCTTTCCTTCAGCAGCTCGACATGGAATCGAACGGCAAGTCGGCGACGCTGTCGGGCGCCCGCGCCCCTTGCGCGACCGGGCCGGTCCTCTTCGGCGAGCCCGGGACCAACGGGCAGCACGCCTTCTACCAGCTCATTCATCAGGGGACGGACCTTATCAGCGCCGATTTCATCGCCGCGGCGAAATCCGCCGCGCCGCTCGGCGACCATCATGAAAAGCTGCTCGCGAATTTCCTCGCGCAGCCCGAGGCGCTGATGCTCGGCAAGGACGAGGCCCAGGTCCGCGCCGCGCTCGCCGCCGAAGGCGTGAGCGCCGACGCCGCCGGCCGGCTTGCGCCGCACAAGGTCTTTCCGGGCGATCGTCCGACCAATGCGATCCTGTTCGAGAGACTGACGCCGGGCGCGCTCGGCGCGCTCGTCGCGCTCTATGAGCACAAGGTCTTCGCGCAGGGCGCGATCTGGGGCGTCAACTCCTTCGACCAGTGGGGTGTCGAGCTTGGCAAGACGCTCGCCATGAAAATCCTTCCCGAGATCGCGCCGCTCGGCCAAGCGAAGCCGCCGCCGGATGGACATGACGGATCGACGCGCCGCCTGATAGAAAGGATCAACGCCTGGCGCGCATCGAAGGAGGGCTGATGATGAATAGGGCGATTGTGCTTGCCGCGCTTGCGGTCCTTTCCTTGTCCGCCTGCGAGGAACGGCGCCGGGCAAAGCCCGTCGTTCCGCCGACCGACGACGTCCCGCCGGCGTCGGACGAGGCGCCGGCCGAAGCCGCGTCCGAAACCGTCGCCTTCGGCACGGCGGCGGCCGCAGCGCCCATTCCGACCGCCGCCGACAGCGTCACATGGCCGACGACGGATCTTCGCGCGCGGATCATTACTTCGAAAGGCGACATCGTCGTCGAGCTCTATGCGAAGGAAGCGCCGAAAACCGTCGACAATTTCGTTCAGTATGCGAAGGACGGCCATTATGACCGGCTGATCATCCATCGCGTCGTGCCGGGCTTCGTCATCCAGGGCGGCGGCTACAACCAGTACTTCAATGAACGGCCTGCTCGCCCGCCGATTCCGTACGAAGGCGACAACGGCCTCAAGAATTTCCGCACGACGCTCGCCATGGCGCGCACCGCCGATCCTGGCAGCGCCGCCGCGCAGTGGTTTGTCAATTTGCGCGACAACAACGAGCAGCTTGATCATTTCGTCAACGACCTCGGGCCCCGCTACGGCTACGCCGTGTTCGGACGGGTGATCGAAGGGATGGCGGTCGCCGATGCGATCGGCGCCCTTCCGACCGGTCCCGGCGGCCCTTTCGAGGCGGAAGTGCCGGTCGAAACCGTCACGATCAGCAGGGTCGACATCCTCGAGTGACAGCGGCGCGCCCGCAGCGGAAGGTACGCCCGCGTTGCGCGGATGAGTTCCTTCCGCTAAGGCCGCGCCCATGAACAAGAAGGACAAGACGCCAAGGCCCAAGGCGCGCGTTCCGCGCGGCTTCCGCGACCGGCTGGGGGCGGAGATCGCCGCTGAGCGTGAAATGCTCGCGCGCGTTTCCGCGGTCTATGAATCCTTCGGCTTTGACCCGCTCGAAACGCCGGCCTTCGAATACACCGACGCGCTCGGCAAGTTTTTGCCCGATGTCGACCGCCCCAATCAGGGCGTCTTTTCCCTAAAAGACGACGACGACCAGTGGATGAGCCTTCGCTACGATCTGACGGCGCCGCTCGCCCGATTCGTCGCCGAGAATTACGACGCGCTCCCAAAGCCGTTCCGCCGCTACGCCGTCGGCCCAGTCTGGCGGAATGAAAAGCCGGGGCCGGGCCGCTATCGCCAGTTCACCCAATGCGACGCTGACGTCGTCGGCGCGCCGGCGCCGAACGCCGACGTCGAATGCGTCGTCATGCTCGGCGAGGCGCTTGAAGCCGCCGGCCTCCTCGCGGACGATTTCCAGATCCGCATCAACGACCGCAACGTTCTGTCGGGGCTTCTCGAAACGATCGGCCTCGTCGGCGACGAGCATTCCGACAAGCGTCTCGGCGCCTTGCGCGCGATGGATAAGCTCGAGCGTCTCGGCGAGGCGGGCGTCCGCGCGCTTTTGGGGCCCGGACGCAAGGACATGTCAGGCGACTTCGCCGAGGGCGCAAATCTTTCCGACAGGGACATCGACCGCGTTATGGCGTTCATGGCGGCGACCGCGCCGACAAACGCCGAGACTTGCGCGCGCCTTGCCAATGTCATCGGCGGCACGGCGGCCGGCGCGAAGGGCGTCGAAACGCTCGCCGAGATCGCCTCGCAGCTGAAAAAGCTCGGCGTCGGCGACTCGCGCGCGAAGGTCGATCTTTCCGTCATCCGCGGCCTTGAATATTACACCGGACCGGTCTTCGAGGCGGAGCTGGTCCGCGAGATCAAGGAGGACGGGCGTCCTGTCCGCTTCGGCTCGATCGCGTCGGGCGGGCGCTATGACGGTCTCGTCGAGCGCTTCAAGGGCGTTGAGGTTCCGGCGGTCGGCGTCTCCGTCGGCGTCTCCCGACTGCTGGCCATTCTCGAAGTCCTTGAGCGCGGCGGATCGCGAGGCGAGGGGCCGGTCGTCGTTCTCGCGCTCGAAAGCGATCAGATGGCGGACTATCAGCTGATGGCGGCGGAGCTGCGCGGCGCCGGCGTCCGCGCCGAAGTCTATGTCGGGGGCTCCGGCATGAAGGCGCAGATGAAATACGCCGACAAGCGCGCCGCGCCGCTCGTCATCATTGTCGGCGGCGACGAGCGGGCGCGCGGGGAAGTCACGATCAAGGACATGCGCCTCGGCGCCGAGCTCGCCAAGAAGATCGAAGACAATGTCGAATGGCGCGAGGGGCAAAAAGCGCAGGCGAGCGTCCCGCGCCATAAACTGGTCGAGGAGGTGAAGCGGACGCTTGCGCGCGGCTAGAGCGGCGTGCGCGGTTCAGCGCGAAAACGCCGCGACAAACAAGGATTAGAGCAAGCGCACTGCTTCCGAATCATGGCGCGAAGCTCTAGGCCCCGAAGCGGCGTTGCGCGAACGCGCCGCGAAAATCGAAGCTCAGGCCATCGCGCCTTGATTCCGAATCGGGGCGCGATGGTCTATGACCGGAACCTTCAATGGAGACGCTATGCGACTGAAATCGTCCGCAATTGCCTGCGTGTTGCTCTCGTCCGGCGCTTTCGCCGCGCCGCTTGAAGACCCGGCGCTCGAAGCCAGGGCGCGCGCGATCCATGAGCGGGCGATCGCGCTGGACACCCATGTCGACATTCCGCTCGATTTCGCGACGGCGGCGGTTGATCCGGGCGGGTTCACGAAAGCGCAGGTCGACCTCCCCAAGATGCGCGCCGGCGGGCTCGATGCGGCGTTCTTCATCGTCTACACGCCGCAAGGGCCGCTGACCGACGAAGGATTTCTGAAGGCGCGCGAAATCGCCTCAAAAAGGCTTTCCGCAATCCATCGTTTCGTCGGCGCCTACCCGAAGGAGATCGCGCTGGCGACAAGCGCCGCCGAGGCGCGCAAGATCGCGAAATCAGGGCGCAAAGTCGCGTTCATCGGCATGGAGAATTCGTACCCGCTCGGTCCCCAACCGACGCAAGCCGACATTGACCGCCTCCGCAGCGACGGCGTCCGCTACGCCGGGATCGCGCATTTCGGGCACAATCAGTTTGGCGATTCGTCCAATCCGAACACCGAAGGCGGCGATCCCGATGAGAAATGGGGCGGGCTGTCGCCGCAGGGCCGCGAGCTTGTGGCGATGCTCAATCGCGCCGGGATCATGGTCGACGTTTCGCATTCCGGGCGAAAGACGATGATGCAGGCGATCGAGGCGTCGAAGGCCCCGATCATCGCCTCGCATTCGGGCGTCAAGGCGATCGCCGATAGCCCGCGGAACCTTGACGACGAGCAGCTGAAAGCGCTCGCGGAGAATGGCGGCGTCGCGCAGATCGTCGCGCTCGACGTCTATGTGAAGCCCTTGAACGACGCGCAAAAAACGGTGCAGGAAAAAGTCCGTAAGGAAATGGGACTTGAAACATCGGCGGCCCGCGCCGCGATGAGCGCCGAAGTCGAGGCGGCTTACAATAAGCGCCTTGAAGCGATGTGGGAGATCGAGCCGCGCGCGAGCGTCGCCGACTTCGTCAATCATATCGAACATGCGGCGAAAATCGCCGGCATTGATCACGTCGGCATCGCCTCCGACTTCGACGGCGGCGGCGGCCTTGTCGGTTGGGAGGATGCGTCCGAAACCCTGAACGTCACGCGCGAGCTGGTGAGGCGCGGCTATTCGGACGAAGCGATCGAAAAGCTCTGGAGCGGCAATCTCCTTCGCGTCCTCGCCGAGGTCGAAAAGACGGCGAAGATGCTGGCGAAGGAGTAGCGCGGCGGACCGGACGCGGGCGCCCTTGCGTTTGTCCGTTAACCAACGATCCTGTGGATTGCGTTCGGAAACAAAATTCCGTCCCCCTCCCTTGGCGCAGGGTTACGATGGGCGGGATC
>Ga0073934_10003715_pt1 | contig 27301 bp, 28 predicted proteins | sample LarsenN4metaG_FD_76834 | JGI IMG/M metagenome (GOLD analysis project Ga0073934, IMG submission 76834) | Hot spring sediment bacterial and archeal communities from British Columbia, Canada, to study Microbial Dark Matter (Phase II) - Larsen... ... | reverse complement strand
TGACACCCTCTATCAAACCATTCATGTCGCCATGCGTGACTTGTTCCTTGCTCTGGGGGTGGCCGTATAAAATTGTTAAACTATCGACAATTTTTTGTCGATGTGAAAGCCTAAGTGCCTAAGTGACTATACCAAAAACAGAATGAGAACGTAACTTTCAAATATAGCCGACAGGTAAAACAGGGCAGATTTGGCCTTGACTCTACCTATGAAAAAGTTCTGCTTTCATTCTGATTTCAGTATAATTCGGCAGAGGCAGCGCCTGGACTACTACGATTGGAGGAAGGGGTAAACGCCCTCATTTGCAGATGGGGTGGCGTTTTAATTGAGGGTACCGGCCAGCACTTTTTCGCCGGTTGGCTGGGAACTGCCGCCGGCCGGCTCAACGCTGATATCACAGCCTGAATATTCAAAGAGGTTTTTGGGCGCTCTGATCCGCCCGCCGCCATAACCGTATTCGTCAACGGAGAAAACGGCCCCGCTGGTCCGGTAGCCATTTTGCAGCAGCCATAATTGATATTGGCGATCGGGTTCCAGGGTGGGTAGAGCATCTACCACAAAAGCGCCGTTTTGCCCATCTGCACCGATCAGCACAAAACCGGCTGCGCCGGGAGTCAGGCCGGTCAGTGGAATGGCCCGCATGCCCCCGGATCGAGCCGTTGTTTCAAGCCGGGTAAGGCGCTGCCAGAGCAATAAGTTGCTGGCAATCAGTACCAGAATTAAAAGGAAAGAGGCTATGCCCCAGGCCATTACGGCCCGCTGGCTGAATTGGGGCCAACGCTGCCACCAGGGAGGTCGAGACGGGGCAGGGGAGAGAAGTGAGGGCTGCTTTTGAACTCGCGCCAGCAACCGGTGCTTCAACTCGGCGGAGGGCACGGCGTCGGGTGCGGCCAGGGCCAGCTCAGCGGCGACGGTTTGATAGCTGATCAGTTCCGCCGCGCAAACCGGGCAGTTTTGCACGTGCTCAGACACCGCTATATGCTCGGCAGGGTCTAAACTGCCCAAGGCATAAGCGGGTAGAAATTCTAAAAAATGGTTGTCAGCAGACATACCTTAATACCTGAATTAATAATTCTGTAGATTCATACGCAAATCGTAAAGTTTTGGATTTAGGTAAAATTACTCATCTGGCAGCATCTGGCGGAGTTTTTGCATGGCGGAACGCAGCCGGGTCTTTATGGTTCCTAACGGCTCTTGCAATATTTCGGCAATCTGGCGATGGGTGTACCCTTTGAAATAGGCCAGGGCCAGGGCTTCCTTTTGCTCCGCCGGCAGTTGCGCCACCGCCGTCCGCACCTGCTCCCGCCGCAGGGCAAGTTCGACTACTTCTTCAGGCCCGTTACGGCTAAAACCGGCGTCATCGGGGACATCGCCCCATCTCACCAGGTTTCGTTCCAAACGGGTGTGACGGTGGCGCAGCACGTCAATGGTGCGATGGCGGGCCAGGCTCAGCAGCCACGTGGTCACTTTGGCCTGCTCGGCCCGATACGTCTCAGACTTTTCCCAGACTCGGGTAAAAACGTCCAGGGTGATTTCCTCGGCGGCGGCGTGATCGGCCACCGCGTTTAAAGCCAGGCCAAAAACCAGACGGTGATAGCGCTCGTACAATTCAGCCAGCGCATCCGGTTCGGCGCAGGCGACAAGCGCAATCAGTTCAACGTCGTCCAGCTTTGAATAATCAACGTGGGATTTCATGGTTTAAGGCTGAAAACTCCCTTGCCCCCCTCCTGAGGAGATTGGAGATTAGAGGTTGGGGTTGAAGAATCTCTAATCTCCAATCTCTAATCTCTCTACCCTACCCCAACTCTTTGAGGCGTTCCCAAATCTTGCTGGCCTGAAGTTCCAGATCGGCCAGTTGCTCGCGCTCCTTTTCCACTACTGCAGCGGGGGCTTTTTGGGTAAAATTGGGATTGCTGAGCTTCACTTTACTGGCGGCAATCCGCTTTTCAAGCTGGGCCACTTCCTTATGCCAGCGCGCCCGTTCGGCCTCCAAATCAATCATACCGGCCAGCGGTAAATAGATTTCGATGCCACCGCTAATCACCTCGACCACCGACTGCGCCGGTTTTTGGTCAAGCATAGCTGCCACGTAGAAGTCATCCTTCTCCAGGCGGGCCAATGCGATTATAATCTCCTGGTGTTTGGTGATTAGTTCGTAGTTAGCTCCAGCAGCAATCGAGGCAGCAATCTTTTTAGCCGGTTCGACATTATATTCAGACCGAATATTGCGAATGGCCCGGATCATTTCAATCAGCAGGTCCATCTGCGCTTCGGCTTCTTCATCAAGGCCGGTGTGGCTGGGGGTTGGCCAGGGGGTCATCATCAGGCTGTCGCCTTCGTGCGGCAGGTGCTGCCAGGCGGCTTCGGTGACAAAGGGGATAAAAGGATGGAGCAGCCGCAGCACGTGCTCCAACACGTAGACCAGCACCCGCCGGGCCGTGGCCTGGGCGCGGGCATCGGCGCCGTAGAGCCGAATTTTGGCAATTTCAATGTACCAATCGGCAAACTCGCTCCAGAAGAAATCGTAGAGCTGGCGGCCCGCCTCGCCAAAATTGTATTCGTCCATCAGGCGGGTCACCTCGGCAATGAGGCGGTTGTGCCGGCTTAAAATCCAGCGATCCGGCAGAGACAACCCCGACAGGTTCCACGTCCCCGACCCCGATTGAAAGGCCGTGCCGGTGTTGTTGACCACAAAACGGGTGGCGTTCCAGATTTTGTTGCAGAAGTTGCGGTTGGCGGCGATGCGTTCCATCGAGAGGTTCATGTCATTGCCCGGCGCGGAGCCGGTGAGCAGGGTAAAGCGCAGGGCATCTGTGCCGTATTCGTCCATCACCTCCAGCGGGTCAATCACATTGCCGGAAGTTTTGCTCATCTTGCGGCCATGCTCATCGCGAATCAGACCGTGCAAATAGACGGTGTTGAACGGAACGTGCCCGGTGTATTCCAGACCGCTCATGATCATGCGGGCCACCCAGAAAAAGAGAATATCATAGCCGGTTTCCATGACTGACGTGGGGTAATAGCGGCGCAGGTCGGGTGTGTCGTCGGGCCAGCCCAAAGTGGAAAAAGGCCACAGGCCGGAGCTAAACCAGGTATCGAGCACATCGGGGTCCTGTTCGATGCTTTTGCTGTGACAGTGGACACACTCGGTCGGATCCTGCCGGGCGACGGTCATGCCGCCGCAGTCGGCGCAGTACCAGACCGGAATGCGATGGCCCCACCACAACTGGCGGCTGATGCACCAATCCCGAATGTTTTCCAGCCAGTTGTTGTAAATTTTGGTGAAGCGCTCCGGGATAATTTTAATATCGCCGTTAGCCACGGCAGCCAGACCCTTGTCGGCCAGCGGCCTCATTTTGACAAACCACTGGGTTGAAACCAACGGCTCGACCACTTCGCCGCCCCGCTGCGAGCGCGGCACTTGCAACCGGTGGGGTTTGACCTCCAACGTCAGCCCGGCCGCTTCCATGTCGGCCCACAATTTTTGGCGACATTCAAAGCGGTCCATGCCTTGATAAGGCCCGGCGTTTTGGTTCATGGTGGCGTCTTTGTTCATCACGTTGATGATAGGCAGGTTGTGTTTCCGGCCAATTTCAAAGTCGTTGGGGTCGTGGCCGGGGGTAATTTTGAGCGCCCCGCTGCCAAACTCACGGTCCACGTAAGGGTCGGCAATCACCGGAATCTGGCGGCCCAAGATAGGCACAATCACGTTGCGGCCCACAAGGTGTTGGTAGCGCTCATCGTCGGGGTGGACGGCCACGGCGGTATCGCCCAAAATGGTTTCGGGCCGGGTGGTCGCTACGGCAATATACTCCTCCGATCCCCTTCCGGCCTTCCCCTCAGAGGGGGAGGAGTCGGCCAGCATGTATTTGAAATAATACAGCCGGCCTTCTTCTTCGCTGTATTCCACCTCCAAATCGCTGACGGCGGTTTGCAGGCCGGGCGACCAGTTGATCAGGTATTCGCCCCGGTAAATCAGGCCGCGCTCGTACAGGGTCACAAAAGCCTCACGCACCGCCCGCGATAGACCTTCGTCCATGGTAAATCTTTCCCGGTCCCAATCACACGATGCGCCCAAACGACGATGCTGCTGTTGGATAGCGCCGCTGTACTTCTCTTTCCAGGCCCAGGTCCGTTCCAGAAACTTTTCGCGGCCAATCTCCTCCCGGCTGGTGCCTTCATTGCGCAGGGCGCGTTCCACCTGCAACTGGGTGGCGATACCGGCGTGGTCGGTGCCGGGAACCCACAGCGCCGCCTTGCCATGCATGCGCTGATAGCGGATCATCAAATCCTCAATCGAGGCGGTGATGGCGTGACCCAGGTGCAGCGCGCCGGTCACATTGGGCGGCGGCATCGAGATGACAAACGGCTCGGCTTTAGGGCCGGCAATCTCCGGTTTGAAATACCCCTTGCTTTCCCACCAATCATAGATGGGCTGTTCAAATAATTTGGGGTCGTAGGCTTTGGCCATGTCATTGGGATCAATAGGTAGTTGTTTTGGCATAACTGTTACTCCTGAAGCGACCGCTGACCGCTGACCGCCGAGCCATAGTTGCTTGTGTAACTTCTGGCGGCGGTCCGTAGTCTTTCGTCGGTAGTCGTAAATTAAAAATCCCTTTCCATCCTCAAGGACGAAAGGGATAACGTTTCGCGGTACCACCTTGATTACCAGTAATCGGTAGCTAGTAGTCAGTAGTCAGAAAAAATGTCTGATTACTGACCACTGGCCACTGGCTACTGATCTCTCTTAACGCGCTAACGGGCGTACCCGGAATAATCTACTGGGGTTGAAAATTAACCGGTTGGACTATTCGACTCCCAGGCGACCTTCGGCAGCGATAACTGAGCAGGGCTTACAGCTTATAACCCTGCCTCTCTGTCAGCTTCAGGCTGCTTACTCTTCCTGTTCGATGTCATTACAAGGATGTAGTATCCCTTAAATTAGGGCATAGTATAGCCAACTATGAGTAGTGTGTCAAGTGTGGTTTTGGACGTAAGTATTCTAAGGTGATTGTCCGCAAATAAGTTTTTAGTTTTGGAGATTTAATTAATCTCTACTCTTCTGACAAGCGCAAAGCTATTTCTGGACGGTTACTAAGTACCTATCCGAAAACCCATAGGTTGGCATCCCTATGCCAGCCGATGACGCATCCTATGCGTCATCTACAGAGGTTTTCGGATAGGCTCTAAGAAACCAGGGCTTATGCGAAGCCCCTTTTTGATAGATCCGTTTTGGTTGCCCTGGCGCTTACCGCCCCGAGCGTACCTTTTGCATGGTGTTTACCAAAAAACCGCCAAACCGCTCTTCCTTCCAGGGATCGCCGTGATTATGATAGCCGTACTGCTCCCAAAACCCGGCCCGGTCTTCGGCCATAAATTCCAGGCCGCGCACCCATTTGGCGCTCTTCCACAAGTATAGTTTGGGCACTAACAAACGTACGGGATAACCATGTTCTGGTTCGAGCGGCCGGCCTTCGTACTTGAGCACAAACATGACATCGTCGGCCAATAATTCTTCAACCGGCAGATTGGTGGTGTAGCCGGGGTCGGCGTGAACCATCACATAGCGAGCTTCGGGCAGCAGTTCAACATGCTTCATCACCTCGGCAATGGGAATGCCTTCAAAGGTGCTGTCGAATTTGCTCCAGCGGGTCACGCAGTGCATATCCGAAACCTGCTCGATGGTGGGCAAGGCGCTGAACTCTTCCCAGGTAAAACGTTTGGGCTGCTTAACCAAACCCCAGATATAAAAATCCCAGGTGGCCGGGTTAAAGGTGGGCGTTGAACCCACGTGCAGCACCGGCCATTTCTGGGTCAGCGACTGGCCGGGAGGGAGTTTCTTTTCCAAATCCATTTGCTCTTGAGCTTCTTTCCGTTTGAAAGACATCATTGCCACGATCCTTTCTGGTCACTAATTTTTGATTACTGGCCTGTGAGGCCAGCATAGATGAGTCTCCCAACGTCTCATTTTGTTACACCGCTGCTGAAGGCTATCAAGGGTATGATAAAACGTATTTATTACGAAAAGGTAACCAAAAGTTAGCAAAAAATTACACTTCACCCAACTCAAAACTGCCGGGTGGCTATGAACCCGGCAATTCCACCGATTGTGAGCAGCAAGGCTGGCTGGTTTGTCATGGTTTATTCTCTATCGCCAGGTGGTAGATGAGGAGATTTTCCAGGTTATCATGTTCCAGGGGGGTAAGTTGGTGCAAATCGGACTTTTGATTAGCTTGCTCAAGCAAAGAGGAGTTCAGGGTGACCAGTAGAAACTGTTGAATCTGATGGGCTGCGGCCAAATCTACCCAGGCAGTCAAATTGTCGGGGGTGACAAAAAAAACTGTTCTTTGTTGGTAAAGCGGCGCGGCGTTGAGCGGTAGCCACCACAGGTCAGATACAATATAAGGACTCGACGCTTCGGCAATACTTTGATTCAGGGCAGCGTTAATCTGTTTGTCAGCGTAAATGGTCCACAGCCCACGAATTTGAAAGCCAAGGCCCAAAAATATCAATGCGCCGATGATCACCCCGCTGCTGATAGTCCACCATTTGGCCTTCAACCCCCAGAAGGCTAGCACGGCCAAAAAAGGGTAGAAGGTCAGCATATAACGAGCACCCCACTCCAAAGCGCCGTGCGGTCCCCAATTGGGCGCGCGGATAACGATGAGCGCCAGCAGATAACTTGCCAGGCCCAGCAATGTGGCTGCTGCCATAACCCGGAGCCTCCAGTCGCCCTGCTGCCACACTTCCCCTACCCGGCATAACCCCAGCACCGCCCAGGGTGTGGTAAACAATAACCCATGAGCCGAGCGGTAAGGGGTTGGTGTAAATAAAAAAGTTGCCCCACCAGCCCTGCCGCCAGAGGATAGCTCAGGTATAAAAGGGCGGAACGATGGTACACGCCTGGTTTTTGCTTTAACCGGGGTTATCACCCTGCTATCCTCAAACCTTAAACAGCTACAGCGATTGGTGTGGTTAAACAAAAATACCCCCGGCAGGAGTCGAACCTGCGACACAAGGTTTAGGAAACCTCTGCTCTATCCTCTGAGCTACGGGGGCAAAAATTCACCATCTTCTGATGGAGAACTCTATTTTATTAGGTGTATATATTTTCAGTTGATAGTTGTGGCTTCAACCCTAAAAGTGGACATTCATTAAAATGCCCACTCCCAACCTGTTTTTAACACACCCCATTTGTTGCTAGAGAGTCTACTATGAACCGCCGTTCAAGTCAACTTCATTTACAGGGGAATATGGGGTTTTCTTAGCAACCGGCCAGAAAACAACGCTAAGGCACATTTGTTCTAATCAGAATTTGAGAAGATTCAACCCCTAGCATTACCTTTGTATGTGAAAATTTAATCGCATAACTAAAAAATTCGCGGTTTTTTGACAGCGTTATGTCAATAAATCTACTAAAAATTGACCGAAACCACCCGAAAATTGTAAGGGTCAATGAGATGTTGCAATAATTATGTTAATCACATCAACCAGATCCGATTGGCGAACTCGTTAGGTGACAATCCCGGAATGGGCAAGCCTTGATGCGGACGGTTGTTGTACTCGGCAATAAACTCAGCAATAAGGTGTTCCAGTTCTGCGGCAGAAGACCAAGATTTGCAGGCCAACCACTCCTTGAGGGTCCGCACGAACCGTTCCGCAATACCGTTGGATTGCGGGCGATGACGCGCAATTAACACATGCATAAACTCTTCCTCCTGAGCGAGTCGCTGGAAGGCCTGGGCAGTGAAGTGAGTGCCTCGGTCCGAGATGAGAAACTGCAACTCTGGCGGCAGCAAGAGCCGCAAAGCTTCAACCACCATTTCGGCGGTGATCCGGGGGCCAGCGATGAACAAGGGGAGGCCCCGGCATTGCCGGGTACAGTTGTCGGTGATGACCAGGATGGCGATCCAACAGGTGACTAACGGTAATTGAGCTGCTTGGTGATGCAGGCTCTGGCATTGTTGCCGCCACTGCTCGTCTTCCTGCTGGCGCTGTTGGAGTTGCTGGCGGCGTTGTTGTCGCAAGTAACTCCAGTGCTCAGCTTCGGCTTTACGATGGCCCCAAGCCATCCGCTGACCCGCCTGAGCGGGTTGGTGCTGACGTCGCGCCGCTTTCAGTTGCTGCCAGGCTTCATCCTCCTGGCGACGCTGCTCCCGCACCTGACGACGATGGATTGTGAGGGCCGCTTGTTCCTGGCGGAGGGCCTGCTTTTGGGCTTTGCGGTCCATTGCTTCCCCAGCAAGCGGGTCTGCCTGGTCAGGGGCAGTGATGGGTTCGGTCTGACTGCGCCCCACAAATTCAGTCATGGCGGTCACATAATCCAGACCAGCTTCGGCAAAAACCCGTCCTGGATAGTCTGGCTCAGCGGCCTCCGTTCGATCCCGTGCCACGACCAAGCGACCAGAGGAACCACTGACGGCCGGTAACTTCTGATGGGGTTGATGGTCGGCCGGGACGAAACACAAGTCAACATTCAGCGTTTGCCCAGGTTCTTCGGCGGTGCGGCTGATCGGTTCATCGCTCGTTTTTTTTCCGCTGTCTGGCTGGGTGGCCACAGCTCGGCATCGACCAAGATCCGGCGGACGGTATTAGGACTAATCAGCGGCACCCAGTTGTTGGGCTTGGCTAGATCTTGGGCAATTCGTTCTTTGCCCCACTCAGGGTGAGCTTGTTTCAACTCGATCACTTTTTGCTCGACCTCCAGCGAAGTGCGATGGGGCTGCTTGGGACCTGGCGCTGCAAATTCTTGGAGAGCCTCGTAGCCCCCCGCTTCAAACCGGGGTTTCCAATTGTAAAAGGTTCTTTCGCTCACCCGCACTTGCTGACAGGCTTGGGCCACATCGCCCGTTTCCTGCCAGATTTCAAATAGCCGTTTGCGTTGTGAAGCGGTGGTTCGTGGGTAGTAGATGCGTCCTTTTTCATAGTTCTTCATCTTACCCACTTTCACCCTCACTGCAATATTTCGTTGATGGATACCGTAACCAATACGGTGGTTAAGCCCAATTATATTACGGTGACCGAAGGAGTGGCGGCGGATTTTACCGTCGACCCGCTGCGGGGCCATGCTCCCCTCACTGTGACCTTTGCCAATGCCTCGACCGGGACTACGAGCTACCTGTGGGACTTTGGCGATGGGGAGACCAGCACAGAGTTCGAGCCAACCCACCACTACAACCAGGCCGGGGTCTATACGGTCACGCTCCAGGCCAGCGGGCCGGAAGGTACTGATATCCTGACCCGACCTCACTATCTGACCGTCACCCAGCCCATCTCGGTGGCTTTCTCGGCCTTTTCCGTATAGCGCCCAGGCGCCGGCCCTGATCCAATTTCTGAACAATTCGACCGGAACCATTGACGGCTATTTATGGGATTTTGGCGATGGGCTGACCAGCACGGTTCCCAGCCCGGCCCATCCTTACACGGCCTCTGGGGTCTACACGATCAGTCTGAGAGCCAGTGGGCCGGACGATAGTCAGACCCTGACGAAAGCCAACTACATTACCATCACCGCCCCCATTGTGGTCAGCGTCGCGGATACGAATGGCCAGGCGGAACCAGGTTTGCCGGTGTACGCCTTCAACGGCACAACCTACGCTGGCTATAGCAAAACCACCAATAGCACCGGCGTAGCGACTTTTACCCTGCCGTTGGGCGATTATCACTTTCGCGTGGACAAGAATGGCACCCAGTTCTGGAGCGGGACGGCCAATCATTGCCCCGTGCCCGGCTGTGTCAGCACTGGAGTCACCACTTCAGTGCCGGTGAGGGTCACAGTGTTAGACATTACCAACCAACCCGAGGTCAACCTCCCGGTATATGCCTTCAACGGGACGAGTTACACCGGCTATAGTAAGACGACTGATGCAACGGGCGTCGTGACCTTCACCCTGCCGTTGGGCGAGTATCGTTTCCGCGCCGACAAGAATGGGACCCAGTTCTGGAGCGGAACGGCCAATCACTGCCCTGTGCCAGGCTGTGTCAGTGCGGAGGTGACAACTACCCTTCCGGTGGAGGTTAGTGTGACCGACACGAGCGCCCACTCAGAGGCGGGTTTGCCGGTGTATGCCTTCAACGGGACAACCTACACTGGCTTTAGCAAGACGACGAATAGTTCCGGGGTGGCGACCTTCACTCTGCCGTTAGGTGAGTATCGCTTCCGGGCGGACAAAAACGGCACGCAGTTCTGGAGCGGAACGGCCAATCACTGCCCTGTGCCTGGTTGCACAGCAGTCACGTTATCCCTGTCCGGCCCGGCTCTGCCGCCGGTGGCAGATTTTACGGCGATGCCTTTTACTGGGGTGATCCCCTTGACTGTGACCTTTACCAATAACTCCACGAGGGCCACCACCTTTGTCTGGACCTTTGGTGACGGGGAGACCACAACCGCCATCAGCCCTGCTCATACCTACACTCAGGCGGGGGAGTATACCGTCACTTTGATGGCCACCGGCCCAGATGGCAGCCATACCCTGACCCGCACCCACTCCATTACAGCCTTTGAGCCAGTTGTGGCTAACTTTTCCGCCTCACCTTTAACCGGCAGGGCGCCATTGACCGTCACCTTCAGCAACAACTCGACCGGCGCGACCGACTATGTGTGGGACTTTGGCACCGGGGCGACCCTGACTGTTATCAGTCCGACTTATACTTACGCTCAACCGGGGGTTTACACCGTGACGCTGACTGCCAATGGACCGGGAGGTAGCGATACGCTGATGCAGACAAGTTACATCACGGTCACTGAGCCGGTGGTGGCTGACTTCATCGCCACTCCCTTAACCGGCACGGTTCCTTTGACCGTCACTTTCGTTAACAGTTCCACTGGCGCGACCGATTATCTATGGGATTTTGGGGATGGAATCACTCAAACCTTTACTTCCGCCCTCAACCTTCCGCCCTCAGCCTTTGATCACCTCTATACCCGGGCCGGAGTCTATACCGTTAGCCTGAGCGTAAGCAATGGAGATATAACCGATACCCTCATCCGACCTGAATATATCACGGTTCTGGTGGAAACCACGCCTCTGGCCGTGATCGCCACAAGTCCGTTCAGTAATGGGTTGGTCATGGCGCCAGATGGGGTCATCTCCGTTACCTTCAGCCGAGCGATCAATAGTAACACGCTCAATACTTCGACTTTCACTGTGCAGGGGCGGCAAACTGGGCTTCACACCGGTGTATACACGTTTGCGGAAAATTCGGTGCAATTTGCCCCAGCCATTGCATTCAACCCTGGCGAAGAGATTGTGGTCAATTTAAGTGAAAATATCCAGAGCAGCCAGGGCATGACATTAATCCCCTATGCCTGGCAATTTCGGGCAGCAGTGGCCGGCGGTGTGGGCCTCTTCAACGACAGTGGTCAGCGCATCAGCAGCACGAGTCTGCGGGATGTAGCCGTAGGCGATCTGGATGGCGACGGCGACCTGGACGCCTTTGTAGGTAATGATGATGATCTTACCGTCTGGCTGAATAACGGCACAGGGGAGTACAGTCACAGCGGCCAAAGCCTGACCAATGCTTATGCCATCGCCGTAGCGTTAGGCGATTTAGACAACGACGGCGACCTGGATGCGTTTGTCGGTAATTCTGGCCCCAACACTATCTGGCTAAATGACAGTACCGGTAATTTCAGCGACAGCAGCCAGAATTTGGGTAACTCAACCACCTACGCTGTGGCGCTAGGTGACTTAGATGGAGATGGCGACCTCGATGCTTTTGTCGGAGATGCTGACGGCAATCGGATCTGGTTGAACGATGGCGCTGGTGTCTTTAGCGATAGCGGTCAGAACCTGGGAAGCGCCGAGAATTATGCCGTGACCCTGGGCGACCTGGACAGTGATGGCGATCTGGATGCCCTGGTGGGCAATAGTAACGATAGTCGGATCTGGCTCAATGACGGCGCAGGCACTTTCAGCGATAGCGGCCAGAGCCTGGGAAGTTCATACAATTACGCGGTGGCTCTGGATGACCTGGATAGTGATGGGGACCTGGATGCCGTGGTGGCAAGTTATTATAACGCTGTCACTTTCTGGCTCAACGATGGCGCAGGCGGCTTCAGCGATAGCGGCCAGAGTTTGAGCCTGACCGAGGTTCAAGACATCGCTCTGGGCGATGTGGACGCTGACAGCGACCTCGACCTCTTGACGGCATCTTACCTCAACCAGGTCTGGCTGAATGATGGCTTGGGTAGTTTCAGCAGTGGTGAGGGCCTGGGTAACTTTTACAGCGAGGCTGTGGCCTGGGGTGATCTGGACGGTGACGGCGACCTGGACGCCTTCTTGGGCAGATATAATGAAGCCAACCAGGTCTGGCTGAACCAGCTACCCTTCACCGTAACCACGACCAGCCCATCCGGCAATGGTCTGATCATTGCGCCGGACAGCACGATTTCTGCAACCTTTAACCGAGCGCTTAATAATAGTACGGTTAGCACGCAAACATTTACAGTCAGAGGCAGCCAAACTGGAGGGTATACGGGCCTCTATCTACCCTTGGCTGACTCTGTGGAATTTACTGGCGCGCCTGCCTACAAGCCTGGCGAAGAGATTGTCATAAATCTGAGTCGAGGCCTCAAAGCTGAGGATGAAAGTTTACTGACTCCTTATGTCTGGCAATTTCGAGCTGAGGTTAATGGTGGAGCTGGTCTCTTCGTTGATAGCCAACAGCAGCTTGGCAACACGAACAGCTACGCAGTAGCGTTAGGAGACTTAGATAGCGATAGTGATCTCGATGCGTTTGTTGGGAATCATGACGCGCCCAATCAAATTTGGTGGGGCGATGGCCTGGGCAACTTCAGCGATAGTGGCCAGAGCCTCGACAGTGGTAATACCCAAGCTGTGGCTTTGGGCGATGTGGACGGCGACGGCGACCTGGATGCCTTTGTCGGGACTTCCTATTATGGCAGTCAGGTCTGGCTCAACGATGGGTTGGGGTCTTTCGGCGATAGCGGCCAGAGCTTAGGTTATGAAAACAACCGGGCGGTGGCGCTGGGCGACCTGGACGGTGATGGCGACCTGGATGCCTTTGTGGCTAATCAGGGGGGCAGCACCGTCTGGTTCAATGATGGTCTGGGCAGCTTTAGCCCTACCGGCCAAAGCCTGGCTTCGAGCAATACTGTGGCCTTGGGTGATCTGGATGGCGATGGCGACCTGGACGCTTTTGGGGGTAATTATGGGGGAATCATTTTCTTGAATGATGGCAGCGGCAACTTTAGTAGCAATTATTTAGGCGGTGACTGGGAAACTTATACAGTGGCGTTGGGTGACTTAGATGGCGACGCTGATTTGGATGCCTTTGTGGGTAATATAGATAGCTATGGACAAGGCAGCAGCAACGAAGTGTGGCTCAACGATGGCGCCGGTAATTTCAGCGATAGCGGTCAAAGGTTGGGCGATGCCAATACCTATGCCGTGGCCCTGGGTGACCTGGATGGCGATGGCGACCTGGATGTCTTTGCTGCTAATTACGGTCAAACCTCCGATGGAGGAGGGGGTGGCATGGGGAGTATTTCCGAGCCGGTAGGGGCAAGCCTGGCCTCGACCGCCGTCGGTCACACCTTCAAACCAGAAACCGCCGGATTTGCGACCGGTAGTCCCGCCAGAGCCACCCCGGTTAAGTTGGAAATACCCCAATTAGACACTCTTGTCAGTTTTCGCCCTACAATGTACCAGGGATTTTCACCAACGATGTCCCAGTAGTTTTCACCAACGATGTACCGGGAGTTTTCACCGGCGATGTACCACCCGGTTGAAATCCAGTAGCCTGGGGCGGAGGAACTCCTGTCAACTCAGCTATCCTACCGAGAAGGTCAAATATTCTCGGAGGAAGTATGTCAGACAGGAGGAAAAAACTCATGGACATTCGGGAAATCTTAGTCCGCCTGCGGGCGGACGCTAGTAATCGCCAGATCAAACGGGATCTGGGCATTGACCGGCGGACGGTCCAACGGTATCGGGCCTGGGCCAAAGCCCAGGACTTGCTGACCGGGGAGTTGCCGCCGCTGGAAAAGTTGCAAGCCGTGCTGGAGGCCACCCTGGCCAGACAAGCCGCCGCCGCAGACGGTGTCGAGCGTGGTCTCGTACCGGGCGGTGGTCGAGAAGCTGGTCAAAGAAAAGGTGGAAGTGGCGGCGATCTACGAACGGCTGAAAGAACGGGGCTACAGCGGTTCCTACTCGGCGGTTTACCGCTTTGTGCAGCGGGTCAAAGGCCACCTACCGGAGGCGACGGTGCGGGTGGAGCGGGCGCCGGGGGAAGAGGGGCAAGTCGATTTTGGCTACGCCGGCTGGATGATTGACCCGGAGACGGGTCAACTGCGGCGGACCTGGGCGTTTGTCATGACCTTGGCCTGGAGCCGCCACCAATACGTGGAGTTTGTGTTCGACCAGACCGTGGCCACCTGGCTGCGCTGCCATCGCAATGCCTTCAATTTCTTCGGCGGCGTCCCGGCGCGGATCGTGATCGATAATTTGAAAGCGGCCATTGTCAAGGCCATCCAGGACGACCCGGCCGTGCAAGCCAGCTATCGGGAGTGCGCGCTGCACTACGGGTTTCTGATTGCCCCGTGCCGGCCGGGTACGCCCCAACACAAGGGGAAGGTCGAACAGGGTGGCGTTCACTATGTCAAGCGCAACTTCCTGGGTGGCCGGGAGCCGACGCCGATCAGCCAGGCCAACCGGGAGGTGCTGGTCTGGTGCACCACCACCGCCGGGCTGCGCCTTCACGGCACGACCAAGGAACAGCCACTCAAGCGGTTTGAAGAAACCGAGCGGGCCCGGTTGCAGCCGCTGCCGGAAACGCCCTACGACATGGCCATCTGGAAGCAGTTGAAACTGGGTTGGGACTGCTACGTCGAGTTTGAGCACAGCTACTACTCGGCCCCGTACCGGCTGATTGGGCAAAGTCTGTGGGTCTGCGGTGGCGTGCAGCAGGTGCGCCTTTTCGATGACAACTACCACCTGGTGGCGACCCAGGAGCGGGCGCTGGAACCGGGCACGCGGCGGAGCCACCTGGACCACCTGCCGCCGGAGAAAGTGCCGGGCCTGCTGTTGAGCCGGGAGGGCTGCCAGCAGGAAGCCGCCACCATCGGCCCGGCCACGACCCAGGTGGTCGAGCACCTGCTGGCTGACCCGGTCCTGGACCGGCTGCCGACAGTGGGCCGGCTGCTGAAACTACGCCAGAACTATGGCGATGAACGATTGGAAGCAGCCTGTCGCCGCGCCCTGGCCTTCAACGACCCAACCTACAAAACGGTCAAAGGCATCTTGAAAAAAGGGCTGGAGCACGAACCGGCTGCGGTCGCCGCCCGGACGACCCCGGCCAGCGCCTTTGTCCGGCCCCTGGCCGAGTTGGTCGGGTCGTGGTTAGGAGGGCTGTCATGGAACTGAAACACCACCTGACCCCGCCGCTGAAGCAACTGCGGCTATCCGGTATCCTGGAAACGTTGGAGGCGCGTCACCGCCAGGCCCTGGACGGCAAGTGGTCCTATATTGAGTTTCTCGAAAGGCTGCTGCAAGATGAAGTTGAACGCCGGGGGCAGAAGCACCTGGCCTTGCGCCTGCGCCGGACCGGGATCAATACCACCAAAACCCTGGAAACCTTCGATTTCAACTTCAACCCGACCATTAATCGGCAACACTTGCTGGCCCTGGCCGCCGGGGATTACCTGCGCGACAAACGCAATGTGATCTTATGCGGCCCGACCGGCGTTGGCAAAAGTCACCTGGCTCAAGCGTTGGCCCAGGCGGCCTGTCGCCAGGGAGCGGATGTGCTGTTCATCAACACCTACAAAATGTTGAACCATCTGTCCGGGGGCCGGGCCGATGAGAGTTGGGCGCGGCGGTTCAAAACCTACTTGCGCCCGGAGTTGCTCATTTTGGATGATTTTGGCCTCAAACCCCTGCAAAGCCCGGCCCCCAGCGATTTGTATGATGTCATCAACGAACGGTACGAGCAAGGCAGCATTTTACTCACCAGTAACCGCCCTCCGGCCGAGTGGCCGGGCCTGTTTGGCGATCCCCTGCTGGCCTCAGCCGGCATTGATCGGCTCTGTCACCGGGCCGAGATTATCATCATTCGCGGTCAGAGCTTCCGGGGCCACCAGCGCCGTCCAGCGGAGTCAGAACCGTTTGTCCCAGCCGAGCCAGTGGCGGAAGGAGCCGGCGATGGCTAAAGATACGCTGACGGTCCAGTTTCGGTTTCAGGCCGCTTTCGAGACGATCCAGGCCCTACGCCGCGCTTTGGCCGATGCGGCGGTTCAGCGCCACCTGATCTCACTGCTGCGTGAGACCGCCATCCCCTTTTTAGCCAGCCAGACCGAGGGAGACTTTGACCTCCGGGTGGCCCTGAAAGTGTCGGCAGCGGGCCAAACGCACCAGGGGCCACGCTCGCCCCTGCCTAAAGTTGAGCATGGCCGCCTGACCTGGTATGACCCGTATGCTGACCGGACCAACACGGTTGGAGCCGTGGGTTCGGTCGAGTGGCGCCAGTGGCTGGACGGGGTCGGGACGCGGTCCTTCCGGTATGCAAGTGATCAGGGCGCCTTTACCGCGGTCAAAGAAAAGCGGCGCGGGCGTTCGGTCTGGTATGCCCACCGGCGGCAAGGGGGTCATCTCAAACGGGTCTACCTGGGCCAGTCGGCGAACCTGACCGGGGCCAAGCTGACCGAGGCTGCCCGCAAGCTCAACTCAAGGGAGGTCATCCGTCTCACTCATCAGTGAGACGGGGGTAAGGGCGGGAGGAGGTGATCAAACCCATCAAGTCAGAATAAGGATCAGCAGTCATATCGGGTAAAAAGACCCTGCCAGTCTCAGGCAATAGTGAGACTAGCAGGGTCAATGACGATCTTTTAAGGGAGTTCGACCACCCCAGGTGGGTGGTACATCTGGCCGAAAACCGATGGTACATCGTTGCCGAAAACAGGCGGTACATCGTTGCCGAAAACAGGCGGTACATTCACGCCCGAAAATTGACACATGTGCCTTGCGGCCAGGCGTGAGGTCAGGAAGTACGACGTCGCGTAGGCCGTAATCGGCAGGGAGAACTGCTCGACATCCAGCTCGACCAGAGGCACACCCAGAATCTGCGTATCCGGGATCCCGACCGCGTTGAACGAGATATCGACGCGGCCCGCCTTATCGATCACGGACTGGAGATGCTTGTCCACAGCCTGTTCGTCGAGAGCGTCGACCTCCGCCGCCTCGGCGGATCCGCCGGCGGCAACGATGTCCTTCGCGACCGCTTCGACCGGCGCCCGGTGACGCCCGGTGAGAAAAAGCTTGGCCCCCTCGTGCGCAAAGGCACGGGCGACCGCGCTGCCGATCGCGCCTCCGGCGCCGTAGATCACAGCATTCTTGTTCTGAAGTAGCATGGCATTTCCTCTTTCATATCGCGCCCGGTGCGGCCGTTTTTGCTGGTCCGCTCCCGTGCGCTGTTACACGCTTGGTTGGTAGCCGGCGCGCTTGGCTGCGCGTCGCATGGCTCAACCGGTCTAGGAGGTTTCTAGGCCATGTTTGTTGGCAATTTGCTCGTTTTGGTTGGGCTGGCTCTTACCTGTGGTCATCAGGTTGCGCAGGCTGCCATTGATGTAGATGCCCCAGGCGTCCGAGCAGACCCCGTAGCATTCGTAGGCGGGGACGAGGCCTATGTGCGTGAAGCGAACTTCTGTTTTGTCGCCCTGCTTGGCGATTTCAAAGACAAGGTCGGTGTCCTTCCACTCGCTCTTGTCTTGTATGAAGTTAAAGTAGTTGTCTACAACGTGCCAAACAACCTTCTTACCTGGAACAAGTTCGGTGATTTTGATAGTGCAGCGGTGAATGTCTTGGTAGTGGTACTTAAATTCACCGAGTTCGTCGGTTCTGCCCTCAATGTCTTCTGACCACCAGCCCCGAACATTATTGATGGCAGCGAAGGCTTCTGCCGGAGTTTGGTCTACCGTAAAGGTAATGGTGTAATTTTGATTCATGTCTATCTCCTTTTGATCAACATGGATTGCCAATAGCTATAACAGGCTATAACGTACTTTTCAGAGGCAGACTCTGGATTTGAAGGATCATTAGACCTCCTCCTGATGGCTTCATGCGCTCTGCTTGGAACATCTGTTCTATGTGACCGTATTATATGCTTGTTCATCGAGAAAATCTATGATATAATGTGCTGAATTTATGTCTGATCGTCCAAATCGGAGCCGAGGATGGATGTCCTGACCGATGTGCTCAATACGCTTGAACTGAAAGGCTGGCTGTCTTCACGCCGGGAACTGGCGCCTCCCTGGCGCTATGATTTTGCGGCCAGTAAGGACAGCATGTTCCACGTCCTTAGCTTTGGGGGGGCCTACTTGCAGGTCGAAGGCGAGCCAGAGCCAATCCGGGTTGAGGACGGGGATGTGGTGTTGTTCCCGACCGGTCACCCGCACTCACTCTACGACGACCCCACCTCTCCCCTGACGCGCCTGGTCCATCTGGACTACAACCCGCAACGTGAGCACCAGGTCGTCTTCCGTGAAGGCGAGGGGCCAAAGCCCCTGTTGCTCTGTGGCGCTTTCCATTTCGACTATCCCCATAATTTTCCATGGCTTCGCCGCCTCCCCAAACTCATCCATATTCCCGGGGCCCAGGGGCGGATGGCACCAGGCTTCGCTGAGATTGTGGTTTTAATCGCCCGTGAATCGGCTTCCCGGCAACCCGGCGTAGAGGTCATGCTGAGACGCTTGACCGAATTGCTCTTCATTCAAGTCATCCGGCTCTGGATCGCTCAACAGGCTGAAGCGTCTGTGGGGTGGGTCGGGGCGCTGCGCGATCAACCCATCAGCGCGGCCCTTGGACTGATCCATCAATCACCCGAATACAAGTGGACGGTTAAGGAACTGGCCGAAGCGGCGGCGCTGTCCCGGTCTGCCTTCTCAGCCCGGTTCAGCGAACTGGTGGGCGAGCCCCCGCTGACCTACCTGACCCGCTGGCGGATGCTGAGGGCGACGCGCCTGCTTAAGAACGAGGTCAGAATGACAACCATTGCCGAACTTCTGGGCTATGAGTCGGAAGCCGCCTTTCGCAAGGCTTTCAAGCGAGAGATCGGCCTTCCTCCGGCGCAGTATCGAAGGCTTGGGTAAAACCAGCGCAACATCATCTGTGTGGATCAGGCATGAAGCTGAGCCGCAGGGCTTGACAACTTACTAACGGGTAAGGTAACGGCTCAGGCCGATCAGGGAGAAGCCCCTTAAAGTTACTAAAATCATACAAAGCCGCCAAAATAAGGGTCTGACCGAGCCCCATTGACCCAACCGTGAGGAAATCCAGGCCGCTTACCAGCAAGGCCAAGAAGCCGTGGTGGAATAGGTAGCCAGGAATTTATTTACTTCTTCATGGATTCCGGGTATTCCAATTCCGTTGCCAATCATTTTTTTAATAAGAGGACCAGCGTTCGAGGCGGTGGACAAATATCTGGACTCGTGGGACAGTAAATTCTTACTCAACTGGGGGTATCTGGCAGATACAACGAGTTATCCTCCCAGCCGCGGTCTTTAGCCCAAATAACAGCTTCCGTGCGGGACTTTACGCCAAATTGGGCGTAAAGATGGCTGGCGTGATTGCGGATGGTCTGCTCGGCCAGGCCCACCTCTGCCGCGATGCGCGCATTGCCCCAGCCTTGCGTGATCAAGCTCACTGCATCGTCGTATGAATAGCCTGCACCACCGCCTCAGGGCCTTCATCCTTGAGGATGTAACCGGCCGCGCCGGCCCCCGCCACACCCCGGACGTAGACGTCGTCATCATAAGCCGTCAGGACAATGATCTTCATAGTGGCACAATGCTCGCGTAAGAAAGCCAGCGTTTTCAATCCGGGCGGACCCGGCATCCGCAGATCCAGCAGCAGGACATCCGGCTGCAGCGCCAGACACAACTGCTGCACTTCCTCCCCGGTGGTGGCTTCACCGATCAACTCTATATCGGTCTGGGCCGTCAGCGTGGTGCGCAACCCAGCCAGGATCAGGGGATGGTCATCGGCTAAGATGACTCGAATGGTCGTGGTCATGACCCGGCTCCCTTCTTAAATCATGGATCTTTATCCCTTCAGCGGTACCCGGGCCATAATCTGGGTACCTGCGCCCGGTTCTGAGTGAATGGTGAGCTGCCCGCCTGTCCAGGCCACCCGCTCGGCCATACTGACCAGGCCAAAATGATCGGCCTGGGTAAATTCACCGGGCTGGGCCGGGACCAGAAACCCGCAGCCATCATCCCTCACGGTGAGGACAACAGCCTCATCTGAGAGCTGTAGACTGATCTGAATGTGCTCTGGTCGAGCGTGTTTTAGCGCATTGCGCAGCGCCTCCTGGGCTGTCCGGAACAGGCAGATGGCAATCGGTTCGGGCAGGTCCACCCCGGCGGGATCCAGCGCCAACTCAACCTGGGGCGCCGCCGGGGCTTCCTCACACAGGCGCGCCACGTAGCCTTCCAGGGCCGCCGTTAAGCCCAGTTCATCTAACCCGGCCGGCCGCTCAAGCGGGCGATGGCCGGCCAATCAATCTGGCCTTGTTCGCTCAGGCTGGCCATGAGGGCGCCTCGGGGCTCAAATCGCTGCGCTCTTCCCTCGGAACCAGGAGCCACTCCTCCCGCATCAGTTGCCAGGCTTCGAGCAGCGTCGTTCCCCGGCTAATCAAGAGTTCCATTGCCTCCAGGGTTTGCCTGGCGGCGGTCTCGATCATCGCCTCCAACTGCCCCATTTGCGCCAGGTAGGTGTATAGGTTGGGTCGGTGCTCCTGCCAGTGCTCCCGGGCCAGCCGGGCCATTGCCGCTACATCGGGTACTTCCATTCCTGGCCTCCTCGATATCCCTGGCTAACCAGGCTGATTTGCTGGCGGTACGGGATACGCCTGCGGCCACTGCCGCCCGGACCCCCTTGTTGGGATTGTTCTCACAAGCCACGTCTCCCGTCCTGCCGGCAAAATTTGTTAATGACCGTGAGGGTTGGGCTGCAGCCAACCTGCGCCGCCGCAGGCCGGGCAGCGGCAAAAAAGAAAGCGCCGGCCGAGGCCGCCACACCAGGCGCATTTCTTTTTGGGCCGGATGGCCAGCACGCTCCCCTGGCCGCCACAGACCGGACATCTGAAAAAAAGCAGTGTCCGGCCCTGCCCTTCGCACCAAGTGCAGCGGGCTGGCTGCATCTCCACCAGCGGTGGGTAAACCACGCTGTAATACCGGTGGTTGTCCACCGGCGCCTGACTGGGTTCAACCATCAAAGCGCCGGCCGCCATACCCCTTAAACCCCAGAGGACCAGCCTGGTGCTGATGAACCCAACCGGTGGCCAGGTACTCAGATCCACGGCCTGCCATCCAGCAGCAAGTCCCAGGCGAAGCCGCAGACCAGGCCCGCTATCGCTCCCATCAAGGCATAGCATATACGCAGAATCATCGGTGTCCTCCTGTAATACAATCGGCGACCGGGCCGCGAGGCTAAACCCCGCTTCACCGGTTACCGGCTGACCAGCAGCAACGATTGGCGTTGCTTGCGTTCCCGGCCGGTAATTCGGCCATGCCAGGCCAGTTCGTCAATAGCGGCCCGCAGGGCCTGGCGGTCCAGGCCGTCTTCTCCTCTGGGGTATATATTCTGTCTGCTGCCGACGGCAGCAGGGTTTGGGTCACGGTTACGGCCATGTATTACTCCTTCATTGGCGTTTTGGTTGGTTCTGGGCCACGTAAACGAAAAACGGGCGGCGAAAGACAGTCGCTTTGGACTATCCTTCGCTACCCGTTTTGAGCACGCAAGCGAAAAACAGGCAACGAAAAATAACCTCCAAAGGGTTATCTGCCGTGGCCTGTTTTATGTTAAATATATTTAAGCAGAAGGCGGAGAGTATGTCAAAAAGCAGTTTCACCCATCACTCAAAGACAACCAAAAACCGAAATCTTCCTTAAGAGGGTCTATACATACTTTTATGGCTCCCAGCGCCGGCTACAGCACAAACATCAGATTGCTCATCCGTGGTTGGGCCGCGCCATCGATGACCGCTGACAGCAGGTGTTTGTGTTCGAGGTGACTGACTTGGTACTGGTCTATGGCTTGATTACAGTGGGAAGGTCTGTTCCGACAACGGCCTCAGCATGGTGGGCTGAGGCGGCAAGACAACCAATGGAATCACATCGTGCATTCGGGTCCCCCCATTGTAGCATGATGGTAGTCAGGACCGGGTAGTTAAACTCCGACGGGTGAATTGAATATTGCTGGCAAGTGTAGAGGTAGAGAATTTGGCCCAGATGATAGGCGATTCCAACATAACCGGCAATCTTACAAAAAGATTACAGCTGAGAATTACTACCCACCTGGGTAGCAGGGAAAATAATAAAGGGCCAAATTACAAAAAGGACAATATCCCCATTGCTTCGGCCTATTTCTTGAATTATAATTAAGGCTGAGGAAGGCCAATATGAGCAACAGAATCCTCATTGTCGATGATGATCCCAATTTAATAGAACTCATCCAATACAACCTCGAAGGTGAAGGCTATAAAGTCATCATAGCCAGAGATGGGCAAGAGGGTATTAAAGCATTTTTTACGCATCGTCCTGACCTGGTTGTGTTGGACATAGCCATGCCCAAATTGGATGGCTACCAGGTATGCCAACGTATCCGCGAAATGACCAATACCCCTGTCATCATGTTAACGGCTAAGGGACGTGAGGAAGATATTATCAAAGGACTTGACCTGGGGGCAGATGACTACTTAACTAAACCTTTTCGCGTGGGAGAGCTGTTGGCCCGGGTACGGGCCACTTTACGCCGCGCCCGCACCGAACCAGAACCAACCGAAACCTTGACCTATAGCGACGATCACCTATCTATTGATCTTGAAGCCCGCCGCGTAACAGCCGGCGGCGAGGTAGTCAAACTTACCCCGACTGAGTACAAATTGCTGGCGCTGTTGGTCAAAAATAAAGGACGCTTGCTCGAATTTCGACAATTGCTCGAAAGTGTGTGGGGGTTTGAGTATATGAACGATGTTGATTATTTGCGGGTTTACATCTGGCACCTGCGCCGCAAGATTGAGCCTGATCCCCAAAACCCAATCTATCTCCTCAACGAGTTGAATACCGGCTACCGTTTCGAGCCACAAGTTTAGTTTGTCCCACCATGCAAACTGCCTGATTCTCACCGGGCAGCTTTTTAGGGATAAGAGGTCAAATCAGCAGGCAGAAGGTCATTCAGCGCTTTGAGCAATTCCCTGGTTGAACGGGAAACCTGTTTGGTAAACAGGGCGCCTGAGACATTATGACCAAAACCAATCAAGAGAATATTCTCAAACTCTCCGATATAACGACACAATCGTTCCAAAAACTCGCCGGGGAGTTGATCGCTGAGAATCACGGCGCTGGGCGCATTTTGATCAAACTCGCGTAAATTGTACAACTCGTGCAAAGCGTAATTAGAATGAACCGGAATTGCATCATAGTTGGCCTCAATTAAAGCGTGGATAATCTGGCTGCATTGGGTTGGGTCCGGTTCAACGGTTAGAACTGAGTGTTTCATTTTGCATGCCTCACTTTTGTTAGGTTAAGCCAAAGCCAGCCGTCCCAGACCAGTAAGATGGCGAGGAAGGTTATCATAAGGCAGATTTGGATCATCACGATGGTCAGCAGATTATCGTGCCAGAACCAGAGAGCTATTACCTGCGCCAACCCCGCCAGCACAGCCAGTACACTGCCTGCGCCGTAACCCAATGAAAGCCTATAATTGACAACTACATTTGCCAGAGCATAGAGCATTGTAGCAACAGCGTAGAGCCACAATAGCGGGGCAATGGACAGATAGGTCCGGCCAAAAAGCAGGCCGATAATCAATTCAGGAAAGAAGAAGGTCAGTCCGATGATCCCCAGCGACGCCAAAGCCACAACCCCTAGCGAAACCGCCAACAATTGGCGGTGCGGCTCTCCCTGCTGTTGTTTCTGGGCCACCGTAGGGAACATTACCGCCACGACCGAGCCGGTAGCAAAGAATACAATCCGTCCAATCAGGGCCAGCGCGGCATAGTGGCCGGCCTGGTCAGCCGCAAAAAAGTGTTTGACAATGAGAATGTCGCTGTTGTTGATGAGAATTTGGCCCATCAGCGCGGCGTTGGCCGGGCCGGCAAAGCGCCAAATATTCAGCCGGTCGGGTGAGGGCAGGATGTTCGCCCGGGGCAGGCTAAAGCCAACCCGCCGGGCCACCAGCCATGCGGCAACCAACGATAGCGTAATTCCCCCCACCGCACCATTGACCGACCAGCCCAGGGCAACCAAAGCCAGCGCCGCCGCCAGCCGCACCCACATTTCGGCCTGATAACTAACGGCCAAAAGGCCAAACCGTTTTTGACCTTGCAAGATACCCCGGTCTACGCCTTGCGCCAGATAAAATGGTAGCCCAAGCCCCAGTAATACAAAAGGCCAGGCCGAGTGAGTATGGAAGAAATCTTGCCAGAGCGGCGCGCCTAAAACAAAGATTACTGAAATCACAGCCCCAACACCCCCGGCCCAACGCCCCAACCAGCGGCGCAGGCCAGACACCCGCTCCAAATCAGCGGCGGCGGTATAGGTGGCGGCAAATTTAGCCGATACCGTTTGAAGGGTAGCCGTGATCAAGATGGACATCAGCAAGAGGGTGACAATTAAGTTTACATCGGCAAAGGCTGCCGGGCCAAGCCAGCGACCAAGAATCAGATTAAAGAGATAATTTCCGGCGTTGACAATGGTCATACTGACCAGCAATAAGGCACTGGCGGTGAGTAAACCCGCGCCTGGCCAGCGGGACAGGAGGCAGCGCAATTTGATTGGCAGCTTGGTGGCAAAAGGCATGGTTTGGGTGGAGAATGGCATTTCAGTAAGTTAGACCCGCTTTTAAATTTTGAACCGTTATTCTGAAACTTTCTATGGCAGCTTCAACTGTATCGGCCATCTCAAAAACACGGTCAAAGCGAGTCAGTCTCAGGGTACGCCGCACCGCTTCTTTTTCGGGCCAAATGAGTTTCACATCGCCGCCGCCTTGCCGGGCGCGCTTGAGCAGGCTGACCAGCACGGCCATACCGGCGCTGTCCATAAAGAGGGTTTCCGACAAATTGATGACAAAGTTGACCACTCCCTCACCGAATAACGTATCGAGTTGTTCTCGGGCGGCCGGCGCGCTGAAAGCGTCAAATCTACCTTGGGGATTAACCACAACGATTCGAACGCGGTAATCTGTGATTGAAATATCCATAAGTATCTCTCCTGTTTATAGATTTTTAACTAACTGCCACCGATTGTTACTTGATTGCGGATCATAGGTAACAGTATCCATCAATTGCTGGACCAGGTATAGGCCGTAACCGTGTATCTGCCCTTCATCAAGGTCCGGCGACGGGACGCCGGCCGGGTCAAAACAACGGCCCGTATCATACAAATCAACAATGAATTGCCGGGGATGGGCTGAAAGGGTTAGCGTGATTTTGATCCGTCCGCGGTTGGCATGGCTATAAGCGTGCTCAACGATGTTGGTGCAAATTTCATGTACCGCTAACTGCACGTTGTAGAGTAACTCATCAGGTTGGGCCAATTCGCCCGCCCGCGCCAACATCTCGGCGATGCAGCCGCTCAAAACATTGAGATATTTATGGCTGGCGGGTAGGTCGAGATGAATGGTGTCGGTTTCATTCATGGGGCGTCCCCTTCAAAACAATTAGGGTTTGGTCGTCAGACTGCTTATGGCCGGCGGCAAAGGCTGTCATCTGTTCAAATAGTCCGGCGGCGATTTCCGGGGCGGTTCTATCGGCCAGGGTAGTAACCGCTTCCAGTAACCGTTCATAGCCAAACATCTCTCCGGCCCGGTTTTCGGCCTCACTTAGACCATCTGAACCAATCAGCAGTACATCACCCTCAGCCAACATCAGGTGATGATTCTGGCTGAGTATGGTGGGCAACGCGCCCAGAGGAGGGCCATCGGCTTCGAGCAGGCGCGCCTGCCCATCCGCCGGACAGAAAATTATGGGGGCATGACCGGCGTTGGCGTAAGTCACCTGGTGAGTTTCTGGATTATAAAAGCCGATAAAGGTGGTGACCATTTTTCTAACATCGGTGAGCTTGTCGTACAAATCGGTGTTCACCCGTTCCAGCGCAGCCTGGGGGCTGGGTTTGTAATGGGCCGCCCCCCATAAAGCAGTAAGCGTTGAGGCCATAACCAGCGCAGCCGGTAGCCCTTTGCCGGTTACATCGGCAGCGACGAAAACTAACTGTTGGTCTGGCCGGATCATAAAATCGTAAAAATCGCCTCCAATACGGCTGGCCGGTTTATAAGAAGCGTGCAAATCCAGGCCGGAGAGACGGGGCGTTTCACGCGGCATCAACCGGCGTTGGATATCGGCGGCCTGGTGCATTTCGGTTTCAACTTCGGCCTGCCCACGCCGACGGTTCAGTTCAGTATAGCGCAGGATAGCTTCAACGCGAGCCAGGAGCTCTTTGCTTTTAATGGGTTTGGTGAGATACTCCAGGCCGCCGCTTTCAAAACCGGTCAGCTTGTCATTGAGCGTGGTGCGAGCGGTCAGAAAAATAATCGGGATATCGGCGGTTTGGGGATTGGTTTTTAATTTTTTGGCAACTTCAAATCCGGTCAGGCCGGGCATCATTACGTCGAGGATCATTAAATCTGGCCGGTTCCCGCTTTGCGCCCTGGTCAATCCGGTCAGGCCATCGGCCGCCGTTGTTACCTCATAGTCCGCGGCTAACTCGTAGCTGAGCCATTCAGACAGGGCTGCATCATCTTCCATTATCAGGATTTTTTGGGGCATGGTTCAATTACCTCGGGCCTTAATTTGTAAATGCAGCTATTGCGGCGGCCTCATCTGAAAATATTTCAAAAGCTTTATCCAAGCGGGTAAGTTCAAAGATAATGCGTACCGGCTGTTGTAGATTGCATAGGTACAAATCGCCGTTTTGCTCACGACAATATTTCATGCTATGCACCAGGGTAGCCAACGCGGTCGAGTCGATAAAATTGACCTCCGACAGGTTAACGATGATCCGGGCCGACTCAGAGGCGGCCACTCTATCCAGCCATTGCTTGACCTGTGGCTCTTCATAGGCATCAAATCGCCCGGTGAGTTCAAGAATAGCGACTTTGCTTTGGGTGATTGAGCGTGAGTTTAATTTCATAATCAGATGCTCCTTTGTTGGCTTCGAGTTATATTTATTAGACATTATATCGATTTAATTGGGGAGCGTTTTTTACCCATCGTGTAGAGCAGGATTTCCAGAATTAAAGGATTTTGATCCTATCATTCAGATAATCCTGCTCTTTCCGGGTGACAT
>Ga0073934_10003711_pt1 | contig 27312 bp, 32 predicted proteins | sample LarsenN4metaG_FD_76834 | JGI IMG/M metagenome (GOLD analysis project Ga0073934, IMG submission 76834) | Hot spring sediment bacterial and archeal communities from British Columbia, Canada, to study Microbial Dark Matter (Phase II) - Larsen... ... | reverse complement strand
TCGGCCGCCGCCGATGGCGCCGGCGCCCGCCGCGCGCCCGCCGCGCGCCCGCAAAAGCCGCTCTCGCCCACGCAAATCCCTTGCAAACCGGCCCCGCTGCGGCTTGTTCAGACCGTCCCTAACCCGGCGCCCTCGTGCGCCCGCGTTTCCGAGTTGTCGACCTGGACAAACGGCTGGAACAAGCGTTGTAAATCCTGCTCGGCAATGCCCTTGCCCGTATCGCGCACCGAAATGGCGGCGGCGGCGCGTTCCGCGTGCGTGCAAGAACGCGCCTCAACCGTGATCGCCCCGTCGCGCGTGAACTTTGCCGCGTTCGAAAGCAGATTGAGCACGCACTGGCGCAGCCGCGTCTCGTCGGCCGTTACGTGTTCGAGTCCGGCGTCGACGCGGAGCGTGCAAGTCGTGTTGTGCTTGGCGGCCATCGGCGCAATCGTCTCCATCGCCTCGCGCAGTAGCGGCTCAAGTTCTAGCTTCTCCGGCTGAAGCTCGAGCTTACCCGCCTCAATGCGTGAAAGGTCGAGTATTTCGCTAATCAACGTCAGCAAATGGTTCGCTGAGCTGCGGATACGCGCCAGATCGGCTCCGCATTGGGTCAGATCGCCGCCTGCGATATCCTCTTCCACGAGCTCCGCATATCCGATCACGGCGTTGAGCGGCGTGCGCAACTCATGGCTCATATTGGCCAGAAACGCTGATTTGGCTTTGCTCGCCTCCAGCGCCTTTTGCGTAGCGATCGCCAATTCCGACGTTCGTTCCTCCACGCGCTGTTCAAGCGTCTCGGCTGCGAGTTCCGCATTGAAGCGCGCAGCGATCAAATCGTTGAAACTTGTAGCGCCGGCGCGCGCCATGACGATGGCGTTTACGCCCACCAATCCGGCGAGCGCAGTTGTGACCAAACTCGTCCAGCCCTCCGCGGCAGCGAAACCGTTTGCCAAGAGTCCGATCATCGACGGCGCGATGGTGTAGAAAATTATCGTTCGCGTCATGACGTGAAGACATGCGCAAACAAGCGCCGAGCCGGCGCAGAAAATAAGGCCGACCAACGGTCCCGGCTGCGGCGCAAACGCCAGCAGCCCATACGGGAGCACATATAGCGCCGTAACCAGCGACAGCGCGCCTATGTAGCGCTGCATCGCGGACTTTAGGTCTGGCAAATCCAGGTGTTCGAGGCGCGCGGACAACCGGGCGAACGCCCCTCTCGTCCGCTGATCGACAAACATTCCCAGCCCCGCGCCTATCGCACAAGGGAGCCACCAAGAGCCGGGGACCGTGATTGCAACCAACAGCGGTACGGCCGCAACGGAATAATAGCGCGTGAGCCCATGGCGCGCCCACGCGACCTCGGCGAAACGCCGGATCGTGAGCAGCCAAAGCCGGCGGGCCCTGCTCGACTCGTCCAAGGTTTTTCTCCCGGGGGCGCCCAAGGTTGATGAGCGCCGCACCATACGCAGACGAGGTAAATGTGGTCCAAATGGCGGGGAAGGCAGCCGCTGAGGGGTCGCAATTCGTTGCGGAAGCCTTAAGTTCGCGGACGTGAGCGAATCCCCTTCCCTGTTCGGCGATCAGCCCGGCGGCGGCTATGTCGTGCTGGCGCGCAAATACCGCCCGCGTACATTCGCCGATCTCATCGGCCAGGAAGCGATGGTGCGCACCATCGCCAACGCGTTCGCGCTCGGGCGCATTCCGCACGCCTACATGCTCACCGGCGTTCGCGGGGTGGGGAAAACAACCACCGCGCGGCTGCTGGCGCGCGCGCTCAACTACGCCTGCGGTGAGATCAAAGCTCCTCAGGTCGAGCTCGACCCGATGGGCGAACATTGCCAGGCGATCATGGAAAGCCGCCATCCCGATGTGTTCGAGATGGACGCGGCCTCCCGCACGGGCATCAACGACATCCGCGAGATTCTCGACAGCGTGCGCTACGCGCCCGTAATGGCGCGGTACAAAGTCTACATCATTGACGAAGTGCACATGCTTTCGACGCAGGCTTTCAACGGTCTTTTGAAAACTCTGGAAGAACCGCCGCCGCATGTGAAATTCATCTTCGCGACGACGGAAATCCGGAAGGTTCCCGTCACCGTGCTCTCGCGCTGCCAGCGCTTCGACCTGAAGCGTATCGACAGCGAGCGCCTCGCCGAACATTTGGGCGCCATCTGCGCGAAGGAAGGCGTGAAGGTGGAACCGGACGGTCTCGCGCTGATCGCGCGCGCCGCCGAGGGCTCCGCGCGCGATGGACTGTCGCTTCTCGATCAGGCCCTCGTGCAGAAACCTGGAGCTACAGTTACTGCCGCTGATGTGCGCGACATGCTGGGTCTTGCCGATCGCGGCAGGGTGCTCGACCTCTTTGAAGCCATCGCCCGCGGCGATGCTAGAACCGCCGTCACCGAGGCGCGCAGCCAGTACGACAGCGGCGCCGATCCTACTCTGATCCTGCGCGATCTCCTCGACATCGGCCACGAAGCGGCCCGGGCGCAGGCGCTCGGCGCCGAGGCGCGCATCATCGGCGGCGCAGATTGGGTGGCGCGCGTTCGAGGGCTCGCGGAAAAACTGACGCCGGCGCAGCTGTCGCGCATCTGGCAGATGTTGCTAAAGGCATTCGAAGAAGCCGGCAAAGCCCCCGATCCGGTCGCCGCTGTTGAAATGGCGATGGTGCGCCTCTGCGCGGCGCAGTCGCTGCCGCCGCCGGAAGACGCCGCCCGGCTGCTGCGGGAGGGTTACTCCTCCCCCGTTTACGGGGGAGGTGTCGCGAGCGCAGCTCGCGACGGAGGGGGCTCTGAACGCCACCCTCTCAGTCAAGCTTCACCCGACAGGGCCCTCGCAAGCGGGCGAGCAAACGAGGCGCCAGCAGTCCAGGAGCCGCCAGCGTTTTCACGCTTTGAGGACGTCATCGCCCGCGTCGCCGAAGAGCGCGACATCGAACTTGAGCTCGCGCTCGAGCGCATGAAGGTCACTCACTTCTCGCCGCAGGGCGAGATCGAACATGTCGCCGCGCCGGAGCAGCCGCGCGATCTGGTGCGGCGGCTCAAGGCCTTCCTGGAAGAGCACACGCCTTTCGAATGGCGTATCCGAACCACCGAAGAGCGCACGGCGCCCGTTGAGAGCCTCGCTGAGCGCCGCAAGCGCGAGGAAGCAAAGGCCCTCGAAGAACTGAAGCGCCAGCCATTCGTTGCTGAAGCCCTGAAAGCATTTCCTGGCGCGGAAATCGTGCAGGTGAAGAATCCGATCGAAGAAACTGGAGGCGGCGATGTTTCACCGTTTCCGAAGCGAGACACGCCAGCGCCCTCCTCCGCGCGCAAGAAGGAAGCCGAGCAATGAAAGACATCTCGCAAATCATGCGCCAGGCCCAGCAGATGCAGGCCAAGATCGCCGAGGCGCAGAAGAAGCTCGAAGCTATGGAAGTCGAAGGTTCGGCGGGCGGCGGACTGGTGAAGGTAAAGTTGTCCGGCAAGAACGCCATGATCGGCCTTGCCATCGATCCTTCGCTGATGGGCGACGACCGTGAAATCCTCGAAGACCTGATCAAGGCCGCCCATGACGACGCCCGCCGCAAGCTCGAAGACGCCCAGAACGAGGAAATGAAGGGCCTCAGCGGGGGCCTCGGCATCCTGCCCGGCTTCAAGATGCCGTTTTGATGACCTGTGTTCGCCGGCACGCGCGTGCCTGTGCAGACGTTGCTCGATTATCTCGAAGCCGGCGAAACCATCGACGACTTCCTCGACGGGTTCCCGATCGTGACGCGAGAGCAGGTCATCACCTTCCTCGAAGAGCGACGCAAGAGCTAATCACTTTCTTCGCCGTTGTTTCGCATGCACCACCGCGCGTATCTCCACGCGATCCTCATGCACGCGGTAGATCACCAGGTAGGGCGTGCGTGGCACGACCATTTGTCGTAGACCGCGATGACGGGAACGCGGCGCCAATTCCGGAAATGTTTCCAGCAGCGACACCGCATTGAGAATGCGCTCGCCGATCCGGCGCGCCGCTACCAGACTTTGCTTCTCCAGGAACGCGATCGCCGTATCGAAGTCCAGCCGAGCGCTGTCGGCCCATTCGACGCGCACCAGCGGAAGCGGTCGCGGAATGCGCGGAGGACGTTCTCATGCGGCGTGAAATTCTCTGCGCGATCCAGCCGCGCCTCGATCTCCGCCCATTGTTCGGGCGTCAGTAAGTCCTCCGCGCCCTCGTCCAGCATCTGGTCAATCTGGGCGGCGAGCACCTCTTGCTGTTGCTTTGGCAGCGCGCGCAGCCGGGCGATGGTGGCGTCAAGGTTCGACATGCCCCATCTCTAGCGTAGAATCGCGTTTCAGGCCAGTTTACTTCCACTGCATGCGCGCCAAATCCATCACCGCGGCCCCCGAGATCGAAGCGCTCATCGCGCTTCTCTCCAAAGTGCCGGGCCTTGGGCCGCGCTCGGCTCGGCGGGCAGCGCTGCAGCTGTTGAAAAGGAAGGATCAGCTCATGATCCCGCTGGCCGCCGCTCTCTCGGAAGCCGCAGAAAAAGTCCGCGCCTGCTCCAATTGCGGCGCGCTCGACACGCAGGACCCGTGCGCGCTCTGCACGGCGCCGGATCGCGACGATAGCCTCATCTGCGTCGTCGCCGAAGTCGGCGACGTCTGGGCCCTGGAGCGCGCAGGCGCCTTCAAGGGCCGCTACCATGTGCTTGGCGGCGTCTTATCGGCGCTCGATGGCGTGCGGCCGGAGGACTTGCGCATTCCAAAGCTGATTGAGCGCGCTTCAGCGTCCGGCGTGCGCGAGGTGATCCTAGCCCTCTCGGCGACCGTCGATGGTCAGACCACCGCGCATTACCTTGCCGAGCGCCTCCAGCCCCTTGGCGTCGCCACCAGCCGGCTTTCGCACGGGGTCCCGGTCGGCGGCGAACTCGATCTCCTGGACGACGGTACCCTCTTCGCGGCTCTGCAAAGCCGGCGGCCGTCCTAGGTATCAGCGCTGTGCGTTGTTGAAACGCGCTCTTCCGGCGCCACCTACACCCCTAGAGGTGACTGGCCATGGGCTTTCTCGACCGTTTCTCGCCGCAACTGCTCAGTGTCATGCGCATCGCCAGCGCGCTTCTCTTCATGGCGCACGGCACATCCAAACTCTTGGGGTTTCCGCCAACGGAAATGTTCGCTCAGCCGCCGGAGACGTTTTCCCTGATCTGGTTCGCCGGGGCCCTTGAGCTGGTGGGCGGCGCTCTGCTTGCGCTCGGCCTCTTCTCTCGACCAATCGCCTTCCTACTCTCCGGCGAGATGGCGTTCGCCTACTTCATCGGACATGCGCCGCAGGCGTTCTATCCGGTCCAGAATGGCGGCGATGCCGCCATCCTCTACTGTTTTGTATTCCTCTACGTAGCTGCGGCGGGACCCGGCCCGTGGGCCATCGACAGCCTGGCGTTTCGCCAGAAGCCGGCCTCCTAATCCTCGGGATGGCGCTCGATGCATTGCGTGCGCGCGCGCGTGACCCGCGGATCCATGAGCCCGGTTTCGCGAAAGCGCGCAAGCGCGGCTTCGTAGTCTTCGTACGTCAGCGTGCGGGTGAGCCTGTCCCAGGTGCATGCGCAGACCGCACTGTCGCTCGGGCACGAGACTTCAAAGCGCGCGCGCGCCGCTTCCGGATAGGGGTTGGGCGGGCCCTGTCCGCACGCCATCAATATCGCCGCCCCGCTAAGGGCGATCAGGCCCCGTCGCATCGCGTCTCTCCCGCTCGGCAAATCTTGCCGCGCTTCATCGTTCATTATGCGCCCACTGCGTTAAGAGAGCACGCAGCGAAGGCGGTTAAGGGGACGGCGGAGGGTCGGCGGCATCCGCGGCCTCGGCGCGGCACTCATCGGCGAAACGGCGGATTTCCTCGTTAAGAGGATGTGCGCTTTGTTCGCTTTCGCTCAGCAGTTCGAATGCCGCGAAATCCTGCGCAGGCACTTGACGCTCAATCTTTTCCCAGCTGCACGCGCAGAACTCCACCGGCGCGCCCTGTGCGCGGCACGCCTGCATGAAGTTCAGCTCGTACTGTGGCGGGTAGGCATTGCTCTGCTGACCGCACGCCGCAACGCCAACAACGGCAACGAGGAGAATCGCACGCATGCCTGATTTTAGGCCGCTTTAGGATCGTCGTGATAGACGCCGAATATGTTGCCTTCAGTGTCGTGCAGGTAGGCCACATAGCCGACGTTGGGGATGGCCATCTTGGGCACAGCGATGCGGGCTCCAGCTTCTGTGGCCGACGTCACCGCTTTGTCGACGTCGCCGACGCCGAGCGTGCACACGAAGGCGTTGATCGGCTGGCCGTCCGCCGGGCGCGGCCCGCGCCGGCGCAGGAGGCCCCCATCGATCCCTGCGCCGTCTCCCGTGGCGATCATCCAGTAGTCCAGCGCCGGAACGGGCTGAAAGCGCCACCCGAACGCCTTCTCGTAAAATGCAACGGCGCGCTCGGGATTATCGGCGTGTATTTCGAAATGAACGACGCGGGCCATGATCGGTTCTCGTTGTCGGTTGTCGGGAATGTCGGGTTGTCTTAACCCGATAGCCGAAAACCGGAAACCGAAAACTAGTTCGCGCCTTCTTCCAGCAGCCTCCGCCCGATCACTTGCGCCTGAATTTCCCCCGCGCCCTCGAAAATGTTGAGGATGCGCGCATCGCACAGCACGCGGCTGATCGGGTATTCGAGCGCAAAACCGTTGCCGCCATGGATTTGGAGCGCATTGTCGGCCGCCGCCCAGGCCACGCGCGCGGCCAAGAGCTTGGCCATGCCCGCCTCAAGATCGCACCGCTTGCCGGAATCCTTCCGACGCGCCGCAAAATAGGCGATCTGCCGCGCCGCCATGATTTCTGCGGCCATCATCGCGAGCTTGTTGGCCACACGGGGAAAGCTGAAGATCTCAACGCCGAACTGCCTCCGCTCCAGCGCGTACAGCAGGCCCAGCTCCAGCGCGCACTGCGCCACGCCAACAGCGCGCGCCGCCGTCTGGATGCGCGCGGACTCGAACGTCGCCATCAGCTGCTTGAACCCCTGCCCCTCTTCGCCGCCTAGCAGATTGGCCGCCGGCACGCGGAAGCCGTCGAAGCCGATCTCGTACTCTTTCATCCCGCGATAGCCGAGCACTTGAATCTCGCCGCCGCTCATGCCGGCCGCCGGAAAGGGATCGCCGTCGCGCCCGCGCGGCTTTTCCGCAAGCAACATCGAGAGCCCGCGATGATCGGCGCTAGACGCGTCCGTGCGCACCAGCAGCGTCATCAGATCGGCTCTTGCGGCGTGTGTGATCCACGTCTTGGCGCCCGTCACGACATACGCATCGCCTTCTCGCACGGCGCGCGTTCCCAGCGAAGCGAGATCGGAGCCTGTGTTGGGCTCCGTGAACACCGCTGTCGGCAAAATCTCCGCCGTCGCAATCTTGGGCAGCCAGTACGTCCTCTGCTCGGCCGTGCCGCCCGTCAGGATGAGTTCCGCCGCGATCTCGGAGCGTGTGCCCAGCGAACCCACCCCAATATAACCGCGAGAGAGCTCCTCCGAGACGACGCACATCGCGATCTTGCCGAGCCCGGCGCCGCCGAATTCTTCCGGGATCGTCAGACCGAACACTCCCAGGTCGCCCATATGCTCGACGATTTCGAGCGGGATCAGCTCGTCGCGCAAGTGCCAGCCGTGGGCATGCGGGACCACTTCGGCGTCGGCGAATTTGCGAAACTGGTCGCGGATCAGTTCGAGATCGTCATCAAGACCCGTATTCTCCAATGTCGCGCGTCCGCGTGCTTCGCGCAGCAGCGCCGCCAAGCGCGTCTTCTCCTGCTGCGTGATCTCCAACGCGGCGCGCGGCGCTTCCACGCCGAAATCCCCCGGCCGGATCACTTCAATCTGCGACATCGCGATGCCGCCGGCGAGTTGCGCCGCGTATTCGCTCGCCAGCAGCTTCGTCAGCAAGTGTTCAGTCTCGCCGAACTTCCCCTGCTCGCTCAGCGCTCGCGCCCAGTCCCGCACTTCGCGCAACGTCTCGGCATAGGTCGCCACCCAGGCCAGCCCGTGGACGACATGCTGCTCGCGGTCGAGCGCGGCGCGATCAGGTTTGCCTCCCGCCATGACGCGCGGCCTCACCGCAGCACGCGCGCGCTCGGCGTAAGCTGCGGCTTCCGAGACGACATCATCCAGTTGGGCGATCAACTCCGACATTCAGGCTCCAAAGTGATGACGAGATGTAGCCGCGCCCCGGCGACCTTAGAAGCGTCATTTTTGGGACCGCCCTGGCCAATACGTCGCGGCGCTCCGGCGCTCCGCTTTTTCCTTGAGACCGCCGCCAGTGCTACTAGCATCGCGCGCATGATACGCACTCTCGCTGGATTTGCTGCCGTGGCGCTCGCGGCCTGCGCCGACACCGACGAGACAAAGATCCAACGTTCCGCGGGCGCGGACGACATCCGCATTGAGACGCCCGAACCCGACGCTCGCCTCGCCTCGCCCCTGCGCGCCTCCGGTGTTGCCGATAACGACTGGTACTTCGAGGCCGTGTTTCCAGCCAGACTTGTGGCGCGCGACGGCGCGCTGATCGCCGAGGCCCCGGCGGTTGCCGCGTCGGACTGGATGGCGGAGGGCGCCGTGCCATTCAACGTGGAGATGGCCTTTACGGTTGAGCAGGAGACGCCCGCCACGCTCGTGCTCGAAGAAGACATGCCTGGAGATAACCGTGAGCCAAGGCATGTGCGCATACCGGTCGTGCTGCTGCCTGACGCGCAGTGACGGCGCCGCAGCTCCCTCCGGGCGAGGTCGCGACTCACGCCGGCGGCGGCGAAGTGGTGATCCAGGCGCTGGTGTTTTTGGCTGCCACCTGCCTCGTGGTGCCGGCGCTACGCAAGGCGCGGCTCTCCTCCGTTATGGGATTCCTGCTGATCGGGGTGGCAATGGGGCCGCATGTGCTGGGGCGCATCGCCGAGACCTGGCCGTGGCTGGGCGCCTTCCAGCTCGAAGCATACGAGTCCACGCGCCTGCTCGCCGAACTCGGCGTGATCTTCCTGCTCTTTGTGATTGGGCTGGAGGTCTCGTTCGAACGGCTCTGGGCGCTTCGGCGCTACGTGTTCGGATTTGGCTTTGCACAGGTCGCGCTGTCCGCTGTGGCGATCGCCACAGCGGCGCTCGCGTTCGGCAATAGCTTTGCGACGGCCACCATCGTTGGCCTCGCCCTCGCGCTGTCCTCCACAGCCGTCATTCTCCAGCTCCTGCGTGAACGGCGCCAAATCGCCACCAGTGTCGGCCGGGCCAGCTTTTCAGTACTACTGATGCAGGACTTGATGGTGGTGCCCATCTTGTTTTTGGTGGCTGCACTCAGCCCCGGGGGCGACGTGTTCGGCCCAAACCAGATCGGGGTCGCGCTGCTGACTGCGTTGCTTTCCATTGCGGCGATCCTGATCGCTGGGCGCATTGTCTTGCGACCGCTGTTCCGCTGGGTGGCCGCCGCCAACAGCCGCGAAATTTTCATCGCCGCAGCAATGCTCGCCGCCATTGGCATGGGCGTAGCCTCGCAAGCGGCAGGCCTCTCGATGGCGCTCGGCGCGTTTCTCGGCGGCCTCCTGCTCGCCGAAACCGAATTCCGCCATCAGATCGAAGCGGATCTCGATCCGTTCAAGGACCTCCTGCTCGGTCTGTTCTTCGTCACCGTGGGAATGCAGATCGACGTCGGCCTGCTGACACAACAGCCGCTCCTCGTCGCCATCGGCGTCGCTGGCCTGGTGCTTATCAAAGGCGCCATCATTGCCCCGCTTGCACGCGCCTTCGGTCTCTCCTGGCCTCGCGCGCTCGAGGCGGCCTTATTGCTCGGCGGCGCCGGAGAATTCGCCTTCGTTGTAATCGGCGCGGCGCGCGGCGGAGAAGCTATTCCGGGCGCAACAGCCGATTACATGCTGCTCGTCGCCGCGCTTTCCCTCTTCATCACGCCTTTGCTGGCTTCGCTTGGCGCCATTCTGTCCAATCAGCTTGCCAAAACGCCGTCTCCACCGCCCGAAGCAGCGCGTGAGAGCGGACACATCGTCATAGCCGGCTTCGGTCGGGTCGGCCAGATGCTCGCCGACCTCTTCAGCGCGCAGGAGCTTCCGCACCTGGCGATCGAGAACGATACGGACGAAGTAACCGCGCTGCGCCGTCAGGGCCTCCCCGTGCACTATGGCGACGCCAGCTCGCGGGAAGTGCTGGCTTCCGTCGGCGCCGCCAACGCCGCCGCCATAGTCGTCACCATCAACGATGTCGAAGGCGCCGAGCGCATCGTGCGCGAAGCCAAGGCCGCTTGGCCGCACATTCCCGTCTATGCCCGCGCCCGCGACGCCGACCACGCACGCCGCCTGCACGTCCTGGGCGCCGCGCTCGCCAGCCCGGATTCGGTGGAAGCAGCGCTTCAGCTCGGCGAAGCCGTGCTCGGCGGCGTCGGCGTCCCGGACGAAATCGCCCGGCGGATCATCGCCGATCGGCGCGAAGCCGAATCGACCAAGGCAATCCGACCTTGACGCCGGGAGGTAAGACGTAAGATGTCTTACATGCCAACAGCGCGCGCGAAGGTGACGAGCAAGAGCCAGCTCGTGCTTCCCAAGGAAGTGCGAGAGCATCTCGACGTAAGGCCAGGCTCTGGTTTTCCACTACGACAAGCGGGGTGTCCGCGTTGAAAAGGCGCCCCCTGAAGACCCGTTCGCGACCTTCGACGAATGGTCGAGCACCGCAGACGACGAAGCGTATCGAGACCTCTGATGCCTTTCGCGCAAGGCGAGGCTCTTGTCTTGCCGTTTCCATATAGCGATCGCCTCGCAGAAAAGCGCCGTCCCGCGGTCGTGATATCCCGGCCTTCGTTCGAACAAAATCATGGTCTGGTGTGGGTCGCGATGGTGACTAGCGACCGCGGCAAGCCGCTTGCCTACGATGTCAGCATAACCCAGCTTGAAAGGGTCGGTCTTCCTGCCCCTTCACTCATCCGCCCAACAAAACTTGCTACGATTGAACCGGGACGAGTCATTCGCGTCGCCGGGACGCTGACCAAGGCGGACCTTCAATCACTCCTGAGCGCGATTAGGAGCTACCTTTAGCTCATCCACCTTAGAGTAGTCGGCTCGATCGGGTTGACGAACTTGCGCTTTTCTTCCCGGCTCTTGGTCCATTCGCGCTTGAGCTTCAGGTACCATTTCGCCTGCACGTCGATGTCGTCGATCCACAGCATCGAAGGCCCGTACTTAAGGCCGGTGTTCTGCAGGTCGACCATGCGTCCATCCTGATCGAGAAACTCACGCGCAGCCGGGATGAGGATCGGCTTCATCAGGTCGAGCAGTGGGGCCTTTTTCCAGTACGTGACTTGCGTGATGCGCGTGGAGCTTTCGTTTTCGGGCGTGAGGCAGGTGAGCGTGAATAGGCGCGAGCTTGGATTCTCCACGACCTCCCATCGAAAGCCGGGAAGCATGAAGGAGATTTCCGTCGTCACATTGCCGCCGAACAACATGCGATAGGCCAGCGAATTGCCGCTCGGCGCGTGGCGTTCGATCGCCCAGCCGCGCTCGCGCGGCACGAACCGTTTTTCCTTCAGCCGACGGCCTGTGCTCGGCGGGCGCCACCACCATTGGTTATGCACGTAGGGCACGTGCGCCGGGTCCATCAGCCCCACGACAGCGTTGTCCATGGTCGCCGCGAAAATGCGATGGATCACGAATTTCGGTTCGCGGAAATCGCCGAGTCCGAACTCGGGCGGCGGCGGGGGCTCGGCCGAAAAACGCCGGTCCGCCGACACATAGATCAGCACGATGCCATACGCCTCGTGCGTCGGGAAATGGCGCACGCGGATGTTGGTTGGATCGTACGGTTGCCCTTCGACCAGCGTCGGGATGAGCCGGCATACGCCGTCCTGCGTGCCGAAGCGCCAACCGTGATACGGGCACTCGACCGTCTCGACCCCGTTCGTTGTTTCGAGGCGGCCCGCTGACAGCGGCACCGCTCGGTGAGGGCAGATGTCTCGCAACGCGAAGGCGCGTCCCTGCCCGTCGCGGCCTAGGAGTACAGGCTCTCCCAGAATCTCGCGGCGGAACAAGCGCCCGCGCTTCAGCTCGCGCGAGGCGGCGGCGAAGTACCATAGATCCCGGAGTAGCTCGGTCATGTTCCCGCGAAATACATGATCGCGGCGATGCCGACAAAGCCCAGCGCCGCCGATGCGACGATGGCGCACACGCAGAGCGCCGCATACACCGCGCGCCTGATCCGAAACTCGTGCGAGCGGGCGCGATTTAACGCCCCGCCGGCAAAGAAGAGCATGCCGAGCGACCCAAGAACAATACCGGCGATCGCAACGACGTAAATCGCGAGTTGCGCAAGCAGCAGCACTCAGCGTGCGACGATTGTGATGCGGAAAGTGTCCGCCGCCGGCTGCTCAGTCTCCCACGGCCGGCGCTGCTCAAGCACCAGCTCCCCGGTCCCAGGCCCGGTGGCCGCGAACATGAGGACTTCCCAATGACTGCCGCCGGCATAACCGGGCTGGTTTTGCGCCGGGATTGTGTTGCCTCCGGCTTCACCGGCTCGAGTGATGAAATCCGGCATTTGTGACGGCTGCCAGACGTACCCTGCCGTCGGCACGCCAACGAGTTCGATGGCGAAGCGCTGGTTCACGTCGACTTCGACGGTCTGCCCGTCCTGATCCGCAGTGATGCGCACCGCGACATCCTCCGGCGTCGGCGCCGGCAGCATGGCTTGGCTCTCTTCCTGGCTGGGCGTTTCGGTGGGCGCACAGGCGGTCAGCGCGAATGCCAATATTAGAGCGCGCATCATTGTATTGCTCCTGCTTCCATGAGCGCCGTGTAGAACCGGATCATCCGTTCGAGATTGGCGATCGAGATGCGTTCGTTGACGCCGTGTAGCCCCTCCAGATCTTCCGACGACAGCAAGATCGGCTGAAACCGATACACGTTTTCGGCGACGTCGCCATAATGCCGGGAATCCGTGCCGGCCAGAACAAGACCGGGCGCCACCGGCGCGTCAGGCAGGATACTGCGCGCCAGCGCAGCCAACAGCGCATAGCTCGAGGAAGTTGTGCTGGAAATCGACGTCGCATCGCGGGGCGGCTCGGCCCAGTCCACGGTAACGCCGTCCATGTCCGCCACCGCTTGGCGCGCGCGACGCAACAAGTCGTCGGCGGTGTCGCGCGGATGGATGCGCAAGTTGATCATCGCGGTCGCTTCGGCGGGCAGCACATTCGGACGGATGCCGCCCTCGATCATGGTTGGCGCGATGCTGGTGCCGAGCAGCGCTTGCGCTGCAGGATCGCCCTCCAGCCGCTGATGTAAGAGCGGCGCGAACAGCCACTCGTTCGACACCGCCATCCGGTTTGTCAGCGACAATTCGGGGGCCAGCGCCCGCATCATGGCGAGCGCCGGGCCGCCTTCCAGCCTGCGCTCGATGGGCATGCCGTGGATGCGTTCCACCGCTTCCGCGACGCGCGAAACAGCCGTCTCGCGCGGCGGCATGGACGAGTGGCCGGGCTGACCCACTGCGCGCACGCGCAGCGTGCCTGAACCGCGCTCGGAAATGCCGATCATCGACGCCGGCCCGCCCGTCAGCGGATGGCGGTCGAGCGCGGCCATGCCTTCGTCCAGCACGAACCAGGCGCGCACGCCGCGTTCGGCAAGCACCGCCGCGATGCGCACCGCGCCGTTGTCTCCCCCGATTTCCTCGTCATGGCCGAACGCAAGCATGATCGTCCGGGTCGGCTGGCGCCCTTGGGCGGCGAGGAGCTCGGCCGCTTCCAAGATGGCGATCAGCGAACCCTTGTCGTCCACTGCCCCGCGTCCCCACACCGCGTCGTCCCGAATGACGCCGCCGAAGGGATCGACGCGCCAGGCGGCGCGAGTGTCATCGGGCACAGGCACAACGTCCTGGTGCGCCAGTAGGAGCAAAGGCGGCTGGCCAGCATCGCTCCCCTGCCAAGTGTAGAGCAAGGACAGTTCGCCTATCGCCTCCCGCCGCGCCGCGCGGTGAAACGCCGGATAGCGCTGCAGCATCCAGCTGTGGAATTGTTCGAATTGCTCCCGATCGTCCGTCTCCTGCACCAGTGAAACCGTCCGGAAACGAATGGCTTCTCCGAGCCTGATGGCGGCGGCGCTGGCGTCGACCTGATAAGCGGCCGTGTCCGGGATCGAGACGTCGGCCGGAGGCGGAGGCGCCGTGAATGAAAGGGTCCGAAAGCCGACAAAGCCCGTGACGGCCAGGACCAGCACCGCGACTGCGGCAACGACCAGACGGATCATCTTGCGCTCCCCCGCACGGGCGCATTCCCGCACCGGCGGGGATTGGAGGGGTTCGCCGGGCCGGCGTCAATAACGCCCCGCGGCCGCGGAACGCCGGAACGCACCCGCGGTTCTTTCCCTTCAAGGGAGTCTCCGCATGGCCCGTGACCGCGATCTTGAAGAAATGCTGCACCAGCCCCCGCCGGACGACGATCTCGGCATTCAGGACTACCTGAACGGCTTCAAGGACGCCCTTGTCACAGGTGACGGCGAGGCGATCGCCGGGATGTGGGAGACGCCTGCCTTTGTTCTCGGCCATGACATGGCGAAGGCCATCGACGCGCCCGAGGACATAGTGGAATTTTTCGGCAGCGCCCGCGACCAGTACCGCGACATTGGCATTTTCGACACACGCGCCGAAATCGTTCGCGTCGATGAAATCACCGACCGGCTAGTGATGGTGCGCGTGCGCTGGCCGTACCTCGACGACAAAGGCCGCGAAATGGGCGCGGAGACCTCCACATACACTCTGGCGCGTGAAAGCAAAGGAGAGTGGAAACTTCGCATCGCGGTGATGCACGGAAAGGAGGCCGTGAACTGAACTGGGAACCCGGCCGCCCACCGGCGCAGGTTCCAGCATCAAGATTGCATACCTGATTACAGGAACGCGGCTCATCTGCTGGGGTTTAACCGCCGCGCCAGCAGAGGAGCCTTACCCATGCGCACATTGATCGCTATCGCGGCCTTGGCCGCTCTCGCAGCTTGCCAACAGGAAACCAAGGTCGACGAGACAGAAGACACAGCCGCGACCGAGCCCGCCGCCATGGCCCCGCCGCCGACTACGACGGTCACCATCACCGAAGCCGACGCGCGCACCCGTATCGAGGCGCAGGGCTACACCAATGTCACCGGCCTCACGCAAAATCCGGACGGCACCTGGACCGCCACCGGCACGCGAGACGGGCAGACCACGCAGCTGTCGGTTGGCCCGAGCGGCGTCACTGTAGTGACGACGCCGGCGCCGACCACGCCATAAGCCGAACAATACACGGACTGACAGGCGCTCCGTCTCACCCGAGGCGGAGCGCTTTTGCATCCGGTAGCGTCCCTCAACGGCTGCCGCCTCGCCACGACGGCAGCGGCCGCGCGTTGAGCGCGACGTCCACCGCCGCGTGCGCCAAGAGCCGCGTAGAATCCAGCGTCGGCAAGGGCGAGTTCTCGGGCGTCACGATCAATGGGATTTCCGTGCACGAGAGCGCGACCGCGTCGCAGCCCTCCCCTTTGAGCTCCTCGATCACGCGCAAGAATTCGGCGCGCGCAATTTCAGTGATTTCACCCTGACAAAGCTCATCGAAGATGAAGCCGTTCAGCAACTCTTGATCCGCTGCCCTCGGCACGCGCATCTCCAAGCCGTGCCGCGCAAACGCCGCCGGATAAGCCGGCCCCTGCATCGTGTAGCGCGTGCCCAGAAGCGCAATGCGCTTTCGCCCATCCGCCTTCGCCCGCTCAGCCACGACATCGCAAATGTGCAGCCCCGGCAACGGCAAGAGCTCGCGGGCCGCATCGAGCGCGATGTGCGCGGTGTTGTCCGGGCACACGAAGAAATCGCACCCGGCACCGGCCAGCCGCCGCGCTGTGGCGCGCAGGTGGGCGTTGATCTGGTCAAGCTCCAGCGCATCCCACCATGGCAAAGTCGGCCCCATAGGCAGGATCGACATCGTGATCTCAGGATGCTCATGCGCCCCAAGCCGGCGCCCCGCCTCGCGCACCATCTCCAGACAACAAAGCGCCGACCCGTCCGCCGAATGCGCGAGAATGCCGATGTGAAGCATCGGCCATCAATGGCCCGCCGGGTTTGCGCCTGCAAGTGCGTGTCGACAGCCGGCCGCCGCGCGCAGCACTCACACCGCGGCCAATTCGGTGTGGCCGAAACCTTTGCTGTAATCGAGGATAGAGATCACTTCGGCGTCGATGCGGAAGAGCGCCAGCTCCATCCCCTCTCCAAAATCCGCGTATTTCGAAATCTGCGGAAACTTCTTGAACATGAGTTCGCCGACGAGCCGGAACTCCTCGGGCTCTGTGACGCGCCGCGCGCGCCCGCCGATCGACACGCCCTTTATGTCGTCCCAGTTCTTGTAGGGGTCTGTGATGGCGACCGAGACCCTGTCGTCGCGTGCAATGTTCTGCGCCTTCTGCGCCTTAGCGCCCGTGCCGAAATAGATCTTCTCGCCGTCGTTGACGAAGCTGACGGTCGTCGCCTGCGGATAGCCGTCGGCGCGGTTAGTCGCGATGGTGAGATCGGCGGCGGCGTCAAGAATGGCGATGAATTGTTCGCGCTGAGCTGAGGTAAGCATGGCGGCCTCCAGTCGCCAACCTGCGCCTCTCCGTTCGACGACTGCCTTGATCCAACTCAAGGCCGGCTTTCCTCCGGCCTGATGCGCGGATAATCTGGCACGGTGGAGGGAATGTGGCGGACCGGCTCTTCATCAGCGATGCCAGCGAGGACGCGGCGGTCGCCGAGCGCATCGTCGCCTATCTCGAAGCGCGCGGCGTGCCCTGCTGGATTTCCTCACTCGCCGCACGGCAGGGGGTGCGTGATGCCCAATTCCACCTGACTGAACGTAATCTTGGGTGGTGAGCCGGCTAACGCGCCCCACTAAGCTCCAGCACATCCTCGTACGTCCTCAGCCCGCTGCGCTGCGCGTTCACCAGCACCGCCATATTCCCAGGCGCGTGCTTGTTATCGAGCATCTTCTCGTGGGCATCCGGGATTTTATCCCAGGGCAACACTTCGCTCATCGCAGGATCGATGCGGCGATCAATGACCAACTGGTTGGCCTGGCTCGCATGATAGAGGTGCGCGAAGTGCGAGCCCTGCACGCGCTTCTGGCGCATCCATAAAAAGCGCGCGTCCATGGTGAGATTGTAGCCTGACGTGCCGGCGCAGATCACCACCATGCCGCCGCGCTTGACCACGAACACCGAGACCGGGAACGTCGCCTCGCCAGGATGCTCGAACACGATGTCCACATCGCGCCCGCCGGTGTGCTCCCAGATCGCCTTGCCGAACTTGCGGCACTCTTTCATGTAGTCTGCGAACCCCGGCCCGTTCACCGGCGGGAGCTGGCCCCAGCAGTTGAAGTTCTTGCGATTAAGCACCGCCTTGGCGCCCATGCTCATCACATAATCGATCTTCGAGTCATCGCTCACGACGCCGATTGCGTGCGCACCGCTCACCGCGCACAGCTGCGTTGCAAACACGCCGAGCCCACCCGATGCGCCCCACACCAGCACGTTCTGGCCCGGCCTCAACACATTCGGGCGCCAGCCGAACAGCATCCGGTACGCCGTCGCCAGCGTCAGCGTGTAGCAGGCCGCTTCTTCCCACGTGAGGTGCTTCGGCCGCGGCATCAGCTGGCGCGCCTGCACCCTGCAGAATTGCGCGAACGAGCCGTCGCTCGTCTCGTAGCCCCAAATGCGCTGCGACGTCGAAAACATCGGATCGCCGCCATTGCATTCTTCGTCGTCGCCATCGTCCTGATTGCAATGGATGACCACTTCGTCGCCCGGCTTCCATCGCTTCACCTTTGAGCCCACGGCCCAAACGATGCCCGACGCATCCGAGCCCGCGACATGATACGGCTGCTTGTGCACGTCGAGCGGCGAGATCGGCTCGCCGAGCCCCGCCCAGATGCCATTATAATTAACACCCGCCGCCATCACGAGGATGAGCGCTTCGTCCTCGCCAACTTGAGGCACCGGCACCTGCTCGAGCTGCATCGCCTTCAGCGGCCGCCCGTGCCGCTCCTTGCGAATGGCCCACGCCCACATCTTCTGCGGCACATGAAACTGGGGCGGAATCTCGCCGATCGCGTAAATTTCCTTCACCGCGGTCGCCGCATCGGCCATCTGCCCCTCCTTTGCTTTCCGAGCAAGCTGACGGTTTCTTATCCGACCTGCAACAACGATTTCGCAGTTGCAGCAATAACGACCATAGGGTTCCTAGCCGATTTGCGCCTTGAGTTTCGCTAAGCCGCGCTTGCTGAACGGATCAAGCACCGTAACGCCACGCCAGCGAAAACCATCCTGCATGTCTTCGCTAAGCACCAAGCCGCAGCTGGCCGCATGCGCAATCGCCAGCACGAGCCCGTCCCAAATCTGCAGTCGGTGCGTCTCAGCGATGGCAAGCGCATCGCGCATCGCGCTCTCGGTGCTCGGCAACGTCTCAAAGGCGTTTGCCCATCGCAGCGTCGCCAGCGTGGCCTCGGCGGACTTTCGTCCCGCCTTGCGCACGAGGATGCGGTGCAGCTCTCCCAGCGCCTGTACCGGTATGAGGACGCTGTCCGGCGGCAGTAACGCCAATAAGTCGAGCGCACGGTCCCGCCGGGCGACGTCGTTCACGCCCTCGGCGTAGATTAGCACATTGGAATCGAGCGCGACTCTCAAGGCTCGTACGCGTCATCCCGGGTGAAGCGCGGCAGTCCAAGCGGCGCTTGCTTACGCAGCGTCGACAGCAGGGCCGCGCGCGCCGCTTCCCGGTTGTTTGCCTGCTCGACTGGCCCAAGTTTAGCCACGGGCTGGCCGTGCTTCGTGATGACAAACTCCTCGCCCGCCGCCGCCCGTGCGAGCAGTTCGGACAGCTTTTGCTTGGCGTCGAAGGCTGGCACATCGGTCATTCGATTTAATCCAGACACAATCCAGATAGCGCGGCGTGCTGGCAGGCGCAAGTCCCGGCGCGGCTTTGCTGCGGCGCGACAGGACGCTTGCCTGGCTTGAAGCGTCGAACGATTGTCCACTGAAATGCGTTTCCAGCACCCCCCCGATCCGCCCTGGATTTTCCGCACCTATGCTGGCCATTCGACGCCGGCGGAGTCGAATAAGCTCTATCGGGCGAATCTAGCGCGCGGACAAACCGGCCTTTCCGTCGCCTTCGATCTGCCCACGCAGACGGGTTACGACAGCGATCATCCCCTCGCCCGCGGCGAAGTCGGCAAGGTTGGGGTGCCGATCGGCCATCTCGGCGACATGCGCGCCCTGTTCGACGGCATTCCGCTCGTTGAGATGAACACGTCGATGACCATTAACGCGCCGGCCCCTTGGCTGCTCGCGCTCTACGTCGCGCTCGCCGAAGAGCAAGGCGCGGACCCGAAGAAACTTACCGGAACCACGCAGAACGACATCCTCAAAGAATACCTCTCGCGCGGCACCTACATCTTCCCGCCCGCGCCGTCGCTGAAGCTCACCGCCGACACCATCGCCTGGAGTCTTGACGCGATTCCAAAATGGAATCCGATGAACGTCTGCTCCTATCACCTGCAGGAAGCTGGCGCGACGCCGGAGCAGGAATTGGCCTTCGCGCTGGCTGCGGCAATTGCTGTGCTGGACGAAGTGAAGGCGCGCCCTGTCCCCTCCCCCATTGGGGGACGGGAAGTCGACATGACGCCGGTCTTCTCCCGCATCTCTTTCTTCGTGAACGCGGGCCTCCGCTTCATCACCGAGACCTGCAAGATGCGCGCGTTCGTCGCGCTGTGGGACGAGATCGGCCGCGAGCGTTACGGCGTGACCGACGAAAAAGCGCGCCGCTTTCGCTATGGCGTGCAGGTCAATTCGCTCGGCCTCACCGAGCAGCAAGCCGAGAATAACGTCTATCGCATTCTGCTCGAAACCCTTGCCGTCACGCTCTCGAAGAACGCCCGCGCCCGGGCCGTTCAGCTGCCCGCATGGAACGAAGCGCTCGGCCTGCCGCGCCCGTGGGATCAGCAATGGTCGCTCCGCATGCAGCAAATCCTCGCCTACGAAACGGACCTGCTCGAATACGAAGACATCTTCGACGGCTCCAAAGTCGTCCAAGCCAAAGTCAACGAATTGATCGAGGGCGCGCGCGCCGAACTTGCGCAGATCGAAAAGATGGGCGGCGCCGCGAACGCGCTCGATCACATGAAGGCGGCGCTTGTGGAATCCAATCGCCGCCGCACCGAAGCGATCGAGCGCGGCGAAGTGAAGGTCGTCGGCGTCAATTGCTTTACCGAAGCCGAGCCCTCCCCGCTGGAAGCCGGCGAGAAGATCATTCAGACTGTCGATCACACCGTAGAAACCGAGCAGATCGCGCGTCTTAAAGCCTGGCGCGCATCGCGTGACGCAAGCGCCGTTGAGAAAGCGCTGGCGGCGCTGGAAGCAGACGCCCGCGCCGACGCCAACATCATGCCCGCCAGCCTCGCCGCCGCCAAAGCCGGCGTCACCACCGGCGAATGGGCCGCCACGCTGCGCAAGGTCTATGGCGAGTATCGCGGCCCGACCGGCGTCGCGCTCGTGATCGACACGAGCGGCGAAGACATCCAGGCCGTCAAACGCGATGTCGCCGCGCTTAGCGAAAAACTCCGCCGCCAACTGACCATGCTCATCGGCAAGCCCGGCCTTGATGGCCACTCCAATGGCGCCGAACAGATTGCCGCCCGCGCCCGCGCCGTCGGCATCGACGCGATCTACGAAGGCATTCGCCTAACCCCCGCTGAGATCGTCGCCGCCGCCAAGGAAAAGCGCGCGCACGCGATTGGCCTCTCCATCCTCTCCGGTTCGCATCTCGATCTGGTCCGCGAAGTCGTGTCGCTTATGCGCGCCGAGGGTCTCGAGAACGTTCCCCTCGTGGTCGGCGGCGTCATCCCGCCCGCCGACGCGCTCGCGCTCAAACAAATGGGCGTGGCCGGCGTCTACACGCCGAGGGACTACAAGATCACCGGCATCATGGCCGACGTCGTGAAGTTGGTCGCGACCGCGCATGAGCCGCGTTGAGCAGCCTGCAGGATCGCGCGGCAGTCTGAAGTGGATTCAGCGCGCGGTGAATCTTCATCCGCGTGTTCTGGACGAACCCCTGCTCACGCAAATTCCAGGCGCTCGGGAGGTCGAATGGCTGTCGCCGTTGGCATCCGACAGCTACGCCGAGTATCGCGACGGCGCTTTTCTTGACCGCATCGGCGCCAGTGAGCTTCGTCCGCAACTCGCGCAATTTTGGCCGCAGCGCGGTCCGCAATGGGATGCGCTCGCGCGCACCAATTGCGGCGACATCCTACTTGTCGAGGCCAAGGCGCACGTCGCGGAGATGCTTTCCCCCGCCACTCAAGCGCGATCTCAGTCTTTAGCGTCTATCGAGGCTTCACTCGGCCAAGTCGCAAGTGCGCTTGGCGCGAAGGCAAAGTCGCCGTGGACCGAAAGCTTTTACCAACTTGCCAATCGCCTCGCCCACCTCTGGTTCTTGCGCCAAGCGGGCAAGCCAGCCTGGCTTGTGCTGGTCAACTTCGTTGGCGACAGCGACATGAATGGACCGACATCGCCGCGCGAATGGGAGGCTGCGTATCTCGTGGCCGGCCATGTCATGGGCCTCGGCAAGCAGCACGCGCTGGCGCGTTGGATCCTGCACCTCTATCCGCTCGTCAGCGACCTTGATTGAAGTGAGTGCACCAGCCGCGTCATAGCGCTTGCGCCCACGAGGGGGGCGAAGAAGGGAATGACCGAGCACGCAAGTCCGACAAGGAAGACGGCGCCGCGGTGACGTTTGCGCAGCGCTACGGCATCTGCATAGCTCATGCGCCGCGTCGCCGCGAGCGTCGCGTACTCCCGTCCCATGAGAAAGCCGTTGAGGCCGTAGAACACCAGCGCGTTCACGCCGGGAATGAAATAGAACGGGATGGCGATGAGGTTCAGCAGCAGCGCCGGAATGGCGATGCGTATGCCGTTCCACACGCCTTCGTGCAGCGGCACGCCCCGCGCCGGCGGCGCGCCAATCTTCTTCTCCACGCGCTCGGCGGCGAAGTCGAACAGGAGACCCCCCACGACCATCGAAATCGCCGGCGAAAGCGCGATCGCCAGCACCACGACCGCTACGCTCGCCGCCAGCGATCCCGCCATGGTGAGATAGCCGAGCCAGCCTTCGCTGTCGGGAACGAGCGGCACGAGATAGCGCAGGCCCGCCTGCGCCAGCAGCAACGTAATCGTGACTGCAACAGCGAAGTTGATCAGAGCCAGCCAGGTCAGCCGACCGAAGATCACGTCTTTCAAGCCGCCTAGGATTGCAGCAGACGCCGCGCTCATGCCCCTGCTCCCGCCCGCGTGCGCTGCACGATATAGATGCCCGCAAGAATGAGGCTCGCGCCGAACAGCGCCAGCGCGCCCAGCGCTTCGTCGAAGATCATCCACGACAGCGCCGCCGCTGCGATCGGCTGCATCCAGAGCAGCACGGTCGACACCACGATCGGCAAGCGGCCTACCCCGTAGGCGATCAGCCCCTGTCCGGCTGCCTGAGTGACGACGCCCAAGGCAACGAGAATGGCCCAACCCCTCCAGGTTTGCGGCAAGAGCGGCTCGCTGGTGATGAGGCACAAGCCGAACGTGAACGCAGCCGCGCTCAGCGAGCCCCACAACATCACCGCGCCGACGCTCACGCGATTTCCCAGCGCGCGCACGATCAACAGATAGCCCGCGTAGCCGAGCGCCGCCGTCAGCGCGAGCGCATCGCCGACCCAGCCAAGGCCGTCCGCGGGGCCGGCGCCCGATTGCGCGCGCGCCATCGCCAGCGTCACCGCGCCCGCAAGCGCGATGGCCCCGCCCGCGAGCGCGCCCGGCCCCAGGCGCTCCTTGAACACGAACCAGCCGAACGCCGCGGCGAACACCGGCGTCATGTTGGTGAGCAGCGTCGCGTTGGCGATCGTCGTCTGCATCAGCGCGAAGGCCCACAGGTTCAGCTCGACGCCAAACAGCACGCCCGCGCCGAGGAGCCAGGAAAGGTCGCGCCGCGACGGCGCCGGCGCTTGCCCCGCCCAGATCGCCAGGATCGGCAGCGCGAACAGGAAGCGCCAGAGATTGGTCGCCGCCGGCTCGAGCTCCGAAAGCCGCACCCCGATTGGCGCCAGCCCGATCAGCGCCGCTCCCGCCAGCGCGGCCAGCGCGGCCGCGCCGTTTGTCGAGGTTCTGTCCGCCGCAGCCATCGGCGCGGGTGGTGGACGAGCCTCCGCTGGGGATCAAACGGAATCGCAGCCCCGAGTCGCGCCGGAATCAGGCCACCCTCGGCGCGCCAACGCGCATCCCATTACCGCAGAAGCCAAACGGCGCCCCCGTAAACCTTTGTGTCGAAAAAACTGAAACAAAGCCGGAGATGAAAGGCTCGTTATGGTAAATTCGCTCCGTTTCAGGCCCCGTTCTTCACAGGCAATCCAGCGAAAAAACCGAGCAAAAAGGCCTTCCCCATTGACCTGCCCTTAACGGCTGACGATCACTATATGTAGTCACGGGGACGGGCATGGACCACAAGGGGTCGTGGTTCGCGCCAGCACCGAGTCGAGTTAACACCGAGCTAAAAAGAGGGGCGGCGCCGATGTACAAAAGAGCGGAAAAAGCAGGGGTCCACCGCATGGGCGAAGTCCACCGCGGCAAGCCCAAGCCCCTGCGTCCGCTCAAGGTCGTCGAGAAGGTCGTTACGGATCCGAGCCGCGATGCGCTCTTGACCGATTTCGGCAAGACCACGCTCGAAGACCGCTATCTGCTGCCCGGCGAAAGCTTCCAGGACATGTTCGCGCGCGTCGCCACCGCGTTCGCCGACGACATCGGCCACGCCCAGCGCATCTACGATTACATCTCCAAGCTCTGGTTCATGCCGGCCACGCCCGTCTTGTCCAACGGCGGCGCCGAACGCGGGCTTCCCATCTCCTGCTTCCTCAACGCCGTCGGCGACAGCCTCGACGGCATCATGGACACTTGGAACGAGAACGTGTGGCTCGCCTCCAATGGCGGGGGCATCGGCACCTACTGGGGCGGCGTCCGTTCCATCGGCGAAAAGGTCGGCCAGAACGGGCAGACCTCCGGCATCATCCCTTTCATCCGCGTGATGGATTCGCTGACGCTCGCCATCAGCCAAGGCTCGCTGCGCCGCGGCTCGGCCGCCGTCTATCTCGACATCCACCACCCGGAGATCGAGGAATTCCTCGAAATCCGCAAACCCGCCGGCGACTTCAACCGCAAGAGCCTCAATCTCCACCACGGGCTCAACATCACCGACGAGTTCATGATCGCCGTGCGGGACGATCTGCCGTTCGCGCTGCGCTCGCCGAAGACGCACGAGCCTCTCAAGCACGTCAATGCGCGCAAGCTCTGGCAGAAGATCCTGGAGCTCCGGCTGCAGACCGGCGAGCCCTACATCATCTTCTCCGACACTGTGAACAAGCAGATGCCGAGCCACCAGAAGAAGCTCGGCCTCAAGGTGCGCCAGTCCAATCTCTGCAGCGAAATCATGCTGCACACCGGCATGGATCACTTGGGCCGCGAGCGCACCGCCGTCTGCTGCCTCTCCTCGCTCAACGCCGAGACATTCCTCGAATGGGAGCACGAGCCGCAATTCCTGGAAGACGTGTTCCGCTTCCTCGACAACGTGCTGCAGGACTTCATCGAGCGCGCGCCCGACGAAATGGAGCGCGCCAAGTACGCCGCCTATCGCGAGCGCTCCGTGGGCCTGGGGCTCATGGGCTTCCACTCCTTCCTGCAGAAGCAGAACGTCTCGATGGAAAGCGCGATGGCCAAGGTGTGGAACAACCGCATCTTCCGCCACATCCGCCGCGGCGCCGACGCCGCCTCAGTCAAGCTCGCGCAGGAGCGCGGCCCCTGCCCCGACGCGGCCGAAGCGGGCGTGATGGCGCGTTTCTCACACAAGCTGGCGATCGCGCCGACCGCTTCGATCTCCATCATCTGCGGCGGCACGAGCGCGGGTGTCGAACCGATCCCAGCCAACATCTACACGCACAAGACGCTGTCGGGCTCGTTCGCGGTGAAGAACCCCTATCTCGAGCGCGTGCTCGAAGCCAAAGGCAAGAACACCGACACGGTCTGGTCTTCGATCCTCAAGAACGAAGGCTCGGTGCAGCACCTCGACTTCCTCGACGAGCACGAGAAGGCCGTGTTCAAGACCGCGTTCGAGATCGATCAGCGCTGGATCATCGAACTCGCCGCCGACAGAACGCCGCTCATTTGCCAGAGCCAGTCGCTCAACATCTTCCTTCCCGGCGACGTCGACAAATGGGACCTGCACATGCTGCACTGGATGGCCTGGGAGCGCGGGGTGAAGAGCCTCTACTATTGCCGCAGCAAGTCCGTCCAACGCGCAGGCTTCGCCGGCGAAGACAACAAGGCGGATATCGACAGCTCAGTCTCGGCCGCGGCCAAGACCGACTACGAAGAATGCCTAGCGTGCCAGTAATCCTCCCCTCCCCTGAAAGGGGGAGGCCGGGAGGGGGCGCGAAGCAAGCGTTTGGACCAAGGTTGGAAACGCTGAGCGCGGAGACCTCGGTCTCCGCGCTTTTTGCAGAGAGCTTCAAGCCGTGCAAAGTGTGCAGCGCTTGCGCTTGCCGCGAGTCGCTAAGCCTCGCTTACGTGCGCCATTTTGGGGGAGCGCTGAGTGCTCGAAGTACTTCAAAGGCTTGCGAACCGAGAGGTCCCGAGATCGGAAGCCGACGTGCAAGCGGACGTGCGTCAACTTCTCTTGGAAGCACCGCTTGATCTTGAAGAAGACGATCTACGGATAGTCCTGCTTGAATCGCCTCTCGGGGATCGTCGGCGGATCGACGTAGAAACAGGCTCCGCCGTAATCGAGGTGAAGCGTGACCTTCGACGTGGTCGCGTCCGTCAAGAAGCTGTCGATCAACTTGCGGGTTATGTCGAAACGCGCGCCAGACAAACTGGGCGTCGATACGTTGGAATGCTGACAGACGGCGCCGAGTGGGTCTGCTACGATTTAAGAGGCAGCGAACTCACAGAAGTAACGGCCATCACCGTAGGTTCAACTACGGACGACTTGAATCGTTTGCTTGTTTGGATTGAGGGGGTCCTTGCGACCGCAAGAGACGTCACGCCAAATGCGACGGAGATTGCGGCGCGATTGGGAGCGCTGAGCAGCGCTCACCAGCTTGACCGAGCCACGTTGTTTGCGATTTATCGTAACAACCGAGACCAACCATCGGTCCGCATGAAGAGAGGCCTGTGGTCAAAGTTGCTCACCTCGTCATTGGGAACGCAATTTGAAGACAGCGATGAGCTGTTCGTCGAACACACATTGCTCGTAAATTCCGCCGAGATCATCGCACATTCTGTGCTCGGAATCGACGTCCGTAACGTCGGGCCGAGGTCATTGCTTTCTGGGGAGTTGTTCGAGCAAAGCGGCATATACGGGGTTGTCGAGGAGGACTTCTTCGACTGGATCGTCGAGGTCGAAGGCGGGGAAGCATTTGTTCGGTCCCTTAGTCGTAGGCTGTCTAGATTCGATTGGTCATCGGTCGATCAGGACGTCCTAAAGGTCCTCTATGAGAGCGTTATTGGCGCGGAAACGAGAAAGCGCCTCGGCGAATACTATACGCCGGACTGGTTAGCCTCGTTAGTCGTCGATCAGGTCATTGCAAAACCACTTGAGACACGCGCTCTCGATCCCGCCTGCGGCTCAGGTACATTCTTGTTTCATGCGGTGCGACGATATCTTGCCGCAGCGCGCTCAATGGCAATTAGTGCCCCGGACACATTGCGAGGGGTCACTCGAAACGTGCTCGGCATGGATTTGCATCCGGTGGCGGTGACATTCGCCCGGGTCACATATCTTCTTGCAATCGGCCGCGAGCTACTGACCGAGCCAACAAGAGGACCCGTGTTCATACCGGTCTATCTCGGCGACTCTGTGCAGTGGAATGACCAAGCGACAAGCCTTTGGAGAGCAAATAACCTAGTCGTGCCCGTCGAAGATCAGGCGGAGCTGTTTGCCTCGGAGTTGCGATTCCCAGATGCGTTGCTCGAGGATGCGACGACGTTCGACGACCTCGTTGAAGGAATGGCTGATATGGCGGCGCGGCGCGAGCCTGGCAGCCGCGTCCCTTCCCTTTCGCCGTTGTTTCAAAGGTTGGCGATTCCGCAAGCGTTGCGCGCAACCGTCGAGAATACGTTTCGCACAATTGAGGCGCCCCCCATTTGGTCCCTCGTTTGAAAGGAGAGTCCTTCATGGAAGGAAGGCTCTCAGATGCGGAAATCCCGTTTCACCGAGGAACAGATCATCGCCGTGCTGGCCGAGCAGGAG
>Ga0073934_10003709_pt1 | contig 27316 bp, 24 predicted proteins | sample LarsenN4metaG_FD_76834 | JGI IMG/M metagenome (GOLD analysis project Ga0073934, IMG submission 76834) | Hot spring sediment bacterial and archeal communities from British Columbia, Canada, to study Microbial Dark Matter (Phase II) - Larsen... ... | reverse complement strand
GAGCGCAGCGAGGTCGGCAGGCTGGGGCGTGCGCTCAACACCATGCTGGCCCGGATCGACCAGGCCTTCTCCGAACGGCAGGCCTCCGAGGAGCGCCTGCGCCGGTTCGTCGCGGATGCCTCGCACTCCCTGCGCACGCCGCTGACCTCGATCCAGGGGTACGCCGAGCTCTTCCGCCGCGGCGCCGCGGAGCGCCCCGAGGACCTGGCGCGGGCGATGCGCCGGATCGAGGACGAGAGCTCCAGGATGAGCGAGCTCGTGGACGAGCTGCTGCTGCTCGCCCGCCTGGACCAGGGACGGGATCTGGAGCGGGCCCCGGTGGACCTGCGGGAGGTCGCGACCGCCGCGGTCGACGCCGCGCGCGCCGCCGCGCCGGACGAGCCGATCGACCTCGACGCACCGCTCCCCGTGGCCGTGCTCGGGGACACCGCACGCCTGCGGCAGCTCGTCGACAACCTGCTCGAGAACGCGCGGGGCCACACGCCGGAGGGCACCCCGGTCAGCGTCCGGGCCCTGGTGATCGACGGGGAAGCGGTCCTCGAGGTCGCCGACCGGGGACCCGGCATCCCGGAGGAGGACGCGCCGAGGATCTTCGAGCGGTTCGTCCGAGCGGGCGGGGTGGGCAACGGCCGGGCGAACGGGTCGGGGCTCGGCCTGTCGATCGTGGCGGCGGTCGCCGAGGCGCACGGGGGCCGTGCCTCCTACCGGCCCCGGCCCGGCGGGGGGTCGCTGTTCGAGGTGCGCCTGCCGTTGCGAGAGCGCTCCTAACCGGTCCGGCGTTCCCGGGGCGGCCGCGGGACGAAGGCGCTCGTGCGCCGAACGTACTCGGCGTAGCCCGGCCGGCGGTCGGCGATCGATCTCTCCAGCATCGCGACCCCGGACACGCGCACCAGCAGGAACGTCATCAGGGCAGGCCCGACCAGCGCCGCCCAGCCCCACGGCGTCGGCAACGCGATCACGCCGATCCCCCACCACAGCACGGCGTCGCCGAAGTAGTTCGGGTGCCGCGTGTACCGCCACAGCCCCCGGTCCATCACGCTGCCGCGGTTCGCGGGATCGGCCTTGAACCGCGCCAGCTGGGCGTCGCCGACCGCCTCGAACGCGAAGCCGACGAGCCACAGGGCCACGCCGACCCCGTCGAGCGGACCGAGCGACGCGGGCGTCGCGCCCGCGCCGGCCACCTGGAGGGGCAGCGAGACGACGAGCAGGAGGACCGCCTGCAGCAGGAACACCGTGAACAGGCTGACCCACCAGAACCGGTCGCCCCACCGCGCCCGGAACCCCTGATAGCGGAAGTCCTCGCCGCGTCCCCAGTTCCGCCGCGTGATGTGCACGGCCAGGCGCACCCCCCACACCGCGACGAGGGCGAACAGGAGCTGACGGCGCTCGAGCACCCCCGGCCCGAGCGCGAGCGCGACCGCGGCCACGAGCACGAAGCCCGGGCCCCAGAAGGAATCGACGATGCTGGCATCGCGGACGGCCAGGGAGAGCAGCCAGACGCCGACCATCATCCCGACGACGGCGACGGCCGTCGCGAGCATCAAGCCGAGGAGGTCATCCATCGTCCGCCCCGGTCAGGCGCTCGCACGCCTCCCACAGCTGCACGCGCTCCTCGGCGGTCGCTCGCGTCCGCGGCAGCCGGTCGATCGGCCGCGGTCGGCGGTCAAGCCAGAACCGCCCGGTCGAACGGGCCGCCTCGGGGGCGGCGGCCAGCCAGACGATCGTGTCGGCGCCCTGCTCGGGCGAGCGCAGGAAGGGCCCGAGGATCGTGCGGAAGGTCGGCAGCGAGGCCTCGACGCCCGGGGTGTCCGCCCATCCCGGGTGCATCGCGTGCACGACGATCCCTCGGTCCCGGAGCCGGTGGGCCCACTCCTGCGTCAGCAGGACCTGGGCCCGCTTGGCGCGTGCGTACGCCACGCTGCCCCGGTACGGCTCCCGCTCCATCTGCAGGTCGTCCAGATGCAGGCGCTCCAGGTACATCCCACCCGAGGCGACGTTGATCACCCTGCCCCGGCCGACGTCGCCGCCTCGCTCGAGCAACGGCACCAGTCCGTTGGTGAGCACGAAGGGTCCGAGCACCGTCGTCGCGAACGTCATCTCGAACCCGTCCGCGGACACCCGACGCTCGGTGAGGAGCGCCCCGGCGTTGTTCACCAAGACGTCGAGCCGCTCGCCCGAGGTCACCATCTCGTCCACGACACGCCGGACCGAGGACAGGTCGCTCATGTCGACGACGAGGGCCCGGGCGTCGCCGCCGAGCTCACCGGCCAGTCGCTCCCCCTTGGCCCGGTCGCGTACGAGCAGACGCAGGGACGCCCCCTGGCGGGCGAGCATCCTGACGCTCGCGAGGCCGAGCCCCGACGTCGCCCCGGTGACGGCGACGACCCGCCCGTCCATCCGCAGGTCGACCAGGTCCTGCCAATCGAACAGGGCTCGGCGCACCCGGTACCCCACGTCGGTGAAGCTCGGGACCACGGCGAGCTCCATCACGTCGTCCACCAGCGTCTTCACGTCGACCACGGGACCGCTCCGCTCCTTCGAAGTCCGCACCAACCTGTGCAACCGACGCTAGCAGCTGCACGGGTTCCTCGTCCGGGTCCTATGCTGAGATGCACAGGAACGGGGAGGCGTGGAGATGCCGCTGTTGAAGGAGACGCTGGAGGTCGACCGACCGCTCGAGGACGTGTTCGCGTTCGTGGGGGACTTCGTCAACACGAAGGAGTGGGACCCGGGGGTCGCCGACGCCTCGACGATCACCGAGGGTCCGGTCCGCGTCGGCACGCGGTACCGCGTGGACGTGATCTTCGGCGGCCGCCGGCTGCCGATGACCTACGAGGTCACCACCTGGGACCCTCCCAACCGCGTGGTGCTGCGCGGCGAGGGCTCCACGGTCACGGCCGTGGACGACATCCGCTTCGAGCCCACGCAGGCGGGGACCAGGATCCGGTACTCGGCGGACCTGCGTCTGAAGGGGCTCCTCAAGCTCGCCGAGCCGTTCCTCAAGGGACGGTTCGACGAGACCGGGCGCAAGGCGATGGAGGGCATGCGCCGGGCCCTCGAGGCCCGCTGAGGCTCACACCACCCGCACGCCGTCCTTCCAGACCTGCTCGACGCGGTCCTTCAGCGTCTCGAACCCGAACGGATCGCCGTCCACCACCACGACGTCCGCCCGCTTGCCGGGCTCGAGCGTGCCGAGCTCGGCGTCGAGGCCCATCAGCTCGGCGGCCTCCGAGGTCGCCGCGACCAGCGCCTGGGCGGGCGTGAACCCGTGCCCGGCCATCAGCTCGAGCTCGCGCAGGTTCGTGCCGTGGGGCGCGACCGGGCAGTCGGTGCCCATCGCGACCCTGACCCCCGCCTCGGCGGCTCGGCGGAAGGCATCCAGCTCCGGCCGACCGAGCTCGCGCAGCTTCGCGCGGACGGGCTCGGGGATCCTCGGGTCTTTCGCGAGCTCGTCGGTCGTGTCCCCCGCGGTGAGGGTGGGCACCAGCCAGGTCCCGTGCTCCAGCATCAGCTCGATGCCCTCGTCGTCGAGGAAGGTCCCGTGCTCGATCGATCGCACGCCGGCCCGGACCGCTCGCTTGATCCCCTCGGCCCCGTGCGCGTGGGACATCACCCACCGACCCAGGTCGGCCGCCGTCTCGACGATCGAGCGCACCTCGGCCTCGGTGAAGTTGGGCTGACGGGGGTCGTCGGTCGGCGACAGGAACCCACCCGAGGACGCGATCTTGATCACGTCGGCGCCGGCGCGGACCACCTCGCGCACCTTGGTCGCCGCTCCCTCGACGCCGTCGCACACGCCATCGGGCATCCCCGGGTAGGACCCCCAGGCCCCGCGAGCTCCGCTCGGGAGCCAGGGGTCGCTGTGGCCGCCGGTCATCGCGACCATCGACACGGAGATCTGCATCCGCGGACCGACGAGCAGACCCTGCTCGACCGCGGCCCGCATCCCGGCGTCGGCGCCGCTCGCGTCGCGCACGGTCGTGATGCCGAGGGCGAGCGTCCGCCGCAGGTTCTCGGCCACGCGATAGAAGCGCAGGGAGAACGGCTCGTTCATCAGGCGGACCTCGTCGAAGTCCTCGTAGGCGAAGGCGACGTGCACGTGGGCATCCACGAGCCCGGGCAGCAGCGCCTTGCCCGCGCAGTCCACGCCGTCGTCGCCGTCGAGCCCCGGACCCACCCCCACGATGCGGCCGTCCTCGATCGCCACGTCCGCATCGGCGAGCGGCGCGCCCGTCCCGTCGAAGACGCGACCCCCTGTGAACACCGTCCTTGCCATCGCTCCTCCTCGCTCGGGTCGCGGTGCCGCGGCACCGTCGCCGAAGCCTAGACTCCGACGACGACGCCGTCTTGGACCGGAGGCCCGACGATGGACATCCGCCTGACCCCCCACGACGCCGCGCTGAAGGCGAGGGCCCGCAGGTTCTGCGAGGAGGTGCTGATCCCCCTCGAGGACGAGTGCGAGGAGCGCGACGGCCTCTCCGAGGAGAGCCTGGCCCGGGCGCGCCAGGCCGTCCTGGACCGCCGCTTCAACGCGATCAACCACGCCGTCGAGGACGGCGGTCAGGGCCTGGACCTGTTCCAGCAGGTGCTCGTCGAGGAGGAGTGGGGCAGGGCCACGGGTGCCCTGTGGGACATCCCGTGGCGCCCATCGATCCCGCTGGCAGCCGCGACCGAGGAGCAGAAGGAGGCGTACCTGCGCCCGGCGTGCCGTGGCGAGCGGCGCGACTGCTACGCGATCACGGAGGAGGGCGCAGGTTCGGACCCCTCCATGGTCGAGACGGCGGCGGTGCGCGAGGGGGACGCCTGGGTGCTGACCGGCACGAAGTGGCACGTGACGGCGGGCGATGTGGCCGACTTCATCCTGGTCCACGCCCACGTCGACGGCGACCCCGCCAAGGCCACGGTGTTCCTCGTGGACAAGGATCTCCCGGGCGTTCGCATCGTGCGGACGCCCCGGTACATGCACACGTTCGTGTTCGAGCACCCGATCGTCGCGTTCGAGGGCGTGCGCCTGGGCGACGACGCGGTCCTGGGTGAGGTCGGACAGGGCGACGAGCTCACCAAGGACTGGTTCGTCGAGGAGCGCATCATGATCGGCGCTCGGACGGTGGGCGCCGCCACGCGCTCGCTCGAGCTCTCGCTCGCGTTCGCCGACCAGCGGGTGCAGTTCGGGCGCCCCATCGTCGAGCACCAGGCCGTCGCGTTCATGCTGGCCGACATGGCCGCCGAGCTCATGGCGGCCAAGGCGATGCTGTACCGGGTCGCGTGGCAGGCGGCGCGAGGCGACACCTCGCGCAAGGAGCTCCACGCGCTCGCCTCGGCCGTCAAGCTGGTGTGCTCGGAGACCGCCGGGCGGATCGTCGACCGGGCCGTGCAGATCCACGGTGGACGGGGGTACATGCGCGAGCAGCCGGTCGAGCGCCTGTACCGCGAGCTGCGCGTCGATCGGATCTGGGAGGGGACCTCCGAGGTCCAGCGGATGGTGATCGCCAACGAGTTGCGCAAGCGCGGCGCGGCCGCGTACACCTCCTGGCCGAGCGAGGGGCCGGGCCTCTAGCGCGCTTGTCAGGCTCCGCTCGGCTCGGCCATGCTTGCCATGGAGCTCGAGCCGGGTTCCAGGGCGCATGTCGGACCTCCTCCCCGAGCCGGACGCGGTCCAGGAGGCGGCGAACCTCGGGGCCGTACCGACCCACGGTCGCCCGCGGGTCGGCGTCATCCTGGCCGCCGGCCGGTCCAGCCGTCTGTCGAGCGCCACCGCGCACGGCTCGAAGGCGCTCCTGCGGGTCGGCGGTCTCGCCCTCCTCGAGCGCGCGATCCGCACCGTGCTCGCGGCCGGGATCGAGCACGTGGTCGTCGTGGTCGGTCACCAGGCCGGTCCGGTCGCCGCCGTCGCCACGCGCGCCGCGCCCGGACGCGTCCGCACGGTCTACGCCGAGGGCTGGGAGGTGGGCAACGGGGTCTCGCTCGCGGCCGCCGAGCCGTTCGTCGGGGCCGAGGATCTGTTCCTGCTCGTGACGGTCGACCACGTCTTCGGCGAGGGCGCGCTCGAGCCGCTCCTGCTCGCCGGGACGCCCAGCGTCCTGGTGGACCGTGCCCCGGAAGCGGGCGCCTGGGCGGAGGGGACCCGGGTCCGGCTGCGGGAGGAGCGGGCCGTCGCCCTGTCGAAGGACCTGGGCGACCCGACGATCGACTGTGGGGCCTTCCTGCTGCCCTCCACGGTGTTCGCCGCCCACCGCCGCGCCCTGGCGCGGGGGGACGGCTCGCTCGCCGCGGCGGTCACCGAGCTGGCGCGTCGGACACCGCTCGCCGCGGTCCCACTGCCCGAAGGGTGCTGGTGGCAGGACGTCGACACACCGCGGGACCTCGAGCGTGCCTCGCGCAGGCTCCGTCGTTCGCTGGTCAAGGAGACGGACGGGCCCGTCTCCCGGTACCTCAACCGTCCGGTGTCCACGAGGATCTCGATGGCTCTCGCGCACCTGCCGATCCATCCGGACGTCGTCTCGTTCCTGTCGTTCGCCGTCGCGGTCGCGGCCACGTGGGCGCTGTGGAGCGGCCACGGCGTGCCGGGGGCGATCCTCGTGGTGATCGCGTCGATCCTGGACGGCGTCGACGGCGAGATCGCGCGTCTGCAGGTCCGCGCCGGACCGGGCGGAGCGCTCCTGGACGGCGTGCTGGATCGGTTGGCCGACGCCGCGCTCATCGGCGGCCTCGCGGTGTGGGCCCTGGGGACCGGCTCCGATCCGACCGCCGTCGTCGCGCTCGTGGTGACGGCGACCGCCGGCTCGATGCTGTCGATGGCCACCAAGGACCGGATCGCCGCCCTGGGCGTCCCGCCCGCGCCCGAGCGCTGGATCGGCTTCCTGCTCGGTGGCCGCGACGCCCGGCTGCTGACGATCGCGATCTGCGCGGCGTTCGGCAGACCGGTGCTCGGCCTCGTCCTGGTCACGGTGGCGTCGCTGCTGAGCCTCGCGGTCAGGCTGCTGCTGACCCGCGCGACGCTGCGCGGGGCGTGGCCGGGCTCGCCGTGAGGTGGGTGGCGCGCTCCGAGCGGACGCGGCACACTACCGGCCGTCGGCTCGCGAGGAGGTGCACCGACGGGCGAGGTCACGGTCGGCATCGATATCGGCGCGACGAAGGTGCAGGCGGCCGCGCTCAGCGAGGAGCGCATCGTCGGGTCGCACCGACAGCCGACGCCGCTGACCGGCGCCGCCGACGTCGAGCGCGCGGTCGTCGAGGCCGTCACGAAGGTGCTCGCCGAAGCCGGGGCGGCGCCCTCGGACCTCACGGCGGTGGGTATCGGCGTCCCCGGCGCGATCGACCGCGCCGCCGGGACCGTCTGGAGCTCGCCCAACCTGCCGGGCTTCCAGGCCGCGACCCCAGTCCCGCTCGCCGACCAGGTCTCGCAGGGGCTCGGAGGCGTGCCCGTGATGCTCGGCAACGACGTGAGCGTGGCGGTGCTCGGGGAGCACCGGCGGGGTTCGGGGCGCCCGTACCGGGACCTGCTCGGCGTCTGGGTCGGCACGGGGGTCGGGGGCGGGCTGGTGATCGACGGCGAGCTCAGGGAGGGGCGGGGCGCGGCCGGCGAGATCGGTCACATGATGGTGAAGCCGGGCGGACGCATGTGCTCGGACGGGAAGCGCGGGCACCTCGAGGCCTACGCGGGACGCGGCCGGATGGAGGTACGGGCGCGCGAGCTGGCGCGCAAGGGCCGCCGGACGATGCTGTTCGAGATCGCGGACAAGCGGGGCAAGCCCAGGGTCTCGAGCAGCGTCTGGCTCGAGGCGATGGAACGGGGAGACCGGGTCGCGATCCGCCTGGTCGACGAGGCCGTGTGGGCGCTCGGCGTGGCGCTCGCGTCGATCCAGAACCTGCTCGACCTCGAGGCGATCGTCATCGGGGGCGGGCTCGGGGACCGACTCGGGCAGCCGTTCATCGACCGGATCGGCGAACAGATGCGCCCGCAGCTGTTCGTGCCCGCGCGCCCACCCGCGCTCCTGGCGACCAGGTTCAAGGACCTGTCGGGCGCGGTCGGCGCTGCGGTGCTCGCCGGCGGCTGAACCGGGTCAGGTCCCGTCCAGACATCCGACGACCTCCTCGGGCAGGCCCGGGATCTCCAGGCCCCCTCCGCCCTCCACGAAGTCGTAGGGGATGCCCGTCCACAGCCCCGGCAGCCCCGGGTAGGCCTTGCGCTCGGTGTCGGAGCTGTCGTACTGGAACCCGATCCAATCCGGCGACCGGAACCCGGCGGTGTCGTAGGGCGCGACCGCGGCGACGCCGCGACCGAACCTGCGCGACTCGACCAGGAACCGGCCCTGGAAGGCCGGATCCCGCTCGGCGAAGAGCTTGATGTACCAACGCTGGACCACGAGGAGGTACCCCTTGTCGGAAGGCGGCGACTCCGGCCCCTCGAAGAAGCGCATGTCCACCACGGTGAGGGGTCCCCTCACCCCCGTCGTGCGCCGGACCACGCCGAGCGGCTGCAGGTACCCGGGCGTGCCCTCCTCGGGCGTCGTCCAGCCGTTGACGCAGTCGACCGCCGCGGGACCGCTGGTCGGCGGCGGCTCGTCGGGGAGCGCCGGGGGCGTGACCGACGGGGTCTCGCTCGCGATCTCGGTCGGCGAGATCGGGGGCGGCGTGGTGACGCGCGGCGTCGGGGCGTCACCTCCGTCGCCGGTGCAGGCGACGAGGGCCACGGCAACCACCGAGACGGCGACCAGCGTTCGGAACCTACGCGGATGCACGGGAACTCCACACGAGCGGGCCCCGGCAGGATACCGTTCGCCGGGTCCCTTGGTACGGTGGCTGGTCCCATGGAGAGCCCGCACGAGCCGCCGCACTCGCCCGCGCACGCCCCGACGCCCGCCGGGTCTGCGCCCTCGTACCGCCGGCTCGAGCACGACCGGTCCCCCGGCCTGACCTTCTCCCGTCGGGGGTTCCTGACGGCCTCCGGCCTCTCGCTCGCCGGCGCCACGCTGTTCGCCTGCACCGGCGGCGGACGCAAGGCTCCGGTCGCCGCGCCCTCGGTCACCGCGTCCGTGGCGGCGACCGAGACGCGCTGGCCGATCAAGCGCGTCGTGTACCTGATGCTCGAGAACCGGAGCTTCGACAACCTCTACGGGCGGTTCCCGGGGGCGAACGGCTCGTCGGTGGGCGTCAGGTTCGGGCAGGAGGTGCCCCTCGCCTCGTGCCCACACTGGCTGCCCGGCGACATCCCGCACGACCGCGCGGCGCACCTGAACAACGTGAACGACGGGACGTACGACGGGTTCGCGATCGGGCAGTTCGGCGACCCGTGGGCGTACACGACGTTCGACGGCGAGATGGTTCCCAACTACTGGCAGTGGGCGCGCGACTACGTGCTCTGCGACAACTTCTTCGCCTCGGTCGGCGGGCCCTCGTACCCGAACCACTTCTTCTTCGTCGCCGGTCAGTCGGGTGGCGTGCTCGACAACCCCGAGAACATCGAGGTCCGCATCGACGACGGGAAGAGGTTCAAGTCGTGGGGCTGCGACGCCGTCGGCGAGAACGTGTTCGTGCTCGTGAAGGACGAGCACGGCAACCTCACGAAGCACGACACGTGCTTCAACTTCCGGACCGTCCCCGAGCAACTCGAGGAGATCGGCGTCTCCTGGGCCTACTACTCGGCCGGCAAGTACCAGAGCGGGTACTTCTGGAACGCGCTGAACGGGGTCTCCGGTGTCTACCACACGGACCTGTGGCGTCCCGAGCGGATCCGAGCGGTCGACAAGCTGGTCGAGGACATCGACAGCGGCCGCCTGCCGTCGGTGACGTGGGTCACCCCGAGGTTCGAGCTGTCGGACCATCCGCCTGAGAGCACCTGCTTCGCCCACGACTGGCTCACCGACGTCGTGAACGCGCTGATGCGCAGCGACGGATGGGAGCACACGGCCCTGTTCGTCACCTGGGACGAGTGGGGCGGCTTCTACGACCACGTGCCGCCGCCCGAGGTCGACGACATCGGCCTCGGGTTCCGGGTGCCGATGCTGGTCATCAGTCCGTACGCGAGGAAGGGCTACGTCGACGACGCCGAGGGTGAGTTCTCGAGCCCGCTGAGGTTCATCGAGGACAACTGGGGCCTGCCCTACCTCACCCGCCGGATCGAGCGAACGCACAACTTCGAGCACGTCTTCGACTTCGAGCGCAACCCGCGCAAGGACGCGCAGCCGCTGCCCAGGTTCGGCTCGTGCTACGGCACGCCGTGGGACTACCCCGGCGACGACTACCCGGGCTGGCCGCCGGAGACCGAGCCCGACCCGAGCCACTTCGTCTAGTCCCCGGGCGTCGCCTCGAAAGACGTATCGCGAGCGCTACCGTGCCCGCGGGATCACCAGCGCGTCCACCGCGACGCACCCGCTCGGACCGCAGATCAGGGGGTTCGCGTCGAGCGCGTCGAGGTGCTCGCCCAGGTCGTGCGCGAGCCAGGAGAGCGCGACCACCGCCCGTGCCAGCCCGCCCAGGTCGGCGGCCGGCTGACCGCGCACGCCGTCCAGGAGCGGTCGGATCTGCAGGCGATCGATCAGCCGCGCGGCCCTGGCCTCGTCGAGCGGTGGGAGCGCCAGGCGGCGGTCCTTCAGCACCTCGATCAGGACACCGCCGGCCGCGACCAGCACGAGCGGGCCGAACTGGGGATCGCGCACCACGCCGAGCGCGACCTCGACCCCTCCGGGCGCCATCTCCGAGACGATCACCTGCGGGCCGAGCTCGCGCTCCAGGTCCGAGTACGCGTCCTCGAGCGAGGGCGAGTCGTCGATCCCCAGCCGCACGCCGCCGACGTCGGACTTGTGCTGCACCCCCGGCACCGCGGTCTTCACCGCGACGGGGAAGCCGAGCCGCTCGGCCGCCGCCATCGCGTCCTCGAGCGTCTCCGCCCGGTGGCTCCGGACCGTGGGGACGCCGTAGTCGGCGAGCAGCGTCAGACCGTCCAGCTCGTCGAGCGGCTCGCCGCTCGACAGACTCGTCCGCCACCGCTCACGGACCTCGTCGGCGACCGGCGACGTGCCGGTCACCGGCGGCAGCGCCCGGTGGTCGCGGTGGTCGAACAGGTGGCGGAACGCCGCGAGCCCGGTCAGCGTTCCCTCCAGCGCCGGCGCGCCCACCTCGTGGATCCGCCGGACGTCCGGACGCGAGATGCCGCCGGCGAAGTTGCTCAGCATCGCCATCGGCTTGTCGGTCTCCGGCCACACGCGCAGGAACGAGGAGAAGTAGCCCTCGTCGTCCGCGTCGTCGGTGACCATGTCCACGGCGAACGCCAGCGCGGCCACGTTGGGATCGCGTACCAGCACGCGGAGCGAGCCCGTGATGACCTCGCCCGCGTCGCGGCCGGTCCCCCAGAAGTCGAGCGGGTTGATCGGCAGCAAGCCCTCGTCGAGCAGCCCGGCGAGCGTCGCGGTGCTCTGCGGGGAGAGCGTGGCGAGCGGCACCCCCACGGACGCGGCGGCATCGACCATCATGGCCCGCTCACCCCCCGAGTCGTGCGCGGTGGCGAGCGCTCCCGGACCTGCCCGCCGACCCGCGACGAACAGCGCCAGCGTGTCCGCCATCTCGTCGAGCGACCCGACGCGGTGGACGCCATCGGCCTCGAACACCGCCTCGTAGGCCCCGTCCTCCCCGGCCAGCGCGCCCGAATGCGCGGTCACCATCTCGCGCGTGAACGCCTCGCGCCCGACCTTGAGCACCACGACGGGTACGTCCCGCTCCCTGGCGATGCCCATCGCCTCGCGGAAGCCCGCCGGGTCGCGGATCGTCTCGATGAACAGCCCGATCGCGCGGGTGCTCTCGAGCCCGAGCGCGTACCGCATGTAGTCCGAGGTCGTCGTGACGAGCTCCTGCCCGGAGGACACGACCAGGTTGAAGCGCAGGTCCCGATCGTTGTGCATGAGCGCGGCGAACGCCGACCCCGAATGGCTCACGAACGTGATCGCACCGGGCTCGAGCCGCTCCGGCTCCTCCCACCCGGTCGCGCGGAGCCGGCGCTCCACGTTGACGAACCCCATGCAGTTGCCACCGCAGATGGCCATCCCGGCTCCGCGGGCGATCTCGGCCAGGCGCTCGGTGAGGGGCGGCAGGTCCTCCCGCGGCTCCTCGTACCCGCTCGCGTAGATCACGGCCGAGGCGACGCCCGCGTCGACGCACTGTCGGAGCGTCTCCTCCAGGCGCGCGTTCGCGAGGGAGATCACCGCAAGGTCCACCGGTCCGGGAACGTCCGCGATCGATGGGTAGCAGGGCCGGCCCGAGAGCTCCTCGTAGCGGGGGTTCACCGGGTACACGGCGCCGTCGAAGCCGCCCTTGTCGAGCTCGACGAGCGTCTCGTGGCCGACCGAGCCCTCGCGCCCGCTCGCGCCGATCACCGCCACCGAGCGCGCCTCGAGCATGCGCGCGATGGCGCTCCGGCCGTCGGCAGCCGCAGCTCCCCCGCCCGTCACTGCTTCTTCTTGGGGAGGGCCTTGTCCTTGACCGCCATGCGGAACGCCTGCCAGCCGGGGATGCCATTCACCCCACCGCCGCCGTGGGTCGCGCACGACCCGTGGTACAGGCCGCGGATCGGCGTGCGGTAGTCCGCGTACCCCGGCGCCGGACGCATGTGGAACAGCTGATCCACGGCGAGCTCCCCGTGGAAGATGTTGCCGCCGATCAGGCCGAGCTCCTGCTCCATGTCGTACGGGCCGATGATCTGTCGGTCGATCACCGCGCTCTTGAAGTTGGGGGCGAGCGCCGTGTACTCGTCGATCGCCCGATCCGCGTAGGCCTCCAGCTCCTCCCGATGGGGCTCCTGGTTCCACTCGTGCGGGCACCACTGCGAGTACATCGAGAAGATGTGGATGCCCTCCGGGCACAGCTGCTTGTCGAGCGTGGTCGGGATCGTCCCGTCGACGAACGGCCGGGTCGCCGCCTTCTTCTCCATGTGCGCGTCCTGGAAGGCGCGCTCCGCGTAGTCCGTCGAGAAGCACAGCTCGACCGAGCCCGTGTGGTGGTCCTGCATCTCCTTGCCGGGGTCGGCGATGAAGTCCGGCAGCTCCGAGAGCGCGACGTTGATCTTCACCACGCCCGAACGGCTCCGCCATCGCTCGATGTCCCACACGAAGTCGGCCGGCAGGTCGTAGCGGTCGATCAGGTCCAGGAAGGCGATCTTCGGATGGATCGCGCTCACCCCGACCGGCGCCCGGAGCTCCTCGCCGTTCTCGAGGGCCACGCCGACGAATCGACCGCCGCGCACCAGGATCTTCGACACCCGGGCGTTGGTGCGGATCTCGCACCCGAACGACTCCGCCGAGCGGCGGATCGAGTCGGAGACCGCCCCCATGCCGCCCTGCTGGAACCCCCACGAACCGAGGTGCCCGTCGCCGACGTCGCCGATCGAGTGGTGGAGCATCACGTAGGCCGTCCCGGGCTCGTCCGGTCCCGCCCACGTGCCGATCACGCCGTTCACCGCGAGCATGCCCTTGATCGGGTCGGACTCGAACCACTCGTTCAGCAGGTCGGTCACGCTCATCGTGAACAGCTTCGTGACGCTGCCGACACCGCGGACGCCGAGCTTGCGCATCTTCCAGGCGGTCTCGACCGTGGACAGCACGTCGCCGAGCGCCATCGAGCCCATCTTCGGCGGAACGCGCAGCAACAGTGGCCCCAGCACGTCCGCCACGCCCTGCAGCCACTCCTCCCACTTCGGGAGGATCTCGGCGTCCTTCTTGGAGAACCGAGCGATCGACTCGTAGGACTTGGCCGCGTCGTCCGCGTAGACCTTGATCGAGCGACCGTCGGGGAAGGCTTGGTAGTACGGGCCGAACGGCGTCACGTCGTAGCCGTGGCGCTTGAGCTGCAACTCCTTGATGATCGTCGGCGGCATCAGCGACATGACGTACGAGTACGTGGTGACCTTGATCTCCGGGTGGTCGGGGAAGGGAGCGCTCGTGTCGGCGGCCCCGCCGGTCTTGCCCCGGGCCTCGAGGACCACCGCGCGGGCGCCGGCCCGGGCGAAGTAGGCGCCGGCCACGAGTCCGTTGTGGCCGCCACCGATGATGATCGCGTCGTAGACGTTCGCCATCGGACCTCTCCTTGGGCTCGACCTGCTGGCATCATCGCGCCGGATTGAACGGCGGGTCAAGCTGAGCGAGGGCGGGCGCGATCCGTGTTGACAGCCCTGCTCGGAGGGCTAGAGTGCCTTGAATCTCCGTTCAGGGCAGCCGCCCGGACGCCGCTCGCGTCGGGGGTGTGGCAAGGGGGCCGGATGGGTGCGACGACGCCGAGGAGCAAGGAGCGGCACCAGGAGATCTTGGACGCCGCGGCGCGCGTGATCACCGAGCGCGGCCTGGCCGAGACCCGCATCTCCGACATCGCCACGCGGGCGGGCGTCTCCCCCGGCCTGATCCTGTACTACTTCGAGTCCAAGGACCGGCTGCTGTCGGAGGCCCTCACCTTCGCCAACGACCAGTTCTACCTGCGGATGTCCCGGGAGGTCCGCCGGATCTCCTCGGCCCGGGAGCGCCTGGAGCGGCTCGTGGACCTGTCCGTCCCCGGCTTCCTTCCCGAGTACGGTCGCCTGGACGAGTGGGCCCTGTGGGTCGAGGTGTGGGTCCGTGCGCTGCGCGACCCGGAGATGGCCAGGGACCGGGAGGTCCTCGACCAGCGGTGGCGAGCCCAGATCGCGGAGATCGTCCGCGGGGGACAGGCCGCAGGCGAGTTCACCTCGAGCGAGGACGCGGACGAGATCGCCCTGCGCCTCGCGTCGCTGATCGACGGGCTCGCCATCCAGGTGCTCCTGAACGACGCGCAGGTGTCACCCGAGCGCATGCACCGCATCTGCATGGAGGTCGCGGCCCGGGAGCTGGGCTTCGCGCTCGAGCCCGCGGCCGGCGGCCGCTGAGGGCACCCGGCTAGCCCTGCGCGGCGAACCTGCGGAGATCCGCCTCGTGCTCCTGGTAGTGGTCGATGGTCTCCCAGACGAACCATCGCTCCGCGGCCTCGTCGGGCTCGGGCAGGGCCTCCCACGCCGCGAGCATCCGACCCCGCGCGTCGTCGAGGCCCTGCTCCACCTCGGCGAGCGACATGGCGCGGGAAGCCTCCAGGACGCGGGCGTTCTCGGCGTCGGTCGCCGCCTCGTCCTCCGGCGGCTCGACGAAGGACCCCGTGCGCATCTCGTCGAGCATGCCGGCCACGTCGTCCCACCAGTACGCGACGTGCCACAGCACGTCCTTCACCGTCCATCCCTCGGCGTTCACCCCCGGCTCCTCGAGCCGTTCGGGCGCGATCGCGTCGATCAGGGATCGGAACGCGGTCCACGCCTCGCGCTCCCGCGCCGTCAGTGCGTCCTTGCCCATCGCCATCACCCCGTCAGTGCCTGCACCCCACGCTTGCGGAGCTGGTCCGCGACGATGTTGCGCTGGATCTCCGACGTTCCCTCCCAGATGCGGTCGACGCGCACCTCGCGGTAGAAGCGCTCGGCCACGTTCTCGCGCATGTACCCGCGACCGCCGAAGACCTGGACGGCTCGATCCGCGACCCTGCCCGCCATCTCGCTCGCGTAGAGCTTGGCCATCGAGCACTGGGCGTGCTGCACCTTGACATCGGCACCGCGGTCGATGTTCCTGGCGAGCTCGTACGTCATGAGCCGAGCCGCCCACAGCTCCGTCGCCGAGTCCGCGAGCATGTGCGCGACCGCCTGATGCTCCACGATCGGACGGCCGAACTGCACACGGTCCTTCGCGAACGCGGTCGCCTCCTCGATCAGGCGATCGGCCGCGCCGCAGCACCGGGCCGCGATCATCAGCCGCTCGTACCGGAACCACGCGTACGTGAAGGCGAGGCCGTCGCCCTCCTCGCCGATCCGGTTGGCCGCAGGGATCCGGACGTCCTCGAAGGCGACCACGGCGTGGGTATCGGGGTAGGTGTGCATGTAGGCAGGCTCACGGACGAGACGCACACCCTCCGTGTCCTTGTCGACGAAGAACATCGCGTGCTCGCCGTGGTGCGCACCGCCCTCGAGCTTGGCCTGCACGAAGAGGTAGTCGGCCACGTTGAACGACGTGACGTGCATCTTCGTCCCGTTCAGGACGTACCCATCGCCCTCGCGCCGGGCGGTGGCCTCGATCGCGTCGACGTCGGAGCCCGCGCCCTCCTCGGTGATCGCGTAGCACTCGTGCCGCTCGCCCCGGATCGTCGGCACGATCCAGCGCTCGAGCTGCTCGGGCGTGACGACCTCCGGCGCCCAGGACGCCGGCGTGTGGACGCACCAGCCCAGCCCGTTGGTCACGCGACCGATCTGCTCGGAGACCAGCACCTGCTGGAACGTGGTGAACCCGCCGCCGCCGAGGTCCGTCGGCATGTTCATCGCGTACAGGCCGAGGTCGATCGCCAGCCGGTGGTGCCGCTCCCTGACGTCGTCGGGGATCCGCCCGCCGTGCTCCTCGGCGTGCTGCTCCCAGGGGATCAGCTCCTCGTCGACGAACCGCCTCGCCCGCTCCTGGATCTCGCGATCCTCCGGGGCCATCGGATACGTGCCCACGCCCTCACCTCCGCGCGGAGCATACTGAACGGCCGTTCAGCAGTCGAAGGAGACTCACCCCAGCCCCAGCATCAGGAGTCCCACCACCACGAGCCCGACGCCGACGTACTGGTTCGCCACCGGACGCTCGTGCAGCAGGAGCACCGACAGCGCGACCGCGATCAACGGGAACACCGAGGAGGCGACGATCACCACCGAAACGAACCCCCGCTCGGCACCCGCGGCGTAGGTCGCCACGCCGAGCAGGTCGGCCATGCCGACCGCGACGGCACCCACGATCCCGACGCCGGGCGTGACCCGGGACCAGACGGCGCGCCGTCCGACGAGCGCGACGGGCAACGCCAGCGCCACGACCAGCGTGGTGCGTGACGCCCACAGGGCCACCGCCCACCCGACCTCCCGGCTCAGCCACGCGAGGATGTAGCCGGCGACCCCGAACAGCAACGCCGAGAGCAGCGCGAGCGGCAGGCCGGGCGCACGCTCGTGCGTGCCCTCGAGCAGCGCCCGCAGATCGGCCGAGGCGAGCATGACGCCGAGCACCGTCACGACCGCACCGCCCAGCTCGGCGGCGCTCAGGCGCTCACCCAGCAGGACGACCGCGAGGGCGACACCCACCAGTGCGTAGGCGGCGCCGATCGGCGAGACCACGGAAACCGGTCCGAGCTGCAGCGCTCGATAGTGCGACGCGTACGCGGCGGCCGCGACGATCCCGCCCAGCAGCACCCACCCGAGGTTCGGGGTGAGGGCGTCGACGCCCTGCTCGCCGAGGACGAGGACGACGGCCATGACGAGCGCTCCCGAGGCCTGCGAGATGAGGACCGTCGGCACGCTCCCGATCCTGCGCGAGATCACGGCACCGCCGAAGTCGGCCAGGCCCCAACCGAGCGCGGCGACGAGCCCGAAGATCACGTGGGCGCGCGGGCCTCGGCCAGCGCGTCCACGGCGACCGCGCCGCGCCGGCCGACGAGCAGCGGGTTGGCCTCGATGGAGGTGAGCCGGTCCCGCAGGTCGTGCGCGGCTCTCGCGATCGCCTCGACGGCTTTCCCCAGGGCGCGCAGGTCGTGCTCCTCGGGGTCCAGGCCGCACCGAGCCGCCTGCGACCGGACGTACGTGAGCGCCTGCGCAGGGGTGAGCGGAGCCGCCACGAAGACCGCCTCGCCGGCCTCGGCCATCGCCCCTCCGGGGCGGATCGTGACGCACGCCCCGAACCGCTCGTCGACCACGGCGCCGACGAGCACCTCGTGTCCGTGCGCCATCCGCTGGATCAGGACCTTCGGCGCGTGCGCCCCGGCGCGGCGGGCCGCCTCCAGCACCTCGGCCGCGGCGACCTCCACATCCGTGGGGTTCGACAGGCCGAGGCGCACACCGCCGAGCTTGGCCTTGTGCGGGACCTCGGGGGCGAGCGCCTTCACCGCGACCGGGAACCCGAGCCCTCGGGCCGCCTCGGCGGCGGCGCGGGGTGTGGCGACGACCGACTCCGCCGGTCGGCGGACCCCGTAGAGCTCGAGCAGCCTGGCGCCCTGCGCCTCGTCGAGGGGACCCGCGAGCCCGCGCAGCATGCGCAGGGCCCGGCCGCGGCTGGGGTGCGGGGAGAGGTCCGGGACCGAGAGCTTCCGCACGGACCGCAGATCCACGAGCGCCCGGATCGCGCCCGCGGCAGCGCGGTGGCCCTGGAGGAAGGGCAAGCGCTCACGACGGGTCCACGCCTTCGCCCGAGGGATGTAGGCGAGCGGACTCATCGAGACCGAGGCGAACGCCGTGCCGGTCTCGCGCTGCAGCTCGCGGACGCGGTGCAGGAGGTGCTCCGCCCATACCTCCTCGTGTTCGAGCCGCGGGGGGAACGCGTCGAACGCGACGAAGCCCACCTCCGGGTCGCTCGCCAGGGCCGCGAGCGCCCCCTCGAACATGTCGACCTCGACGGCGGCCTGCCCGGTGACGTCCAGGGGGTTGTTCTGCGAGGCGAAGTGCGGCAGCACCCGGCGCAGCTTGGCCTTGGTCGCGGCGGAGAGCTCGGGCAGCGTGAGCCCCTGCGCCCCGGCCGCCTCCGCGAACAGTGTGCACGCACCACCGGACTGGAGGGCTGCGGCGACCCCCTCGGTGCGGAGCCGCCGGTGGTGCGAGAGCAGGACGGCCGCCTCGAACATCGTCACGGGATCTTCGACCAGGATCGCACCGTGCCCCCTCAGCCAGGCGTCGCGGAGGGCCGTGTTGCCCGCCAGCGCGCCGGTGTGTGCGACGATCGAGCGTCGGGCGGCCTCGCTCCGACCGGCAGGGGCGCAGACGAGGATCGGCGTGCGCGCCCGGCGGAGCGCCTCGAGCCCGCGTTCGATCCCCTCGACGTCCCGCATCGTCTCGACGTAGGTGGCGACCAGCTTCGTATGCGGGTCCTCGGCAGCCCACTCGAACATGTCGCCGAGACCGATCACCGCCTCGTTGCCCACGCCCAGGATGATCCGCAGGCCCACCCCCCGGTCCGACGCCATCTGGTTCATCGTCCAGGCGACGGTGCCCGACTGGGAGATCACGCTGATGCCCCCCGCCACCGGCTCGGGAGGCGGTGTCGTCCCGTACGGCGCGACCTTCTCCACGTAGTTCACGAAGCCTTCGACGTTGGGGCCGAGCACGGGCAGCCGGTGAGCGAGCGCCTTCTCGCGGAGCTCCTCCTGCAGCCGGCGGCCCTCCTCGCCGGCCTCGGCGAACCCCGAGGACACGACCATCACCGCCCGGACCCCTGCCGCGGCCACGTCGTCGAGCATGCCGACCACCAGGCGCGCCGGGATGAGGAACACGAGGAGATCCACACCCTGCGGCAGCTCGAGCGGCGAGGACAGGCACGGTCGCCCCCAGACCTCCTCGTACTTGGGGTTGATCGGGTACAGCTCGCCCGTGAACCCGACGTGCCGCAGCGAGCGGTGGAACTCGGGCGCCCACGAGTCGGCGGCCTCCGAGGCGCCCACGATCGCGATCGAGCGCGGGGCGAGCAGGGGCCGCAGATCCGCAGGCTTCACGACCGACCCCGGTACCGCGCGTCCCGCCAGGCGATGGCGGCCTTCAGCCCCTCCTCCGCGGTGATCCGACGGAACTCGGCGCGCGCCGGCAGGTTGGCGGTCTCGATGATCGCGTCGATCTCCGTGTTCGCGGCCAGGGCGGCGCGGAAACCGGCGACATCCCAGGCGCGGTTGACCGCGCGCTTGGTCATCTGCACCACGAACGGCTCGTTGCGCGCGATCTCCTCGGCGAGCGCCAGCGTCGCCTCATCGAGCTCGTCGCGCGGCACGACGCGGTTGACCAGCCCGATCCGGTGCGCCTCGGCGGCCGGGATCCGGTCCTCCCCGGTGAACAGCAGCTCCTTCGCCGTGCGGACCCCCACCACCCAGGGCAGGAACATCGACACGACGCCCGAGCCGAACCGCACATCGACGTACCCGAAGTACGCGTCGTCCGACGCGACGGCCAGGTCGCAGGCGAGCATCAGGTCGGTGCCTCCGGCCAGGCAGTAGGAGTGCACGCTCGCGATCACGGGCTTGGGATGGTCGACGATCTGGAGCATCTGCGCCGTGGAGCGCTGGAGCTCCTCGTGCCAGCCCCGCGAGTCCAGCTCACCGCCCGCCGCGTCCTCGTTGAGGTCGTACCCGGCGCAGAACGCCCTGCCCGCTCCCCGCAGGACGAGCACCGAGACCCCCTCGTCGCTCCCGGCCGCCTCCAGCGCCTCCATCAGGGCGTCCATCAGCTCGGCGTTCAGCGCGTTCAGCGACCCCGGTCGGTTCAGCGTGAGCCGACGCACGGAGCCGATGTCCTCGACGAGCAGGACGGGCTGGCGGGCGGAGGCTTCCTGGCTCATCTGGCGACTCCCGGAGTGGTCCGCCGCATCATACACAGGGTCCTGAACGGCGCTTCGATCCCGCCGGGCGGTGCCGTCCCGACGATCTCGCCGGCTGGGGCCTCGGCCCGGCCTGGGTTGCGCGACCATCCCGCGGATGCTATCTAGGCCCTGCTGCACGATCGGTCAAACCCAGGAGGAGGGGGCCATGCGACACCCGCGCGAGCGATCCGCCCACCCGATGAGCCGCCGGGACTTCCTCCGCAGGTCGGCGGGTGCCGCCATCACCCTCCCGAGCCTGTCCGCCATCCTCGCGGCGTGTGGCAGGCCGGGCGAGAGCGGCGGCGGAGGTGGCAACGGGGCGACGGGCGCTACCGGGGAACGGGTGCTCGCCCGCCCGGACAACCCGGTGACGCTGCCGATGAACGGCGAGCCGATCCCCACCGACACGCCCCTCGAGTCCGGGACGCTCCGGATCTACAACTGGTCGGAGTACCTCTACAAGAAGGTGATCAACGCCTTCGCCGAGCAGTACGGGGTCGAGGTCGAGCTCACCACCTTCAACAACATGGAGGAGGGGATCCAGAAGATGGTGGCCGGCCAGGTGCAGGCCGACGTCTTCTTCCCCACGACCGACTACGTGTCCCGGCTGGTGGCGGCCGACCTGATCCAGCCGCTCAACCACGAGCTGATCCCCAACCTCGAGGCCAACTACTGGCGGACGTTCTGGGACCCGGGTCCCTGGTACGACCTCGGGTGGCGCTACACGGTCCCCTACACGATCTACACCACGGGTGTCGCCTACCGGCGGGACCGGATCGGCGACGACGAGGCCGCGGCGGCGGGTTACGAGATGTTCTTCGACCCTACGTTCAAAGGTGCCGTCAGCTACTACGACTCGTACCGCGACGCGATCGGCATGATGCTGCTCCGCAACGGCGTCACCGACCCGAACACGGAGGATCCGGCGGCGATCGACGCGGCCAAGGACGCGATCTTGCAGATGATCAACGAGAACGACGCGCGGCTGACGATCAACGGCACGTACTCCAAGCTCCCCGAGGGCGAGTTCAGCGTGAGCCAGGCGTGGTCGGGGGACATCGTCGGCGCGCAGTGGTACCTGCCGAAGGGGACCTCGCCGGACGTGCTCGGGTACTGGTACCCCGAGGACAACAAGGGCCTGATCGGCAACGACACGATCACGATCCCCAGGATCGCCGAGAGCCCGCGGCTCGCGCACGAGTTCCTGAACTTCCTGCTCGACGAGGAGTGGGGCTTCATCAACTTCCGGGATTGGAACGGCTACCAGCCGCCGATGACCTCGATCGACCCCGAGCGGCTGATCGCTGAGGGCGTGGTGCCGGAGAGCCTGCCGAGGGCGGTCGTGTCCGAGGAGATGTTCGCGGAGGCCTACGTCCAGGGGGAGCTCTCGGCCGAGGCCGACAAGCTGTGGCTGGACGCGTGGGCCGAGATCCAGGCTGGTGGCTAGCGACCTCGAGACGACGACACGACGGGGGGGTGCGCGCGCCCGCGCCGCCCGCTCGGGCGTCTGGTACCCGCGCTGGTACTGGCCCTCGTTCACGGCACCGGGACTGGTCTGGCTCGGGCTGTTCTTCGTCCTCCCGTTCTTCGTCGTGCTCTCGGTCGCGTTCGGCACCGTGGATCCACTGTTCCGCACGCCGCTCCCCGTCTACCAGCCCTGGTACTGGGACTTCGCGACCTTCGGGGAGACCCTGTCGAAGTTCTTCGTGGGCGACCGCATCTACCTGAGCCCGCTCGTTCGCACGCTCGTGTACGTCGCGGCCGCCAGCCTGGTCTGCCTGGTGATCGGGTACGCGGTCGCCTACTACACCGCGCGGTACGCGGGGAAGCAGCGTGGCCTGATCCTCATGCTGCTCATCGCGCCGTTCTGGATCAGCTACCTGATGCGGATCTACGCGTGGCAGAGCCTCCTGCAGCCCGACGGGTACATCAACGACATGGTGAGCCTGCTGGGCTTCGAACGGGTGGACTGGCTCGCGGGCAAGCCGATCACCGTGGTGCTCGGCTTGGTCTACGGCTACATCCCGTTCATGATCCTGCCCCTGTTCGGCTTCCTGGACCGGATCGACCAGAACCTGCTTGAGGCCGGCCGCGACCTCGGCGCGAGCCCGTACCGAACCTTCCGGCGCGTGACGCTCCCGCTGTCCAAGCCGGGGATCCTGGCCGGGCTCGTGATCGTGTCGCTGCCGATGTTCGGCGACTACTACACGAACGACCTCCTGGGCTCCGAGAGCACGTCGATGTACGGGAACCTGCTCGACGCCGCGGTCTACGAGGCCGGACGCGGCCCCGAGGCCGGGTCGCTCGTCCTGATCCTGATCGTGCTCGTCATGCTGCCGATGGCGTACTACCTGCGCGAGACGCGGCGGTCGACGGGGGGAACGTGAGCGAGGCGACGATCACACGCGAGCGCCCGGTCCAGACGGCCGGCGTGATGGGCAAGACGACCGGCTGGCTCCGCAACCCCTGGCGCAAGCCCCGGATCCTGCAGGCCGTCACCTACCTGTACCTGGCGTGGACCATCCTGCCGGTGGTGATCGCGATCGTCTTCTCCTTCAACTCCGGGCGGTCGCGCAGCACGTGGCAGGGGTTCTCGATGCGCTGGTGGTACCAGGACGAGTTCAACTCGCTGTGGACGGACCAGGCGCTGCGCACGGCGATGTTCCAGACGTTCCGACTCTCGGTCATCACCGTCCTGATCGCGGTCCCCCTCGGGACCCTGTTCGCGATCGGGGTGGATCGGTGGCGCGGCAGGCCGGCAGGGGTCGCCAACTTCAGCATGCTCTTCTCGTTCGTGATCCCCGAGATCATCCTGGGGACCTCGCTGTTCCTGCTGTTCTCGAACCTCCTGCAGGGCGCGGTGCGTCTCGGGACGACGGCGCAGGTGCTCGGGCTCGTCACCTACCAGATGTCGTACCCGTTCATCGTCGTACGGGCCCGACTGCTCTCGATCGGTCCCGAGTACGAGGAGGCCGCCATGGACCTGGGGTCGACCCCGGGGCAGGCGCTCCGGCGCGTCCTCGTCCCGCTGCTCGGGTCGGCCATCCTCGCCAGCGTGGCCCTCGTCTTCGCCGATTCGGTCGACAACTTCGTCACCGTCCGGTACCTCTCGGGGCAGGCCCCGAGCGAGCCCCTCTCCGTGAAGATCTACGCGGCCGCCCGCGCGTCGCCCACGCCCGCGGTCAACGCCGCCGCGACGGTGATGCTGATCGCCACGCTCACCGCGATCGGGGTCGTCTGGCTGATCTACCGAAGGGTGATGGGCCAGCGGGGCGAGGAGCTCGCGGCGATCGCCGAGCTCTGAGCGAGGGGCCTACCCGCCGATCTCGGCCCGGATCTGCTCGGACTCGAGCTCCTGGGTGCCGACGTCGGCCAGGACCCGGAGGGCATCCACGGGCAGGTGCACGACCACCGGACTGCCCTGCTCGTAGGGCACGCCTCCGCCCTCGTTGTGCAGCCACGCTTGGAGGCTCTGACCGCCTGGGAGGTGGATGAAGACGTGGAGCGTGGATCCCACGTAGACGACCCGATCGACCATGCCGGGCACCCGGTTCTCGCCCGTGGAACCGTGCGGCTCCAGGCGGATCCGCTCGGGTCTGATCGTCGCCTTCACGTCCCCCCGGATGTCGACGTCCCCCTTGCCGGCCAGCACCTCGAACCCGCCGAGCCGGACCCGCGCCCGCCCCGAGGCGTCGAGGCCCTCCGCGCGGCCGTCCATCAGGTTGGACACGCCCAGGAAGTCCGCCACGTAGGCCGTCGCCGGCTCCTCGTACACGTCGCTCGGGGTGCCGACCTGCTCGACGCGACCGTTGCTCATCACCGCCAGCCTGTCGGACATCGTGAGCGCTTCCTCCTGGTCGTGCGTCACGTAGATGAACGTGATGCCGACCTCCTCCTGGAGCGCCTTCAGCTCGATCTGCAGCGCCTTGCGGAGCTTCGCGTCCAGCGCCCCGAGCGGCTCGTCCAGGAGGAGCACCGCCGGGTTCAGGATCAGCGCCCGAGCCAGCGCCACGCGCTGCTGCTGCCCACCCGACAGCTGCGAGGGCCGCCGCCGCTCGAAGCCCTCCAGGCGGACCAGCGCGAGGGCATCCGCCACCTTCTTCTTCGCCTCGGCCTTGGAGACATCCTTGTAGCGCAGCCCGAAGGCGACGTTGTCGGCGACCGACAGGTGGGGGAACAGGGCGTAGTTCTGGAAGACGGTGTTGACGTTGCGCTTGTGGGGCGGCGTGTGCGCCATGTCCACCCCGTCCAGGAGGATCTGCCCCTCGTCGGGTCGCTCGAACCCGGCGATGCATCGAAGCGTCGTGGTCTTGCCGCAACCCGAGGGCCCGAGCAGGGAGAAGAACTCCCCCGGGGGCATGTCCAGGTTGATGCCGGCCACCGCCGTGACGTCGGCGAACCGCTTCACCAGATCGACGAGGACGACCTCTCCCCCAGCCATGCGCAGGGAGGATAGCGCAGGCTCCGGGACGGCGCAGCGCGGCCAGGGCTCCTCGCCTACGCCAACGTGACGTGCACGTGCTTGGTCTCCAGGTAGTCCTCGATCCCGTCCTTGCCGAGCTCACGACCGATGCCCGAGTGCTTGTACCCACCCCAGGGCGCCTCGAGCGGCGTGGTCTGCGTCCCGTTGATCCACACCACACCGACCCGGAGCGCTCGAGCGGTGGTCAGCGCCTTGGTGATGTCCCTGGTCCACACGGCCGCGGCCAGCCCGTACTCGGTGTCGTTGGACAGGCGGATCACCTCGTCGAGGTCGCGGAACGGGATCACGGTCATCACCGGGCCGAAGATCTCCTCACGCGCGATCGTCACGTCGTTCGTGGCGTCGGCGAAGATGGTGGGAGGAACCCAGTATCCCCCCTCGAGGCGCGGGTCCGAGGGGCGCTCGCCCTGCACGGCCAGCCTGGCCTCGTCCATCCCGATCGCGATGTAGCGCTCGACCCGCTCCTGCTGCTCGCGGGAGACCAGGGGGCCCATCGTCGTGTCCTCGGACATCTGGTCGCCGAGCCGGACCGCCTTCGCGTGCTCGACCATCGCCGCCAGCACGTCGTCGTAGACGGACCGCTCCACGAAGACCCGCGAGCCCGCCGAGCAGATCTCTCCCTGGTTCCAGAAGACGCCGTTGCACGACCCCTCCACCGCGACCTCCAGGTCCGCATCGGCGAAGACGATGTTGGGCGACTTGCCGCCCAGCTCGAGCGTGATGCGCTTCAGCGTGTCCGCCGCGCTGCGCATGATGAGCTGACCGACCTCCTTGGACCCGGTGAACCCGATCTTGTCCACGAGCGGGCTCGCGACGAGCGGCGCGCCCGCCGTCTCGCCGTAGCCGGCGATCACGTGGAAGACCCCCGGCGGGAGCCCCGCCTCTTCCAGGATCCGGGGCAGCTCCAGGCAGGTGAGCGGCGTCTGCTCCGGCGGCTTGAGGATGAACGTGCAGCCGGCCGCGAGCGCCGGCGCGGCCTTCTGCGCCGCCATCAGCATCGGGTAGTTCCAGGGGGTGATCCCGGCGGCCACGCCGACCGGCTCCTTGAGCACGAGCGACAGCTCCTGCGGCCCCACCGGCGGCACGTCGCCGTGGACCTTGGTCGCCCAGCCGCCGTAGTACTCGAACATGAAGGCCACGTCCTCGATATCCCCACGCGCCTCCTCGATGGGCTTGCCGGAGTCCAGGGCCTCCAGGTGGGCGAGCCGCTCGAGCTCGCGCTCGACGATCTCGGCCGCCCGGAGCAGGATCTTGCCCCGGTCGCGGCCGGCGGTGCCCGGCCACCAGGCGCCCTCGTCGAACGTGCGACGGGCGGCGACCACCGCGCGCTCGACGTCCGCCGGCTTCGAGTCCGGCGCCGTGGCGATGACCTCGCCCGTGGCCGGGTTGAACACGTCGAACCGGGCTCCGTCGAGGGCGTCCACCCACGTGCCGTCGACGTAGTTGCGCAGCGCGTCTGCCACGATCTCCCTCCCGGGGACGATGGAGGGGAAGGGTACTACGCCACGCGCGGGGGGCGGCTCCCTAGGGCCCGAACGACAGCCACTCCCCGTCGGTCCACTCGGGGTCGTCTTCCAGGAGCGCTCGGTACCTGAGGTAGTCCTCGTGCATCGCCGGGTCGTCCGCGTTCTTCATGTAGCTCAGCCGGTCCTCGAACATCACGACCATGAGCACCTCGTCCTGCCAGGTGTCGGGGACGAGGACGTGCGTGCTCACGTAGCCTGGCGCCGGCCGCGACTCGATCGTCTCCATCAGCTCGCGGAGCTTCTCGAGGTTCTCGTGCTTGACCTTCATCCGGGCGACGGTCCCGTACATCGCATCCCCCTTCCACCAGCGGATCGCAGGAGCATACGCCGGGCCGCCCGTCCCTGCGGCCCAGACCTCGTTCACCGGTGGTCGCGTAGGATGGATGGCGTGCTCATCTTCGTCCTGGTGCTGCTGCTGATCGCCGCGATCTTCGGCGTGCTCGGCGCCGTGCTCAAGGCGGCGCTGGTGCTCGCGCTCGGGCTGATCCTCGCCGTGACGGTCCTCGCGTGGGGCGGCTGGTGGTACGCCAAGCGCCGGATGCGCGCGTGGCAGCGCGACGTGGAGCGTCGCCTCGACGAGGGTCAGCGGCGTCGGCGCGCGATCGACGTGCGCCACGTCCCCAACGAGGCCGACGGGGAGCGGGCCACAGGCGCCCCCCTCGAGCTCGGGGGCGGGAGCGCGCCTAGCGGCGCCGGCCGGTCCTGACCAAGCGGTCCCGGTAGCGGAGCGGCGCGCCGCCCAGGAGCCCTCGGAGCGCCCCGCGGGGTCGACCCTCGTCTTCGCGCCGATCGCCGGACTCGAGACCCCACGCCGCCAGTCGCACGACCCCGAACCGCAGCGGCTCCGGCGGCGCCTTCGCGATCTCCTCTCCGACCACCGGCATCGAGGTCCACCCGTCCGAGAGGCCGAGCACGAGCGACGCGAG
>Ga0073934_10003708_pt1 | contig 27319 bp, 23 predicted proteins | sample LarsenN4metaG_FD_76834 | JGI IMG/M metagenome (GOLD analysis project Ga0073934, IMG submission 76834) | Hot spring sediment bacterial and archeal communities from British Columbia, Canada, to study Microbial Dark Matter (Phase II) - Larsen... ... | reverse complement strand
CGCCTGGCCCGGCTACATCGAGCGCGGCGAGACCGACAAGAACTTCGACTGGGTCACCGACTTCGAGAAGAAGACCGGCTGCAAGGTCAACGTCAAGACCGCCGGCACCTCCGACGAGATGGTCGCGCTGATGAACGAGGGCGGCTTCGACCTCGTCACCGCCTCGGGCGACGCCAGCACGCGCCTGATCCGCGGCAAGAAGGTGCAGCCGATCAACGTCAACCTGATCCCGAGCTACAAGAACGTCGATCCGCGGCTGCAGAAGGCGCCCTGGCACTACGAGAACAACACCCACTACGGCGTGCCGTACCAGTGGGGCTGGAACGTGCTCATGTACAACACCAACGTCTTCAAGGACAAGCCGCCCACGAGCTGGAGCGTGGTGTTCGAGGAGACCACCTTGCCCGACGGCAAGAGCAACAAGGGCCGGGTGCAGGCCTTCGACGGGCCGATCTACATCGCCGACGCCGCGCTGTACCTGATGAAGAAGAACCCGGCGCTGGGCATCAAGGACCCGTACGAGCTCAACGAGGCGCAGTACAAGGCCGCGCTCGAGCTGCTGCGCGCGCAGCGCAAGATCGTCGGCAAGTACTGGCACGACGCCTTCGTGCAGATCGACGACTTCACCAACGAGGGGGTCGTCGCGTCGTCGAGCTGGCAGTTCCAGGCCAACATCCTCAAGAGCAAGAACCGGCCGATCGCGACCACCGTGCCGGTCGAGGGCGCCACCGGCTGGGCCGACACGACCATGCTGCACGCCGAGGCGAAGCACCCGAACTGCGCCTACCTCTGGCTCGAGCACTCGCTGAACCCGAAGCTGCAGGGCGACCTCGCGGCGTGGTTCGGCTCGGTGCCCGCGGTGCCGGCGGCCTGCAAGGGCAACAAGCTCCTCGGCGACGACGGCTGCAAGCGCCAGGGCTTCGACGCGTTCGAGCGCATCTCGTTCTGGCGCACGCCGGTCACGCAGTGCAAGAGCCAGAACAACGCCTGCGTGCCGTACCACAAGTGGGTCTCCGACTACATCGCCATCCTCGGCGGACGGTGACCCACCCGCCTGTGGCGCGGGCCGATGCCGGCCCCGCGGTGCGCGCCGTACGACGCTACGGCGGCGCGCCGCGGACCCGCCTCGGCCCGCTCGCCGCGACGCCTGCATCACCGCCGCACGCCCGCGGACCCGCTTCGCGTGCCCACCCGACACCCGAGACGACCCTCCTGAAACCATGACCGCCGCCGTCACGCTCGACTCGGTGTCCTGCGTGTTCGGCCACGGCGCGAGCGAAGTGCGCGCGGTGGACGACGTGCACCTGGCCATCGAGCCGGGCGAGTTCTTCACCCTGCTCGGGCCCTCGGGTTCGGGCAAGACGACCTGCCTGCGCATGATCGGCGGCTTCACCCTGCCGACGGCCGGGCGCATCCTGATCGGCGGCGAGGACGTGACCCTGCGCCCGCCATACGCGCGTCCGGTGAACACGGTGTTCCAGGACTACGCGCTGTTCCCGCACATGAGCATCCGCGACAACGTCGCCTACGCGCTCATGGTCAAGGGTGTCGACAAGCCCGGGCGCGGGCGCCGCGCCGACGAGATGCTCGAGCTCGTGCGCCTGCCCGGCGTGGGCGACCGCCGCCCGGCGCAGCTGTCGGGCGGGCAGCGCCAGCGCGTGGCGCTGGCGCGCGCGCTGATCAGCCGTCCGCAGGTGCTGCTGCTCGACGAGCCGCTGGGTGCGCTGGACCTGAAGCTGCGCGAGCAGATGCAGGTCGAGCTCAAGGCGCTGCAGCGCGAGCTCGGCATCACCTTCCTGTTCATCACGCACGACCAGCACGAGGCGCTGTCGATGAGCGACCGCATCGGCGTCTTCAACTCGGGGCGGCTCGAGCAGGTGGGCACGCCGCACGCCGTGTACAACACGCCGGCGACGCGCTTCGTCGCGCAGTTCGTCGGCGCGGCCAACGTCCTCGAAGGCGACGCGGCGCGGCGCCTGGCCGGCGCCGACTGCGCGATGCTGCGGCCCGAGCGCATCGCGCTCGGCCCCGAACGCGATGCGCGGGCCAGCGGCACCGTCACCGAGGTGCAGTACTTCGGCGCGTTCACGCGGCTGCGCGTCGCGAGCGCCGGCAGCGCGCTGCAGGTCGACCTGCCGGCCACCACGATCGCCCCCTCCGGCGGCGCGACCGTGCACCTGCACTGGGACGACGGCGCGGTGCACCGCCTCGCCGCCGCCTGAGGCCCGCGCGATGACGGCCACCCTCGCGCTGCCCGCACCGCCGGCCAGCCTGCGCCGGCGCACGTCGGACCTGCTGTACACGCGGCGCGGCCTGCTGCTGCTGCTGCTGCTGGCGCCGCCGCTGCTGTGGTTCGGCGTGGTCTACCTGGGCTCGCTGTTCGCGCTGCTGGCCAACGCCTTCTTCGGCCTCGACGACTTCACCGGGCAGGTGCGGCGCGAGTTCACGCTCGAGAACTTCCGCGCGCTGGCCGACGGCGCCAACGTCGACGTGGCGCGCCGCACCATACTGATGGCGGTCTCGGTCACCGCGGCCTGCGCGCTGCTCGGCTTTCCGGTCGCGTACTACATGGCGCGCCACGCCAGCGGCGCGAAGAAGGCGGCGCTGTACATCGCGGTGATGCTGCCGCTGTGGTCGAGCTACCTGGTGCGGCTGTACGCGTGGAAGCTGCTGCTGGCCAAGGAGGGCGCCATCTCGTGGCTGGCGGCGCAGACGCACACCACCTGGCTGCTCGACGCGCTGCTGGCGCTGCCGGCCGTCGGCGGACCGTCGCTCAGCTTCTCGACCCTGGGCACCTTCATCGTGTTCGTCTACATGTGGCTGCCGTTCATGATCCTGCCGATCATGGCGGCGATCGAGCGCATCCCGCCGTCGTTCGTCGAGGCCTCGGGCGACCTCGGCGCGGGGCCGGCCACCACCTTGCGCCGCGTGATCCTGCCGCTGGCGATGCCCGGCGTGGCCGCCGGCTCGATCTTCACCTTCTCGCTGACCCTGGGCGACTACATCATCCCGCAGGTCATCGGCGACTCGACCCTGTACATCGGCCAGGTCGTCTACAAGCAGCAGGGCGTGGCGGGCAACATCCCGTTCGCCGCGGCGTTCTCGCTGGTGCCGATCGCGGTGATCGGCGTGTACCTCTGGCTGGCCAGGCGGCAAGGAGCGTTCGATGCGCTCTGAAGCTGGCACCCACCGGGCCGCCGGCGCCCGGCCCGCTGCCGCGCGGCGCGAGCGCGCGCCGCGCGCGCTCGCGCTCGCGGCCTGGGCGGTGATCGCCTTCCTGCACGTGCCGCTGGCGCTGATCGTCCTCTACGCCTTCAGCGCCGAGGACAAGAGCTACGTCTTCCCGCCGCCGGCGCTCACGACGCAGTGGTTCGCCGTGGCCTGGGAGCGCGAGGACGTCTGGCGCGCGATCCGGCTGTCGTTCGAGGTGGCCGCGTGGGCCACGTCGATCGCGCTGGTGCTGGGCACCCTGGCGGCCGCCGCGCTGGCGCGCACGCGCTTCTTCGGCCGCGACGCGATCTCGCTGCTGCTGATCCTGCCGATCGCGCTGCCGGGCATCATCACCGGCATCGCGCTGCGCTCGGCGTACCACACGCTCGACATCCCGTTCAGCTTCTGGACCATCGTGATCGGCCACGCGACCTTCTGCGTGGTGGTGGTCTACAACAACGCGGTGGCGCGGCTGCGCCGCACCAGTCCGAGCCTGATCGAGGCGTCGATGGACCTCGGCGCCGACGGCTTCCAGACCGTGCGCTACGTCATCCTGCCGCAGCTCGGCTCGGCGCTGCTGGCCGGCGGCCTGCTCGCCTTCGCGCTCAGCTTCGACGAGGTGATCGTCACCACCTTCACCGCGGGGCAGCAGACCACCTTGCCGATCTGGATGCTGCAGGAGCTGATCCGCCCGCGGCAGCGCCCCGTCACCAACGTGGTCGCGGTGATCATCATCGCGCTCACCTTCGTCCCCATCCTCGCCGCGTACTGGCTCACGCGCAGCGACGAGGCCCCGTCACGCTGACCCCTCAGGCCCGACATTCAAGGAGGCACGCATGGCCACGAAACCCAAGTACGCGACCGACCTGCTGATCGACGGCGCCTTCCAGCGCGGCGAAGGCGAGGAGGAGAAGGTCCTCAACCCGGCCACCGGCGAGCTGATCGTCGGCGTGCCCGAGGCGTCGCTCGAGCAGGTGAACAAGGCCGTCGCGGCCGCGCACCGCGCCTTCGACGGCTGGAGCGAGACCACGCCGATGGAACGCTCGCGCCTGCTGCTGAAGCTGGCCGACGCGATCGAGGCGCGCGCCGAGGAGTTCGCGCGGCTGGAGTCGCTGAACTGCGGCAAGCCGTTCGCGCGCGCGCTGGGCGACGAGATCCCGGCGATCGCCGACTGCTTCCGCTACTTCGCGGGCGCCGCGCGCTGCATGGGCGGCACGCTGGCCAACGAGTACCTCGCCGGCCACACCAGCATGATCCGCCGCGACCCGGTGGGCGTGGTCGGCTCGATCGCGCCGTGGAACTACCCGCTGATGATGGCCGCGTGGAAGGCCGCGCCGGCGCTGGCGGCCGGCAACACGGTGGTGCTCAAGCCGAGCGAGCAGACGCCGCTGACCACCTTGCTGCTGGCGAAGGTGGCCGCCGAGATCTTCCCCAAGGGCGTGTTCAACGTGATCACCGGGCGCGGCGCCTCGGTGGGCCAGCCGCTGGTGGAGCATCCGCTCGTGCGCATGGTGTCGATCACCGGCGACGTGTCGACCGGCAAGAAGATCCTGCAGGCCGCCGCCGGCACCGTGAAGCGCACCCACCTCGAGCTCGGCGGCAAGGCGCCGGTGATCGTGTTCGACGACGCCGACCTCGACGCCGTGGTCGAAGGCCTGCGCGTGTTCGGCTACTACAACGCCGGCCAGGACTGCACGGCCGCGTGCCGCGTGTACGCCGCGGGCAAGGTGTACGACCGCCTCGTGGCCGACCTGTCCAGCGCCGTCAAGTCCATCAAGGTCGGCACGCAGGACGAGCCCGACGTCGAGATCGGCCCGCTCATCAGCGACCGCCAGCGCAACCGCGTGGCCAGCTTCGTCGAGCGCGCGCAGCTCGCCGGCCACATGGAGATCACCGCCGGCGGCAAGCTGCGCGGCGGCGCCGGCTTCTTCTACGAGCCCACGGTCATCGCCGGCGCGCGCCAGGACGACGAGATCGTGCGGCGCGAGGTGTTCGGCCCGGTGGTCAGCGTCACGCGCTTCACCGACGCCGAGCAGGCCATCGCCTGGGCCAACGACAGCGACTACGGCCTGGCCTCCAGCGTGTGGACCCAGGACATCGCCAAGGCCATGCGCGTGGCCAAGAAGCTGCAGTACGGCTGCACCTGGATCAACACGCACTTCATGCTGGTCAACGAGATGCCGCACGGCGGCCTGAAGTCCAGCGGCTACGGCAAGGACATGTCGATGTACGCGCTGGAGGACTACACGGTGCCGCGGCACGTGATGGTCAAGCTGTAGCCGTCCGGCGCGCGTGGCCCGCCCGGGCCACGCCGCGCGCGCCTCGCGGTGCGATCATCGGCCGCATGAACCGCAACCTCTGGCTGCTGGCGCTGTGCCAGGGCCTGTTCCTGACCAACAACGTCACCTTCATCGCGATCAACGGGCTGGTCGGGCTGGCGCTCGCGCCCTACGGCTGGATGGCGACCCTGCCGGTGATGGGCTACGTGGTCGGCGGCGCGCTGGCCACGCCGCTGGTGGCGCGGCTGCAGCGGCGACTCGGCCGCAAGCGCTCGTTCCAGATCGGCCTGGTGGTGGCCGCGCTGACCAGCGGCGTGTGCGCGCTGGCCACGGTGCAGTCCAACTTCTGGCTGCTGGTGGCGGCCACGGTGGCGGCCGGCTTCTACAACGCCAACGCCGGGCTGTACCGCTTCGCCGGCCCCGAGCTGGCGGCGCCGGAGTTCAAGGAGCGCGCGATCTCGCTGGTGCTGGCCGGCGGGATCATGGGCGCGTTCATCGGGCCCAACCTCGCCAGCGCGACGCGCACCGTGCTGCCGGTGCCGTTCGCCGGAGCCTACCTCGCGCTCGTGGCGGTCGCGCTGCTGGGACTCGTGGCGCTGTCGCTGATCCGCTTTCCCGAGCACCGGCCCCCGCTGCCCGGCGCCAGCACCGGACGGCCGCTCGGCGAGATCGTGCGCCAGCCGGTGTTCGTCGTCGCGGTGGCCGGCGCGGCCATCGGCTTCGGCGTGATGAACCTGCTGATGGCCGCCACGCCGATCGCGATGCAGACCTGCGGCCATCCGTTCTCGAGCGCGGCCCTGGTGCTCGAGTGGCACGTGCTGGGCATGTTCGTGCCGAGCTTCTTCACCGGCCACCTGATCAAGCGCTTCGGCGTGCTGCCGGTCATGGGCACCGGCGCGCTGCTGAACTTCGCGTGCGTGGCGGTGGCGCTGTCCGGCGTGGACGTCATGCAGTTCCTGGTCGCGCTGTTCCTGCTCGGCGTGGGCTGGAACTTCCTGTACATCGGCGGCACGACCCTGGTGACCGAGGCCTACCGCCCGGAAGAGAAGAACAAGGCGCAAGGCGCGATGGACTTCATCGTGTTCGCGACGATGGCGCTCACCTCGTTCGCGTCGGGCGCGCTGGTCACCACGCAGGGCTGGACCTGGCTGAACGTCGGCTCGCTGCCCGCGCTGGTGCTGGTGAGCGCGGCGATCGCGTGGCTGGCGGCGGTGCGGCGGCGCGCTCAGCTGGCCCAGCCGCCCGCGAAGGCGATGCCCTGACCGGTGAGGAAGCTCACCTCCGACGAGGCGAGGAACACCGCGAACAGCGCGTCTTCCTCCGGCGTGCCGAGCCGACCGGCCGGCACCTCGCGCCGCAGTCGCTCCTGGAACGCGGGCAGCGCCTGCACCTCGGGCGGGAAGTAGGTCGCGTTGTCGACGAAGTTCTGCGCGATCAGGTTGACCTGCACGTCGTGCGGCGCGAGCTCGACGCCGACGGCGCGCACCCACGCGAGCTGCGCGCCGCGCGCCGCGCTGTAGCTGGCGCTGCGCTTGAGCCCGCGCAGCGCGGTGGCGCTGCCCATCACCACGACCTTGCCGGCGCGCCGCTCGATCATGCGCGGCAGCAGCGCGCGCGCCAGTCGCGGCAGCGGGTCGACGAGGTGCGCGAACACGTGGCGCCACTCGTCGTCGCCCACGAGATGCGCCGGCGTGCTCGGCGCGGGCACCGCCAGGTTGGCGACCAGCACCTCCACGTCGCCGGCGGCGGCGCACACCGCGGCGGCCACGTCCGGATCGGCCAGCGGCCGCGGGTCGGCCACCACGTCGGCGCCGTGCGCGGCGAACGCCGCCACGAGCGCCGGTCCCATGAAGTCGTCGCACTGCGTGACCAGCACGCGCCGGCCGGCGAGGCTGTCGCCGATGCGCTTCACGCCGTCGCGCGGTCGCGCGCCGCGAGCTTGTGCGCCTGCCCGTGGCGCCGGTACAGCGCCTCGCGCCGCGCCGGGTCGACGTTCACGCGGTCGAGGTCGCCTTGCACCTGCGGCAGCGCCAGCAGCCGCGGGTCCATCACGCGGTACCACAGCCACGGCACGTAGGCCAGCGGGAAGCAGCCGTTGTAGCCGCTGGGCAGCTGCGGCACGTCGTCGAAGTGGCGCAGCGACTGGTAGCGCCGCGTCGAATGCGCGTGATGGTCGCTGTGCCGTTCGAGCTGGAACAGGATCAGGTTGGTGTAGGTGTGGTTGGCGTTCCACGAGTGGTGCGGCTTCGGGCTCTCGTACTCGCCGTTCGGCAGCTTCTGCCGCAGCAGCCCGTAGTGCTCGACGTAGTTGGCGCTGGTGAGCTGCCACCACGCGACCACGTTGTGGATCGCGAGGAACGGCAGCATCGCCCAGCCGAAGGCCAGCAGCAGGCTGCCTTGCAGCACCAGCGCGACCGCGTGCGACTGCAGGATCTCGTTGTCCGGGTGCCACGGGCCGAGGCCGCGCGCGGCGAGCCGCTCGCGCTCCAGCCTCCACGCGCGGCGCATCGCGCCGAAGATCTCGCGCCGCGCGAAGCGGTAGATGCTCTCGCCCATGCGCGCCGACGCGGGGTCGTCCGGCGTCGCGACGTGGCGGTGGTGGCCGCGGTTGTGCTCGACGCGGAAGTGCCCGTACACCGGCACGGCCAGCACCAGCTTGGCGAGCCAGCGCTCGACGGCGGTGTGCTTGTGGCCGAGCTCGTGCCCGGTGTTGATGCCCAGTCCCGACGCCAGACCGGCACTCACCGCAGTGGCGGCGAAGGCCCACCACGAGAGGTCCTGCGTGGCCGCCCACCAGGCGCAGCCGACGAGCGTGACGAAGTGCAGCGGGACCGTGGCCCAGGTCAGCCAGCGGTAGTAGCGGTCGGCCTCGAGCATCGGCACCACCGCCTCGGGCGGATTGCTCGGGTCCTCGCCGAGCAGCCAGTCGAGCGCCGGCCCGACGACGTAGATCAACACGAAGGGCAGCAGCAGCCAGGCCTCGCGCCCGGTGGCCGCATGCAGGCCCACGCCGGCCAGCGGCACCAGCGGCTGCACCATCGACATCAGCCACCACCAGCGCTTGCGGTCGCGGTACTCGATGCGCCCGAGCGTCGGGTGGTCGATGCGGTAGACGAGCGGCATGACCGCACTCTAGGGTCGCAGCGGCGGCGCGGCAAGCGTGCAGCGGCGGCGCGGCAAGGCTGCGGCGATGGCGCGGCGCCCGGCCCGCCCGCGAGCTCAGCCGCCGCGTGCGCGCGACCGGAGCCGCGCGCGCGACTGCTCGCGCGCCACCTCGATGAACTCGGCAGCCGCCGGCTTCACGGCCAGCCCGCGCCGCCACACGAGGCCCACGTCGACGGTCGGCACCTCGTCGCGCAGCGGGCGCACCTCGACGTGTTCGGCATCGAGCGTCCACGGGCGGTACAGGAAGTCCGGCAGCACCGCGATGCCGGCGCCCACGCCCACCAGCGAACGCACCGCCTCCAGCGACGACGTGCGCAGCATCGTGCGCGGCTTGAGCTGGTGGCGCGCCCACACGATGCGCATCAGGTCGTCGATGCGGTCGGCCTCCAGCACGATGACGGCGTGGTCGGCCGCCTGCTGCAGCGACACGTCGTCCTGCGCGGCCAGCGGATGGTTGGCCGACATCCACACGCGGTTGGGCGAGCGCGTCAGGGTCTCGGCCAGCAGCGCCTGCGGCTCGCCCAGCGCGTTGCTCACCATGATGGCCACGTCGAGCTCGCCGTTGATGAGCAGGTGCTCGAGGAACGGCGGCGCCTCCTCCACCACCTGCAGCTGCACCTCGGGGCAGCTGCGCGCGAAGCGCGACAGCACCTCGCTCAGGTAGTAGCCGGCCACCAGCGAGGTCACGCCCACCGCCAGCGGGCCGGCCAGCGACTGCGGCTGCGCGCGGCGCAGGTGCGTCGCGTCGGCCACCGCCGACAGCACCTTGCGCGCGCTGGCGAGGAAGCGGTGGCCGTCGGGCGTGAGGGTCATGCCCTTGGGCGTGCGCTCGAACAGCTGCACGCCGAGCGACTCCTCGAGCTCGAGGATGCTCTTGGTGATGGCCGACTGCGCGATGTTCAGCTCGCGCGAGGCCGCCGCCACCGACGCCAGTTCCGCCACGGCCACGAAGTAGCGGAACTGGCGCAAGGTGACATTGCGGTTCACGGCCGGCGCTGCAGCTTCTCGATCAGGCCCTGCAGCTCGTCGAGCGAGCCGAAGCCGATGGCCACCTCGCCTTGCTCGCCGCCCTGGGCGCCGCGGCGCCTGACGCGGATCTCGACCGGCGCGGTGAGCAGGTCGGACAGCTCCTCTTCCAGCCGCCGCAGGTCGCGCGACTTCTCCGGCCTGGCGCGGCCGGCCTGGCCGCCGCTCGCGCCGCGCCCGGCGCCGCCCGCGGACAGCGCACGCGCCACCAGCTGCTCGGCCTCGCGCACCGACAGCTTCCTGGCCGCGATCTCGGCCGCGCGCGTGATCTGCTGCGCCTTGTCGAGCGCGAGCAGCGCGCGCGCGTGGCCCATGTCCAGGTCGCCGGCCATCAGCATCTGCTGCACCGGCTCGGCCAGGTTCAGCAGGCGCAGCAGGTTGCTCGCCGCGCTGCGCGAGCGGCCCACGGCCTGCGCGGCCTGCTCGTGCGTGAGGCCGAACTCGTCGGTCAGGCGCTTCAGGCCCTGCGCCTCTTCGAGCGGGTTCAGGTCTTCGCGCTGGATGTTCTCGATCAGCGCCATCACCGCCGCGGCCTCGTCGGGCACGGGCTTCACGAGCACCGGCACCTCGTCGAGGCCCGCGAGCTTCGCGGCGCGCAGCCGGCGCTCGCCGGCGATGACCTCGTAGCGCTCGCCGTCCAGCGGCCGCACGAGGATGGGCTGCATCACGCCCTGGCTGCGGATGCTCTCGGCCAGCTCGTACAGCGCACCTTCGTCCATGCGCGTGCGCGGCTGGTAGCGGCCGGGCTGCAGCCGCTCGAGCTTCAAGCTCGACGGCGCGCCGTCGCGCGCGGCCGGCGCCGCCGCGTCGGGCGTGTCCTTGACGCTCGGGCCGAGCAGCGCTTCCAGGCCGAGGCCGAGTCCCTTGGGTCGTTTGGTCGCCATGGTCCGATTGTCGGGGCTGCGGGCGCTCAGCCCGCGTCGCGCCGGGCGGGCCGCGCGGGGCCGTCGGCCAGCGCCTGCAGCAGCGCGCGGCCCTCGGGCCAGTCGCCCAAGCCGGAGTCGGCATTGAGGTGCCCGCGCGGGCCGAGCACCACCACCGCGGCGCCCCAGTCGGCGGCCAGCGCGCTGGCGCGCTCGAAGCTGCCGAACGGGTCGTCGGTGCTGATCACCGCGGTGGCCGCGAACGGCAGGCGCGCGCGCACCATCGGGCGCCAGGTCGACAGCTGCGGCGGCGTGTCGTCGCGCTCGGTGTCGGGCGGTGCCACCAGCAGCGCGCCGACCACGCGCGCGGCGTGCCGCGAGTGCGCCGCCCACGCCGCCACGAGCTGGCAGCCCAGGCTGTGCGCGACCAGCAGCGCCGGACGCTCGTCGGCCAGCACTTCCTCCTCGAGCCGCGCCATCCAGTCGCCGCGCCGCGGCCACAGCCAGTCGTGCTGCTGCACGCGCGTGTCGCCGTGCAGCCGCTCCCAGCGTGTCTGCCAGTGGGCGGGGCCGGAGTCGAGCCAGCCGGGCAATGTCAGCACGCGCGGTCGCGCCATCTCGATGCCGTATCCTGCGGGTGGACGGATTTTGCGCGAGGCAGACCATGAAACACCGGGTGTTCGTCGACGGCCAGGAAGGCACGACCGGCCTGCGCATCCACGAGCTGCTGGCGCGCCGCGACGACATCGAGATGCTGCGCATCGACCCCGATCGCCGCAAGGACGCGGCCGAGCGCGCGCGCCTGCTCGACGCCGCCGACGTGGCCTTCCTGTGCCTGCCGGATGCCGCGGCGCGCGAGGCCGCCGCGCTCGTCACCAACCCGGCCACCTGCCTGATCGACGCCAGCACTGCGCACCGCACCGCGCCGGGCTGGGTGTTCGGCCTGCCCGAGCTCGCGCCCGAGCAGCGCGAGCGCATGCGCCGCAGCAAGCGCATCAGCAACCCCGGCTGCCACGCGGCGAGCTTCATCCTGCTGGTGCGACCGCTGGTCGATGCCGGCTTGCTGGCCGCCGACGCGGCGATCTCGGCGATGTCGATCACCGGCTACTCCGGCGGCGGCAAGAAGATGATCGAGCAGTACGAGGCCGGCCCCGACCCGAAGCTCGACGCGCCGCGGCCTTACGGGCTCGGCCTCGCGCACAAGCACATCCCGGAGATGATGGCCCACACCGGGCTCACGACGCGGCCGCTGTTCATGCCGGTCGTCGGGCGCTTCTACAAGGGGCTCGCGGTGAGCGTGCCGCTGCACTTCTCGCAGCTCGCGCCGGGCACCACGCCGCAACAGCTGCAGCGCACCTACGAGGAGCGCTACGCCGGCGAGCGCTTCGTGCGCGTGATGCCGCTGAACGACGCGGCCGTGCTCGAGGCCGGCGGCTATTTCGACGTCACCGGCTGCAACGACAGCAACCGCGCCGACATCTTCGTGTTCGCCAGCGCCACGCAGGCGATCGTGATGTCGCGCATCGACAACCTGGGCAAGGGCGCGAGCGGCTCGGCGGTGCAGGCGATGAACGTGCACCTCGGGCTCGACGAAGGGCTGGGGCTGTAGTCGTGGGCGGGCCGGCCCGGCCGTCGGTCCTGATCGCGACGCCCACGCACGACGGCTCGCTCGACTGCCGCCACGTGGCGGCGCTGGTGGAGTCGGTGGCGCTGCTGGCGCGCGCCGGCATCGGCCACGAGATCCGCTACGAGGTCGGCAACAGCCTGGTGGCCGATGCGCGCAACCGGCTGGTCGCGCACTTCCTGGCCGGGCGCCACGGCGACCTCGTGTTCATCGACGCCGACATCGCATGGTCGCCGCCCGACCTGCTCGCGCTGCTGCGCCACGACGCGGCGCTGGTGGCCGGCGTGTACCAGCGCAAGTCGATGGCGAAGCTGGACTTCACGGTGAAGTTCGGCCCGCGCATCGAGGCCGATGCGCAGGGGTTGCTCGAGGCCGAGCGCGTGGGCGCGGGCTTCCTGCGGCTGCGCCGCGACGGCCTGGAGCGCCTGGTCGCCGCGCGGCCCGAGCTGAAGCTGCGCGATCCGCGCGATCCGTCGAACACGACGCTGTACGCGCTGTTCGACGGCAGCATCGTCGACGGCGAGTACATCGGCGAGGACTACACCTTCTGCGACCGCTGGCGCGCCGCCGGCGGCCGGGTGCTGGTCGACCCGCGCATGCGCTTCACGCACATCGGCTCGCACGGCTTCGACGAGCCGCTGATGAACCACCTGAAGCCGCGCTGACGCGGCGCGGCGGGCGGCCACGGCATCGGCTGCAGCGAAGACTCAGCGCGCGCCGGCCGCCGCGACGCACTCGCAGGCGGTGAGCACCGCCAGCGGCGGACGCTTGCCGGGCGGCACGTCCTCGGACAGCATGACGCAGCGCCCGCCGTCGAGCACGAGCCGGAAGGCCTCGGGCCGGCCGAGGCTGCGCCCGTCGAGCGGGCGCCCGTCGGCGCCGCGATGCAAGGCGGGCTCGAGCAGCAGGCGGTCGCTGCGCGTGAACGCCGCGTCGGTGAGCGAGACCTTGCGGCCGGTCTGCTGCGACGCGAAGTCCGCGGCCTGCTGGATGCACGACGCCGTGGGCGACACCCAGCGCGCGGGCACGGCAGCGGCGCCGACGGCCGGGCCGCCCCACCACGAGCACGCGGCCAGCAGCGCGGCGCCGGCGGCGGGCGCGGCGCGGCGCAGCATCGCGGACGGCGCGCTCACCAGCGCACCTGCCTGACGATGCGGTTCTCGCGCGCCGGGCCGCGCCGCATGAAGCCGCCCTCGGCCGCGCGCAGCGCCTGCGCCGACTCGCGCGCGGCCGCCGGCGGGCAGGTGCCGTTGGCGCGCAGGTACAGCGCCGCGGCGAGCCGACCCTCGGCCGGGTCGCCGAGCTCGCGCGAGAAGTCGTCGGCCGCCGCGCACTGCGGCGTGAAGCCGTCGGCGTAGTCGCCGAAGCCCTTGTGGTTGACACCCTGGAACTCGATCGGGAAGTACGAGATGCCGCAGTTGTCCTGCGCCGTGAAGCCGTAGGGCTTGCCGCAGGTGGTGGCGCCGATCAGGCGCACGTCCACGTCGACGCCGCGCAGGCCGTTGACGATGGCCTCGCTGGCCGAGCAGGTCGGCCCGCCGGCGATCACGTACAGGCGCGCGAGGCCGAGCGTGGGCAGCGCGGCGTTGCTGGTGCAGTCGAAGTTCGCGTCGGGCACGCAGGCACGGTCGATGAAGGGTGTGGCCGACGCGTTGGTGTCCGCGGTGCGCTTGTCGTTGTATTGCAGCCGCTCGAAGGTCTTGCCCGCCGTGCGCGCCGGTCCGGCGATCATGTACGCGAGCTGGCTCGCGATGTAGAGGAAGCCGCCGCCGTTGTAGCGCAAGTCGAGCACGAGGTCGGTGACGGCGGCGTCCTTCAGGGTCTGGATCGCCGCGGCGAGCTGCGTCTCGGCGGCGCCGAAGTGGTCGTTGAAGACGATGTAGCCGACCTTCTGCCCGCCGATGTCGAGCACCTGCGTCGTCAGCACCGGCTGCTTGACCACGGTGCCGGCGGCGAGCGTCAGCGCGGGCAGGTTGCTGCCGTTGCGGCTGAACACGAAGCTGTGGTTGCCGGCGGCCGACGGGAACACGCCGGCATTGAGGGTCGGGATCTCGGCCGGGTTCGTGGTATCGGCCGACACGCCGTCGACCGTGACCAGCAGGTCGCCGCGGCGCAGGCCGGCGTTGGCGGCCGGCGAGTTCGGCTCGACGTACGCGATGCGGATGCCGCGCGTCGGGTTCTGCGCGTCGATCTGCAACGACTGGATGTGCCACTCGATGCCGTAGCCGACCACCGCCCCCGACTGCGACAGCTCGTTCCACTGCTTCGTCGGGAAGGTGAAGCTGAACTCGTCCTTCCGCTTGCCCGAGGCGGTGCGCGCGGTCGTCTTCAGCGCCTCGAAGTAGCGGTCGAGCGAGCCGTACACGTCGGCCTCGTCGCTGTAGGCGGGCAGGCTCGCGTCGACCGCCGGCACCTCGCGGTACCAGAGATAGGCCTCGTTCATGTACGAGCGCACCCAGCGCTTCTCGGTGGCGAGATCGGCGACCGTGGTCGCGGCCTCGGCATCGCCGCGAAACGGATTGTTCGGCGAGCACTGCTGGGCCAGCGACAGAGCGGATGGCAGCTCGGGCGTGTCGCCACCGCCACCACCGCCTCCGCAGGCCGCCAGCAGCGCGACGGCGAGCGCCGTGGTCCCTGCGAGCCTGGCGATGGATCGGCCGCGGCGCGCCGCTGGCGCGGGTGTGGGTAGGGGTGTGGGTTCGGATGCGAATGCGGGTGCGGTCAGCGATTCGGCGATGTGCTGCGGCATAGGATCCTCCCGTCGATGCCGGCGATCCTACGGGGCGTCGCCGCGCCGGCGTTCAGCAATTTGCAACCGGACGCGGCGGCCGCGACCGCTGTCCAGCCGCCGTCAAGGCGCACGGTCCGGACTGCGGTAGTGGTACGCGTAGCCGTCGACGAAGCCGAGCCGCCGGTACAGCGCGCGCGCCGGCGTGTTGTCGGCGTCGACCTGCAGATACGCCACGCGCGCGCCGCGCGCCGCGGCATGCGCCAGCAGATGCGCGCACAGCCGCCCGGCGTGGCCCCGGCCGCGCTGCGCGGCGTCGGTGATCACGTCGTACAGCCCGACCAGCTCGCCTTCCATCGCGTACTGCCCGCACGCGAGCACGGCGCCGCGCGCGTCGCGCAGCGCAAAGGCGTGAAACGGCACGGGCGAGTGCAGCAGCCGCTGGCCGTGCGCGAGCCGCTGCGCGAGCGGCGATCCGCGCAGCTCGCCGGCCGCGTGGGCGAACGGCTCGAGCGCCAGCGGCTGCACGTCGACCGCCGTCTCGCAGCGGCGCGACGCGAGGTCGGCCAGCACCATCACGCGCGTGTCGTCGATGCGCGGCCACCCCAGCGCGGCCAGCCGTGCATCGAGATCGGCCGGCCGCGAGAACGGCGTGATGCGCACGAGCAGCGGCAGCGCGGCCTCGCGGTACACCGCCTCGCACGCCGCCAGCTTGGCGGCCAGCGGCAGCCGCCCGTCGGCGATGGCGTTGACGCAGCGCGCGCGCTTGGCCTTGCCCGGCGAGAAACGCAGCAGCCAGCCGTCGAGCAGGCGCTGCTGCGGCGGCGCGCTCGCGTTGAGTCCGGCGTCCTCGATGCGGGCGAGCAGCGCGTCGTCCATGTGCACGGCGCGGCGGCTGCTCAGGCGTCGGGTGTCGCGGGCCGTGGCGGCGCGGTTTCCGCCACCGGCGTCGCGGCCGGCGTGGCGACCGAAGTCGCGGCCGGCGCCGGCGCCGCCTTCGGCGCCCCGAGCCGCTCGGCCATCTCGCGCGCGAACTCGACGAAGGCCTGCGCGCCGCGCGAGCCCGGGTCGAACACCACGCCGGGCATGCCGTAGCTCGGCGCCTCGGCCAGCCGCACGTTGCGCGGGATCACCGCGTTGAACACCTTGTCGCCGAAGTGCGCCTTGAGCTGCTCGCTCACCTGGCTTTGCAAGGTGATGCGCGGGTCGTACATCACGCGCAGCAGCCCGATCAGCTCGAGCTCGCGATTGAGGTTGGCGTGCACCTGCTTGATGGTGTTGACCAGGTCCGACAGCCCTTCGAGCGCGAAGTACTCGCACTGCATCGGCACGATCACGCCGTGCGCGCTGGCCAGCCCGTTGAGCGTGAGCAGGCTCAGGCTGGGCGGGCAGTCGATCAGCACGAAGTCGTAGTCGTCGGCCACCGCGGCCAGCGCCTGCTTGAGCCGCCGCTCGCGCCGCTCGAGTCCGACCAGCTCGACCTCGGCGCCGGCCAGCTCGCGGTTGGCGCCCAGCACGTCGTAGCCGCCCTTGTCGCTGCGCCGGCGCGCCTCGGCGACGCTCGCGCCTTCGAGCAGCACGTCGTACACCGACCACTCCAGCGCGCGCTTGTCGACACCCGAGCCCATGGTCGCGTTGCCCTGCGGGTCGAGGTCGACCAGCAGCACGCGACGCCCCAGACGCGCCAGCCCGGCGGCGAGGTTCACCGTGGTGGTCGTCTTGCCGACGCCGCCTTTCTGGTTGGCGATGCAGAAGATGCGGGACATGGGGAAGGTCTCGTGCCGTGCGGGGCGAAGTCTCGCACGCGCCGGACGGCTCCGAGGCCTCGGAGCCGCCGCTCAGCGGAAGTCGCGCGAACTCGTCGCCACCCGGCCCAGCCAGGCGCTCGCGTCGAGCAGCCGGCGCGCGACCAGGTGCATCACGCCTTCGGGCGAGACCTGCCAATGGCCGGCCACGGCCAGCAGGCGCGAGCGCAGCAGCTCGGTGCGCTGGCGTTCGCGCACATGGCGCCAGACGATCACGTTGACGCTGCCGGTCTCGTCCTCGAGCGTGACGAAGATGACGCCCTTGGCCGTCTCGGGCTGCTGGCGCATGGTGACGATGCCGCAGGCCCAGACGCGCGCGCCGTCGCGCACCGCCTTCAGCTCCTCGGCGCTCTTCCAGCCGCGGCGCGCGAGCCGCGGCCGCAGCAGCGCCAGCGGATGGCGGCGCAGGCTGAGGCCGGTGGCGGCGTAGTCCAGCGCGATGGCCTCGCCCTCCGGCGCCTCGGCGAGCAGGGGCTGCTCGGCGTCGGTCTCGCGCGGCGCGGCGTCGGCCAGCAAGGCGCGCGGCAGCTCCTGCCCCGCCGCGGCCCACAGCTGCCGGCGACGATGACCGGCGAGCGACCGCAGCGCATCGGCCTGCGCGAGCAGCTGCAGCTCGCGCGCATCGAGCCGCGCGCGGCGCGCGAGATCGTCGACGTCGGTGAAGGCCCGCACGCGCCGCGCCTGCATCAGCCGCTCGGCCGCCTCCTGCGAAAAGCCCGCGACCATGCGCAGGCCCAGGCGCACGGCAGGCTGGTGTCGCGCGAGCCGGGCGGTGTTCTCCTCGCTTTCCGTTCGGGCTGAGCTCGTCGAAGCCCCGGCCGCGATTCCTCTTTGCCACTCGTCGCTGACTTCGACGGGCTCACGATGCGCGGGGGCTTCGACGAGCTCAGCCCGAACGGTGCCGAGTCCTGCCCCAACGTCACGGGGTCCGGCACCAGCGGTCTGGTATCCGGCCCCGCCGGCATGACGCCCGGCCCGGGCGGCGGCGCGTCTCGCGCTACCCGATGCCGCGCAGACAGGCTCGCCGCGGACGAACCCCGCGTGCTCGGCGCCGGGGTGCTCCAGGCTGCAGTCCCAGTCGCTCGCGCTCACGTCGACCGGCCGCACCTCCACGCCGTGGCGGCGCGCGTCCTGCACGAGCTGCGACGGCGCGTAGAAGCCCATCGGCTGCGAGTTCAGCAGCGCGGCCGCGAAGATCGCCGGCTCGTGGCACTTGAGCCACGCGCTGACGTAGGCCAGCAGCGCGAAGCTGTAGGCGTGGCTCTCGGGGAAGCCGTATTCGCCGAAGCCGCAGATCTGCCTGAAGATCGAGTCGGCGAACTCGGCGTCGTAGCCACGCGCGGCCATGCCGTCCTTGATGCGCTGCTCGAACTCGTGGACGTGTCCGTCGCGCCGCCACGCGGCCATCGCGCGGCGCAGCTGATCGGCCTCGCCGGGCGTGAAGCCGGCGGCGATGCTGCAGATCTGCATGACCTGCTCCTGGAAGATCGGCACGCCCAGGGTGCGGCCGAGCGCCGCGTCGAGCGCGGGGTACTTCGACGGCGCCAGCGTGCCGGCCGCGCGCGCCTCGCGGCGCTTCAGGTAGGGGTGCACCATGCCGCCCTGGATCGGGCCGGGCCGCACGATCGCGACCTCGATCACCAGGTCGTAGAGGGTGCGCGGCTTCAGCCGCGGCAGCATGCTCATCTGCGCGCGGCTCTCGATCTGGAACACGCCCACGGTGTCGGCGCGGCAGATCATGTCGTAGGTGGCCGGGTCCTCGCGCGGGATGTCCTGCAGGCGCCACTCGCGCCCGTGCCACAGCGCCATGAACGCGAGCGCGCGGCGGATGCACGAGAGCATGCCCAGCGCGAGCACGTCGACCTTCAGCAGGCCCAGCGATTCGAGATCGTCCTTGTCCCACTGGATCACGCGGCGGTCGGCCATCGCCGCGTTCTCGATCGGCACCAGGCGGCTGAGCCTGTCGCGCGCGATGACGAAGCCGCCGACGTGCTGCGACAGGTGGCGCGGAAAGCCGTGCAGGGTGCGCACGAGCTCCATCCACTGCCGCACCACGAGCGAGGCCGGGTCGAGCCCCGCTTCGACGAGGCCGCGCTGCAGGCGCTCGGGGTCGTCGAACCAGTGCACCGAGCGCGCCACCAGGTCGATCGGCCCGCCGGCGTGGTCGTCCAGGCCGAGCGCCTTGCCGACGTCGCGCACCGCGCCGCGCGTGCGGTAGGTGGACAGCGCGGCGGCCAGCGCGCAGCGGCCGATGCCGTACTTGGCGTAGATGTACTGGATCACCTCCTCGCGCCGCTCGTGCTCGAAGTCGACGTCGATGTCCGGCGGCTCGTTGCGCTCGCGGCTGATGAAGCGCTCGAACAGCAAGGTGGTCTGCGTCGGGTCGACCTCGGTGATGCCGAGGCAGTAGCACACCGCCGAGTTGGCGGCCGAGCCGCGGCCCTGGCACAGGATGCCCTTCGAGCGCGCGAAGCGCACCGCGTCGTGCACGGTGAGGAAGAAGGCCTCGTAGCGCAGCTCCTCGATCAGCTGCAGCTCGCGCTCGATCTGCGCCAGCACCGGCGGCGGCACGCCGCGGGGATAGCGCTCCTCGCGCGCGCCGCGCGCGGCGAGCTCGCGCAGCCACGAGATCGGCGTGTGGCCCTCGGGCACCAGCTCGGCCGGGTACTCGTAGCGCAGCTCGGCGAGACTGAACGTGCAGCGCCGCGCGATCTCGACGCTCGCGGCCAGCCACTCGGGGCGGTACAGCTGCGCCAGCCGCAGCCGCGAGCGCAGGTGCTGCTCGGCGTTGCGCAGCAGCGAGAAGCCGCAGTCGGCCAGCGGCGTCTTCAGGCGGATCGCGGTCAGGGTGTCCTGCACCGCCTTGCGCGAGCGCAGGTGCATCAGCACGTCGCCGGCGGCCACCAGCGGCACGCCGGTCTGCGCGGCCACGTCGTCGAGGCGCTCGACGAGCAGCGAATCGTCGGCGTGCATCAGCAGCTCGACCGCGATCGCCGCGCGATCGCCGAAGGTGCGCCGCAGCCAGCGCGCCTGCGCGAGCAGCGTCGCCGGCGGATCGTCGCGGCGCGGCAGCAGCAGCGCCGAGCAGTGCGGCATGCCGGCGAGCTCGCCCGTGTCGACGTCGTGCGTGGTCGCGCGGTACGAGCCTTTCTCGCCGCGCAGCCGCGCCCGCGTGATCAGCTCGCACAGATGCCCGTAGCCCTCGCGGTCGTGCGCGAGAAAGACGATGCGGCAGTGCGGCGGGTGCGGCTCGGCAGGCTCGGCTTGCGTGGAGGCCTCGACAGGCTCGCGGTGCGCGGGGGCATCGTGAGCCTGCCGAACCTCCCCCTCGAGCATGAACTCGCTGCCGATGACGAGCCGGATCGCGTGGCCGGCTTCGGCCTGTCGCCGCGCCTCCTCGTGCGCACGCACGACGCCGGCGACCGAGCACTCGTCGGTGATCGCGATCGCGGTGTAGCCGAGCTGCGCGGCACGCGCGACCAGTTCTTCGGGATGCGAGGCACCGACGAGGAAACTGAAGTTCGAGCGGCAATGCAGCTCGGCGTAGGCCGGCAGCGCGTCGCCGGACGGGGTCGGCGGCTGCAGCGGCGGGCGCGGACGCGGCGCCTTGGGATGCGCAGGCTGCGGCATGGGACATCAGCCTGTGCACGCGCTGCGCTCACGCTCGTGCGCCACCGCCCGGGTCAATTTCGCCCGACACCCCGGCCGCCCCATCCGGGCCGCGCTCATCCGAAGACCCCGTGCAGATACCAGCGCACCTCGCCGCCGCGCCGCTCGCGGAACACCCACAGCCGGCGATGGTCGCGTGCCTGCGCGTCGTGGTAGTCGCGGCTGACGAGTTCGCCGTCGAACCAGCCGGCCTCGATGCGCTCGGCGCGCGTCATCAGCACGAGCGGCGCGCCTTGATGCAGCGGGCGGCCGTAGACGGGGTCGGTCTGCAGGCGCCGGGGCTCGGGCAGCAACCAGACGGGGCGCACCGCGCCCGGGACGGGCGCTCGGGTCACGCTCCGGTCGGGGCTGTCGAAGCGTCGCGGGGGCGGAGCCTCGGCGGCTTCGCGAGGGGCGAGCGTGGCGATGGGCGCGCTCGTGGCGAGCGCTTCGGCGGGCTCGCGATGGGCATGGTCGAAGGGTTCGCGCGGTGCGAACCCTTTGGCAGGCTCGCGATGTGCGGGGGCTTCGACAGGCTCAGCCCGAACGGGGGACGGGGCGGGACCGCTTCGGGGCCGGACCATGACTCGATCTTCCGTTTGCCGCGCGACCCGCCCTTCTGTTTGCCACGCGACCCCATCGCCTGTTTGCCACACGACTCCATCACCTGTTTCCCAGGCAACTCGACCCCCCGATTGCCACACGACCCCGCCCTTCGTTCGCCACACGACCCGGTCCTCCGTTCGGGCTGAGCTCGTCGAAGCCCCCGCGCATCGTGAGCCCGCCGTTCGGGCTGAGCCTGTCGAAGCCCCCGCCTCTGCGCTCCATCCTCCGCCTCCGGCGAGGCCGGCAGACCCGTCCCCTGCGCCAGCGGCGCCATCGACATCGACCGCCGGCACGAGCACCATCGCCCGCTCGGGCCGATGGTCGTCCACGAGCATCGGGCGACGCACGCGGCCGGGCCCGAGGCGCGCCGCGAGCCGGTCGAGCAGCGCGCGCGCATCCTCGCCGCCGGCGACGCCGGCTTCGCGCCACAGCGCGGCCTCGCGGCCGGCGTGGCTCACCGCGTGGTCGAGCCGCAGCGCGAGCGCGTACACCGGCGCGGGCAGTTCGAGGCGCTGCAACCGCTCGCGCAGCAGCAGCACGATCTGCGCAGCCTCGCGCGTGGGATCGGCGAGCGCGAGCGCGACGGCGGTGTCGGGCTGCGCGCGGCGCAGGCTGGTTTCGTGGCGCAGCAGCAAGGTCAGGCGCGCGGCGGCCAGCCACTGTTGCGCCAGCCAGCCGGCCAGTGCCTGCACCAGGCGCTGCGCGGCGAACACGAGCATCGCCGCATCGTCGACGCGATGGGCGAGCTCGAGGTCCTGCTCGAAGCTGCGCGGCGGCTCGAACCACGCCTGCGGATCGGGCGCCTGGCCGTGCGCGCGCGCGATCGCGTCGAGCAGGACCGTCGCGCCGCGCCGCCGGGTGCCGGTGCGCGGCAGCGCGCGCACGTCGCCCAGGCTGCGGCAGCCGATGCCGTGCAGCAGTTCCACGACGCGCGGCTCGATCGACCAGGCCTGCGCCGCAGCGGCCAGCGGCAGGGTGTCGAGCCGTTCGGTGATCGACCGCCCCCGGCGCGCCGCCGCCACCGGCTCGGCGCGCGCGAGCACCGCCGCCGCCGTGGCCGTGGGTGCGGCCGCCATGCGCAGCGACCCCGCGCCGGCCTCGCGCGCGGCGTCGCGCACCGCGCGCCACAGCGCGCCCGCGCCGCGGAACAGCCGCAGCGAGGCCCGCACTTCGAGCAGCACCCCGTCGGGCTGCACGACGATGTTCGGCGTGAAGCGTGACAGCGCCAGGGCCAGACGCTGGATCTGCGCCGCTTCGCGCGCCGGATCGCGAGTGAACACTTGCAAGCCGGAGGCGAGCGAGGCCGCCGTCGCGGCGCTCATGCCGGGCTCGACGCCGGCCGCATGCGCCGAAGCGTTGGCCTGGATCACGCGCCGCGCCTCGATCACGCAGATCGGACGGCGCGCCGTTTCCTCGGCGTCGAGCCCGGCGAGCCAGGCCTCAAGCGGCAGCGCGTGCAGGTGCAGGGCGAACCACAGCATCGGTCGGCTCTTCCGGGGTGATGGACGCTACCCGGCGCGGCCGGCGCAGCGCCGGCCCGGGCAGGTCGATCAGCAGCGGCGCGGTCATCGGCGGGCCGCGGCGCTTGAACACGGTCACGGCGATCCGGCCGGGCGATGGAACTTCGAGCTTGAGCCGTAGAGGCGCAGGCGATGAGTGTGCGCACACATTAGACGGCCGCAGCGCGATCAGCGGCGTGCGGCCTTCCTGCGCCGCGAGGTGCAGGCGGCGCAGGATGGGCGTGCTCACCGGCTCGCGCCCCTGCCACCACAGCACGGCGCCGAGCACGCCGGCGCGCAAGGCCTGCTCGGCCGCCCAGGCGGCGTCGGCCGCACGCTCGGGGTCGACGATCGTGAGGCGCGCGGGCGGCAGGCCGAGCGCCGCCAGCGCCGGCGCGTATGGCCACAACGGCGGCGCGACCCACAGCAGCGGCGCTTCGGCGGCCGCGAGCCACGGCGCGAGCAGACTCAGCTCGCCCGCCCCGGGCGCGTCGAGCAGCAGCTCGGTCAGCGCGCCGGTCGGCCAGCCGCCGCCGGGCAACTCGGCGTCGAGCGCGGCAAAGCCGGTGGACCGCGCCGGCGCGCCGGCATGGGCGCCGGCCAGCTGGTCGGCGCGCCACAAAGGCCATTCGGCTGAAGACGGCGACAGCACCCGGGGCTCCGCGACATCACGTCCGGTGTCCGGGTCAGGCCGCCGACCGGCCCCGCGGGCCTGGGGCGGACGGCGGCGCGTCGAGCTGCAGCCGCACGACGGGCCGCTGCGGCTTGCGGCGCGCCACTTCCGAGAAGCCGGCCGCGTCGAACATCGATTTCGCGCCGTGCCAGAGAAATTCGGCGTGGCTGCGCTCGCGCTTGTCGATGGGATAGGCCTCGAGCAACCGGACGCCGCGCGCCGCGGCCCAGGCCACGGCGCCTTCCAGCAGCTCGCGCGCGACGCCCTGGCCGCGGTATTCGGCCGGCACGACGAAGCAGACGATCGACCACACCGGCTGCTCGTCCACCGGCTTCATCACCGGCGAGCGCCGGAGCTTGGCGAAGTCTTCGCGCGGGCCGAGCGAGATCCAGCCCACGGGCGTCTTGCCGTGGTAGCCGATCAGCCCGGGCGGAACGCCCTTCGCGCCGGCCAGCGCCTCGAGCCGCGCGCGCCGCGCCTGCGTGAGCGTTTGCCCGGCCGGGACGTCGGGCTTGCCGCTTTCCCGGTAGTACATGCACCAGCAGCCGCGCGCGATGGAACACCCCTTGGCGTTGAAGATCGCCTCGAGATCGGGCCAGCGCGCTGGCGTGAGCGGATGAAGGGTCAGCTTCGTCATGGCGTGTCGGCGGCAAGTGCAGGCCGGAAGGGGGTTCGCACGAGATGCTGGCTAAATATACAGTGACTCGCCGGGCGGTGGAAGCCCGGCTCGGGAACGGTCTCGCACACCGTCGGGCGGGCCGCGCGGGATCGGCGCTTCGAGTGCTTCGTGGCGGCATGACGGCGTGACGCCGGGCGCCTGCGCCGGACCTCAGCGTGGCCGCATCCAGACGAGGCAGCGCTCGGCGTCCAGGCCCGGCACGCTCAGCGGCTCGACCCGGACGACCTCGACGTCGGCCGGCAGCGCCGCGATCTCGTCGTCGGGGCGCTTGCCTTTCATGGCCATCCACACGCCACCCGGCGCGAGCAGCGGACGGGTCAGGCCGGCGAAGTCGGCGAGCGACGCGAAGGCGCGCGACGTGATCAGGTCGAAGGGGCGTGCCCTCAGCGCCTCGACCCGGGCGTGCTCGGCATGCAGGTTGGGCAGCGACAGCTCGCCGGCCACCTGCCGGACGAAGGCGGCCTTCTTGCCGACCGTGTCGACGCAGGTGACGTCCCAGGCCGGCTCGGCGGCCGCCAGCACGACACCCGGCAGACCACCGCCGCTGCCCACGTCGAGAATGCGCACCGGCCGCGCGACCCCGCCGAGCTGCCGTCGCAGCGGCTCGATCACGGCCGCACAGTCGGCGAGGTGCTGGACGCGCATCTGCGCCGGGTCACGCACCGCCGTCAGGTTGTAGGCGGCATTCCACTTGACCAGCAGGCCGAGGTAGTCCTCGAGCCGGCGGTCGAACTCGATGGCGTTCAAGGGTTCGGGCCGCGCGCCGTCACGCCGCTTCGGGCGTGGCCGGCTTGTCGTTGGCCGCCGTCGTGGCGAAACCCTTGAAGCGGCCCTTCTTCAGGTGCACCAGCAGCAGCGAGATCGCCGCCGGCGTGACACCCGAGATGCGCGAGGCCTGGCCCAAGGTCTCGGGCCGATGGCGGGCGAGCTTCTGGCGGACCTCGAACGACAGCGCGGTCACCGTCGAGTAGTCGAGGTCGGGCGGCAACTTCAGGTGTTCGTAGTGCGCGGCGCGCTCGACTTCGTCGACCTGCTTGTCGATGTAGCCGGCGTACTTGGTGGCGATCTCGACCTGCTCGATCACGGCATCGGCCAAGGCGTCGCCAAGCTCGGCCCGCAGGGTTCCACGTGAAACGGCTGCGTCAGGGCGGGCGACGGCGGCCAGCTCGGCGACCGCGTCATAGCCGACGCCGGGACGGCGCAGCAGGTCGGCCAGCGAATACTCCCGCTCCAGCGCCTTGCCGACCAGCCGCTCGGCGTCGGCGGCCGGGACGATGGCGGGATGCACCCACGTCGACTTCAGCCGCTCGGTTTCACGTGAAACGGCGTCGCGCTTGCGGTTGAAGGCGTCCCAGCGCGCGTCGTCCACCAGCCCGAGCGCGCGGCCGACGTCGGTCAGCCGCAGATCGGCGTTGTCCTCGCGCAGCTGCAGCCGGTACTCGGCGCGGCTGGTGAACATGCGGTACGGCTCGGTCACGCCCTTGGTGATGAGGTCGTCGACCAGCACGCCGAGGTAGGCCTGGTCGCGCCGCAAGGTCCACGGCTCGCGGCCCGTCGCCTGCAGCGCCGCGTTCACGCCGGCGTACAAGCCCTGGGCCGCGGCTTCTTCGTAGCCGGTCGTGCCGTTGATCTGGCCGGCGAAGAACAGCCCGCGGATCTGCTGTGTCTCGAAGCCCGGACGCAGCGAGCGCGGGTCGAAGTAGTCGTACTCGATGGCGTAGCCCGGCCGCAGGATGTGCGCGTTCTCCAGTCCCGCCATCGAACGCACGGCGGCCAGCTGCACGTCGAACGGCAGCGACGTCGAGATGCCGTTCGGATAGACCTCGTGCGTCGTCAGCCCCTCCGGCTCCAGGAAGATCTGGTGGCTCGTCTTGTCGGCGAAGCGGTTGATCTTGTCCTCGATGCTCGGGCAGTAGCGCGGCCCCACTCCTTCGATGACCCCGGTGAACATCGGGCTGCGGTCGAAGCCGGAGCGGATGATTTCGTGCGTGCGCTCGTTGGTGTGCGTGATCCAGCACGGCACCTGGCGCGGGTGCTGCCCGGCCGAGCCCATGAAGCTGAACACCGGCACCGGATCCAGGTCGCCCGGCTGCTCGAGCAGCTTCGAGAAGTCGATGCTGCGGCCGTCGATGCGCGGCGGCGTGCCCGTCTTCAGGCGACCCTGCGGCAGCTTCAGCTCCTTCAGCCGCGCCGACAGCGACACCGCCGCCGGATCGCCCGCCCGCCCTGCCGTGTGGTTCTGCAGTCCCACGTGGATTCGGCCGTCGAGGAACGTGCCTGCCGTCAGCACCACGGTCTTGCCGAAGAAGCGAATACCAACTTGCGTGACGGCGCCCGTCACGCGGTCACCGTGCACGATCAGGTCGTCGACCGCCTGCTGGAACAGCCAGAGGTTCGGCTGGTTCTCCAGCCGGCGGCGGATCGCCGCCTTGTACAGCACGCGATCGGCCTGGGCGCGCGTGGCGCGCACGGCCGGGCCCTTGCTGGAATTGAGGATGCGGAACTGGATGCCCGCCTCGTCGGTGGCCGCGGCCATCGCGCCGCCGAGCGCGTCGACCTCCTTCACCAGGTGCCCCTTGCCGATGCCGCCGATCGACGGATTGCAGCTCATCTGGCCGAGCGTCTCGATGTTGTGCGTGAGCAGCAGGGTCGAGCAGCCCATGCGCGCAGCCGCGAGCGCCGCCTCGGTTCCGGCGTGTCCGCCGCCGACGACGATCACGTCGAACTGCTTGGGGTAGTCCATGGCTGCTGCTTTTTTGTGCAAGGCGGCATTGTAGGAACTGCCCCGTGCCGCGTCACCGCAGGGGCCGGCGCCGGTCGCGGCGACGCGCGCGAGGCCGTCGCTCAGGCGCCGGCGATCGCCCGCGCGCGACCGCGCCGACGCTCCCACCAGCGGTCGAAGAAGTAGTGCGCCACGGTGTTGGCCGCCGGCTCGACCAGCGCGATCGCGCTGGCGGTCGCCACGCTGCCGGTCAGCGCGTAGCCGACCGAGAAGCCCACGCCGAGATGCACCACGCCGAAAGCCGCACTCTTCGCCATCACGTCCTCCTGATGAGCCATCGTTGCCGATGGCAAGGTTATGGCTATCGCCTGCGACCATCCAATCGTCGATCGCTAAGTCGCGGATAGCCGTCGGCCGCCGGCCGGCTTGACGCGCGTCAGCCCGCGCGCGTCGGCCCGCTGCCGACAATCCGCCCGATGGCCGACCCGACGAACCGAGACCCCGCCGCCGCGACGATCCGCCGGCTGCGCGCGGCCTACCCCAGCCTCGCAGCGCTCGACGACCGGACGCTCGCCGACGCGCTGGCCGACGCCGTGCGCGCCGAGGTGCCTGCCGGCGCCACCTTGTTCGACGAAGGCACGGCGTGCCACGGCTTCCCGCTCGTGCTCGACGGCGAGGTGCGCGTCGCGCGCGGCGCGAGCGACGGCCGCGAGCTCGAGCTGTACCGCGTGGGCAGCGGCGAGGTCTGCGTCGCGTCGGCGGCCGGACTGATCGCGGGCGCGCCGCTGCTGG
>Ga0073934_10003705_pt1 | contig 27358 bp, 27 predicted proteins | sample LarsenN4metaG_FD_76834 | JGI IMG/M metagenome (GOLD analysis project Ga0073934, IMG submission 76834) | Hot spring sediment bacterial and archeal communities from British Columbia, Canada, to study Microbial Dark Matter (Phase II) - Larsen... ... | reverse complement strand
GCACCTCGATCGAGCCCGACGAGATGCGCCGCATCGTCGAGGTCGTGGCCGAACGCGGCGGCGTCGCCATCGTCGACGAGATCTATCTCGGCCTGTCGTTCGACGAGCGCTTCGGCCACAGCGCGCTCGGCCTGCCGCCCGAGCTGGCGCGGCACGTGGTCTCGGTGAACAGCTTCTCGAAGTACTTCAGCATGACCGGCTGGCGGCTCGGCTGGCTGGTGCTGCCCGACGCGCTGGTCGCGCCGGTCGAGAAGCTCGCGCAGAACCTGTACATCTGCCCGTCCAGCGTGGCGCAGCACGCGGCGCTGGCCTGCTTCGAGCCGGAGTCGATCGAGGAGTACGAGCGCCGCCGCGCGGAGTTCCGCGCACGCCGCGACTTCGTGGTGCCGGCGCTCGAGCGCATCGGCCTGCCGGTGCCGGTGATGCCCGACGGCGCGTTCTACGCCTGGGCCGACTGCTCCGCGCACGCGGCCAGCAGCTGGGACTTCTGCTTCGACATGATGCGTCGGGCGCACGTGGCGCTGACGCCGGGCCGCGACTTCGGCCCGCACGCGGCCGACCGATTCCTGCGCCTGTCCTTCGCGAGCTCGCGGCTGCATCTCGAGCACGCGATCGAGCGGCTCGAACGCGCGCTCGCGTAGCGCGCGCGACGGCCGGCTCTGGCGCGCGCTCGCGTAGAACGCGCGACTGCCCGCGCACTGCATCACGCCCCGGCGTCGCGCACGCGGCGGGCCCTCGCCTCGGGTTCGTGACCGTGTGTTACGTCGGCGTGGCCTTGACGGGTATTTCACGCTTGCACACCGTGCCCGTCTCGTAAGCTGCCCGGGTGGACCGATCCCCCGATTTCCAGTCGACGATCCAGATCCCGGCCGACGCGCCGCGCGGCAGCGATCCGCCGTGGATCGACAGCGACGGCAGCCTGCCCGCCGGCCCGGCGCCGGCCTTCCCGGTCAAGCCCGACGTGCCGCCGGAGCAGTTGCCGACCATCGGACACATCGGCCGCTACGCGCTCAAGTACCGCATCGGCGCCGGCGGCATCGGCACGGTGTACGCGGCGCAGGACCCGCTGCTGTCGCGCCTCATCGCGATCAAGACCCTGAACGTCGAGGTGCCGGCGGAGCAGCGCGAGTCGTTCAACGCGATGTTCCTGAACGAGGCGCGCGCCGCGGCGAGCCTGTCGCACCCGAACATCGTGACCGTGTTCGACGCCGGCGTCAGCGACCAGGGCGCGTACATCGCGATGGAACTGCTCAAGGGCCGCGACCTGCGTCAGCTGCGTGGCGAAGGCTGGCGCCCCACGCCGGCGCAGGCCGCGCTGATCGTGCGGCGCGTGGCCGACGCGCTCGCGTACGCGCACGCCAAGGGCATCGTCCATCGCGACATCAAGCCGGCCAACATCTTCATGGTCGGGCGCACGCAGCCGCGGGTGCTCGACTTCGGCATCGCGCGCGTCGCGCACCAGCACGACTCCGACGGCCACGACGACGTGGCCGGCGGCTCGCCCTACTACATGGCGCCGGAGCAGGTGCGCCACGAGAACGTCGACCGTCGCGCCGACGTGTTCTCGCTCGGCGTGGTGCTGTACGAGTTGCTGACCGGCGAGCGCCCGTTCCGCGGCGCCACGCTGATGGAGATCAGCCAGGCCGTGCTCGAGCACGCGCCGAAGCCCGCGCACGAGGTCGATGCGGCGGTGCCCGAGGCGCTGTCGGCGATCGCCGCGCGCGCGATGGAGAAGGACCCGGAGCACCGCTACCGCTCGGCGCGCATGCTCTCGCGCGAGCTGCGCCACTGGATCGAAGAGAACGCGCAGGCCGCCGAGGCCGCGGCCGACCCGGCCGCGCCGTCGCGGCGCCAGCGCGGCGCGCTGATCGCGGCGGTCGGTACGGCCGTGGTCATCGTGACGGCCAGCGTCGTCGGCGCCTTCTGGCTCGACTCGCGCGACGACGGCGCCGCGGCGTCGGCGGCCAGCGCGACCGAGCCGCAGGGCACCGCGCCCACGGCCGCCACGGCAGCGACCGCGCCGGCCGCCCCCGTGGCCGTCGTGGCGCCGGTCGCCGCCGGCCCCGACAGTGCAGGGGCGACGCCGTCGTCGTCCGGCACGCCGTCGGCTGCTCCGCCCGCCGAAGCGGCGGCGACGGTGGCGGCGGCGGCCGCCAGGCCGGTCAAGCCCGCCGCGCCGGATCGTCAGGCCAGGCCCAAGGCACGCGACGCGAAGCCGGCCGCCGCTCCCGCCGCGCCCGCAGCCACCGGCACGGTGACCATCGCCGTCAGCCCCTGGGGCAACGTCGAAGTCGACGGCCGCGCCGTCGGCGCCGCGCCGCCGCTCACGCAGCTCACGTTGCCCGAAGGTCCGCATACCATCACGATCCGCAACGAGGACTTCCCGCCGCACACGGTGTCGGTCAACGTCCAGCCGGGACAGCCCGTCACGCTCAAGCATCGCTTCGGTTCATGATCGCTCGCCTGCTGCACTCACTGGCGCTCGCGTCGCTGCTGGCCGCGTGCGCCCCGGTCCCGACGCAGCCCACGCAGGGCCTGATGGACGTGGCCGCGCGCCCCGCCGAGCGCGCGCTGCTCAACGGCATCCGCCTGTACGAGGACGCGCGCTACGCCGACTCCGAAGCGCAGCTGAAGAACGCGCTCGCCGCCGGCCTCGTGTCGGCGAAGGACCGTGCGGCCGCGCACAAGCACCTCGCCTTCATCTACTGCACCAGCGAGCGCGTGCCGCTGTGCGAGGACTCGTTCCGCGCGGCGCGCGCGGCCGACCCCGCCTTCGCGCTCAGCCGCTCCGAGGCCGGCCACCCGATGTGGGGTCCGGTCTACCGCCGACTCTTCCCGTAACGAGAGGGTCGCGGGGCGCCGGTATGATCGGCGCCGCCGATGAACGTGCACGCGCCCCGTCCCGTCCACACGCACGAGCTGCGCGTGTACTGGGAAGACACCGACGCCGGCGGCATCGTCTACTACGCCAACTACCTGCGCTTCTTCGAGCGCGCGCGCACCGAGTGGCTGCGCGCGTTGGGTCTCGACCAGCAGCGGCTGCGCGAGCGTGACGGCACGCTCTTCGTCGTGGCCGATGCGCGCATCGCGTACCGCGCGCCGGCGCGCCTCGACGACGTGCTGCGCGTGACGGTGGCGCTGGCCGAGGCGGGCCGCGCGAGCCTCGCGCTGGAGCAGGCCGCGTGGCGTGGCGACACCTTGCTCGCCGAAGGCGCGGTGCGCATCGGCTGCGTCGACGCCGGAACCTTCCGACCGAGGCGCATTCCCAACGCAGTGCTGCAACGCATCCAAGGATGAACCAGGACCTGTCGATCCTCTCGCTCGTCGCGCAGGCGAGCTTCGTCGTGCAGCTGGTGATGGCGGGGCTGCTGCTCACCTCGCTGGCCAGCTGGACCGTCATCTTCGGCAAGCTGTTCGCGCTCAAGCGCGTGGCCAGCGCGAACGACGAGTTCGAGCGCGAGTTCTGGTCGGGCCGCAATCTCAACGACCTGTACGACGGCGCGGCGCGCAAGCAGGCGGCCGCGCCGATGGAGCGCATCTTCGCGGCCGGCATGCGCGAGTTCCTCAAGCTGCGCGAGCGCAAGGTGGCCGATGCGGGCGCGCTGCTCGACGGCGCGCGCCGCGCCATGCGCGCGAGCTTCCAGCGCGAGCTCGACGCGATCGAGTCGAACCTGAGCTTTCTCGCGTCGGTGGGCTCGGTGTCGCCGTACGTCGGGCTGTTCGGCACGGTGTGGGGGATCATGCACGCGTTCGTGGGCCTGTCGAACCTGCAGCAGGTGACCCTGGCCACGGTGGCGCCGGGCATCGCCGAGGCCCTCGTGGCCACCGCGATCGGCCTGTTCGCGGCCATCCCCGCGGTGATCGCGTACAACCGCTTCGCGCGCCAGATCGACCGCATCGCGATCACGCTGGAGACCTTCATCGAGGAGTTCTCCAACATCCTGCAGCGCAACGTCGGGCACCACCCGGCGCCGCCGCCGCAGGCCCACGCGCCCGCCGCCGCCCGCTGACCATGCCCGCCGTCGTCGCCCGCCACGGCTCGCGCCGCCGCACGATCAACGAGATCAACATGGTCCCGTTCATCGACGTCATGCTGGTGCTGCTGATCATCTTCATGGTGAGCGCGCCGCTCATCACCACGAGCGTGGTCGATCTGCCGAGCGTGGGCCGCGGCAAGGCCGCGCCGCAGCGCGTGATCGAGATCGTGGTCGGGCTCGACGAGACCCTGCGCCTGCGCATCGACGGCAAGGACGGCGAGCGCGTGCCGCTCGCGCGCATCGCCGAGCGCGTGAAGCAGGCGCAGCAGGGCTTCGACAACGCGCCGGTCGTCATCGCCGCCGATCGCAACGTCAAGTACGAGGCGGTGGTGAAGGTGATGGACAGCCTGCAGCGCGCCGGCGTGCCGCGCGTCGGCCTGGCCGTGCGGACCACGGGGGCCTGAGCGCACGATGGACTCCACGCTCGCGCGCCAGCGCCCGCCCGCGCCCGACGCGTGGGGCCGCGGCGCCGCGCTCGCGGTGCTGGTGCACGTGGGGCTGCTCGTGGCCATCGCCTTCGGCGTGTCGTGGCGCTCGAGCGAGCCGGCCGGCGTCGAGGCCGAGCTGTGGGCCGCGGTGCCGCAGGTGGCCGCGCCGAGGATCGAGCAACCGCAACCCCAGCCGCAGCCGCAGCCTGCGCCGCCTCCGCCCGCGCCGCAGAAGTCCGAGCCCGCGCCGCAGCCGCGCGAGGCCGAGATCGCCATCGAGAAGGAGAAGGCGCGGCTCGAGAAGGAGCGCCTGGACAAGGAACGCGCCGAGAAGGCGCGCCTCGAGAAGCTGCAGCGCGAGAAGGAGCGCGAGGACGCCGAGCGCCGCGAGAAGGCCGAGGAGCTCAAGCGCAAGCAGGCCGCCGAGCGCGAGGCGCAGCGCAAGCGCGAAGAAGAAGAAAAGCGCCTGGCCCAGCTGCGCGAGGAGAACCTGAAGAAGATGCTCGCGCAGGCCGGCGGCACCGGCGCGCCCAACGCCACCGGCAGCGCGGCGCAGTCGGCCGGGCCGTCGGCGGGCTACGCAGGGCGGCTGAAGGCGCGCATCAAGCCGAACATCGTGTTCGCCGACGACCTGCCCGGCAACCCGAGCGCCGAGGTCGAGGTGCGCGCCGCGCCCGACGGCACCATCACCGGCCGGCGCCTGGTCAAGAGCAGCGGCGTCAAGGAGTGGGACGACGCCGTGCTGCGCGCGATCGACCGCACCGAGGTGCTGCCGCGCGACACCGACGGGCGCGTGCCCTCGCCCATCGTCATCACGTTCCGTCCGAAGGACTGATCGCGCCGGCCGCCGGCGATACCTCCGGGCTAGCCGCGCGCGTAGCGTGCGATGAAGCCGCGGTCGATGCGGTCCTTCCAGCGCCACACCCACGCACCCTCGGTCGACCAGCCGTTCCACGACGCGATGGCGTAGCGCTCGCCGCACGACAGCAGGTTGAGCGTGCGCGCCTGCGGACGGTGGACGCGCAGCGACCTGCCCTCGGCCGCGCGCCGCAGGTTGGCCGCCAGAGGCGGCCCGGCCCGCACCGCGTAGACGCCGCTCCTCGGGTGCGGCGCGTCCAGCCGCGTGCACACGTCGCCCACCGCGAACACCTGCGGGTGCGACAGGCTCTGCAAGGTCGGGCCGGTGGCCACGAAGCCGCCCGTGCACAGCTGCAGGCCGCTGGCCGCCAGCCAGCCCGGCGGCGCCCCGCCGATCGCGACCACCGCCAGGTCGCAGGCCAGCCGCGCGCCGCGGGCGAGCACCACGTGGCGCGCCTCGACGGCCACGCACGCATCGTCGAACACCGTCACGCGATGGCGCGCCAGCGCACGCTGGCCGCGACGCACCACGGCGGCCGGGTAGGCCGCCAGCGGCGGTGGCCCGCCGGTGACGAGACTGAAGCGCGTGCGCTCCTCGCCCTCGCGCACGAGACGGTGCTGCAAGGCCAGCACCAGCTCGAAACCCGCCGCGCCGCCGCCGATCACCACCACGTCGAGCGCGCGCGAATGCGCCAGCGCGACCAGTCCGTCGAGCCGCTGCACGAAGTGCTCGATCGGCCGCACGAAGGCGGCGTGCTCGCGCGCCCCGGGCATCAGCTCGCGCGGCGGCGCGCTGCCGACGTCGAGGCTGAGCAGGTCGTAGCGTGCGACGCGTCCGTCGTCGAGCCGCACGGTGCGCGCCTCGGCGTCGAGCCCGACCGCGGCGGCGCGCACGAAGTCCACGCCGGCGGCCTGCGCGAGCGGCACGAGCGGGATCGCGATCTCGTCGATCGCGTAGTGGCCGGCCACGAAGCCCGGCAGCATGCCCGAGTAGAGCTGGCGCTCGAAGGGCGACACCAGCATCACCTTCAGGCCGCGCGGCCGGCGCCGCGCGAAGTCGCGCAGCACGTGCACGTGCGCATGGCCGCCGCCCAGCAGCACCAGCCGCGTCACGGCGCCCAGCGCAGCGCGCGCACGTACCCGACGCTGCGGCCCTTGGTGTTGTCGGCGTCGGCGCCGACCGCGATCGCGCGCAGCGGCGGCACCTCGGCGGACTCCTCGCCGAACAGCTCGCGGAAGTCGGCGGCGAGGTCGCGCCGCTCGTCGATCCAGCGGTTCAGCGGCGCCGCGCGGCCTTCGAGCACCATGTAGCGCACGCGGCGGCTGAAAGCGTTGTCGAGCACGGTGCCCGCCGCCAGGTGCGCGTCCCACACGTAGCACACGGTCGCCGCCGGCAGCGGCTCGTGCGTGTGCAGCCGCGCCACGCGCAGCAGCTGGCGCTCGACGAACGGCACGTATTCGTCGGGCATGTCGAACAGCGCGCACACCTTCAGCGTGGTGTCGTCGCCCCAGCGCTGGCGCAGCTCGCTGCGCTCGTTGCGCTGCTCGACGCGCCAGCTCCACGCCATCGGCCGAGGCGCGGCCGGCGGCTCGAAGTCGTGCACCAGGTGGCCGTAGGACCGCTCGGCCTCGACACGCAGCGCACGCACGCCGTCGAGCTCGACCAGCGCGAAGCGCGTCGGCTCGTGCTTGGGCAGGCCGGCGACGCGCCACGGCGCCGGCGGCAGCGCGCCCGGACCTTCGAGCGCGGCGAGCGGCGCGTACGGCGCGGGCGCCGCGAGCGCCGCGGCCAGGAGGCACCACGCGACGGTCGCCGCACGCACCCTCAGCGCCCGGCCGCGTTGAGCGACCAGTCGTAGTCGAGATGGCTCACCGGCAGCGCGCGCTCGCGCAGCCTGGCCTGCAGCGCCGGGTCGTCGGTGAGCTGCGCGGCGTACTTCGCGAACACGTCTTCCACGCGCTTGAAGCCCTGGTGGCCGCGCTCGAAGTCCTCGCGGAACCACTTGAAAATCGAGCTCACCTCGACGCGACCGTCCTTCGCGCGGTTGCGCGTGCGGTCGCCCATGAAGCGCAGCATGCCGTCCTCCAGCTGCGCCTCGAGCCTGGCCGCCGTGAACGCCTCCGGGCGCAGCGCGGGGCAGCCGATGGAGGCGCAGTTGACGGCCGCGTGCACGCGCGGCTCGGCGTACTTCGGCCGCAGCTCCTCGTGCTCGATCCAGTCGAGGTGGCGCTTCGCGCCGAGCAGCTCGAAGAACTCGAGCTTCCACGGGCTCTTCAGGAAGGAGCCGAGGTCCTTGATCGACTTCAGGTCGGGGTAGCGGGTGAGGATCAGCTCGACGGTGAACGCGTTGTAGGCGTTGATCAGGAAGGCCATGCGCTGCTCGCGCAACCAGCCGTCGAACTCGGCCTTGGGCACGGCGCTCATCGCGTCGAGCACCTTCTTCAGCGCGGCGCGGTCGGCCTTGAAGCCGGCGTAGTCGACGCGGCTCTGCTTGCCGTCGGGCAGCCACGTCACGTGCTTCTTCACCAGCGCGTCCCACGCGGCATAGCCGTGGTCGAACTGCGCGAATGCGGGCGCCGCGATGAACACGACGAGCGCCAGGAGCAGTCTCTTGAGCATGGAGGTCATCCTCGTTGCCACGCGTGGTAGCGCGCCACCCATCGGAGCAGCGCCGCGGGCTGATGGTTCCGTTTCCACTCGCCGGCGGCGTACTTGTTCGCCTCGGCCAGGGTCGGGTAGGTGTGGATGGTGCCGAGGATCTTGTTCAGCCCCAGCCCGTGCTTCATGGCCAGCACGTACTCGGCGAGCAGGTCGCCCGCGTGCTCGCCGACGATGGTCACGCCGAGGATACGGTCGCGGCCCGGCGCGGTGAGCACCTTCACGAAGCCGTGCGCCGCCGAGTCGGCGATCGCGCGGTCGAGGTCGTCGATGCCGTAGCGCGTGACCTCGAACGCGATGCCCTTGTCGCGCGCCTCCTGCTCCGACAGGCCCACGCGCGCGACCTCGGGGTCGATGAAGGTGGCCCACGGGATGACGGAGTAGTCGGCCTTGAACTTCTTCAGCCCGCCGAACAGCGCGTTCACCGCCGCGTACCAGGCCTGGTGCGCGGCGGTGTGCGTGAACTGGTACGGCCCGGCCACGTCGCCGCAGGCCCAGATGTTGGGGATGCTGGTGCGCAGGTACTCGTCGGTCTCGATGGTGCGGCCGGTGGCGATGCCGAGTTCCTGCAGGCCGTAGCCTTCGAGCCGCGCGACGCGGCCGACCGCGCACAGCAGCCGGTCGAACGGAATCTCGCGCTCGCCGGCACCCGCGTCGACCACCAGTGCCCTGCCGCCGTCGGGCGCCGTGGCCACGCGCAGCGCCTTGTGACCGGTGAGCACGGTCACGCCGTCGCGCTCGAGCGCCGCCTTGGCGAGCGCCGAGACCTCCGCGTCCTCGCGCGACATGATGCGCGGCAGCATCTCCACCTGCGTGACCTGCGCGCCGAGGCGCGCGAAGGCCTGCGCCAGCTCGCAGCCGATCGGCCCGCCGCCCAGCACCACCAGGCGCCGCGGCAGCTCGCGCAGGCCCCACAAGGTGTCGGAGGTCAGCACCTCCTGCGGATCGAGCCCGGGCAGCGGCGGCACGAACGGCCGCGCGCCGGTGGCCACGACCACGTGGCGCGTGGTCAGGCGCTGCGTCGAGCCGTCGTCGCGCGCGATCTCGACCGTCCACGGATCGACGATGCGCGCGTAGCCGCGCACCACGTCGACGCCGAGGCCGCTGTAGCGCTCGACCGAGTCGTGCGGCTCGATGTCGCGGATCACGCGCTGCACGCGCTCCATCACCTGCGCGAAGTCGACGCGCGCGCTGGCCTGGCCGATGCCGTAGTCGGCGCTGTGGCGGATCTGGTGCAGCAGCTTGGCCGTGCGCAGCAGCGCCTTGCTCGGCACGCAGCCGAAGTTCAGGCAGTCGCCGCCCATCTTGTGGTGCTCGACCAGGGTGACCTTCGCCTTCACCGCGGCGCCGATGTAGGCCGTCACCAGCCCGGCCGCGCCGGCACCGATGACCACGAGGTTGCGGTCGAAGGACTTCGGCTTCGCGCCGGCCCAGCGCGCGCAGACCTTGCGCCGCTGCACCGCCTCGACGATCTTCTTCGCGACGATCGGGAACACGCCGAGCAGCACGAACGAGCCCACGAGCCCCGGCGACAGGATGCCCTGCAGCGAGTCGATCTTCGCGAGCTGCGTGCCGGCGTTCACGTACACGACGGTGCCGGCCAGCATGCCGAGCTGGCTCACCCAGTAGAAGGTGCGCGCCTTCATCTTCGTGAGGCCCATCAGCAGGTTGATCACGAAGAACGGAAACAGCGGCACGAGGCGCAAGGTGAACAGGTAGAACGCGCCGTCCTTCGCGATGCCGCGGTCGATGTCGGCCAGCCGCTGGCCGAAGCGCGCGCGCACGCTGTCGGCCAGCACGTAGCGCGCGGCCAGCATCGCAAGGGTCGCGCCGATCGACGACGCGAACGACACGATCACGGTGCCGGCCAGCAGCCCGAAGATCGCGCCGGCGGCCAGGGTCATGATCGCGGCCCCGGGCAGCGACAGCGCCGTCACGGCCACGTACACCGCGAAGAACACGCCGATCACCGTGCCCGGCCGCTCGGCGTACAGCGCCGCGAAGTCGGCCTGCCGCGCCTTCACGTAGTCGAGGCTGAAGAAGCGCCCGAGGTCGAAGGCGAAGAAGGCCGCGACCAGCAGCACGATCGCGGCGACGAGCACGAGCTTCTTCTTGTCCAAGGCGCCCTCCGGCACGGCGGTTCGTTGCAGACGATCTCGGTCGGCGCGCTCGCGCGGGCCTTACAGCGTGCGCCAGCCGGTGGCGATGCGGGTCGCGATGGTCAGCGCGCACAACACGGCGAAGCCGTAGGCCAGCGGCGCGAACCACTGCGGGAAGACGCACATCGCGACGAAGCAGACGAGCGTCTCGGTCGCCTCGGTCAGGCCGCCGAGATAGTAGAAGCCCTTGCCCGGCGTGACCAGCGCTTTCGTGCCGCGCGCGCCGGCGACCGCGGCGAAGGCGAGGAAGCTCGACCCGGTGCCGATGAACGCGGCCAGCAGCACCGCGGCAGCCAGCGCGTTGGCCTGCGGATCGGCGAAGGCGAACGCCAGCGGAATGCTCGCGTAGAACAGGAAGTCCAGCGTGATGTCGAGGAAGGCGCCGCGCTCGGTGGGCTGCGTGGCGCGCGCCACGGCGCCGTCGAGCCCGTCGGCGATGCGGCTGGCCAGCAGCAGCGCGAGTCCCGCGGTCCAGGCCTGCAGCGCGATCGCCGCGGCGGCGGCGAGGCCGAGCGCGAAGCCCGCGAGCGTGACGGCGTCGGCGCTCACGCCGGCGCGCACCACGACGCGCGCGGCGGCGTCGAACGCCGGCCTCAGCGCGGCCTGTGCGGCGCGGTCGAGCATCCGGGCTGCCCGGCGAGGGTCGGTCGAGGGGTCACGTCGGTTCCTGCGGCGAGACGGCGGCGATGGCGCGCGATGGCGGCGAGTCTATCGACGGCGCGCCGTCGGTCGCGGCGGCGGCAAAGTTCCTTACACTGCGCCAGCCTCGCGACCCACATGGACGACTTCGCCCGCGCCGTCGAAGCCCTGCGACCGCAGCTGCTGCGCTTTGCGCGGGCGCAGCTGCGCAACGACGCCTGGGCCGAGGACGCGGTGTCCGAGACCTTGCTGGCGGCGCTCGAGAAGCCGCAGTCCTTCGGCGGCCGCTCGCAGCTCAAGACCTGGCTGGTGGGCATCCTCAAGCACAAGGTCGTCGACCAGCTGCGCCGCCACCAGCGCGAGGCCACGGTGTTCACCCCCGACGACGCGCAAGACCTCGACGACGGCCTGTTCGGCCCCAACGGCGAGTGGCGCGAGCTGCCGGTCGACTGGGGCGACCCCGAGCACGCCTTGCGGCAGGCGCAGTTCTTCGACGTGCTCGAGGCCTGCGTCGAGCACCTGCCGCCCGCGCAGGGACGCGCGTTCATGATGCGCGAGTGGCTCGACCTCGAGACCGACGAGATCTGTAAGTCGCTCGGCATCACGTCGACCAATCTGTGGGTGATGCTGCACCGCGCGCGGCTGCGACTGCGCGAATGCCTGCAGGCGAACTGGTTCGCCGCGGACGGCACGAAGGCGGTCTGAAGCGATGTTCGAGCGAAGCTGCAAGGAAGTCACGCGCCTCGTGCTGGCCGGCGAGGACCAGCGGCTCGGGCTGGTGGACCGGCTCGCGGTGCGGCTGCACCTGCGCGCCTGCAAGGCATGCCCGCGCTTCGTCGAGCAGGTCGCGTTCATGCGGCTGGCGATGCGGCGCTGGCGCGCCTACCGCGAGTCCGACGAGGCCGCGCCGCCGGCGACCTAGCACGCGGCGCGCGTGCCGTCAGGCGAGCGTGCCGCCCGGCACCGCGAGGTCGGCGTGCACCGCGAGCGCGGTCTCGGTCGCCACGCGCACGCCCTCGACCATCAGCTGCAGCGGCAGGCACGCCGCACCGGGCTGGCGTGCCGCCTGCTCGGGCAGCAGCGGCAGGTGCACGAAGCCGCCGCGCACGCCTCGGCGCGTGGCCAGCCGGTGCATCAGCGCGAAGAACAGCGCATTGCACACGAAGCTGCCGGCCGACAGCGACAGCCCGGCCGGAATGCCGTGCTCGCGCAGCGCGCGCGCCATCGCCTTGACCGGCAGGCTGGTGAACAGCGCCGCCGGCGCGCCGGGCAGCACCGGCTCGTCGACCGGCTGGTCGCCGCGGTTGTCGGGGATGCGCGCGTCGACCAGGTTGACCGCCACGCGCTCGAACGACACCTCGCAGCGCCCGGCCGCCTGGCCGAGCGCGAGCACGAGCGAGGGCTGCAGCTCGTCGAGCGCCGCGTCGAGCGCGCCGATCGCGTCGTCGAAGGCGCAGGGCAGCACGCGCCCGGCCACGCGCGCGCCGCCGATGACGTGTCCGTCCAGCGCCTGCGCGACCTGCCCGGAAGGGTTGACGCTCTCGCCGCCGAAGGGCTCGAAACCGGTGATCAGCACGACGGCCATGGCTTCATCCTCGCGTGGCGCCGGCCGCCGCGAGCGCGGCATGGCGCTCGTGCAGCAGGCTGACGATGTGGTGCACCGGCCGCCCGGTGGCGCGCTCGACCGCGTCGGCGTACGGCGGCAGGTTGGTGCATTCGAGCACGATCGAGTCGATGGCGGGATGCCGCTCGACCAGCCGGCGCGCCGCGGCCACGGTGTCGGCCTCGGCGGCGGCCGCGTCGAGCGCGGGCAGGTCCTCGAGCAAGGTGCGCTGCAGGCTGCAGCCCGCTGCCAGGCCCTCGGTCGGCGTCCGCGGGTCGGCGCCCACCGCCTCGAAGTGGCGCGGGCCGAGCGACGCGGCCTCGACCGTCAGCACGCCCGGCGCGCGCAGCTCGGGCAGCTTCAGCAGCGCCGAGGTCCACACCGGCACGGGCAGCGCCGCCTGCAGCTCGCGCTGCCACAGCGCGAGGAAGCCGCAGCTGGTGGGGATCGCGCCGGCGCCGGCCGCGCACAGGGCCAGCGCGGCATCGACGAAGGGCTGCAGCAGGCGCGGATCGGCCTCGCGCACCACGCGCTGCGGCGAGGCGCCGCGCACCACCGCATAGCGCACCGGGAAGGCGAAGCTCGACGCGGCGCCGACGTCGCCGTGCGGACGCGGGAAGCGCGTGTCCAGCATCAGGATGCCGAGCGGGGCGGGCCGTCTCATCGTGTCGGGTGCGCGTCAGGGTAGCCCCGGTCGAGCGCCGGGGCGGCGGCGCCCTATGCTAGCGAGCCTTTCGACATCGCCCACCAAGAGGAGCCGTCATGGATCTCGCCCGTCGTCTCGCCCGTCGCGTCGCGTTGGCCGCCGGCGCGCTCGCCTTCGCCGCAACAGCGCAGGCGCAGGTCAAGTGGGACCTGCCCGCGGCCTATCCGGCCACCAACTTCCACACCGAGAACCTGGTGCAGTTCGCGACCGACGTCGAGAAGGCCAGCGGCGGCAAGCTCAAGATCACGGTGCACCCGAACGCGTCGCTGTTCAAGGCGCCCGAGATCAAGCGCGCGGTGCAAGGCGGCCAGGCGCAGGCCGGCGAGATCCTGCTGGTGAACTTCCAGAACGAGTGGCAGATCTTCGGTGCCGACGGCATCCCCTTCCTGGCCGACAGCTACGACGCGTCGATGAAGCTGTACAAGGCGCAGAAGCCGCTGCTGGACAAGAAGCTCGGCGAGCAGGGGATGATGCTGCTGTACGCGGTGCCGTGGCCGCCGCAGGGCATCTACTCGAAGAAGCCGCTCAATTCGGCGGCCGACCTCAAGGGCATCAAGTGGCGCGCCTACAGCCCGGCCACCGCGCGCATCGCCGAGCTGGTGGGCGCGCAGCCGGTGACGATCCAGGCGGCCGAGGTGAGCCAGGCCTTCGCCACCGGCGTGGTCGAGTCGATGATGAGCAGCGGCTCCACCGGCTGGGACGCCAAGCTGCACGAGCACGTGAAGCACTGGTACGACACGCAGGCCTGGCTGCCGAAGAACGCGGTCATCGTCAACAAGGCGGCGTTCGACGCGCTCGACGCGGCGACGAAGCAGGCCGTGCTCAAGGCGGCCGCCGACGCCGAGGCGCGCGGCTGGGAGGCGAGCAAGAAGGCCAACACCGAGACGCTCGACAAGCTCCGCGGCGGCGGCATGCAGATCCTGCCGCCTCCGGCGCAGCTCAAGGCCGACATGAAGAAGGTCGGCGACACGATGCTCAAGGAGTGGCTCGACAAGGCCGGCCCCGAGGGCCAGCAGCTGGTCGACGCGTTCCGCAAGCCCTGAGCCGAGCGGGCGCGGCCTCCCCCCGACGCCACCGGATCGTCGCCGCGTGCGCCGCGCCCTGGACCTGCTGTACGACAGCGCCGCCGCCCTGGCGGCGCTGTTCATGATCGGGCTGCTGGTGATGGTGCTGCTGTCCATCCTCGGGCGGCAGCTGCACTTCCACGTGCCCGGCACCGACGCCTACGCCGGCTACCTGATGGCCGCGGCGGGATTCCTCGCGCTGGCGCACACGCTCAAGCGCGGCGAGCACATCCGCGTCACCCTGCTGCTCAATGCGCTGCACGGCACGGCGCGGCGCGCGCTGGAGCGCTGGTCGCTCGGCGCCGCCGTGCTGCTGGCGTGGCTGTTCGCCTTCTACAGCGTGCGCCTCGCGTGGCAGTCGTGGAAGTTCCACGACATCTCCACCGCCAGCGACGCCACCCCGCTGTGGATCCCGCAGATCGCGATGGCCGTCGGCACCGTGATCTTCGCCATCGCCTTCGTCGACGAACTGCTGCTCGAGCTGCGCGGACGCCGCGCGAGCGCCGACGACGGCCAGGCGCGGCACAACGAATGATGCGCACCGCGCGGTCCACATGACGGACATCGGCATCACCGTCCTGCTCGTCGTCTCGCTGTTCCTGATCCTCGGCAGCGGCGTGTGGATCGGGCTCACCTTGTCGGGCGTGGCCTGGATCGGCATGCAGCTGTTCAGCGCGCGGCCGGCCGGCGACGCGATGGCGGTCACGATCTGGGGCTCGGCGTCGAGCTGGACGCTCACCGCACTGCCGCTGTTCATCTGGATGGGCGAGATCCTGTTCCGCACGCGGCTGTCGGAGGACATGTTCCGCGGCCTGGCGCCGTGGATGCAGCGGCTGCCCGGCCGCCTGCTGCACACCAACGTGATCGGCTGCGCCATCTTCGCCGCCGTGTCGGGCTCCAGCGCGGCCACCTGCGCGACCATCGGCAAGATGAGCCTGCCCGAGCTGGCGCGGCGCGGCTACCCCGACGGCATCTCGATCGGCTCGCTGGCCGGCGCCGGCACGCTGGGCCTGCTGATCCCGCCGTCGATCATCATGATCGTCTACGGTGTGACCGCCGACGTGTCGATTGCCGAGCTGTTCATCGCCGGCGTCGTGCCCGGCGTGCTGCTCGCGGCACTGTTCTCCGGCTACCTCGTCGTGTGGGCGTGGCGCCATCCGCAGCAGGTGCCGCCGCCCGATGCGCCGATGTCGCTCGGCGCGAAGCTGCGCGAGTCGCGCCACCTGATCCCGGTGGTGCTGCTGATCGCCGCGGTGCTGGGCTCGATCTACGCCGGCATCGCCACCGCCACCGAGGCGGCGGCGGTGGGCGTGGTCGGCGCGCTGGTGCTGTCGGCCGTGCAAGGCTCGCTCAACTGGCGCACCTTCGTGCAGTCGCTCATGGGCGGCACGCGGCTGTACTGCATGATCGCGCTCATCCTCGCCGGCGCCTCGTTCCTCACCTTGTCGATGGGCTACATCGGGCTGCCGCGACACCTGGCCGAGTGGATCGGCTCGCTGGGCCTCGGCAAGGGCGAGCTGATCGTCGCGATCGCGCTCTTCTACGTCCTGCTCGGCTGCTTTCTCGACGGCATCTCGATGGTGGTGCTGACCATGGGCGTGATCATGCCGACCATCCAGAAGGTCGGCATCGACCCGCTGTGGTTCGGCATCTTCGTCGTGCTGGTGGTCGAGATGGCGCAGATCACGCCGCCAGTCGGCTTCAACCTCTTCGTGCTGCAGGGCATGACGCGGCGCGAGATCGGCTGGATCGCGCGCGTGACCCTGCCCTTCTTCTTCCTCATGGTCGTGGCGGTGGCGCTCATCTACTTCGTGCCGTCGCTGGTGACCTGGCTGCCGCAGCAGATGAAGGGCTGAACTGGCCGCCTACGGCCGTTCTTCTCCGGCCTTTGCGCGCGGGTGCGCGCTCCTAGCATGCGAGCATGACCGCGGTGGGCCTGGACGTCCGTGCCCGCGCGCGGCGCGTGCAGGCGCGAACCTGCACGCAGCCCATGCCGAGGAACGCGCCATGACCGACCTGTCCCTCCCGCCGCTCACCCTGGTGCCGGTGAGTCCGGGGCCGCTGCACACCACGCCCGAGAAGGCGCGGGTGAGCGCGTTCCGCTGGCCCACGCCGCCGTACGCCAGCTACCCGGCCGCCGACGAGCAGCACGCGTCGGAGCCGTGCGAGATCGAGGGCCTGAACGGCCAGACGATCCGGGGCCGGCTCATCTTCTTCGTGCCCGACGAGCAGGTGGCGCACGTGCAGGTGCCGCCGTCGCGCACCACCGTGCCGCTGCGCTTCCACCAGTTCCGCTCGCTCACGCTGACGCAGCCGCTCGCGCCCTTCACCGCATTCGACGACAGCGCCAACGGCGAGATGCTGCGCGGCCGGCCGCGCTCGACCTTCCAGATCCACTGGAGCGACGGGCGCGAGACCGAAGGCGAGACCATCGGCCACGCCGAGCATCCGTTCGGCCTGTTCCTGTTCCAGCCGCTCGACGACGACGGTCGCGTGAAGCGCGTGTTCGTGCCGCGCGCGGCCTACAAGTCGTTCGACTTCGGCTCGCGCATCGGCGAGCTGCTGGTCGAGCACAACGCCGCGACGCCCGAGCAGGTGGAGCGCGCCGCGGCCGAGCAGCAGCGGCTGCGCAACCAGAAGCTCGGCGACATCCTCGTCATCAAGCAGGCGGTCACGCCGGAGCAGCTGCTGCTCGCGCTGGAGCAGCAAAGCCGCATGCCGATGGTGCGCATCGGCGAGGCGCTGCTCGGGCTGGGGCTCATCACGCCCGAGCAGCTGGCGTCGGCGCTGGAGTCGCAGAAGCGCGATCGCAGCGTGCCGCTGGGCGAGATCCTGGTGCGCATGGGCATGGTCTCGCGGCAGGACCTGCAGACCGCGCTGGCGCGCAAGATGGGCTACCCGCTGGTCGACGTGCGCCAGTTCCCGGTCGACACCGACGCCCTGCGCAAGGTGCCCGGCCACGTGGCGCACCGGCTGCAGGCGCTGCCGCTGATGATCCGCGGCGCGAGCCTCGTGGTCGCGATCGCCGACCCGAGCCAGCGCGCCGCGCTCGACGAGCTGGAGTTCGTCGCGCAGTGCAAGGTGGTGCCGGTGCTCGCGCAGCACGGCGAGATCGACGGCGTGCTGCGCGCGGCCTACCAGAAGATCGGCGCCGACGCCTGGGGCCCGGCCGAGATGGTGTCGTCCGACGTGATCGAGTTCGACCCGGCCGACGCCGGCAAGCTGGTCGAGTCGCTCGAGCGCGAGCAGATGGAGCGCGTGCTGCCCGAGGAAGACCGCCAGATCGAGCAGAGCGACAACTCGCTCGTGCGCCTGATCAACCAGATGATCGTCGAGGCGCACACGCAGGGCGTGTCCGACATCCACGTCGAGAGCTATCCGGGGCGCGACAAGGTGAAGATCCGCTTCCGCAAGGACGGCGTGCTGCACCCGTACCTCGAGCTGCCGCACAACTACCGCAACGCGCTGATCTCGCGCATCAAGATCATGTGCGACCTCGACATCTCCGAGCGTCGCAAGCCGCAGGACGGCAAGATCAACTTCGCCAGGTTCTCGCCGCAGCACAAGGTGGAGCTGCGCGTGGCCACCATCCCCACCAACAACGGCCTCGAGGACGTGGTGATGCGCCTGCTGGCGTCGGCCAAGCCGCTGCCGCTGGACAGCCTGGGGCTGTCGGAGCGCAACCTCGGCGCGCTGAAGCACGCCGTCGAGCGGCCCTACGGCCTGGTGCTGTGCGTGGGCCCGACCGGCAGCGGCAAGACGACCACCTTGCACTCCGCGCTCAGCCACATCAACGTGCCCGAGCGCAAGATCTGGACGGCCGAGGACCCGATCGAGATCACGCAGCCCGGCCTGCGCCAGGTGCAGGTGAACCCGAAGATCGACTGGACCTTCGCCAAGGCGCTGCGCGCCTTCCTGCGCGCGGACCCGGACGTCATCATGGTCGGCGAGATCCGCGATCATGAGACCGCGCAGATGGCCATCGAGGCCTCGCTCACCGGTCACCTGGTGCTGTCGACCCTGCACACCAACTCGGCCCCCGAGACCGTGACGCGCCTGCTCGACATGGGCATGGACCCGTTCAACTTCGCCGACTCGCTGCTGGGCGTGCTGGCGCAGCGCCTGGTGCGCCGGCTGTGCCCGCACTGCCGCGAGACGCGCCCGGCCACCGAGGCCGAGATCGACGAGCTCGTCGCCGACTGGCGCTACGTGATGCCCAAGGACGACCCGCGCTGGTCGCCCGACGCGCTGCGCGCCGACTGGACTGCGCGCTACGGCCGCGACGGGCAACTCGTCGTGCACGCGAGCCGCGGCTGCAAGCACTGCAACGACACCGGCTACAAGGGCCGCCTCGCGATCCACGAGCTGATGGTCATCTCGCGCGAGCTGCGCCGCCTCATCCAGACCGGCGGCCGCGTCGAGCAGCTGCAGATGGCGGGACTGGAAGACGGCATGCGCACCTTGCGGCAGGACGGCCTGGAGAAGGTGCTCGCGGGGCTGACCTCGATCGAGGAAGTGCGGGCGACGAGCAACGCGTGAGACGCGCTCACGCGCTCGGCGGCCGGGTGCACGGCCACGCGCCTCGCTAGCCCTCCCGGCGGCCGACGGCAATCCCTACGTCGTCGGCCCGGCCGGCATTGCCGGCACGTGCCGCATTGGCCTATAAGACGAGCGGACCACCGCCGCCGAAGGGAGGGCCGCATGTCGACGTTCAAGGACCTCGTGATCCTGCTGCCCGGCATCACCGGCAGCGTGCTGGCCAACGCGCGCGGCAAGGAGGTGTGGGCGCCCTAGGCCGGCGCGGTGTGGCGCGCGATCACCAGCTTCGGCGGGTCGATCGAAGGGCTGGAGCTCGCGTCGGACGACGTGGACGACGGTGTCACGGCCACGCGGCTGGTGCCCGACGTGACCCTCGTGCCCGGCCTCGTGAAGATCGACGGCTACGGCCGCGTGAGCCGCTACCTGGTCGAACAGCTCGGGCTCGTGGAGGGGCAGAACTTTCACGCCTTCCCCTACGACTGGCGGCGCGACAACCGGATCAACGCGAAGCGGCTGGAGTCGCAGGCGATGAGCTGGCTGCAGCACTGGCGCGCCGACTCCGGCGCGGCCGACGCGAAGCTCGTGCTGATCGGCCACTCGATGGGCGGCCTGGTCGCGCGCTGGTTCCTCGAGTGCCTGGGCGGCTGGCAGCACACGCGCGCACTCGTCACGCTCGGCACGCCGCACCGCGGCTCGCTCAACGCGGTGGGCTTCATCGAGAACGGCATGAAGAAGGGCATCGGGCCGCTGGGGCTCGACCTGTCGCCGCTGCTGCGCTCGTTCACGTCGGTCTACCAGCTGCTGCCGATCTATCCGTGCATCGACGCCGGCGGCGGCGCGCTGCAGCGCGTGGCCGACGCCGCGCAGGCCGGCGTGCTGCCGCACGTCGACGCGGCGCGCGCGCAGGCGGCCCGCGCGTTCCACCAGGAGATCATCGACGCGCAGGCGCGCAACGCGAAGGACAGCGCCTACGCCGAGCGCGGCTACACGCTGGTGCCCATCGTCGGCATCGAGCAGCCCACGGCGCAGTCGGCGCGCGTCGACGGCGGTCGCACCACCTTGCTCAACAGCCACGAAGGCCAGGACCTCGCCGGCGACGGCACGGTGCCGCGCGTGTCGGCCACGCCGGTCGAGCTGGGCGACGCGAAGCGCGAGGTCTACGCGGCCGAGACGCACGGCGCGCTGCAGAACGCCGACGGCACGCTGGCCAACATCAAGGGCGTGCTGACGCGCGACAGGATCGACTTCCGCAAGTTCCAGCGTGCCGAGGACGCCGCCACGCTCACGCTCGAACTCGACGACGTGGTGCTGCCCGGCGAGCCGCTCGCCGTGCGCGTGCGGCCGTCGGAGGGCCATCCGAAGATCGGCGTCACCTTCACGCCGCTGGCCGGCGGCGCGCCGCTCGACGAGCGCCTGTCGCGCGACACCGAGCCCGGCTGGCAGCGCGGCGACTTCACGCTCGCGCCCGGCGTGTGGCGCGTCACCGCGCACGCCGACGGCGCCACGCCGGTGAGCGACCTCGTCGTGGTGGCGGCGCCGTGAGCGCGTCGCGCGCGGGCGCCGGCAGTCGTCGCATCGGCTGGAGCACCGACTTCATCGTGGTCGACGCCGGGCGGCCGGCGATCGACGAGCTCGAACGCATCGATCGGTCACGCGCGAAGTGGGTGCTCATCGTGCGCGGCCGCGGGCAGTACCTCTACGTGTTCACGCGCGACGAGATCTGGGAGCGCCTGCGGCGTTCGCGCGTGCCCTACGACCCGCACTCGAAGGCCGATCTGACCGACGTGCTCGACCTGCACGAGACGCAGGTCAGCACGCCGGCGCAGCGCCCGTCGCCGAACCCCGCGCCGCCCGACTTGTCGTGGCGGCCGGGCGAGACCTCGCCCAGCGTGCACCGCTACGTCTACTTCGACGCGGCGCAACGGCCGCAGGCCGTGGGCGGCCCCGACGTCGAGGCACGTGCGACCGCGCGCGCGAAGCCGCCCACGCGGCCCCCGGTGAAGGCCGCCTCGAAGCCGCCCGTGCGCAGGCCCGCTGCCGCCGCGGCGCCATCGCTGCCCGCGCCCGCGTCTGCCGTCCGGGCGCCCGCCGACCTGCCGATGTCGGCGCCGCCGCCGGACTTGCCCGGCCTCGGCTCGGGTCCGGCAAGGCGGATGGAGAGGGCGCGAGCCATCGACGTCGAGGCGCCCGCCGGCGGCGCCGCGCCCGACGACGTGCAGCCCGCGACGGCCGACGACGAAGGCACGACCCCCGTGCGCCATCCTGCGATCGACGCCGACGGTCCGCTCGCACCCGGCGCGCCGCTGACGATCGTGGTCGACCTGCGGCGCGAGGCGGCGCCCGACACCACGGGCGGAGCGATCTCGCTCGGAGCGCAGGCGGCCGACTGGAGCACGCTCGAGGTCGGCGTCACGCTGGTCTCGGCCGGTATCGACTTCGACGGCGGCGGTCGCGGCAAGGTCACGATCCGCCGCAATCAGGACTCGACCGCGGCGCGCATCGCCGGCCACGTGGTGGCCGACGCGAAGGCGGGCGACGAGATCGACGTCTTCGCGCAGTTCTGGCTCGGCACGCGCGCGTCGGGCAGCGCGCAGCGCCGCTTCACCGTGCAGCCGGCGGGCGCGCGCGTGCCCGCGCCGGCGGCGCCCACGCAAGGCGCGATGCAGGCCGACCCGTCGGCCGCGCAGCCCGACCTCACCGTCTACATCACCTTGTTCGACCGCGCGCGGCCGGGCGCGATGCACTGGCGCATGGTGTGCGCCGAGTTCCCGACCCGGCCGCCGAAGCTCGACGGCCTGATCGACCTCGGCCAGGACCCGGCGGCCGAGGCGGCGGCGATGTTCAAGCAGTTCGCCAACCTCGAACGTGGCAAGCATCGCGCCCGCATCGAAGGCTTCGGCGAACGCCTGTGGGACCGCTCGCCCGCGGAGTTCAAGGCCGCGTACTGGGCGCTGCACGACCACCTGCAACGCCCGCTCGCGATCCAGTTCGTCAGCGACGACCCGCACCTGCCGTGGGAGCTGATGCGCCCGCACCGCGATTCGCCGGCACGCGAGACGCACGAGCCGCTGGCGCTGCGCCACGCGGTCGCGCGCTGGATCGGCCGCTGGCACGGCTACATGAGCAACCGCCTGCCGGCCGGGCGCGTGGTCGCGATCGCGCCGAAGTACCGCAGCGCGAGCGCGCGGCTGTCGCTGGCCGAGGCCACCGCCGACGAACTCGTCGCGAAGGTCGGCGCGGTGCGCGAAGGCGGCACCCTGGCCGACCTGCACAAGCTGCTGGAACAGCCGGGCGGCGATGCGGTCGCGCTGCTGTTCTTCACCGGCCACGGCCTGTTCGACGCGACGAGCGCCGCCGCGTCGGCCATCAAGCTCGAGGACGGCAACCTCGCGGTCGACGAAGTCGCGCGGCGCGAAGTCACGCTCGGCGAGCGTCACGGCACGGTGGTGTTCTTCAACGCCTGCGAGGTCGGCGCCACCGGCGGCGTGCTCGGCGGCGTGGGCGGCTGGGCCGACGCCTTCCTGTCGCGCCGCTTCCGCGGCTTCATCGCGCCGCTGTGGGCGGTCGACGAGGAAGACGCCGCCGCCGTGACGCGCGAACTCGTCTCGAGGATCGTGAAGGACCGCGCCCCCGTCGGCGCCGCGCTGCGCGACCTGCGCGCGAAACACGGCGACGTGTCGCCGACCTTCTTCTCGTACCTGCTGTACGGCGACGTGACGGCGCGGATGGCGGGGTAGGCGACGGCGGGTTCGGCAGGCTCAGTTGCCCCGCTCAGTCGCCCGTCTGCACCGCCACCACACGCCCGCTGGCGGTGTCGAACACGCAGCGGTAGCTGAACTTCTCGGCCGCCATGGCCGGTGCGCGTGCCATCGCACCCTCGCCTTCGATCTCGGTGCGCGCGTTCTCGGCCGGTGCGACGCGGCGCGTGTCGGAGCCGAACACGATGCGTTCGGCGCGCGGGTACTTCGACTTCAGCGATCGCACCGTGGCCGTCTCGCAGGCGTCGAAGCTGGAGATCGGCGACGGCGTGGTCACGTCGCGCGCAGCCGTGGCGGCGGCCTGCGCGGCCGCGCCGCCGGCGCCGTCGCGCAGCACCACGCCCGAGGTCTCGCGCGTCTTGGCGTCGAACACGCAGCTGTAGCTGAACACGGTGCTGCCGCCCGACGGACTGCGATAGCGCCCTTCGCCGCGCACCGCGCTCTCGATGTCGGACACCTCGGTGATCACGCGCCTGGAGCCGATGAACTGCACCGGCCGCGCGCCCGCGCCGCGCACGCGCTCGACCGCCTGCACCACGGCCTTCTCGCACGCGTCGGCGGCGGTCAGCGGCGCCGGCTCGGCCTGCGCGAACGCCGCACCGGCCGCCAGCAGCAGTGCACCCGCCGCAAGCGACGAGCCCGCCGGCAGCGACGCGCACGCGGGCACGGCGCGCGAGCGCCACGTGAAGCGCTGGTGGCGGCTGACGGGCCTCGAGACGATCGGCGTGGTCATGGCGGCTCCCCGGTGCGGTCGACGGCCGTCGGCTTGCCGTCGCGCGGCAGCGGCGCCGCGTGCGTCCATGGTGTCGCGTGCGCCGCGCGCTGGCAAGCCGGCGCGGCCGGCGCGGCGTGCCGTCCGTCGCGCCGCGCGCGCCGGTGGCGCGCTCAGCCGCCGCCGCGCTGCGTGTACAGGTCGAAGAACTTCATGAAGCGGTGCCGCGCGTCGTCGGCCACGCCGTCGAACTCGAAGCTCACGGCCAGCCGCGGCAGCACGACGAGCGCGATGCGTCGCGGCGGCAAGGTGCGCCACGCGAGTCTCAGCCGGCCGGAGTCGATGCTCACGTCTGCGCCGTCGTCGCGCAGCGCGACCGGGCGGCCGCCCGACGCCGCGGGCAGCCAGCCGGCCAGTTCGGCCGCGGTGCAGCCCATCTCGCGCTCGAAGCGCGCCGGGTAGTCCGACTGCATGCGCGCGCCGCGCTCAGCCGCCGGCCACCGGCGGCCAGATCGCGAGCACGTCGCCGTCTTTCAGCATCGGCTCGTCGCGCTGCTCGGGCGGCACGTACACGCCGTTGACGAGCACCAGGTGCACGAGCTTGGGCGGCAGCTTGTAGGGCTCGACGACCTTCAGGATCGGCGTGCCGTCGGGCACTTCGAGCTGCACCTGGTTGCTGCCGCGCGCCTCGGGCGGCAGGTGCTGCGAAAGGCTGGCGTAGAGCTTGAGCGTGATGCGCATGCGGTCGATGGTGCCAGACGCGCAATGTCCCGGGGCCGCGCCGTGCCAACTCCGGCTCACGCCTTCACCAGCGCCCGCGCCTCCTGCGCCTGCGCGCGCGCGAGATAGGCCTCCATCAGCAGGGTCGGGTCGGCCAGCAGCCGGTCCTTCCACTCGCCCAGGCGTACCTGTCCCTCGACCAGCCCGCGCATCACGCCGACGTGCTCGGTCCAGCCGATGGAGTTGCAGCCGATCAGCCGGTCCTGCGCGAACTGCAGGCTCAGGTGCCGGCCCGCCGCGCGGTCGGTCAGCTCGACGTGCTGGCCGCCCGGCACGCCCTGCCAGTCGCCGAAGCTCGCCGACACGAGGCCCAGCGTGTCGAGCACGTTGATCTGGGTCACGCCCTTGAGCCGCGCCGGCTTGCCGGCCATGTTCATCGCGGCGACGTAGGCCTGGTCGGCGGCGTTGGGCTGGATCGCGCTCACGATGGTCTTGCCGCTGATCACGTCGAACGCCTCGGCGCAGTCGCCGGCCGCGTACACGCCCGGCACGTTGGTCTGCATGTGCTCGTCGGTCAGCACGCCGACCAGGCACCGGATGCCGGAGTTCTCGAGGAAGCCGATGTTGGGCCGCACGCCGGTGGCGTTGATCACGAGGTCGGCCTCGAGGTGCTGGCCGTTGGACAGCCTCACGCGCAGCGGCGCGTGCGTCTCGATGGCCTCGACGCGCGTGCCGGTGAACACGCGCACGCCCTTGCGCTCGCACCACTCCTTGATCATGCCGCCGGCCGTCGGGCCCATCATGCGCGGCACCATGCGGTCGCCCATCTCCACCACGGTGAGCTGCACGCCGCGCAGCGCCAGCGCCTCCATGATGATGCAGCCGATGAAGCCGGCGCCCATCTGCAGCACGCGCGCGCCCTTGCCGGCGAGGGCCATGATCGCGCGCGCGTCCTTCAGGGTCCAGCAGGTGTGCACGCCGGCGGAGTCGATGCCGGGGATCGGCGGCTTCATCGGACTGGAGCCCGTCGCGACGAGCAGGGTGTCGAAGCGCAGCACCTCGCCGTCGTCGAGCGCGACGGTGCGCGCGCCGACGTCGACCGCCTTCGCGCGCACGCCGCGCTTCACGTCGATGTTGAGCGACGTGTAGTGCCCCGGCGTGTGCCGCAGGTGCGTGCCGGGCTCGGCGATCTGGCCGGCCAGCAGGTACGGGATCGCCATGCGCGAGTAAGGCGCCTCGGGCTCGTCGCCGACGATGGTGATCGCGTCGTGCGGGGCCTGCTTGCGCAGGGTTTCGGCGGCGATCACGCCGGCCGGGCCGGCGCCCAGGATCACGTGGTGCTTCATGGTCGCGTCTCGTCAGGTGCTCGAAGGAATGCTCAGAAGAAGACAAGGCGGTCCGAGAACCGCCTTGCCGGGTCAGTGCGTCGCGGCGCTCTCAAGTCGATGTGGCTCCGCCACTCGACTTGAACCCCCTCGGGGGGCGGGCCGGCAGGGCCGGCCTTGGGGGCTCAGAGCCCGAGTCGCGTGCGGGTCTCCGGCTTGAGCTGGCCGTTGGCGTCCCAGCCGCGGATCTCGTAGTACTTGGGCAGCATCTCGGGCAGCTTGTTGACCAGGCCCTTGGCCGGACCGGTCTTGGCCGGCTCGGTCAGCAGCCGCTTGGGCAGGGTGTCGTCCTTCGCGGTGAAGCCGGCCCTGTTGTTGAAGTCGCGCTCGAGGTTCCAGATGCGCTCGCCGATCTTCTCCATGTTCTCGAGCGTGAACTCGGGTCCGCACGCGGCGGCCACCTGCGGCGCCACGTCGGCCAGGCCCCACGCGAAGCTCGTGAAGATGCAGATGCCGGCGGAGTCGAACGCGGCGGTCGCGTCCTGGAAGGCCTTCACCAGTTCGGGCTTGCCGTCCGCGCTCAGCGGGTCGGTCTTGACCGGGATGCCGAGGATCTCGGAGGCCACGGTGTAGCTGCGCAGATGGCACGCGCCGCGGTTGCTGGTGGCGTAGGTCAGGCCCATGCCCTGGATGCCGCGCGAGTCGTAGGCCGGGAACTCCTGGCCCTTGACGCTCATGCTCAGCTCGGGATGGCCGTACTTCTCGCACAGGCGCTTGCTGCCCAGGCCGATCTCCTTGCCGAAGCCGGTGCCGTTGGCCGTCATGTCGGCGAACTCGCACAGCGCCTTGGCCGAGCCGAACGGCGCCTCGATGCCGATCTGCTCCTTCTTCAGCACGCCCATCTCGTACAGCTCCATCACCGCGCCGATGGTCGCGCCGAACGAGATCGGGTCCATGCCCTGCTCGTTGCAGATGAGGTTGGCGTACTGCAGCGCCTCCAGGTCGTTCACGCCGTTGGCCGCGCCCAGCGCCCACGCCGCCTCGTACTCGAGGCCGCCCGAGGCGCCCCAGTACTGCGGCTTGTTCTCGACCGAGAAGTGCGTCTGGTCGATCTTGCTGATGCGCCCGCAGGCGATGGTGCAGCCGAAGCAGGCCTGGTTGGTGACGAGCTGCGCCTTGCCGTCGCTCTTGCGCGGCGTGGCCATCGCCTCGGCCGAGATGTCCTTGGCGCCCTCGAACTGGCTGTCGCGGTGGTTGCGCGTCGGCAGCGCCCCCACCTCGTTGATCACGTTCATCAGCACCTGCGTGCCGTAGGTGGGCAGCCCCTGGCCGGTGACCGCATGGTCGGCCAGCACCTTCTTCTTCTCGAAGGTGACCTGCATGAACGCCTTCGGATCGGCGATGTTGCCCACGCCCCTGGTGCCGCGCACCGCGATGGCCTTCAGGTTCTTCGAGCCCATCACCGCGCCCACGCCGGAACGGCCGGCCGCACGGTGCAGGTCGTTCACCACCGCGGCGAACAGCACCTGGTTCTCGCCGGCCTTGCCGATGCTCGACACGCGGATCAGCGGGTCCTGGTGCTGCTTCTTCAGCGTCTCCTCGGTCTTCCAGACGCTCTGGCCCCACAGGTGCGCGGCGTCGCGCAGCTCGGCCTTGTCGTCCTCGACGTACAGGTACACCGGCTTCGGCGACTTGCCCTCGAAGATGATCATGTCCCAGCCGGCCATCTTCAGCTCGGCGCCCCAGTAGCCGCCGGAGTTGGAGCACGCGATGGCGCCGGTGAGCGGGCCCTTGGTCACCACCGTGTAGCGACCGCCGGTCGAGGCCATCGTGCCGGTGAGCGGGCCGGTGGCCCAGATGATCTTGTTGGCCGGCGACAGCGGATCGACCTTGGGGTCGATCTCGCTGACCAGGTACTTCGACGCGAGGCCGCGCGAGCCGAGATACTGGCGCGCCCACGTCATGTTCAGCGGCTCGGACTTGACCGTGCCGTCGGTGAGATTGACTCGGAGGATCTTGCCTGCCCAGGACATGGTGTGACTCCTTCAGGCTGCGGGTTGGTTGCCGAGCTTGTCGGCCCAGGCCTGCATCTTGTTCAGGCCGGTCCAGTTGGCGTCGACGTAGGTGATGGCGCCGGTGGGGCACGCGGTC
>Ga0073934_10003702_pt1 | contig 27396 bp, 27 predicted proteins | sample LarsenN4metaG_FD_76834 | JGI IMG/M metagenome (GOLD analysis project Ga0073934, IMG submission 76834) | Hot spring sediment bacterial and archeal communities from British Columbia, Canada, to study Microbial Dark Matter (Phase II) - Larsen... ... | reverse complement strand
CGCGGCAGCACGCCGGTGCGGATCTCGATCGGGCGCACGGTGCGCGTGTCGCGGCCGTCGATGCGCGGCTCGCCGGCGAGGATCTGGCCACGCACGATGCGGCTCTCGATCTCGAACAGCAGGTTCTCAACCTTGACGCTGTCGAACTCCGTCCCCTCGGCCTTCAGGGCCGCCATCACGTCGGCGTAGGCGGTGCGGCAGGCCTGCGTGCGCGCCTGCTTGCTGCGGATCTGGTAGGCGGCGCGCAGCTTCTCCTCGCCGAGCGCGGTGACCTTGGCGATGAAGGCCTCGTCCTTGGCCGGCGGCGTCCACTGCCACTCGGGCTTGCCGGCGTCGCGGACGAGCTCGTTGATGGCGGCGATGGCGATCTTGCCCTGGTCGTGGCCGAACACCACGGCGCCGAGCATCACCTCCTCGGTGAGCTGCAGCGCCTCGCTCTCGACCATCAGCACGGCGGCCTCGGTGCCGGCGACGACGAGGTCCATCTGGCTCTCGTTCAGCTGCGACTTGCTCGGGTTGAGCACGTACTGGCCGTTGACGTAGCCGACGCGCGCCGCGCCGATGGGGCCGTTGAAGGGCACGCCGCTGACCGCCAGCGCCGCGCTGGCGCCGATCATCGCGGGGATGTCGGCGGACACCTCGGGATTGAGGCTGAGCACGTGGACGACCACCTGCACCTCGTTGAAGAAGCCGTCCGGGAACAGCGGGCGGATCGGGCGGTCGATCAGGCGGCTCGTCAGCGTCTCGAGCTCGCTCGGGCGGCCCTCACGCTTGAAGAAGCTGCCCGGGATCTTGCCGGCCGCATAGGTCTTCTCGATGTAGTCGACGGTCAGCGGGAAGAAGTCCTGACCGGCCTTCGCCTCGGTGCGCGCCACCACGGTGGCCAGCACCACGGTGTCGTCCATGTTCACCAGCACGGCCCCGGTGGACTGGCGCGCGATCTCGCCGGTCTCGAGCGTGACGGTGTTGGCGCCCCATTGGAAAGTCTTGGTGACCTTGTTGAACATGCTCATGCGTGCGACTCCTGGAATGTCAGGTCTTCGAGGCGGGTGCGCGCGATGCCATTCCAGCGAAGCCCCGGCCCGGCGGGGCGCCCTTGGAATGACACGGCAGCGTGCAACCCTGGCGAGGTGGAAGGAGGCAGGCAGGTCCCGCGAGGAACCCGCCCGCCGGCGGGCAGCCGGCCTTACTTGCGCAGGCCGAGCTTGGTGATGAGCGCCGTGTAGCGCTCGGCGTCCTTCCCCTTCAGGTAGGTCAGGAGGCGCTTGCGCTGGTTGACGAGCTTGAGCAGCCCGCGGCGACCGTGATGGTCCTTCAGGTGCTGCTTGAAGTGCGGGGTCAGCTCGTTGATGCGCGCGGTGAGCAGCGCGACCTGCACTTCGGGGCTGCCGGTGTCGGCAGCGCTGCGGGCGTTGCCCTTGACGATCTCGGCCTTGGCGGCGGTGGTGAGCGGCATGGCGGGTGCGTTTCCTTGGTGGAGGCGGAGAACCCACTGCACTGCCGAACCAGCCTGGGGCCGGCGCCGCGCGCGAAGGTTTCCGGGGATGGACTTGCGGTCACCAGTGAAACCGACCGGTGCCGTGCTGGCCCCCGGTACAGCAGCGTACTGCTGCACCAGGAAGCCCGGCATTATACCCGCGGCAGGGGCGCGCACCCCGCTCAGGCGACGCCCATGCGCATGGCCCCGCGTGACCCAGCGAAATCCACGCCGGCGGCACCGGCCTCGAATCGACGGGTGGCGTGCGCAGATCAGGGCCACTACGGCGCGGGTTTCGATCGGCGGACCCTGATCGGCCGGCCAGGCGCGCCAACGGAAGGCGCCGGGTGATCGAGGACGGCAGGCGCGCGAAACAGGCCTCAGGACGTCGCGAGTTCCTGCAGCGGCCACCGGGGCCGGACGTCGAAGGCACCCGCGTGCACGCCCTGGTCGAGGCCGGCTTGCACGCGCATGGCGGCGGCCAGCGCGATCATGGCGCCGTTGTCGGTGCACAGCGCCACGGGTGGGTGGAAGACGCGCGCGCCGAGGCGGGCGGCACTCTCGGCGAGCGTCCGGCGCAGGCGCTGGTTGGCGCCGACGCCACCGGCAACGACCAGGCGCTTCAGCCCGGTCCCCTTCAAGGCACGCAGCGCCTTGGCCGCGAGCACGTCGACGATCGCGGCCTGGGTGCTCGCTGCAAGGTCGGCGCGCGCCGCAGGCGTCGGGTCGGCCCCGAGCTTGCGCATTTGGGTGGCCACGGCCGTCTTGAGCCCGGCAAAGGAGAAGTCGAGGTCGCCGCTGTGCAGCAGCGGGCGCGGCAACGCGAAGGCCTTCTCGTCGCCGTGCTCGGCCAGCTTCGCCAGCGCCGGACCGCCCGGATAGCCGAGGCCCAGCAGCTTGGCACTTTTGTCGAACGCCTCGCCGGCCGCGTCGTCGATGGTCTCCCCGAGGAGGTCGTACCGGCCGACACCCTCCACTCGCATCAGCTGGGTGTGGCCGCCGGAGACCAGCAACGCGATGAACGGAAAGGCAGGGACCTCGTTGCCGAGGACGGGCGAGAGCAGGTGCCCTTCAAGGTGGTGCACTCCCAGCGTCGGCTTGCCCAGCGCCGCACCCAGCGCGACCGCGATGCCCGCTCCGACCAGCAGCGCGCCGGCCAGGCCGGGCCCGCGGGTGTAGGCGACGAGATCGACGTCGGCCAAGCCGATGCCGCCGGCCGCGAGCACCTCGCGCGCCAGCGGCAGCACGCGCCGGATGTGGTCGCGCGATGCGAGTTCGGGCACGACACCGCCGTAGGCCTCATGCATCGCCGCCTGGCTGTGCAGTGCCTCGGCAAGCAGGCGCGGCGGCGCGCCCGCCTCGGCGTGCACGAGCGCCACGCCGGTCTCGTCGCAGGAGGACTCGAAGCCGAGGACGATCACCCGTCGCCCCGCGCGCGCGGGCCAGGGAGCGCGGCCATCAGCCGTGCTTCTCCTTGGCGTGATTGATCGAGTACTTCGGGATCTCGATCGTCACGTCGCGGTCGCTCAGGATCGCCTGGCACGACAGGCGCGAGGTGGGCGTCAGGCCCCACGCCCGGTCCAGCAGGTCCTCCTCGGCCTCGTCGATCTCGCCGAGCGATTCGAAGCCCTCCTTCACCACGACGTGACAGGTGGTGCAGGCGCAGCTCATCTCGCAGGCGTGTTCGATGGCAATGCCGTTCTCGAGCAAGGCCTCGCAGATCGAGGTGCCGCGCTCGGCGGTGATCTCGTCGCCCTGCGGGCAGTACTCGGCGTGCGGAAGGATGCGGATGACGGGCATGACGGGGCGGCGGGGCTCAGACCTCTTCCAGGCGCTTGCCGGCCAGCGCCTGGCGGATGCCATGGTTCATGCGGGCGGCGGCGAACGCCTCCGTGCCCTCGGCCAGCGCCTTCACGGCGGCATCGACCGCCTGCGCGTCGGCGCCCTGGGCGATGCGCACGGTCTCGGCGACGAGCCGCTCGATCTCGGCGCGCTCGGCGGCCGACAGCAGGTGGCCGTCGGCGGCCAGCGCCGAGCGCGTCGCCAGGACCATGCGCTCGGCCTCGACCTGCGCCTCGCGCAGGCTGCGGGCGGCCATGTCGGCGTCGGCGTGGGCGAAGCCGTCGCGAAGCATGCGTGCGATGTCCTCGTCGGCCAGACCGTAGCTCGGCTTGACCGTCACGGCCGCCTCGACACCCGAAGCCTGCTCGCGCGCCGAGACGCTGAGCAGGCCGTCGGCGTCGACCTGGAAGGTGACGCGGATGCGGGCCGCGCCCGCGGCCATCGGCGGGATGCCGCGCAACTCGAAGCGCGCCAGAGAACGGCAGTCCTCGACGCGGTCGCGCTCGCCCTGCACCACGTGCAGGGCCATCGCCGTCTGGCCGTCCTTGAACGTGGTGAAGTCCTGCGCCTTGGCCACCGGGATCGTGGTGTTGCGCTCGATGATGCGCTCCACGAGGCCACCCATCGTCTCCAGCCCCAGCGAAAGCGCGATGACGTCCAGCAGCAGCAGCTCGCCATCCTTGGCGTTGCCGGCCAGCGCGTTCGCCTGGATGGCCGCGCCGATGGCGACCACCTCGTCGGGGTTGACATTGGTGAGCACCGTGCCCTGCCACTGCGGCCCGAACAGCTCGGCGACGGCGCGGCGAACGAGCGGCATGCGCGTGCTGCCGCCGACCATCACCACGCCCTGCACCGCTTCGCGCGCCACCTTGGCGTCACGCAGCACCCGGCGCACCTCCCGCAGGCTGCGCTCGACGAGCGGACGGGCCAGTGCCTCGAGTTGCGCGCGGCTCAGCTCCACCTCGCGCAGCTGGCCGGCGATCTCGGCCCGCCACGCGGCCGTCTCCGACGTGGCGCCCGAGAGCATCTCCTTCGCGGAGCGTGCGGCCACCAGCGCCGCCCGCTTGTCCTGCGGCGATGCGGCCTCGACGCCGGCAGCATCGAGTGCCCAGTCCGCGACCACCTGGTCGATGTCGTCCCCGCCGAGCGCGGCGTCGCCGCCCGTGGCGACGACCTCGAACACCCCCTTGGTCAGGCGCAGCAGCGAGATGTCGAACGTGCCGCCACCGAGGTCGTACACGGCATAGAGGCCCTCGCTGCCATGGTCCAGGCCGTAGGCCACGGCGGCCGCGGTCGGCTCGCTGATGAGGCGCAGCACGTTCAGGCCGGCCAGCTGTGCCGCGTCCTTGGTCGCCTGGCGCTGGGCATCGTCGAAGTACGCGGGGACGGTGATGACGGCGCCGAAGATCTCGGCGTCAAACGTATCCTCGGCGCGCTGGCGCAGGCTGGCCAGGATCTCGGCGGACACCTCCACCGGCGTCTTCTCGCCGGCCACCGTGGCCAGCGCCACCATGCCTGGCCGGTCGACGAGGTGGTAGGGCAGCTTCTCGCGCTGCCGGATGTCGGCCAGCCGGCGGCCCATCAGCCGCTTGACCGAGACGATGGTGTTCTCCGGGTCCTCGGCCTGCGACGCGAGGGCGCTGTAGCCGATCGCGCGGCGGGTGGCATCGAGGTAGCGCACGGCCGAGGGCAGCAGCACGCGGCCGGCGGCGTCGGGCAGGCATTCGACGACGCCGTGCCGCATCGCCGCCACCAGCGAGTGCGTCGTGCCGAGGTCGATGCCCACGGCGATGCGCCGCTGGTGCGGGTCGGGGCTCGAGCCGGGTTCGGAGATCTGCAGCAGGGCCATGGCGGGAGGCGCGGCGATTCGTCAGTTCGTCAGTGAGCGTCGAGTGCCTCGAGGCGACGCGCGATGTCTTCGCGGAAGCGGGCCACGAACATGAGTGCGCGCACCTCGGCCGCCGCGGCGGCCGTGTCGCCGGCCTCGTCCAGCAGCTGCTCCAGGCGCGCGAGGCCGGCCCGCTCGTCACGCATCACCTCGTCGTCGAGGGCCTCGATGGCGGCGGCGGCATCCGGCGCCGAGTCGGCTTCGTCCAGGGCCTCGCGCCACTCCATCTGGCGCGCGAGGAACGCCGGCGGCATCGCCGTGTTGCGCTCGGCGTCGATCGGCACCCCCCGAAGCTCGCAGAGGTAGGCGGCCCGGCGCAACGGGTCCTTCAGCCTCGCGTGCGCCTCGTTCACGCGCACCGCCCACTGCATCGCCAGGCGCTGCGCCGCAGCGCCCTCTGCGGCGAAGCGGTCGGGGTGCACCTCGGCCTGCAGCACGCGGCGGCGCTCGTCGAGACGCGCCCGGTCGAGGCCCTGCCGCTCCGGCAGGCCGAAGAGCACGAAGTCGTTGTCGGTGAGACGTGGCAGCATGGGTGCGAAAAAAGGGCGCGTGCTCGGTGCCGCGCCCCGGGACGAGCGGGGGCCGGCTCAGACCCGGAACGACTCCCCGCAACCGCAGCGATCCTTCTCGCGCGGGTTGTGGAACTTGAAGCCCTCGTTCAGGCCCTCGCGGACGAAGTCGAGCTCCGTGCCGTCGATGTAGGGCAGGCTCTTGGGGTCGACGAGCACCTTGACGCCATGGCCCTCGAAGACGAGGTCCTCCGGCGCCACTTCGTCGGCGTACTCGAGCTTGTAGGCCAGGCCCGAGCAGCCCGTGGTCTTGACGCCCAGGCGCACGCCCACCCCCTTGCCGCGGCGGGCGAGGTAGCGGGTGACGTGCCGCGCGGCGGCTTCGGTCAACGTGACAGCCATCTCTTGCAAACGCTCAGTGCGCGCCCTCCGCCGCAACGCCCTCGCCGTGCTTCTGCTTGTAGTCCTGCACGGCGGCCTTGATGGCATCCTCGGCGAGGATCGAGCAGTGGATCTTGACCGGCGGCAAGGCCAGTTCCTCGGCGATCTGCGTGTTCTTGATCGTCATCGCCTCGTCGAGGCTCTTGCCCTTCACCCACTCCGTGACGAGCGAGCTGGAGGCGATGGCGCTCCCGCAGCCGTAGGTCTTGAAGCGGGCGTCCTCGATCAGCCCGGTGGCCGGGTTGACCTTGATCTGCAGCTTCATCACGTCGCCGCAGGCGGGTGCACCGACCATGCCGGTGCCCACCGTGGCGTCGCCCTTGTCGAAGCTGCCGACGTTGCGCGGGTTCTCGTAGTGATCGACGACCTTGTCGCTGTAGGCCATGTGTGACTCCTCGGTGCTGCGGTTCTTGCCTCAGTGGGCGGTCCACTGGATGGTGTTCAGGTCGACGCCGTCCTTGTACATCTCCCAGAGCGGGGACAGGTCGCGCAGCTTGGCGACGCGGTCGCGCAGCAGCGCGCAGGCGGTGTCGATCTCCTGTTCGGTCGTGAAGCGGCCGATCGTCATGCGCAGGCTCGAGTGCGCGAGCTCGTCGCTGCGGCCGAGCGCGCGCAGCACGTAGCTCGGCTCGAGGCTGGCGCTGGTGCAGGCACTGCCGGAGCTGACGGCGATGCCCTTGACGCCCATGATCAGGCTCTCGCCCTCCACGAAGTTGAAGCTGGCATTGACGTTGTGCGGCACGCGCCGCTCGAGGTCGCCGTTGATGAAGACCTGCTCGATGTCGGCGATGCCGTCGAGCAGCCGCCTCTGCAGCATGCGCACGCGCTCTAGCTCGGTGCCCATCTCGAGGCGCGCGATCTCGAAGGCCTTGCCCATGCCCACGCACTGGTGCGTGGGCAGGGTGCCGCTGCGCATGCCGCGCTCGTGGCCGCCGCCGTGCATCTGTGCCTCCAGGCGCACGCGCGGCTTGCGGCGCACGTAGAGCGCGCCGATGCCCTTGGGCCCGTAGGTCTTGTGCGAGGCCAGGCTCAGCAGGTCCACCGGCAGCTTCGTCATGTCGATCGCCACCTTGCCGGTCGCCTGCGCCGCGTCGACATGGAACACGATGCCGCGGTCGCGACACATGGCGCCGATCGCGGGAATGTCCTGGATGACGCCGATCTCGTTGTTGACCAGCATCACCGAGGCGAGGATGGTGTCCTTGCGAAGGGCGGCCTTGAACTTGTCCAGGTCGAGCAGGCCGTTCTCCATCACGTCGAGATAGGTCACCTCGAATCCCTGGCGCTCGAGCTCGCGCATGGTGTCGAGCACCGCCTTGTGCTCCGTCTTCACCGTGACGAGGTGCTTGCCGCGGCTGGCGTAGAAGTGCGCCGCGCCCTTGAGCGCGAGGTTGTTGCTCTCGGTGGCTCCGCTGGTCCAGACGATCTCCCGCGGGTCGGCCGCGATGAGCTGCGCGACCTGCTCGCGCGCCTTCTCCACCGCCTCCTCCGCTTCCCAGCCCCAGGCGTGGCTGCGGCTCGCCGGGTTGCCGAAGTGCTCGCGCAGCCAGGGGATCATGGCGTCGACCACGCGCGGGTCGCACGGCGTCGTGGCGCCGTAGTCCATGTAGATGGGCAGGTGCGGAGTCATGGATCGGTACTTCTGGCGGTTGGCGTCTTGGAGTGCCCGGCGCGCGGCGCGCCGGGGGCGAGGCTACTTGGACAGGGTGTTGCCGAGGGCGAAGACGGAATTGGGCGCGGTCACCTTGATCGGCTTGACCACCGGCGTGGTGGAGATCGCGCGCTTGACCGGCGCACCGTCAACCGACACGCCCTTGGCCAGCTGTTCCTCGACCAGCGCCTTCAGAGAGATGGAGTCGAGGTACTCGATCATGCGGGTGTTCAGGCTCGCCCACAGGTCGTGCGTCATGCACTTGCCGGTGTCGGCGCCCATGCAGTCTTCCTTGCCCCCGCAGCCCGTGGCGTCGATCGGCTCGTCGACGGCGACGATGATGTCGGCGACGCTGATCTCGTCGGCCGCGCGCCCGAGCGAGTAGCCCCCGCCGGGCCCGCGCGTGCTCTCGACGAGCTCGTGCCGGCGCAGCTTGCCGAACAGCTGCTCGAGGTACGAGAGGGAGATCTGCTGCCGCTGACTGATGGCCGCCAGCGCGACCGGGCCCGCGTGCGAGCGCAGCGCCAGATCGATCATCGCGGTGACGGCGAAGCGGCCTTTGGTGGTGAGTCGCATGGGTGAGCTCCCGCCGGATGCCGGCCCCGCCAAGCGACCGGGCTCGATTCCGACTAAACGGGTCAAGTATAGCCAGTATCCGACCGATTCGCTGGGTATTGCGTGAATCGTCGGCAGCGGCGAAGCGAGCGCCGCGCCCTCGGTCCCCCTCGGCAGCTCGCCTGCGCCCCGGCGTGGCCTTGCCCGCGGAATGCCCCTACGCGCGACGAGGGATCGCGCGATCGGCGCCCGGCGCCACTCGGCTTCGGCGCTTCCGGCCGCGGAGCCGGCCGGAGGGGGCTCGCTCAGCGTCCGCCGTTCGCCGGAGCCGGCCGGCCATTCGCCGGTGACCCCGGCCGCTCGGCCAGTTCGGTCATCAGCCTGGCAATGACGCCATCGCAGGCCCGCTCGACGAGGTCCAGCACGTGCTCGAAGCCCGCGTCCGGGCCGTAGTAGGGGTCCGGAACTTCGGGCTCGGCCAGTCCGCCGGCCGCGGTGAGCAGCTCGATGCGAGGCGCGTTCGGTGAGGGACTCTTGCGTCGCAGCCAGGCCAGGTTCGCCTCGTCCATCGCCAGCATCCAGTGGAAGCGCGCGAAGTCGTGCGAGACCACCGGCCTCGCCCTCAGCGCCGACAGGTCATAGCCTCGCGCGCGCGCATGCCGGATGGCGCGCGTGTCGGGCGGCTCCTCGGTGTGGTAGCCATGGGTTCCCGCGGAGTCGACCCACACGGCGCGATGCAGGCCCTCGCGGCGCAGCTTCGCCCTCAGGACGCCCTGCGCCGTCGGCGAGCGGCAGATGTTGCCGGTGCAGACCATCAGCAGGTGCAACGCACCGGGCGCGGGCGATTCGTCGTCATCGTCCGAGGCTTGGCGCTTCCAGAAGGAAAGCGAAGGCAGGCGGTCCAGCAAGGCCATGCGGGCCAGCATAGCAAAGCGAGTACACACGCAGCCCGGCACCCGCCTTCAGACGCCGTCGCCACGGCCGATATCGAGTCCAAGTTGGCTCCGCCGGCCACCGGCGCCGGGCGCCGGTCGTCCGACGCGGACCGAGGGCACCCGAGACGCTTGAACCGGATGCCGAGCCACCTGCTCCCCATGCACCACTCGACGACGAACTCCGCCGACGCCGCACCCCGCGACGTGATCCGGCAACGCCTGGGCTGCCCGCGCTGCGCGGCCTCGGTGCGGCGCCGTCGACGGTCGCTGGCACAACGGTGGTGGCTGCGCGGAGCCTCCGTCGGCCGCTATCGATGCACCGATCTGTCCTGCGGCTGGACCGGCCTGCTCACGCGCGACCTCGACGAGGCGCGGGCGCAGGCGACACAGGCCCCGACGCGCTCCAGGTGGCGTGCACTTCGCGGGCTGGTCCCGCTGGCCCTCGCCGCCTTGGCGGTGTTCGCGGCCCAGTGGGGCGCCGGCTTCGCCCCGGTGGCCAACGTGCCGGTGGGTGCCCGGCTGTTCGCCCCTGGCGAGGCTTTCGACGGCGAGACACTGCCCGAGGATCATCCGTTGCTCGTGCCTGCCGCTCATGCCGTCGACGTGGCACCGACCTTGCCCGGTGCGAAGGACACTCCGCGCCGGGAGCGCACGGCGACCGCAGCTGCCGCGCCGCCGCGCTCGGTGGCTGCCGGTCTGAGCCTGAGGCGCTTCTGCGCCTGGGGCCATCCCGGCCGCATGCCCTACCGCGGCACCGTCGACGAAGCCCTGCGAGCCGCGCGGCTGCCGCCGGAGGTGCGGGAGCAGATCGTCGCCGCCGTCGCGGCGGGTCGGCCGCACGACCGGCTGGTCATCACCAACGGCGGCATCCGCGCGGTCTCCAGCGACCGTGCCTTCGAGCCGCAGGGCATCGCGATGGTCTACGGCCGCACCCTCTGCCTGGGCACGCGGGTGAACTTCAAGCCAGGTCACAGCGAACCGGCCAGCCTCTACGAAGCCTTCGACACCAGCGGCCAGCGCCACAGCGTGATGGTGCCGGACGTCTGCGGTAACGTCTCGGTGCTGCGGCCGAAGGGCGATCTCCCCGTCCCAGCCAAGGGCGTGCCGGTGGTGCTCGCGAGCCTCGACCCGCTGGACCCCGGTGCACCCACACCCGTCACGGCCAGCGCCGGGGGGTCGGAGAAGCCCAACGAAGTGCCCGCGCCCGGCACGCTGGCTCTCGCCCTCATCGGGCTGGCGGCGGCAGCGGCCGCGCGCCGCACAAGACGCGGGGCCACGTCGGCAGGCGGCCGGACCGCTGGCTTCACGGCCAGCGGCTCACGCCACCGTTGACGGCGCGCCGGCGCGGGGGGCCGCGGCAGGCCCGCCTGCCGCGTCAGGCAGCGCCTCCGCCCGGACCCCCGCGTCCGCGTGCGCCGCCGGCCGACCCGGCGGGGTTGAGGGGTACGACCGTGGTGTCGTGCGGGCTCGCGCCGAAGGCCTGTTCGCGCAGCAGCGCCAGCTGGTCCCGCACGCGCGCCGCCTTCTCGAACTCCAGGTTGCGCGCGTGCTCGAGCATCTGCCGCTCGAGCTGCTTGATGCGCTTGCCGAGATCCTTCTCGTCCAGCGCCTCCACCTCGGCGGCCGCTTTCGCGGCCTTGAGGTCGTCCTTGGCCGTCTTGTCGGAGACGACGCCGTCGATCAGGTCGCGCACGCGCTTGGTCACCGTCCTCGGCACGATGCCCATCGCCGCGTTGTGCGCGACCTGCCTGGCGCGCCGGCGCTCGGTCTCGCCGATGGCCGCCTTCATCGAGTCGGTCATCTTGTCCGCATAGAGGATCGCCTTGCCGTTGACGTTGCGCGCGGCGCGGCCGATCGTCTGGATCAGGCTGCGCTCGGCGCGCAGGAAGCCTTCCTTGTCCGCGTCGAGGATGGCCACCAGGCTCACCTCGGGGAGGTCGAGTCCCTCGCGCAGCAGGTTGATGCCGACGAGCACGTCGAACGAACCCAGCCGCAGGTCGCGCAGGATCTCCACGCGCTCCACCGTGTCGACATCGCTGTGCAGGTAGCGCACCTTGACGCCGTTGTCCGCGAGGTACTCGGTGAGCTGCTCGGCCATGCGCTTGGTGAGCGTCGTGATCAGCACACGCTCGTTGGCCTCGACGCGCTCGCGGATCTCCTGCAGGACGTCGTCGACCTGGTGCGCGGCGGGACGCACCTCCACCTCGGGGTCGACGAGGCCCGTGGGCCGCACCAGCTGCTCCACCACTTGGCCGGCATGCTCGCGCTCGTAGTCGGCCGGCGTCGCGGAGACGAAGATCGCCTGCCGCATCTTGCGCTCGAACTCCTCGAACTTCAGCGGCCGGTTGTCCAGCGCGCTAGGCAGCCGGAAGCCATATTCGACCAGCACCGTCTTGCGCGCGCGGTCACCGTTGAACATGCCGCCCAGCTGCCCGATCAGCACGTGGCTCTCGTCCAGGAACATGAGGCTGTCCGGGGGCAGGTAGTCGACCAGCGTGGGCGGCGGCTCGCCCGGCGCGCTGCCCGATAGATGCCGCGTGTAGTTCTCGATGCCCTTGCAGTGGCCCACCTCCTGCAGCATCTCGAGGTCGAAGCGCGTGCGCTGCTCCAGGCGCTGCGCCTCCACCAGCTTGCCCGCCTTCACCAGTTCGTCCAGTCGTTCGCGCAGCTCGGCCTTGATCGTCTCGATGGCGGCCACGACGCGGTCGCGCGGCGTCACGTAGTGGCTGCTCGGATAGACCGTGAAGCGCGGGATCTTCTGGCGGATGCGGCCGGTGAGCGGGTCCAGCAGCGACAGCGACTCGACCTCGTCGTCGAAGAGCTCGATGCGGATGGCCAGCTCGCTGTGCTCGGAGGGGAACACGTCGATCGTGTCGCCGCGCACGCGGAAGCTGCCGCGGCCGAACTCGATCTCGTTGCGCTTGTACTGCATGCGGATGAGCTGCGCGATCACGTCGCGCTGGCTCATCCTGTCGCCCACGCGCAGCGTCATCACCATGCGGTGGTAGTCGCTCGGGTTGCCGATGCCGTAGATGGCACTGACGGTGGCCACGATGACGACGTCGCGCCGCTCGAGCAGGCTCTTCGTGCACGACAGCCGCATCTGCTCGATGTGCTCGTTGATCGAGCTGTCCTTCTCGATGTACAGGTCACGCTGCGGGACGTAGGCCTCGGGCTGGTAGTAGTCGTAGTAGCTGACGAAGTACTCGACGGCGTTCTTCGGGAAGAACTCGCGGAACTCGCTGTACAGCTGCGCCGCCAGCGTCTTGTTGGGCGCGAAGACGATCGCCGGCCGCCCGAGGCGGGCGATGACGTGCGCCATCGTGTACGTCTTGCCCGAACCGGTGACACCCAGCAGTGTCTGGTAGGCCAGGCCGTCGCGAACCCCCTCGACGAGCGCCGAGATCGCCTCGGGCTGGTCGCCCGCCGGCGGGTAGGGCTGGAAGAGCTGGAACGGCGAGTCGGGAAAGCTCACGAACTCCCCCGCGGGCGGGGCTGCGGGGGTGCTGCCGGCCTCGTCCCGCACGGCCGTGTCGTGGCTCGGATTCATCGTGGCTGTGGGGCGCGAAACATAGAATCGGCAAGCGTAGCGCAATGCCGCCTCACGCGCTCCTCCAACCTCGGGACCTCATGTCTTCCACGCTCTTCCAGAACGTCGCGCTCGCCCCGCGCGACCCGATCCTCGGCCTCAACGAGCAGTTCGCCGCCGACCCTCGGCAGGACAAGGTGAACCTCGGGGTCGGCGTGTACTTCGACGAACAGGGCCGCCTGCCGGTGCTGGCCTGCGTGGCCGAGGCGGAACGCCAGCTGCTCGGCTCGGCCAAGCCCAAGGGGTACCTGCCCATCGACGGCATCGCCGCCTACGACCGCGCGGTGCAGGGGCTCGTGTTCGGTGCCGACAGCGACGTGGTCAGGTCGGGGCGCGTCGCCACGGTGCAGGCGCTGGGTGGCACCGGCGGCCTCAAGCTCGGGGCCGACTTCCTGGCGCGCATCGACCGCGCGGCCACCGTGCTGATCAGCGATCCGAGCTGGGAGAACCATCGCGCGCTCTTCACGCAGGCGGGGTTCGAGGTGGCTGCCTATCCCTACTACGACAGCGCGACGCGCGGCGTGCGCTTCGAGGCCATGCTGGCCGCGCTGCGCGGGGCCCGGCCCGGAACGATCGTCGTGCTGCATGCCTGCTGCCACAACCCGACCGGGTGCGACATCACCCCTGCGCAGTGGTCCGAGGTCATCGAGGCATGCCGCGCCGGCGGGCTCGTTCCCTTCCTCGACATGGCCTACCAGGGCTTCGGCGACGGCATCGCCGAGGACGGCGCCGTGGTGCAGCGCTTTGTCGAGGCGGGGCGGCCGTTCCTCGTCTCCACGTCGTTCAGCAAGAGCTTCTCGCTGTACGGCGAACGCGTCGGTGCCCTGAGCGTGGTGTGCGAGGACGCCGACGAGGCGGCGCGTGTCCTGTCGCAGCTGAAGATCGTCATCCGCACGAACTACTCCAACCCGCCGACCTTCGGGGCGCAGGTCGTGGCCACGGTGCTCACGACGCCGGCGCTGCGCCAGCTGTGGGAGCGCGAACTGGCCGGAATGCGGGATCGCATCCGCAGCATGCGCGAGGCGCTCGTGGCCGGCCTGCGCGCCGCCGGCGTGCCGGCGGACGCCGGGCAGCTGGACTACATCACGCGCCAGAAGGGCATGTTCAGCTACTCCGGGCTGTCGGCAGCACAGATGCAGCGCCTGCGCAGCGAGTTCGGCGTCTATGGCGTCGACTCGGGCCGCATCTGCGTGGCGGCGCTCAATCCAGGCAACCTTCCCAAGGTGGTCGCCGCGCTGGCCCGGGTCATGTGAGGCCCGCTGGCCCGTGCGGCGCGGCACGGTCGTGCCGGCGGTTCCTTGCGCAGGGCTGTCACGCGGCTGTCGCAACGGCGACAACCGCCCGCCGAACCGGGACCGCGCCGACCCGACAGGCGAGACTGGCCTCGTTGACGCCGTGTTTTCGCGGGTTCACCGGTGCCCGAAACCCGTCAGCATGAAAGGCGGGTGCAGCCGCACCCGCGGGCTCTTGGTGATATTGCTGCACCGCAGCATAATCGAGCCCACGGTTCCGACCGTCTCCCGGCGGGCTTCTGCGTACGGCCTTCGACGAATGCGGCAGTGGTCCGGGCCCCCATGAACGGAGCACTCCGATGCTGTACCAGTTGTACGAGACCCAGCGCGCGATGATGGCGCCGTTCGCCGAGTTCGCCAGCGCGTCGGCCAAGCTGTACAGCCATCCGCTGTCGCCCTTCGCGCACGTGCCGATGTCGCAACGGCTCTCGGCCGGCTTCGACCTGCTGCACCGGCTGGCCAAGGAGTACGAGAAGCCGCCGTTCGGCATCACCTCCGCCACGGTCGGCACGGTGGAGGTGGCCGTGCAGGAGCAGGTGGCGATGCACAAGCCCTTCTGCCGCCTGCTGCGCTTCAAGCGCTTCACGGACAACCCCCAGGCGCTCGAGCAGATGAAGTCGCAGCCGACCGTGCTGGTGGTGGCACCGCTGTCCGGCCACCACAGCACGCTGCTGCGCGACACCGTCAAGAGCCTGCTTCACGACCACAAGGTCTTCATCACCGACTGGACCGACGCGCGCATGGTGCCCGCCGAGCAGGGCCCGTTCCATCTCGACGACTACGTCGCCTACGTGCAGGAGTTCATCCGCCACATCGGCCCGAACGTGCACGTGATGTCGGTGTGCCAGCCCACGGTGCCCGTGCTGGCCGCCGTGTCGCTGCTGGCCAGCGCCGGCGAGTTCACGCCGCGCACGCTGACGATGATGGGCGGGCCCATCGACGCCCGGAAGAGCCCCACGGCCGTCAACAACCTGGCGATGAACAAGAGCTACAGCTGGTTCGAGGCGAACGTGATCTTCCGCGTGCCGCCGAACTACCCTGGCGCCGGACGACGCGTCTACCCGGGCTTCCTGCAGCACAGCGGCTTCGTCGCGATGAACCCGGATCGCCATCTCTCGAGCCATTACGACTACTTCCGCGACCTCATCCGCGGCGACGACGACAGCGCCGAGGCACACCGCCAGTTCTACGACGAGTACAACGCGGTGCTCGACATGCCCGCCGAGTACTACCTCGACACGATCAAGACGGTCTTCCAGGACTTCGCGCTCGTCAACGGCACGTGGAAGGTACACGGGCAGCCGGTGCGGCCGCAGGACATCACGACGAGTGCGCTGCTCACCATCGAGGGCGAGCTCGACGACATCTCGGGCGCCGGCCAGACTAGGGCGGCGCATGGCCTGTGCAAGGGCATCCCGGCGGAGCGCCAGTTCCACCTCGACGTGCAGGGGGCGGGGCACTACGGGATCTTCTCCGGCCGCCGCTGGCGCGAGAAGGTGTACCCCGAGGTCCGCGCGTTCATCGCTGCCCACGACGCCGGTTCCGCCGCGAAGGCGAAGGCGAAGCCGCTGGCGCTGGTGGGCCGCCGCCCGCGCACCTGAGCCGGCGTCCGCCCCGTCGGTGGCGTGCGCCGGCAGCGACGCGCCGGATAATCGGCGCGTGTCCGTTCCTGCCGCGCCCCGCCCTCCGCCAACCGAGGCGGAATCGCTCGTGGATCGGCTGCATGCGGCTTTGCCGCAGACGCAATGCACGCGCTGCGGCTACCCCGACTGCCAGGGCTACGCCGAGGCGATGGCGAACGGCTCGGCCGACATCAACCGGTGCCCGCCGGGGGGTGCCGAAGGCATCGTGCGCCTGGCCGCCCTCACCGGCCGCCCGGTGCTTCCACTGGACCCCGAGCGGGGCCACGAGGAGCCGCGCGCGCTGGCCGTCATCGACGAGGCCTGGTGCATCGGATGCACGCTGTGCATCAAGGCCTGCCCGGTGGACTGCATCGTCGGTGCCTCGAAACTGATGCACACCGTCGTCGAGCCGCTGTGCACGGGCTGCGAGCTTTGCGTGCCGGTGTGCCCGGTCGACTGCATCGCGATGATCCCGGTCACCGGCGAGCGCACCGGCTGGGCGGCCTGGAGCGAGGCCGAGGCCAGGCAGGCACGCGAGCGCTACGCGTTCCACCAGATGCGCGTGGCGCGCGAGCGCCGCGAGAACGACGAGCGCCTCGCTGCCAAGGCCGCGCAGAAGCTCGCCGACCTGGAGGCGGCGAGCACGCTGACCGACGCCGACGTCCTGGCCCGCAAGCGTGCCGTGATCGAAGCCGCCATGCAGCGGGCACGAGCCCGTCGCGAAGAGGCGCGAGCCGACCCGCCCGGTCCGGCGCCGGACATTCCTCCGCCCACCCGGCGATGATGCGCCGGCGAGCCATGAAGCCCGACGACATCGAACCCTTCTTTGCCACCCTTGCGACGGCCAACCCGCATCCGCAGTCCGAGCTCGAGTACACGAACGTGTTCGAGCTTCTGGCCGCGGTGCTGCTCTCGGCCCAGGCCACCGACGCCGGCGTGAACAAGGCGACGCGAGCGCTCTTTGCCCGCGCATGGACGCCTGGCCGCATGCTCGCCCTCGGCCTCGAGGCGCTCACCGAAGCCATCCGCACCATCGGGCTCTACCGAACCAAGGCGCGGAACCTCCACGAGACCTGCCGCATCCTCGTCGAGCAACACGGCTCGGAGGTGCCTCGCACTCGCGAAGCGCTGGAGAAGCTGCCGGGCGTCGGGCGCAAGACGGCCAACGTCGTGCTCAACGTCGCCTTCGGCGAGCCGACCATGGCCGTGGACACGCACATCTTCCGCGTCGCGAACCGCACCGGCCTCGCCCCGGGCAAGGACCCCATGGCCGTCGAGCAGGGCCTGCTCGCGCGCGTGCCCGCTGCCTACAGGCAGGATGCGCACCACTGGCTCATCCTCCACGGGCGCTACGTATGCGTCGCTCGCGCGCCGCGCTGCGATGCGTGCAGCGTGCAACGCTTCTGCGACGAGGGCGCTTCTAGAATCCGCGGCGGGGCTGCGAGCTGACTACCCTCCTCTACCTATTCAACGCGGCGGTGCTGAGATGGCCAAGTTCGAGGATCTCGCGGAACGGGTCGACCGGCTGGTGCTGCGCCACCAGGAGCTCAAGCGCACCAGTGCGCTCATCTCGCAGCAGCTGGTCTCGGTGACCAACGAGCGCGACAGCCTGCGCTCCCGCCTGGCGGCAGCGCGCGCGCGCATCGACGCGCTGCTCGCGCGCCTGCCCGGCGACGCCGCTTCCGGCGCGGGTGACAACCCGATCGCGCGATGAAGCAGGTCGAAGTCAGCATCCTCGGCCAGGCCTACACACTGGGTTGCCCGGAGGGCGGCGAGGATCTGCTTGCCCGTGCCGTTGCCGCCGTCGACCGCGAGATGACGAGCATCCGCGACGCCGGCAAGGTCAAGGCACGCGAGCGCATCGCCGTGCTGGCTGCGTTGAACCTCGCCTACCAGATCGCCGAACAGGGGCTCGGCACCGGCGCTCAGGCCCCGGCCGCCGGCAACCGCAGCGTCGACATCGACGAGTTGTTGCGCCGCGTCGACGCCGCGCTCGCCGACGACGGACAGCTGCTCTGACGGGCGCGGTCGCCGGCCGTGCCGGCGATGCACCTCCGCCCCGCACCGCCGTGACTTCCGCCAATGCGCGGGCGCCGACATCGAGGCATAGAATGATCTCGTCCGTCGTGATGCGTGGGCTTAATGTTTCCTTGAACCGATGCTCATTGAGCAAGGGCTTGGAAAATTGCCAGGCAGGTGTGATCGTCTCGCGTCAGATGAACCCGAAGCCCGGTTGACCTCGCCCACCTGAACTTCCGCTGAGGGTTCGGGAATGCGGCTTGCGTGGCACGACGGACACCTTCCTGCATCTCCGGGCCTCGCCCGCCACCGCCGCGCCCACTACCCGCCGCACCCGCCCGGCAGGGGCCCCCACGCGCCATGCCCAACTACTGGCTCATGAAGAGCGAGCCCGACGAGGCCTCGATCGACGACCTCGCGGCGGCGCCGAAGCAGACCCTGCCCTGGACCGGCGTGCGCAACTACCAGGCGCGCAACTTCATGCGCGATTCGATGCGCGCGGGTGATGGCGTCCTCTTCTACCACTCGTCGTGCCCGCAGCCGGGTGTGGCCGGCCTGGCTCGTGTCGTGGGCAATCTCGCGCCCGACGAGACACAGTTCGACCCGTCCAGCCCCTACCACGACCCGGCGAGCACACGGTCCGCGCCGCGCTGGCTGCAGATCGACGTGCAGCTCGTGCGCAAGACGCGGCTGCTCCCGCTGGCGGAGATGCGCCAGGCGCCAGAACTCGCGGGCATGCGCGTCCTGCAGCGCGGCAACCGCCTTTCCATCACGCCGGTCACGCCCGACGAGTGGGAGGCGGTCGTCCGGCTGCTTGCCGACCGATCGTGATCGAGCTCTCCCCGCTCCTTGTCGCGGAGTTGCTGCTGCTTGGCGCGGTAGTCGGCTTCATGGCGGGCCTGCTGGGCATCGGCGGCGGCATGATGATGGTGCCGGTGATGACACTGCTGCTCATGCAGCGTGGCGTGGAGCCGGGGCTCGCCGTGAAGATGGCCATCGCCACCTCGGGCGCATCGATCCTCTTCACGTCCGTGTCCAGCCTGCTGGCCCATCATCGGCACGGTGCCGTGCGATGGCCGCTGGTAGCGGCCTTTGCCCCCGGCGTGGCGCTCGGTGGCATCGCCGCCGGGGCGGGTGTGCTTGCCCTCGTCCGCGGCCAATGGCTGGCGCTGGCGTTCGCTGCGTTCAATGCCGTCATGGCCTGGCGCATGTGGCACGGCGGCACCCCGAAGGCGGGCCGGCAACTGCCGGGTACCGCGGGCCTGGTGGGGGTGGGCGCGGGCATCGGCTTCATCTCGGCGCTCGTCGGGGCGGGGGGAGCCTTTCTTTCCGTGCCGTTCATGACCCGCTGCTCGGTGCCGATGCGCGAAGCGGTCGGAACGAGCGCCGCGCTGGGCTTTCCGATCGCGCTGGCCAGCAGCGTCGGCTACGTGCTCGGTGGCTGGTCGCTGCCCGCCGCACTGCCCGGCGCGTTCGGCTATCTCTATGTGCCGGGCATCCTGATCGTGGCCGTGGCCAGCGTCCTGATGGCGCCCGTGGGCGCCCGCACGGCGCACCGCATCGCGGTGGCACGCCTGAGGCGCGCCTTCGGCTTGATGCTCGGCGCGCTGGCTCTCTACATGGCCTGGCAGGCCGTCAAGGGCTGACGGCGCACGCACGCCTGCCGCGCGTCGGCGCGGCCGATCCGCGAGTCAGGCCGGCTCGAAGCGGATGGCCGCCAGCGCGACGTGGTTGCCGCCGCGGCGCTGCGCTTCGCGCAGCGCCGCATCGCAGGCCTGCAGCAGTTCGGCCTGGTTGTGGGCGGTGTGAGGGAAGCTGGCCACGCCCATCGACACCGTGAAGCGCGTCTCCTTGCCCTCGTGCACGACGATCTCCGTCGCGCACCGGCGACGCAGCCCCTCCATGCGAGAGTGCGCCGTGGCCAGTCCCACCCCGGAGAGCAGGACCGCGAAGCGCCGTTCGTCGAGACGGCAGGCCGCATCCATCGCGCGTGTTCCGCTGCGGAGCAGGCGGCCCAGCGCGGCTTGCACCGCCTGCATGGCGGGGACACGGGCCGCCGCGCCGGGCTCGGCTCCGGGTTCGTCGATCTCGACGAACACGATCGAGAACTCGCGGTGCTCCCGGCTCGACAGATCGACCTCGCGCCGCAACTGGTCTTCGAAGTGCGCCTTCGCGTAGAGCCCCGACGCCGTGTCCCGCATCGCCTGGTCGGCCAGTTCCCGTCGCAGCAGGTCGATCGCCGACTGCAACTGCTCGATCTGCGCCAGTGCCGCGCGGGCCTGCGACTCGTGCTGTCGGCGGGAGGCCAGATCGGTCCAGATGCTGATCAGGCGTCGCGCGCCGCCGGCCACCCCGGCTTGCGTGATGCGGCAGAGCGCCAGGTCGCGCGCGCGGCCGTCGAGGTTCACCCGATGCTCGGCCAGAAGCGCGCCTTCCTGCTCCAGGGTCATCTGGTCCGCGGTGCGCAGGGCGGCGTGGGAGGTCGCGTCGAAGAGGTCGGCGTCGGTCCTCCCGATCACGGCCTCGGCGTTCCGCCCCATCCAGGCCAGCAGCACTTCATTGGCATGGAGATAGCGCCCGGTTTCGGCATCCTTCACCGCCAGACCTTGCCCGGCAGCGGCCAGCAACACGCCCCAGACCTCCCAGGCCGGTGACTCGGCAGTTGCCGGCGCGGCCGTCAGCCCTGCCAAGGCGGGTTCAGAGGTGGGGGTCATCGAGGCACAACGTGCATAGGAAGTCGGCAGGCGCATATTGGTGCTGCAAAGCCCATGTCGCAAGGGTCATCGACCCGAGCGCCCCTATCTTGAGCCCCTCACGCATTCCGGGGAGTCCTGAGCGGTCCGCGGGCTGGGCGGTTGCGGCTCCGGTTCCCTCGTATAATGTTTAATTCGCCCTGTAGCCGCCCGGGATGACCGCCGGTGCCGCCTTCGGGAAGCCCCGATCAACCCCCAGCCAGCAATGACCACGATCCGAGTCAAAGAGAACGAACCCTTCGACGTCGCCCTGCGCCGATTCAAGCGGACGATCGAGAAGATCGGCCTCTTGACCGAGTTGCGCGCGCGCGAGTTCTACGAGAAGCCTACGGCCGAGCGCAAGCGCAAGAAGGCGGCGGCGGTGAAGCGGCACTTCAAGCGCGTGCGCAGCATGCAGCTGCCGAAGAAGCTCTACTGACGCGGTCTTCGCTCGCAAGAGCGCGACCGATCCGGAGCCCGCGCGGCATGCCGCGGCGGGCTCTGTCATTTCTTGGTCGGCGCGATCGGTTTCCTGCCGGGCGGCATCGGCCGTGGAGATCATGATGAACCTGAAGGAACGCATCACCGAGGACATGAAGGCCGCGATGCGCGCCAAGGACGCCGCCAGGCTGTCCTGCATCCGCATGCTGCTGGCGGCGATGAAGCAGAAGGAGGTCGACGAGCGCATCACGCTCGACGACACCGCGGTGGTCGCGATCGTCGACAAGCTCGTCAAGCAGCGCCGCGATTCGATCGCCGCCTTCGCGCAGGCCGGCCGCACGGACCTCGTCGACAAGGAAACGGCCGAGGTGGAGGTGCTGAAGTCGTACCTGCCAGAGCGGCTGGGACCGGACGAACTGGCTGCGGCCGTGGGGGCGCTCGTGCAGGAACTGGGCGCCTCGGGGCCGGCGGACATGGGCAAGGTCATGGGCGCGGCCAAGACCCGCTTCGCCGGAAAGGCGGACATGAGCCAGCTCAGCAGTGCCGTCAAGACCGCGCTGGCGAACCTGGCGAAAGGATGATCCGAATGAGCGAGGCACTTCCATTTCGCGCCGTCGCCGAAGACGTCTGCGTGGCGCCACAACTGACGCCCGCGGCGATGGCGGAGGCGGCCCGCCAGGGCTTCCGGAGCGTCGTCAACAACCGGCCCGACTTCGAGCACGGCCCCGACCAACCCACGAGCGCCGCCATCGAGGCCGCCGCGCGCGCCGCCGGGCTCGAGTACCGCCATCTGCCGGTGGGCAGCGCGTACCAGTCGCCCGAGCAGATCGCTGCATTCGCCAAGCTGCTGGACGAACTGCCACGGCCGATGCTGGTCTTCTGTCGGTCCGGGGCGCGCTCGGCCCGGCTGTTCATGGCCGCGCAGGCGCTCTAGGGGATAGCCCCGGGCCGAGCGGCTCAGCGGTTCTCAACCGGCCGCCAATCAACAGGCGAGTCGTCGGCCAACCTCCGGGCCGAGCCACAGCGCGTCCAGGCGCGGGAACTTCGCTGCCGCATCGGCGGCGCGCGCGACGATCCTGTCACCGCAGCCCGACCTGGAAAGGTCGATGCGCTCGGGCGCGAGCGACCCCGGCGACCGGGCTGCACTGAAGACGACGACCACGGGCGTCAGCAGCGCAGTCGCGTTCTGCTCGGCGACGACGGCGAGCCGATCCGATTCGAGCCTCACCACCGAACCGGTCGGATAGATGCCGAGGCTGTGCACGAACGCCGCGAACATGCCGGCATCGAAATGCCCGGTCCAGGAGGCCATCCGGGCCAGCGATTCGGCCGGATCCCAGCCGGCCTTGTAGGGACGGTTCGACGTGATCGCGTCATACACGTCGCAGATCGCGCCCATGCGCGCGACCTCGGAGATGGCATCGCCCGCAAGGCGATGAGGGTAGCCACGGCCGTCGATGCGCTCGTGATGGTGCAGCGCCACGTCGAGCGCCGCCGCGCCGGCCGTGCCACTTCCCTCGAGCAGCTGGTGTCCGCGTTCGGGATGCGAACGCATGATGCGCCACTCCTCGTCGGTCAGCTTGCCGGGCTTGCCGAGCACCTCCGGCGGCATCAGGGCCTTGCCCACGTCGTGCACGAGCCCTGCGAGGCCGGCCTCGCGGCACCTGGCCTCGTCCAGTCCCAGTTGCCGCCCCAGCGCCACCATCAGCGCGCACACGGCCACCGAGTGCATGTACGTGTAGTCGTCCTTGTTCTTGAGGCGAGCCAGGCTCACGAGCGCGCCAGCGTTGCGCTCGACCGACGCGGCCACTTCCTCGACCAGCGCACGACAGCGCTCGGTGTCCACCGCGCGGCCAAGGCGTGCCTCGGCGAACATGCGAATCATGGCCTCGCGGCCGCGGTCGCAGATGGCGGCGGCCTCCTTGACCTCGTCCGCGAACGCGGTTGGCGCGCTCGGCGCACGCACCGAGGCGGCTGGTTCGGCTCGGTCGGCCGCAACCGCGGCATCGGCCGCGTCCGCCGACGCCCGGACATCGGGCTCGACGAGCATGGCGGTCGTCTCCACGTCGGCGCCGAGGCCGACGTCGATCCAGCACTCGCGCACTCCGCACGCCTGCACCTTCTTCAGGTCATCCGGGTCCTCGAGGAGGAAGCGCGTGCGCCAGAACGGATGACTCATCCAGGAGCCTTCGAGGCGATGCAGGTGCATGCCCAGACGCAGCTCTCGAGTGGGGATCTTCTTCAGCATGGACAGCCATGCGGCACGCGATGCCGCAACCTCATATCGACCTCGCGCCCGAGCCCTTGAATGCGCCGTGCGCGACTTCGCGGCGGCCACCGCTGGGCGCAGGAAAGGAAAAGGGCGCCCGGAGGCGCCCTTTTCGTGCCGATACTTTGGCGGAGTGGACGGGACTCGAACCCGCGACCCCCGGCGTGACAGGCCGGTATTCTAACCGACTGAACTACCACTCCGCGTCGGTGGCTGCCTTGCCGGCCCCCCGCATCACCGAGGCACCGCGAGCACAGCCAGGCTCGTCAACTCAACTCGCTGCCAACAACCTGTTGGCGTCCCCTAGGGGATTCGAACCCCTGTTACAACCGTGAAAGGGTCGTGTCCTAGGCCTCTAGACGAAGGGGACCAGCAACTCTCGAACTCTCTCGACTCGAACCGCGACCAAGGCCTGATGGTGGTGGAGGTAAGCGGGATCGAACCGCTGACCTCTTGCATGCCATGCAAGCGCTCTCCCAGCTGAGCTATACCCCCGATCCGTGAGCGCGTTTCCGCGTCCGACTCAGGCCCAAGCCTCTGCTCAAGCGAGTCTGCGAGTATAGCCCATCGTTCGCGCGGGCCTCAAGCCCGGGCCAAGCGCGAGAGCACCGTGCGGCGCTCGAAAAGGGCGAGAACGGCGTCGATCGACGGCGTCTGCGTTCGCCCGCAGACGAGCACGCGCACGGCGGGGGCGAGTTGCGGCATCTTGAGCTGGTGCGCGCCGAGGGTCTCCTTCATCGCCTGCGCAATCGTCGCCTTGTCCCAGCCAGGCACCTCGGCAAGCTTGTCGCGCAACGTGCGCAATGCGGGTCGCACCTCCTGCGTGATGTAGGTGGCGACGTCCGCCTCGGCGGGATCGACGCCCGCGAAGAGCATCGACACCCAGTCCGCCAGCTCGATGAGCGTGCTGCACCGGTCCTTGAACAGCGCGGCCGAGCGCGCCAGAAGGGCCGGATCGCCTGCGCCCGGCGCGTCGCCGAGGCCGCGACGGACCAGCTCGTCGCGGACCAGAGCGGCCAGCCGCACGTCGTCGGCCTCCTTGATGTGATGCGCGTTCACCCAGGCGAGCTTCGCCGGGTCCCACTGCGCGGGGCTCCTGGCCAGGTGCGTGCCGTCGAACCACTGCACCATCTGCTCTCGCGTGAAGAGCTCGACGTCGCCATGGCTCCATCCGAGCCGAGCGAGGTAGTTGAGCATCGCTTCGGGCAGGTAGCCCGCCTCGCGATAGGCCGTCACGCTCACCGCGCCGCGCCGCTTGCTCAGCTTCAGGCCATCGTCGCCCAGGATGATGGGACAGTGACCGTACTGCGGGGCCGGGGTGCCCTCGCCCGCGATGGCGCGGAAGATGTTGATCTGCCAGGGCGTGTTGTTGATGTGCTCGTCGCCGCGATAGACGTGCGTGATGCACATGTCCATGTCGTCGACGACCACGGCGAAGTTGTAGGTCGGGATGCCGAACTCGGCTGCCTCGCCGGCCGTGCCTTCGGGCGCCGGCCGCAGGATGATGAGATCGTCGATCTCCTCGTTGGCGATGCTGATGGGGCCCTTGACCAGGTCGTTCCAGCTGACGACGCCGCCCGCCGGGTTGGCGAACCGCACCACCGGCTTCACGCCCGCCGGGGGATCGGGCAGTGTCTTGCCCGGGGCGGGGCGCCAGCGACCGTCGTAGCGGGTCTTCTCGCCGCGCGCGCGCTGCGCCTCGCGCATCGCGTCGAGCTCGGCAGGCGTGCACCAGCATCGGTACGCCGTGCCGGCGGCAATCATCTGCTCGGCCACCTCGTGATAGCGCGCGAGCCGGTGCATCTGGTGGATCGGCCCCTCGTCGTAGTCGAGGCCGAGCCAGCGCATCGACTCGATGATCTGCTGCACGGCGCCCTCGGTCTCGCGCTCGACATCGGTGTCCTCGATTCGCAGAACGAACTGCCCGCCGTGGTGGCGCGCGAAGGCCCAGGAGTACAGCGCCGTGCGGGCCGTGCCCAGGTGCAGGAAGCCGGTGGGGGAAGGCGCAATGCGCGTGCGGACGGTCTTGGTCATGCGGTCGTGGTCATCATCACGCGCGGCTCAGCGCCGACAGGCCGCGCGCGAGGTCGGCCTTCAGGTCCTCCACGTCCTCCAGGCCGACCGCCAGCCGGATCATCCCCTGCGTGATGCCCGCCGCCAGGCGCTGCTCCTCGGTGAGCCGGCCGTGCGAAGTGCTCGCCGGGTGGCTGATCGTGGTCTTGGTGTCGCCGAGGTTGGTGGTGATGGAGCAAATCCGCGTCGAATCGATGACGCCGAAGGCCCCGGGCCGGCCACCGCGCACGACGAAGGACACCACGGCACCGCCCTGCCCGCCCTGCTGCGCCATCGCCAGCCGGTGTTGTGGATGCGACGGCAGGCTCGGGTGGTACACCCGCTCGACGCCCGGTTGAGCCTCCAGCCAGTGAGCCAGCTGCAGGGCACGCTCGCTTTGCGCCTTCATGCGGATGGACAGCGTCTCCATGCCCTTGAGGACGACCCACGCATTGAACGGCGACAGCGTGAGCCCCATGGTCCGCATCACGGGCACGAACTTCTGCGTCACGACCTCCTCGCGCCCGCACAACGCGCCGGCGACGACGCGGCCTTGTCCATCGAGGTACTTGGTGCCCGAGTGCATCACGATGTCGGCGCCCAGCGTGACGGGCCGCTGCAGCGCGGGCGAGCAGAAGCAGTTGTCGACGACGAGTTGCGCCCCGCCCGCATGCGCAACCTCCGCCAGCGCAGCGATGTCGCACACCTCGGTCAGCGGGTTGCTCGGCGTCTCGGCGAACAGCAGCTTCGTGTTCGGCCGCATCGCCGCGCGCCAGGCGTCGACATCCCCCTGCGGCACGAAGGTCGCCTGCAGGCCGAAGCGGGCGAAGTCGGTGAACAGCCGGATCGTCGTGCCGAACACGCTCTGCGAGCAGACGACGTGGTCGCCGCTCTTCAGGAGCCCGAGAACCAGCATGAGGATCGCCGCCATGCCGCTGGCCGTGCCGATGCAGGCCTCGGTGCCCTCCAGCGCCGCGAGGCGCCGCTCCATCATCGTCACCGTCGGGTTGGAGAAGCGGCCGTAGACGAAGGCCTCCTCCTCGTTGGCGAAGCGCCGCGCCGCGGTGGCGGCGTCCGGGTGGACGAAGCTGCTCGTGACGAACAGCGCCTCGCTGTTCTCGCCCCAGGGCGAGGGCGGCAGGCCCTCGCGCACGGCCAGCGTATCGAGGCGCGCGTCCGCGGGCAGGTCGACGCGTGGGATGGTCATGCTCTTTCCTCGGCACCCTGCAGGGCCAGGCGCGAACGCTCGCCGGCGCCCTCCTCGCCCTCGGGCTGGCTGCGGCGCTGCGCCTCGATGGCGGCGAAGTCCGCCTCGCTGATGTCGCCGGTGATGTAGTGGCCGTCGAAGCAGCTCGCCTCGAAGCCGGCAAGGCGAGGGTTGAGGGCGTGCACGACACGCTTCATTGCGTCGACGTCCTGGTAGATCAGCGCGTCGGCGCCGATGAAGGCGCGCACCTCCTCGATCGTGCGCCCCGCTGCGACCAGCTCGCCGCGGCTGGGCATGTCGATGCCGTAGACGTTGGGATGCCGCACCGGCGGTGCCGCCGAGGCCATGTACACCTTGCGCGCGCCCGCCTCGCGCGCCATCTGGACGATCTCCTTGCTCGTCGTGCCGCGCACGATGCTGTCGTCCACCAGCAGCACGTTGCGGCCCTTGAACTCCAGGGCGATGGCGTTGAGCTTCTGCCGCACGCTGCGCTTGCGCACGGCCTGGCCGGGCATGATGAACGTGCGCCCGACGTAGCGGTTCTTCACGAAGCCCTCGCGATAGGGCTTGCCGATGCGCAGCGCCAGCTGCATCGCGCTCGGCCGGCTCGACTCCGGGATCGGGATCACGACGTCGATCTCGGAGGGCGGCATCGTGGAGATCACGCGCTGCGCGAGCGTCTCGCCGAGGTTGAGCCGGGCCTGGTAGACGCTCACGCCGTCGAGCACCGAGTCCGGCCGCGCGAGGTAGACGTACTCGAACATGCACGGGTTGAGGCTCGGCCGCTCGGCGCATTGCCGCGCATGCACGCCGCCGGCCAGGTCGACGAAGATCGCCTCGCCCGGCGCCAGGTCACGCTCGAGATGGTGCCCCGT
>Ga0073934_10003701_pt1 | contig 27400 bp, 13 predicted proteins | sample LarsenN4metaG_FD_76834 | JGI IMG/M metagenome (GOLD analysis project Ga0073934, IMG submission 76834) | Hot spring sediment bacterial and archeal communities from British Columbia, Canada, to study Microbial Dark Matter (Phase II) - Larsen... ... | reverse complement strand
TAGAGCCAGCGCCAGAAAGTCACTTCCAGACCCATCCATGAGGGGGGGTGAAAGTTGACCAGCGGGACTCCGGTCTCGTCGGCCAGTTCCACCGTCCTCTTGAGGGAGTCGATCGGGTCTCCCCAGTCGTTCAGGGGCATGAAGGGGGCGTGGATGGAGAGGACTGGCATGATTTCGGACAGTTCCGCCACCATTTTCCGTGAGCCGGCATGTGGGAAATCCTGGTTTATGATCAGCTCCAGACCGTCGAACCCTATGTCCGCGGCTATTTCAAAGGCTTTCCTGAAGCCGAAAATAAAGAGCGTTCCTGTTGAAATGGAGAGCTGCATGGAGCTACTTATCCTCTGGCTCGTTCAATGTCAATCCTGCCTTCATCCTTGCCACGTTTCCGCACACGGTGGAGTCAGTGGGAGATGAAGTTCAACTGGTAGTGGTTGTTCATGATCCGCAGGAAGCCGGTTACCCCGTTCAGTGCCTGGCGGAACTGGTAGCGTTCACTGTCTGACATCAGCTTCGGATCGACATAGTTGCTGGACCTGCCCCGTGCGGACAGTTCCCGCATCTGTATCTGCAAACGAAGACGGACCAGGAAGGTAAACGCCTTTTCGATGGTATTGGTGTCACCCGGGGTCAGAACTTTCAGCTTCCTGAGGATATCGAGTTTATCCCATGTCGTTCCGCCGATTATGCCGGCTTCGAGGGCAAGCAGGCTTACGCCCAGGGTAATCGCAAAGATGCCCGCTTTTTTGATGTCAATCTTGCCCTTGTATTCTCCCCTCTTCTCTACGCGGATGCGGCCGAAAAAAGTGAGCGGGGACGGAAAACGAACCGCATGGGTCGCCATGTTGGGGAAGAACAAACAGCTGCCCGGGGCGGTGGCGCGGATATGTTCGCGCAGTCGGTCTCCCAGGCTCTCATCGCCGTACAGTGGGCGAAGGTCCTGGAATATGCCGAACTTGAGCATGTTTTCAGGGGTGGGTATGGCGATCCACTCATCGATAAGCCGCTCCCATTCCGTCAGGCTCAGGCGAAGTTTGGGGTTGCTTGCCATGATGTTCCCCGGGCAGCGGGGAACGCCGATCTCTTCGAGGGCATCGACGATACGGTTGGCGAAACGTTCCGTTTCGCGCAGTTCATCTGCCGACAGGTCGTCAAGGTAGACTATGGCGCTGTCCTGATCGGTGCGCAGGGTCTGTTCTCCCCGTCCTTCGCTGCCAAGGGCAAGGTAGGTGGCCCCCTCGGGGAGACGGATATCCTCCTTGTTTTCCAGCAGGGCAATGAGTCTCAGGGTGATGGCATCGTTGAGTTGCGAAATGAGTTGCACAATGCCCTTAATGTCGGCGTTCGAGTCGAGGGCGGATTGGACGATGTCGAGCAACTTTCCGCCGAGCGACCTGAGCTGCTCTATGGTGTCCGCAGCGGCAATCTCCTGAGAGATTCCATGAGGGATGATTGTCATTGCCCCGCCTTCCGTCATACCACCCTCGAAGAGTCAAGTAACCGTCATTACGCACGCAGTGACCGCGTTCGCGCCGCCATCAGTCTGAGTCAGGTGCCAGGGGAATGGTGAAATAAAATACCGCTCCGGCCCCCGGCTCGCTTTCGACCCAGATCTTTCCACCCATTCTTTCCACGATCTCCCGGGAGATCGTCAGTCCCAGACCGGTGCCGAGGGGGTGCGATTTCTGGGGGTCACGCAGCTGGTGAAAGCGCTCGAATACCTGTTCCAGTCGGTCCGGAGGGATGCCCGGGCCTTCGTCTGCCACGCTGATCAGGGCAAAGTCTTTCCGTCTCTTGCCCCCCAGATGAATCCTTCCTTCTTCCGGAGAAAACTTCACCGCATTGCCAAGGAGATTCGTCAGCACCTGGTGGAGCCAATCCGCGTCCGCACAGACAGGGGGGAGTCCCTCCTCGATGGTGCTCTCCACCACGATTCCCTTTTCAGCCAGCAGGGGGTGGGTTGTGGCAATCGCCCGCGAAAATGCCGATTCCAGTTCAAGATGTTCCGGGTGCAGTTCAAGGCGGCCGGCTTCTATTTTCGACAGATCGAGCAGGTCGTTTATCATGCGGGTGAGTCGTTCCGCCTCGTTGTGAATGACTTCCACGAACTTTCTCCGTTTTTCCACATCATCCACCTCGTAGCGCAGGAGGATCTCGGAGAACGACTGGATCGACGTCAGAGGGGTTCGCAGCTCGTGGCTCACCGTGGAGAGAAAATCGCTCTTGAGACGGTCCAGTTCCAGCAGGCGGGCATTGGCCTTTTCCAGCTCGGCAGTGCGCCGGGCCACCTTCTCCTCCATGGCATGACTGTACGCCTGCACCTCGGCATAGAGCTGGGCATTGACCGCGGCCATGGCGAGCTGGTTGGCCAGAGCCGCAAACAGCTCGACGAATTCGTCGGTAAAGTGCATGGGGCCACGGGTCGCATAGGCGGTAAGCACGCCGATGACTCGCCCCTCGTAGGTCATCGGTGCATGGATGAGGGCGCTCACCGGCACTTCCTTGGTCAGCATGGCGATGAGCAGCGGCTTGTCGATCTCCCGGGTATCCCCAACAACCACCGGTTTGGCATCAAGAAACGAGGTGCCGAAATAGGTTTCACGGGTGGGAACCATTGCGGAAGCTTCCACGTATGCTTCGCTGAGTCCTACGTGGCTGCGGATTCTCAATATGCCGTCCTCGCCCACGAGCCGGACAGCCAGATGCTCGAATCCGAACTCCCGCTTGATCAACAGAAAAACCTCCTGCATGAGCGTGTCGATGTCCAGGCTTCGCGAAAGCGCGCGGGATGCCTCGTGCAGGACTACCAACTCCCGCAGCCGCCGCTCCAGGGTATCACGGCTCTCAGCCAGCGTCTTGGAGACTCCGCCGAAAACGTCGAGAATTTCGACTGCCCGGTCCCTTGGCCAGGCAAGGGTGCTGTTGATGATCATGCGCGCCGACGGGGCGCCAATGGCGCTGGCAAGGCAGCGTTCGGTCGCTTCGAGGAGCACTTGCGGGGAGGATCGCTCCGGAAGGGCTCCCAGGACGTCACGTGCTGTCCGGGCGCCGACGAATCTCGCCAGAAGGCCTTCCAGGTCTGCCTTGGTAGCCCACGCGGACGGCAGCTCGGAACGGGGAGATTCTTCCGCCGGATGTGCGGACAGCAGGCTGAAGACGATATAGGCGCCGAGGTTGAACACCATGCTCCAGATCAGGGCATGGGTCCAGGTGTCGTATCCCTGCAGGCCGAACAGCGCCCGGGGCCGGAGAAGCTCGATCCCCCACGGGCCATGGGTCAGGAGCGACCCGTCAATCCATCCCGAATCAACGAAGCTGGGGATGAGCAGTGTATAGGCCCAGACGCCAAAACCGGCGGAAAGGCCGGCGAGTGCTCCAGCCCGGGTGCCGCCTTTCCAGTAAAGGCCGAGCAGGACGGCGGGAGCAAACTGGAACACGGCGGAAAACGACAGCAGGCCGGTGGCGACCAGGGTGTGCGATTCGCCGATCCATCTTTTGAAGGCGTATCCGAGCAGCACCACGCCGAAGATGACGACCCGCTTGGTGTAGAGGAGGGGGCGGGAGATGTCGACCCCTCCCCCCTTAAAGGCGGGGAAAATACTGCCGAGGACCGCAACTCCGTAATGGTGGAGGATCATCGTTGCAAGGGCAACCGACTCGACGATGACCATGCTCGTTGCTGCGGAAAAACCCCCCAGGTAGGCGAGAAACGCCAACCCCGTATGCCCCCGCGACAGCGGCAGGGAGATCATGTAGAAATCCGGGGTCAGGTTCCCACCATACAGGAGACCTACCAGGGCCACCGGGAGTACGAGCAAATTAATGAGCAGCAGGTAGGCGGGGAATGCCCAGGAAGCGGTCCAGAGGTGACGCTCGCGCACATTTTCCACTGCCAGCATGTGAAACTGGCGGGGGAGAAGGATGACCGCAGATGCAGAGAGGATGCTCAGGGCAGCCCAGGCGGATAACGAAGTCCCCGAGCCTTCTCCGAGCAGAAAGAGGCGCGACAGGTTCTGGTCTGCAAGCGCCTTCTCGAAAACATGGATCGGCCCGCCGCCGATGCCAAAGGTGATGTAGATGCCGATCACCAGGAAGGCACCGAGTTTCACCGCGCTTTCAAAGGCAATGGCAGCCACCATCCCCTCGTGGCGCTCGGTGGCGACCAGGCTCCTGGCGCCGAAGAGCCCGGCGAAAATCGACAGTCCCAGGGCGGCCCAGAAGGACGCATCACCAAGGACTCCCGATGCCACGCTTCTGTTCGTGAGCAGGTCGAAGGTGTAGCCGACCGCCTTGAGCTGAAGCCCGATGTAGGGGGTGATGCCGATCACCATCAGGGTCGTGGCCAGGGCGCCCAGAACCCACCCCTTGCCGTACATGACTTCGAGCAGATCCGGCAGGCTGGTGACCCCTTCCGCCCGGCAGAAGGACACAAGGCGCCTCAGCAGTGACGGAGCCAGCAGAAAGACAAGGGTGGGGCCAAGGTAGATCGGCAGAAAGCCGAGCCCCGTGGATGCGGCCTGCCCCACACTGCCGTAATAGGTCCAGGAGGTGCAGTAGACGGCCAGGGAAAAGCTGTATACCCATGGGTTGTCAACCGGGCTGCGTCCCATCTCCCTGGCCTTGTCACTGGCGTAGGCGATGGCGAACAGGCCGAGAAGGTAAACAACTCCGAGAAAGGCGACCCAGAACGTGTGGTTCACGGCTCATCCTTTCGGGTCAGCAGCCAGCTTGCCAGTACCACCCCCAGCCAGACCGCGAACAGGTACAGAGGGAGGATCGGGATCCCCAGAAGGCTGCCCGGCTGGTTGAATGCACTGAGCAGCGGGGAGTAGAGTGCCACGAGTCCTGCTGCAAACAGGGCGGCAAGCCGGTTCGCGGTGACATTCATTGTGCAGACCTCCTTATGCCGGTTTAAGGTTTCCGTTCGCTTCTCTCACAGGTTAAGGCCTGGTTTTTCTCAACCTCAACCTAGAATCGTGATGTCTGCCAGCGAAGAAGCAGATGCCGGTCGCAGAAAATCTTGGCGTCCGCGAGTGTTCTCACCCCCCGTGCCGGAAGGAGCGAAAGGAGACCCAGGAAAATATGGGCGGTGGCCCGGGCATCTCCCAGGGACGTGTGCCGCCCATCGATGGTAATCCCCATTCGCTCGGCTATGGCTTCGAGACTGTGCCCTTCGATCTCCTGGTGAAGGGCGTAGGAAAGGAAGATTGTGTCGAGGATCGGGTTGTCGATCTGGGGGAGCCCCGCTTCAGCGGCTGCCATGTCGAGACATTTTTTGTCAAAGGCAGCGTTGTGGGCCACCAGAACAGAGTCTCCTAGATATTCGATGAATTGCGGATACACTTCGCGCATGGTTGGAGCACCTGCCACCATGGCATCGTCCAGATGGTGTATTGCAGTGGATTCGGGAGGAATCGGCCGCTCCGGATTAACCAGGGTGTTGAAAATTCCGGTGTTCTGAACCCGCCCCCGCTGAATGCGAACCGCACTGATGCTGATGACTTTGTCCCCCTGGGACAACTGCAACCCCGTGGTCTCCGTGTCGACCACCACGTAGTCCAGGTCCTCCAGGTATGCCCGAAGCAGATCCTCCCGCTCGAAAACCGGCCGCGGCAGGAACAGGTCGAAGTTGTAAAACTCCGGCTCCCCCTCGATCAGGCCAAGAGCACGATGTGATTCGAAAAAGTCGGTTGCCTGCATCTGGGCAATGCTTATTTTGAGGAATTCGCCCGAAATCCGGGCCCATATCTCACCACGGTTTTTTCGCACAGCCTCACCCAGGGGGAGCGGTTCCTCTTCTGCAGGGGAGACCATGATGGATTCCAGTTCGGCCAGGTCGCCGGCAAAGGGACGTTTGACCTGGAATGTCGTAATAACGGTCCCGTCATCCATTTTGAGTCCGGCACCGACTGACGGCGTCCCGGAGCTCCTCTGTGCAATCCACTGGAGAACGCACTGCAAAGATGCCACCCAGGAGAACGGCTCCACCAGTACGGGGGGGATCTGACCCTCGCCAGTTTCTATTTCACAGGAGATCCCGGTGACCGAAGCAACTGCCTCTTCCAGGAGTTCGCGGGGATTCGACGGGATTGCCGGCCAGCGCGACGTCCGGGCGCTGCTTGCGGCCTCCTCCATCGCGGTTACCCGCCCGGTCAAGCGGTCCATCTCTTCCGCGACCGCCTGCAGAAACGTCTGCTGTTTCTCGGCTGGCATCTCCCGGTGTCGCTGGAGCGTCTCTACCAGAGAACGGGCGGTGGCTACAGGTCCCCGCAAAAGCCGGGGCATCTCCCGCAGGGTCTCCTCCAGTCGGGTCCCCTCCTCGGACGGAGCACTAAGGTCACGGAACACCAGGAGGAATCCTGCCCGCTCTCCTTCTGACCCGGGAATGACCGACAGGGAACCCTCGAGGATTATTCCGTCCTTGAGGGGAAAGACGACGTTTTCCACGTTCTCCCGGCCGGGAGCCCAGTTCTGGCGAAGCCGTTTCAGGTGAAAGTTGAGCCGTTCGCTCGGGAGTATGCGCGATAGGGGGGCGCCTATGCCGGATGTGTATCCGCGGCCCAGTATGATCCGGGCCCTAGGGTTCATCAGGATCGTCTCAGCGGCTTCGTTGGCCACTACCACGCCGTCCACCATGGTGCGGAGAACCGTTGCCAGACGATTTCGCTCTTCCTGGAGTGTCCGGGTTGCTTCCCGGACACGTTCTTCGAGATCGCCGTAAGCCTTGCCGAGGTTTTCGGCCATGAGGTTGAAGGCTATGGCAAGCTCTTCGATCTCATCCCCGGCATTGACCTTTATCCGGTGGTCGAGGTTGATGCGGGAAACGATCTCGGCGCCGTGCCGGATCTCCCTGATTGGGCGCATGTATTGGTCGGCCATCCACCATGCAAGAATGGCAACGAGGATGACGAACCCGATCATGAAGAAAGCCGCCTGGCTGCTTACCGAGTGGAAATGCTTGTACACCTGGGATGCCGGTTGAACAATGGCGATGTTCCAGTTGCGCGGCAGTTTGTCCCCTGGCTGCTTGACCGCCGACATGCCTGCAAAATAGAGTTCGCCGCCTGACTCGAAGATGGTCCAGCCGGTCTCCCCCTCCATGACCGGTGGGACCGGGGTTTCAGGGTTGCCGGCCAAACGGCGTCCGGCTGTTGTGAACAGCACGACCCCTCTCTGCTCCTTGCCTCCGGAAGATTGGATGAACGCATGCAGTCCCGCCGGCAGCTCCTGTTCGGCGGCGATTTGCGGGTCTCGGAGCAGTTCGGCACGCAGCTTCTCCGTAAGCTGGATCGCTTCCTGGACAAGGGTTTGTCCCTGGACCGCATCTATGTCGTTCCGGACCACGAAAAACAGGCTGGTCAACGCGGTGAGCAGAGGGAGGAGCGCCAGTCCCGTGAGGGAGACAATCATGCGGCGGCGCAGGCTTTTTTTCCTGCGCGGAGGTCGGGTCTCCTCTGTCGTCATGATTCGATCATGGTCCGGATCTTCTCCAGCAGATCCTCGGCGCTGAACGGCTTGGTCACATACTCGTCCGCCCCTACCTCAAGCCCCTTCTTCTTTTCCAGGGTCTGGCCCTTGGCCGTGAGCATTATTACCTTGGTCCCGGCCATGTACGGCCGTTCGCGAAGAATCCGGCATACCTCGTAGCCGTCTTTCCGTGGCATGTTGATGTCCAGAAGGATCAGATCCGGTCGCGCCCGCTCGGCCACATCCAGTGCTTCCTCCCCATCCCGTGCGGTGAAGACCTCATACCCCTCCATCTCCAGGATGAACTCGATGGACATCAAAATGTTGGGCTCATCATCCACGGCAAGAATCTTTTTCTTTTCCATAATTCGTCTCCAGGGCAGCGATTACGCACGCTTGGTAGATAGAGGGAGCTCTGCGTAAAGGACCCCTCTTCGGGTAAGTTTACTCTACTTCGACTATCTGCTGATAGAGAAGCCGCTGCAGTGTGGTCAGATCTTCCAGCCCGGCCTTGAAGCGCTCCCTGGCCTCGTCTTCCAGCAGGTCCGGGTTGAAGAAATATGCATTTTCGTCGACTCCCTCGGCGATCTCCAGCTCAATCTGGCAGCGGACGAAGTCGTGCAGCGCGACGAGCAGTCGGTCCGCCAGGGCGATTCCAATGTTGCCGGCCACCATCAGTGCCTTGATCCGTTCGACCGTTGAGGTTTCCCTGATGCCGGCGATGATCGCCATGATCCTGATGGAGGCGACCAGCGGACCGGTTGCCATCTCTTCGAGGCTGAATTCCCCCCGGTGTTTGCCGCTTCTGGCGGTGCGGAAGCGTCCGAAGATCCCCAGGGCAACCGGCATGGTTGCCACGCGGCGGGCAAGTTGTCGGAACTGCTCCCGGTCCCGCTCCCAGTTCAGAAATGCTTCCGCCATATCCGAGATCTGTCCGGCCAGATTCATGTCTCCGCAGAGGAGGCGGAGATCGGCCATTATTTCTATCGCCCGGGCATAGCCTTCCGCCTGGTGCTGACCGCTGACCGTACCGGGCGACTGGTCGGATGCGAGGGCGCCGCCGGTCGACTTCTGCAGCAGCTCCCGCCACTCATTCAGGGAGCCGTGCCAGAAAACGTGGCCGTTCCGTTGCAGGCCGATGCGCAGCGGGATGTCACATTCGCGCAGTATTGCCACCAGGCGCAGGGCAAGCTGATGCACATATTCCCGCTGGTCCGCAGCCACCTCCCCATGGATGAAGATGACGGCATTGTGGCCTTTCCGGGTTGCTTCCCTGCGGCCGAGGCCGTCGGAGGCGAACAGGCACCAGGAGAGTTCTTGCCGCGCGTATCCCTCCAGGCGGAGGAGTTCCCCGGCCAGCTCGACCGCGGTGGAGAACAGGGTTTCCAGGAAGCTGCAGGTGAATTCCTGGAGTGTGCCGACCGAGGAACGGGCCTGGAAGTGCCGGGCGGTCAGTTCGGACAGTTTCGAGCAGAGCGGTTTGAGGTCGTCCACCAGGCACGCGGCGGAAAGCTTGTCACGCAGGGCGGACATCTCCTCGTTCATCCAGGCGTCGACACTTTCCTCCCTGAGGAGCTCATCCCGCACCTTGTTCATCAGCGCGAGATAGTCGCGGGACTCCATATCCGCCATCCTCTGGGCAAGCTTTCTGTGCAACTCGTCAAGCAGCCCCTTTGCTGCCCTGGATGTCATGATGCTCCCCTGGTTGTTGGTTACAAAGGCCATTGTCGTCCACTCTTCCTTGTCTGGGCGAGTCTGTCGTGCTCACCGATGAAGCTGAAACGGACCGGGCCGAGTCCGTCGATTGGAACAGTCAGTCGCGGTGTCCGTGGACCTCTTCGGCGAGGAAACGGAGGATCTTTGCCGATGGCGGCTCGGTGAATCTGGACACCACGATCATGACCGCGACGACGAGCGGCGCGCCGCACAGTGCCGACGCCGTGATCGGGAACAGGGTGTTGACCGGCGGCAGGAGCGCGCCCAGCAGCGGCTGGGAAAAGGTGATGCAGACGCCGGCGAGCATGCCGCAGATGACCCCCATCCTGGTCGTGCCGCTCCACCAGATGCCGAGCAGGAAAGCCGGAAAGATGGTGTTTCCCGCCAGGGCAAAGGCGACCGCCGCGATTTCGGCGATCAGGCCCGGGGGCTTGAGGGCGCCGAGCAGAACCAGAGCCGCAAGCACCAGTGTTGCCCCTTTTGCGAGGGACATCCGCCGCCCTTCGCTTGCCTGGGGATTGACCATGCGATAGTAGATGTCGTAGGAGATCGAGGCCGCGCCGGTCATCAGCAGCCCGGCCACATTGAAAAACGCGGCGCTGACAGCCCCGGCGGCAAGCATCCCCACGAGCCACTGGGGGAGCCCCCCGAGGAGAGCAGCGCGCATGACCACATTGTCCGCCATTGCGTACGCGGCCTGGGGGGAGAGGCTGATGCCGGCGCGTGCCTCGATCAGCCGGCCGAAGACCGCGTAGGCCGGTGCCGACCAGTAGATGAGGGCGATGAAGAACAGGCCCCAGACCACGCTCCAGCGGGCATCGCGCACGTTGGAGACGGTGTAGAAGCGGGAAAGCACGTGGGGGAGTCCTGCGGTGCCGAGCATGAGGGTGAAGCAGAGGGCGGTCCAGTGGAACAGGCCGAAACCGGCGAAGGGGGCGGCCATGTTGATGTTGAATTCCCGCGAGAGGTCGCCAATGGCCTTGCCGTAGCCGAACTGGGGCATGAGCCAGAAGTACCCGAGCCGGTAGGCGAGGAACATCAGCGGCAGGATGAAGGTGACGATCAGCACGAAATACTGCAGTTTCTGGCTCCGGGCGACCCCCAGGGTGCCGGAGAGGACGATGTATCCCATGAGGATGAAGGCGCCGAGGGTGACGCCGCTGGTGTAGTCGATGCCGATCAGCCAGGCGAAGACGATGCCGATCCCCTTGAACTGGGCAACGCTGTAGATCAGGGTGATGACGATGGAGATGATTGCGGAGATCAGGCGGGCGGTCGGCGACTCAAAGCGCTCGCCGATGAAGTCAGGGGCGGTGTATTTGCCGAAGCGGCGCAGCTGTCCTGCCAGAAGTACCAGGAGCAGGACATACCCGCCGGTCCAGCCGATGACGTAGGCCAGGGCCGAGTAGCCGTAAAGGTAGATCAGGCCTGCAATGCCGAGGAAGCTGGCAGCGCTCATCCAGTTGCTGGCAATGGCGGCGCCGCCGCCGATCCTGCCGCTGTAGCGGCCGGATACGCCGTATTCCGAGCTCTCCCGGGCCTTGTAGAGCAGGCCGGAAATCACGAAGAGCAGCAGCACGGCAAAGACGATCAGCATGGGGATGAATTTCTGTCCGGCATCAGTCATGGAAGCCGTTCCTCCGTCTGCTCTGCCGTTCGGTCAGCCTGTCGATGCAGAGGTTGAACAGCGCGCAGATGATGATGAACCACAGGGGGAGCATCTGGGCGGTGAACCAGAAGTGAAAGGGGAGGTTGAAAAAGCTGAAACCGGTCAGCCAGCTGCCGCTTCCACCTGATTCGGTGAGCATCAGCAGCAGCTGGAAGCCGAAGGTAACCACTGCCCATCCGGCCAGAACGGCAAGCATGATGGCGACCTCCCCTTTCATATAGCCGCTTTTGGGGCGGAACAGGTTTACATGGTATGGTTCATGCGCGTTTTTCATGTCGCACTCCTCCTCCGGATGGACACATTCTAACAGCAAGCACGGGCCTGTCCAGGTATGTGGGTGAGATGGCTACTTCATGATCTCCCGCAGAACCGAGGTGGCGTAGGCACCTTTCGGCAGGGCAAATTCCAGCAGAAGCTCCTCTCCGTCCATCCAGGCGTTCGGGCTCTGGAGAGGAACCCGTAGTGGACGGCGCTCCCCGTCCGTTCTGAAGTTGCCATCCTGGTTGAAGGACTCAAGCGCCAGGCCGGAGGCAACCAGCACCTCCGCCTCCAGGATGGCAACGGTCCCTTCCGGAAGGAGCATCTTCCGGCCGAACATCGGGCCGGTGGCCGATATCTCGAATGATGCGGCCCTGTGAAGAGCCTCCTGAAGGTCCTCGACGCGAAAGCAGGCGCCGTTGGCGTGCTTGCAGGCGATGTCACCCGCCTGTATCCCGTCAATATCCGGCATGCGGGCGGCAACCACCCGGTCGAACAGCTCGGACTGGCAGGCCGAGAGGTAGAGGGAAAGCAGGCGGGGGTGAATGGTCTTTACCGCCCGATCCCATTCCCCCGGTTTGCGCAGCAGGGTGCGGACGATCTCACGCTCAGTGCGGCAGCTTCCGGGCAGAAGCTCCAGGGCCGCGGCCAGGTCGCCATCCCGGAAGGCCACGATCCCCTTTTGCCAGCGTTCGTCACGCACCGCCTCGGGGGTGCCGATCAGTGCCCTGATCGCCGCTTCAAAATCCCGCTGCAGCAGGGCGCGCCCGATTGTCGCCGAGTTTCCCTGGCTGCCGTAGCGTTGCTCGCCGAAATAGTTCGGCACCCCCCGCCGTTGCAGGATATCCAGCACAGCGGTTGCATGCTTCAGCGATCCGTCCGCCACCTGGCGCAGCCTTATGCGGAACCGGTTGCCGCTCAGGTGGCCGAGGCGAAGCTTGTTGTTGTGCCGCACCGCCGAGAGAAGCCGCACCCCGGGGATCTCCAGGCCGAGGAGCTGCTCCGGCGGGACCCTCGGCACCGATACGGTCTGGCGGGTTACGCCGCGGGCATCCTTCATCCCCGCGTACCCCAGCTCCCGCTCCGGGACCCCCGTTGCTTTTGCCAGGCGGCGGAGCATCTCCAGGGTCGTCAGCCCCTTCTTCTCCACCAGCAGGTAGGTATGTTCGCCGCTGCCGCAGGGGGGGTAGAGGGGGAGTTCGGTGACCTCGAAGTCCTCGGCGCTCTCCTTGAAGATGCCGCCGGTGCCCGGTATTTCGCTCGTCAGATAGGGGTATGGCATCGTCGGCTCCGTTCTTGGTGTTACGGAAGGAGAGAGCCGCCTTCATTCGAACTGACGTGCTCTTTCTGCTCTTCCAAGCTCATTACGCTTCAGCCGATAAACTCGCACTAGGTGCTCAGACAGTATCGGCTTTTTTCGCTTCATTGCGCCAAGAAGTGCTACGAAAGAGCCCTAATGTTCTCATTCCGGCAACTCTCTCCTTCCGTTGCTGGATATTATATTTTCCGGTAGTGGACGAAGTGGATCTGCTTCCCTTCGGCCATGAATTTCAGCATGTACTTGGAGCGGTGGTACCCCTCCAGTTCGTGGCGGTAGAGGTCCGGCTTCAGCAGGTTGGTGAAGCCGGCGACCGCCGGCATGAAGGCGGCGACATCCCGGCCGTAATCCTCGAAGTCGGTGGCAAAGTGGAAATCCGCTCCGCTTGCCAGGTAGGGGCGGAGGAATTCCAGGAAGCCGCTGCTCACCAGGCGCCGCTTGCGGTGACGCTTCTTCGGCCACGGGTCCGGACAGTTGATGTAGACCGCGGCGAGGGAGTGTTCCGGGATATGCTCGGCGATGAACTCCCGCGCCTCCACCCGCAGCACCCGCACATTGGTCAGCCCCTGCTTTTCCAGGCGGCGGCAGGTCTTGTCGCACCCCTTGTTGTAGTAGTCAATGGCGATGAAGTTGATGCCGGGCCTGTCGGCGGCGGTCTTGGCGATGAAGTCGCCGATGCCGCAGCCGATCTCCAGGGCCAGGGGGTTGTCGTTCCCAAAAGCCTGCTGCCAGTTTATGGGGGTCTCCAGCTCTTCCGGGCGAAGGAAAAGGGGGGAGGTGATTTCAATCATGGTCTGCATGGTTGGCATCCTTGTCTGTCGATAAACGGAGCTAAAATAGCACAGTGGGGATTGGGCAGGAAGGGGAAAGTGTTTTTCTTCACTTGCAGCGGATTGCATGCCGGTTCTGTTGCGGTAGTCTTGATGAGTATCGGTACTAACGCGGAGGTCGGGTGAGTGTTTGGCCGGAATTTCATGATGTCAATGCTGCGTTGCGCTAAACTCTTCCCTGTGTTATAGCTATCTGCTTGAAATATCGAAAAGAATGGAAAAAATCATGAAATTTACCGACCTAGAGCTGCCCGAAGCCGTGCAACGCGGCATCGCCGCTACCGGCTTCACCGATTGTACCCCCATCCAGGAGAAGACCCTTCCCATAGCCCTTTCCGGCAAGGACGTTGCCGGCCAGGCCCAGACCGGCACCGGCAAGACCGCCGCCTTTCTCATCACCCTTTTCACCAGGCTGCTTAGTCAGGAGCGTCGTGGCGACCCACGTCAGCCGCGGGCGCTGATCCTCGCCCCGACCCGTGAGCTGGTCGTGCAGATTGAAAAGGATGCCCAGCAGCTGGGAGTCGAGTGCGGTTTCACCATCCAGGCGATTTACGGCGGCGTGGACTACATGCTGCAGCGAAACGCCCTGCGGGAAGGTGCCGACGTGGTCATCGGCACCCCCGGGCGGCTGATCGACTACCTGAAGCAGAAGGTCTACTCCCTGGGGAACATCGAGGTGCTGGTGATCGACGAGGCGGACCGGATGTTCGACATGGGGTTCATCGCCGATCTCCGTTTCATCCTGCGCCGGCTCCCCTCCTTTGAAAAGCGGCAGAACCTGATGTTCTCGGCGACCCTGAATCAGCGGGTCATGGAGCTTGCCTACGAGTTCATGAACGTGCCGGTAAAGGTGGAGGTTACGCCGGAGCAGATGACCGCGGAGCGGGTGGAACAGCTGATCTACCACGTCTCCCGCAAGGAGAAGTTCCCCCTGCTCCTCGGCCTTTTGCGGCGGGAGGGGATGGCGCGGACCATGGTCTTCGTCAACACCAAGCGGGAAGCCGAGTTTCTCCATGACCGGCTGAACGCCAATGAGTTCCCCTGCCGGGTGATCTCCGGCGATGTGGATCAGAAGAAACGGCTCCGGATTCTGGAGGATTTCAAGAGCGGCAAGCTGCCGATCATGATTGCCACCGATGTGGCCTCCCGCGGCCTGCACATCGACGGGGTTTCCCATGTCATCAACTACGACCTTCCCCAGGATGCGGAGGATTACGTCCACCGCATCGGCCGGACCGCCCGGGCCGGTGCCGAGGGGAAGGCGATCTCGCTGGCTGACGAGGACGGCGCCTTCCACCTCGAGGATATCCACGAATACATAAAGGAGAAGATCCCGGTGGAGTGGGCCGAGGACGACCTGTTCGTTCACGACTACAAACGGACCAAGCCGAACCTGAAGAAAATGGAGAGCCACCCCCATGGGGAGGGGAAGAAACGGGAGGGTGCTCCGCCCAAGCGGCGGCGCCGTCCCCACGGCAAGGGGGGGGGCGGGAAACCCGCCGGAGGAGCTGCTTAATTTTCAGTCGACTGACGCCTGTTTTTTCACCCCCTGCCGTAATTAACCTTTTTTTTTGGCATTGCTTATGGTAATTAAGTTTAAATAAAACTTTGGTTTACTTAATCAATTTAGGGGAGGTAGTTTGTATGGGGTATGAAGTAACCAACAAGCAACTGCTGAAATGGGTTGAAGAGGTCGCGGCTCTCTGTAAGCCGGCCAACATACACTGGTGCGACGGATCTCAGGAGGAGTACGACAGTCTCTGCAACCTTCTGGTTCAGAGCGGCACTTTCCGCAAGCTGAATCCGGAGAAGCGTCCCAACAGCTATCTCGCCTGTTCCGATCCGATCGATGTTGCCAGGGTGGAAGACCGCACCTTCATCTGCAGCCTTTCCAAGGACGATGCCGGCCCGACCAACAACTGGATGCATCCGAAGGAGATGAAGGAGAAGCTCTCCAAGCTTTTCTCCGGCTGCATGGAGGGGCGTACCATGTACGTCATCCCCTTCAGCATGGGGCCGCTCGGTTCCAACATTGCCAAGATCGGCGTGGAGATTTCCGACTCCCCCTATGTTGCTGTCAACATGCGGATCATGACCCGCATGGGGAAACAGGTCCTCGACGTGCTTGGTCCCAACGGTGAGTTCGTTCCCTGCCTCCACTCCGTCGGGGCACCCCTGGCCCCGGGGCAGAAGGATGTATCCTGGCCGTGCAACAAGGAAAAATACATCGTTCATTTTCCGGAAGAGAGGGCCATCTGGTCCTTCGGCTCAGGCTACGGCGGCAATGCCCTTCTCGGCAAGAAATGCCTCGCCCTGCGCATAGCATCAAAGCAGGGGAAGGACGAGGGGTGGCTGGCCGAGCACATGCTGATTCTCGGGGTCGAGTCTCCAGTCGGCGAGAAGACCTACGTGGGTGCCGCTTTCCCCAGCGCCTGCGGCAAGACCAACTTCGCCATGCTCATCCCCCCCAAGAGCTTCCAAGAGAAGGGGTGGAAAGTCACCACCATCGGCGACGACATCGCCTGGATCAAGCCGGGTCCCGATGGTCAGGTCTACGCCATCAACCCGGAATACGGCTACTTTGGCGTTGCCCCCGGCACCAACTACAAGACCAATCCCAATGCCATGATCTCCTGCGAGAAGAACTCCATCTTCACCAACGTGGCCTTGACTCCTGACGGCGATGTCTGGTGGGAAGGGATGGATGGCGAGGTTCCGGCGAAGCTGATCGACTGGCAGGGACAGGAGTGGACCCCTGGCTGCGGCCGTCCGGCAGCCCACCCCAACGCCCGCTTCACCGCGCCGGCCTCCCAGTGCCCTTGCATCGACCCCGACTGGGAAAACCCCAAAGGTGTGCCGATCAGCGCCTTCATCTTCGGCGGCCGCCGCAAGGATACGGTGCCGCTGGTCTACCAGGCATTCAACTGGAACTACGGGGTCTACCTCGCCTCCACCCTCGGCTCCGAAACCACGGCTGCCGCCGTGGGCGCCACCGGCAACGTTCGCCGCGACCCCTTTGCCATGCTCCCCTTCTGCGGCTATCACATGGCCGACTACTTCGGCCACTGGCTGCAGTTCGGCCGGTCCATCCCCCGTCCGCCGAGGATCTTCAGCGTCAACTGGTTCCTCAAGGATGCAGACGGCAAATTTGCCTGGCCGGGCTATGGCGAGAACATGCGCGTCCTCAAGTGGATCGTCGACCGTGTCCAGGGTCATGCCGCTGCGGTTGAAAGTCCTCTTGGGTGGATGCCGCGCTACGAAGACATGGATTGGGAAGGTCTGGAGATGTCCCGCGAGAAGTTCAACGATCTCATGTCCGTTGACCGTGATGTCTGGCAGAGCGAGGTCATCTCCCACGAGGAGCTGTTCGTCAAGATGTACGACCGGATGCCGAAGGAGTTCCTCCATATCCGCGAACTGATCCTCTCCTCCCTCTGGCGTTCTCCTGAGCACTGGGAGCAGATCGGCGAAGCCCATCCTGAAGGGTGGAACGAGTAAACCTGTTGGCTGATCAGTAACAAAGCAGCATACTGGCAGTAAACGAATGCTACTAAAAGGGCCCATTTTTACGGGCCCTTTTTTTTGTGTTGCATTGAGGTTTCCAAACTACTGGATTCTTGGATATGTCCCGGTGAAGCTTGACAAGTCTATTTCCGAGGAGCGGTATGTGCGGCGGAACGGAGGTATTTCCCTTGAGCATCTTTTTTCAGGATGTACGGCCAGATGCCGACTGAGTTCCTCCATGACAAGAACTGAGTTTCTTCTCACTAGCGTCACTACCCGTAATCGATGCAGAACAAAAAAAGGACCCATTTTCATGGGCCCTTTTTTTGTTCTGCCATGCTGCTGTTGATTTTACTGGATGATCACGTTGCTGATGGTAATGCCACCATCGGTGACGGTTACCGTGCCGTTGATCGTGGTGTTGCCGGTCACAGCGGTGAAGTCGGTGTTCCAGCCGCCATCAAGTTTCACCTGGATTGCGCGGTTGAAATCCAGGTTTTCCGTGAAGATCTGATCCCTAAGCTGCATGGTCTGGCCGTCAGTTGCTGCAATGTAGGCTTCCATCATGCTGGCGTAGTTACCGCCCGGCAGTTTGACGAACGGTTGAGCAGTAAAGGTGGCGGTAATGCTCGTGGGACTATTCATAATAACGGTACAGGGGTTGGTGGTGGTCCCGTCGCAGGCACCGCCCGTCCAACCGGCAAATACATAGTTCCCGCCGGGTGTGGCGGTCAGGTCAACCGACTGACTGGTGGTGAAGTCGGCATTGCAGGTGCCGCCGGTGCAGGCTATGCCGGCGGGGTTGCTGTTGACCGAGCCGTTACCGCTGATGGTAACGCTAAGGGTCTGATTGCCGGCGGCGTTTACGGTCAGCGGTTGAATGACATCGGAAGCGGCGTAGTAGTTGGCGTTGCCTGCCTGGCTGGCGGTGATGTTCGTGGAGCCAGCGCCGACAATGGTGACCGTGTTGCCGCTGACTGTTGCTACTGCTTCGTTTGAACTGGTGAAGGTGACCGGGTTGCCTGATGCGCCACCGGTTGCAGTGAGCGTGAAGGCAGGGTCACCGACGGTTTTCGACGCCAGTGCGGCAAAGCTGATGGTCTGGCTTGCCCTGTCCACCGTCAACGCCTGGAATACGTTACTGGCAGCGTTGTAGTTGGCGCTTCCTGCCTGGCTGGCGGTGATTGTGGTGATGCCGGCGCCGACAATGGTGACCGTGTTGCCGCTGACGGTTGCGACTGCTTCGTCTGAACTGCTGTAGGTGACCGGGTTGCCCGATGTGCCGCCGGTTGCAGTGAGCGCGAAGGATGCATCGCCATAGGTCTTGCCGGCAAGGGCATCAAAGGTTATGGTCTGGTCGGCTTTATTGACCGTTACGCTTACCGTGCCGGTGGTCGTGGTGTAGTTGGCTGCATCAGTCGGTGTAAAGGTGACGTCCTGTGCTGCCGTACCGGCATTCGGTGCGGTTGCCGGGATGGTGAAGGCGAAGGAACCTGCTGTTGAAGCTGTTCCGCCGGTAAGGGTCGATGCGGCAAGTGTCTGACCGTAGGTGATGCTGCTGGCGGTCGGCCATGCAGTTACCGTCGGGGTCGCTTGGGCAACAGTTACGTCAACCGTGCCGGTGGCGGTGTTGTAGTTGGCTGCATCAGTCGGTGTAAAGGTGACGCTCTGTGCTGCTGTACCGGCATTCGGTGCGGTTGCCGGAGTGGTGAAGGCGAAAGAGCCTGCCGGTGTCGACGTCCCGCCGGTCAGGGTCGAGGAAGCAAGTGTCTGGCCGTAGGTGATGCCGCTGGCGGTCGGCCATGCGGTTACGTTGGAGTCAGCCTTGGCAACGGTTACGTTGACCGTGCTGGCGGCTGTGTCGTAGTTGGTTGTATCAGTCGGCGTAAAGATTACAGATGCGCCATATGCTCCGGCGCCTGGCATGGTGGCCGGTGCGGCAAAGGCAAAGCTGCCGCTTACCGCCGCAGAGCCGCCAGTGAGTGTCGATGCCGAGAGTGCCTGTCCATACGTTATCCCGCTGGCGGTCGGCCATTCAGTCACAGAAGGGTTGGCCTTGATTTTCGTTACGCTGCTTGAATCTGTCACTGCCGTAACCGTGCTTCCGGCATTGCCGGCAGCGTCACTGAAAGAGGTGATAGAGAATGTCGTTGCGCCCAGCGGATCAGCTGCGAGTACAGCGTGTGTCGCAGTCCAGGCAGTCGGACCGCCTGTTACCGCAGCTGCCGACCCTGCAATGGTTACGGTCGGTGCGGTAATACTCTCCGACGAAGTGAACGAGAGCGTTACAATGTCGCCCACCACAGCCTTGGAAGGGTCGGCATTGTTTGATGCGATCTGAACAGGGTCTAAGGTTGGTGCGGAGGTATCGAAGGTCACCGAGGCATTGGACACCGCGGTTGCCGGGTTACCAGCCAGGTCGGTTGCATTGAAAGAGACCGTGTAGATGGCGCCGTCCACAAGAGACAAACCGGAATCCACATCGGTGTGTGCGCCGGCGTTCAGGTTAGCACCCGACAGGGTGAATGTCCGGGGTGAGCCGGGGTCAGCCGTGCCGCCGGTCCGGGTGAAAGTAACGGTGCCGGAGGCAGCCTGCTCCGAAAGGGTGTAGCTTACCAATGCTGTCTTGATGCTGCTGCCTGTTACCGGTGCGGTGTTGGTTATGGCCACGGAAGTGCTGTCGAAGGTGACGCTCGTATTGTCAACGTTTGCAGAGGGGTTCCCTGCCAGGTCGAGCACATTGACAGCAGATACTGTGTAGATAGCTCCGTCAACGAGGGTAAAGCCGGTATTTACGGCCGTATGGCTCCCGGAGGCAAGATCACCACCGCTCAGGTTATAGGTATGGGGTGATGAACCATCCACCGTACCGCCGGTTCGGGTGAAGATGATCTGGCCGGATTGAATCTCCTTGCTCAGGCTGTAGTTCACGTTGGCATTGTTGGTACGGCTGCCGGCTGCAGGGCTGCTGAGAGTCACTGCGGCGGCCGTGGTGTCGTAGAGTACGTTGGTGCTGACAACCTGGGTTGCGGTGTTGCCTGCTGCGTCTGTGGCGTCGAAGCTGACGGAGTAGATGGCGCCGTTAACCAGGGGCAAACTGGTGTTGATGTTGTGGGAGCCGGAGGTCATGTCACCCGGGATGAGGGTGTAGGTGTGGGGTGAGGTGCCATCCGCAGTGCCGCCGGTCCGGGTGAAGGTGACGCTGCCGCTGGTAACTGCATCGCTCAAGGTGTAAGCGATGTTCGCGTTGTTCCGGTAGCTGTCGCTTGCCGGCGATGTGGCGCTGATTACCGGCGCCGTGTTGTCTACCGTGAAGGTCGTTCCGCTGGTCGGCGTTGTGACGACGTCATTGCCGGCCAGGTCCTTGCCGGTCGGAATGGAGACTGTGGCTGCGCCGTCACCGGTGCCTACCGTATAAGCATAAGTGTAGACCGTGGCGCTGCTCTTGGTCATGTTCGTGGCGGTCAGGGTGTTGGCGCCGCTGATAGCGATCTGCGGTACCGGTGAGTCTGCCATGTCTTCACTGAAAGTTGCGGTGATCGTGACATTTGCCCCGGATTTGTATGGGCCTGGCGCCGAATAGGTGATGGCCGCGGTTGGCGAGGTTGTGTCACCGGATGTCACGTTCACGTCGACGGAACCTGTCACCGTGGTGTAGTTGGTGGTGTCGGCCGGAGTGAAGGTCACCGCAGCGCTGTAAAGCCCTTCAGGAGGAATTGTCGACGGGGTGGTGAATGCAAAGGAACCAGCAGTTGATGCCGTTCCGCCGGTCAGGGTCGATGAGGACAGTGCCTGGCCGGAGGTGATGCTGCTGGCGGTCGGCCAGGCCGATACTGTCGGGGTGGCCTGGGCAACAGTCACGTCAGCCGTGCCGGTAGCGGTGTTGTAGTTGGTGGTGTCGGTCGGGGTAAAGGTAACGCCCTGTGCTGCGGTACCGGCATTGGGTGCCGTTGCCGGGGTGGTGAAGGCAAAGGTACCGGCCGGTGTTGCAGTGCCACCGCTCAGGGTTGAGGAGGCCAGTGTCTGTCCATAGGTGATGGCGGTTGCGGTCGGCCATGCGGTTACGGTCGGGTCAGCCTTGTTGACTGTGACGCTGGTCGTGCCGGTAGCGGTGTTGTAGTTGGTGGTGTCGGTCGGTGTAAAGGTCACGCCCTGAGGGGCGGTGCCGGCATTGGGCGCGGTCGACGGGGTGGTGAAGGCAAAGGTACCGGCCGGAGTTGAAGTGCCACCGGACAGGGTCGAAGAAGCAAGCGTCTGGCCGTAGGTGATGGCGGTTGCGGTCGGCCATGCGGTTACGGTCGGGTCGGCCTTGTTGACCGTTACGCTGGCCGTGCCGTCGGCTGTGTTGTAGTTGGCGGTGTCAGTCGGTGTAAAGGTCACGCCCTGTGCTGCAGTACCGGCGTTCGGTGCCGTCGACGGGGTGGTGAAGGCGAAGGTGCCTGCCGGGGTTGAAGTACCGCCGGACAGGGTCGAAGAAGCCAGTGTCTGGCCGTAGGTGATGGCGGTAGCGATCGGCCATGCGGTTACGGTCGGGTCGGCCTTGTTGACCGTTACGCTGGTCGTGCCGGCGGCGGTGTTGTAGTTGGCGGTATCGGTCGGGGTAAAGGTCACGCCCTGTGGGGCGGTGCCGGCATTGGGCGCGGTCGACGGGGTGGTGAAGGCGAAGGAACCTGCCGGGGTTGAAGTACCGCCGGACAGGGTCGAAGAAGCCAGTGTCTGGCCGTAGGTGATGGCGGTAGCGGTCGGCCATGCGGTTACGGTCGGGTCAGCCTTGTTGACCGTTACGCTGGCCGTGCCGTCGGCTGTGTTGTAGTTGGCGGTATCGGTCGGTGTAAAGGTCACGCCCTGTGCTGCTGTACCGGCGTTCGGTGCCGTCGACGGGGTGGTGAAGGCGAAGGAACCTGCCGGAGTTGAAGTACCACCGGACAGGGTCGAAGAGGCCAGGGTCTGGCCGTAGGTGATCGCGGTTGCGGTCGGCCATGCGGTCACGGTCGGGTCGGCCTTGTTGACCGTTACGCTGGCAGTGCCGGCGGCGGTGTTGTAGTTGGCGGTATCGGTCGGTGTAAAGGTCAGGCCCTGTGGGGCGGTGCCTGCATTGGGCGCGGTCGACGGGGTGGTGAAGGCGAATGTACCTGCCGGGGTTGAAGTACCACCGGACAGGGTCGAAGAGGCCAGTGTCTGGCCGTAGGTGATTGCGGTGGCGGTCGGCCATGCGGTCACGGTCGGGTCGGCCTTGTTGACCGTTACGCTGGTCGTGCCGGCGGCGGTGTTGTAGTTGGCTGCATCGGTCGGGGTGAAAGTCACGCCCTGTGCTGCCGTCCCGGCATTCGGTGCCGTTGCCGGGGTGGTGAAGGCGAAGGTGCCTGACGGGGTTGAAGTACCACCGCTCAGTGTCGAAGAAGCAAGCGTCTGTCCGTAGGTGATGGCGGTTGCGGTGGGCCATGCGGTTACGGTCGGGTCAGCCTTGGTTATGGTGACTGTTGCCGGTGCGCTGGCAGCGGAAATATCGTAGTTGGTATCAGCTGCCCGCGTTGCCGTGATGCTGCAGGTGCCGGTGCCGCTGGTTATTGTCAGGGCGCCGCTTGATGGGTTTACGGAGCAGGCTGTCGAGGAGCCGGCGTCGTAACTGTAGGCGCCGGTACCGCTGCCGCCTCCTGCTGTTGCGGACAGGCCGGTCTGGCCGTAGTAGGCGCTCGCCGGCGCCGATACGGTTACCGTCGCCTGGGTGGCCTTGCTGATGGTGACCGTTGCCGGCGCGCTCGCGGCGGAGACATTGTAGTTGCTGTCCGTTGCCCGCGTTGCCGTGATGCTGCAGGTGCCGGTGCCGCTTGTTATGGTCAGGGCTCCGGTCGATGGGTTTACAGTGCAGGCCGTTGAGGACCCGGCGCTGTAACTGTAGGCACCGGTGCCGCTACCGCCCGAGGCGGTGGCGGAGAGACCGGTCTGGCCGTAAGTTGCGCTTGCCGGTGCCGAAACGGTTACCGTTGCCTGGTTGATCTTGGTCGCCGTGGTATTGTTGGTGACCTGTGTTGCAGGATCGTAGGTTGCATCACCGGCCTGGTCGTACTGGACGATGCAGGTGCCGGTGCCGCTCACCATGGTGAAGGTGGCGCCGCTATTGGTGCAGACCGCGGGGCTGCCGCTGGAATAGGTGACCGCCAGTCCGCTGCTGGCAGTGGCTGCCACGGTGAACTGGCTGTTGTAGGCGGCGCTGGACGGGGCTGGAGTCCCGACCGTGATCGTCTGACTCAGTTTACCCCCGGTGACCGAAAAGACCCCGGTGCCGGTGCCCGACTGTCCCGAGCAGGTGACCGTCACGTCGCGTGCGCCGGTCGTTGCGCCGGCAGCAACGGTTACCGGGACAGTAATCTGTGTTGCACTGACATAGGTAGGTGTGCCGGCGGTAACTCCGGTGCCGCTGAAGGAGACGGAGAGACCGGTGTTGGTGAAGCCTGCGCCATTAATCGTTACCGTTGTCGGCCCTGTCCCCTGGGCCATTGAGTTCGGAGAGGCTGAGGTAACATCCGGCGTGACGGTTACCGCAACAGTCTGTTTGACGTGGGTTCTGGAGGCACCATCATGTCCTACCCCTATGAGTGTAACAGTGTAGCCGGTACCGGCTCCTTGCGTTGCGGGGATAGTTACGGTCGCATCCGTACCCATGCTGTTTGCGGCTGTGTCAGGTTCAGTGCCGTCGTCCAATGCCGTATCACGGTTGCCTGCATCCCAGGAACTATTGATAAAGTTAGTTGAGTAGCATGTTGTATTCGGAAAACCGTCACCGGTAGCAAAACAATTCTGACTCCACCCAATTCCGTCGGCGGCAGTCCAATTGGAATTCCATCCGGAGAGACCAGTGGAATTGGCAGTACCGGCAGATGCCGTCCATCCGCTCGGAACGAGAAGCATTGTTCCTACAGAGGATTTTGACCCTTTGACGCTGAACTTCCAGTCGGCTTCGAATGTGCTGCCTGCCTTTACCGTGACTGAAGCCGTGGGTGTTCCAGCGGTTCCGTTTGCAGCTATGGCTATCGTTCCGGCAGTGCTGACAGGGCCATGACAACCAGAAGTCAGGCAGGAGTTGCTATTACCGTTTAGTGAGGTGAGGCCTGCCTGAACAGGGTTTGATAACGTCACGAGAAGACCGCATACCAGGAGCATTAGCATAATAGCTCCCAGTACTGTTGTCCGTCCCCTCCTACTCATGTCCGACAGGATGGTCGTATTGCCGTCAAGCTGCATGATGTACCTCCTTCAGTGAATAAAAACAGTGAAATCCGGATGGTTGTTATGAATAAAAAAATCCGTGAATAGACCCAGCTTGCGTTTCTCTGTGCTGAAAAACCCATATCGTGGTTGCACTTGCGACTTGTCAAACATATCCAGGATTGCATAAATCGGGCTGATCCCGTTTTCTAGCGTACGTTCTCCGTTATTATGCGTACTTTGCGCATGCCAAAACGGGGGCGTGCATCTGCAATGGGAAAGGCATGCTGGTTATGGAAAAATAATACCAATTAATGCAAAGTAGAGCCGGTATTAATTAGAACTGGGTCTGGTCCTGGATTTTTGAGCAACAAGAAGAACCGAAATCAGGAGGCTAACTACTCATTCAGTCCTGTCCGCCGGTCAATAGCGAACTTTCATTATTCAAATATTGGTCGTTTTGCATCTATAAACCAATACAACATAACATATGAACCTGAGGCTCCTTTGCCAGTTCCACAGGGGTGGGTGAAGTGGTCATCTGCAGGCTGCGATGATCCTCCTCTGAAATAAATGGAACTCGGGGTGTGGTCTGTCTAGTTATCCGTTGCCGTATTTTTATGACCATGGTGATGATGCTCACCAGTGAGAATAGTAAAATACCATTTTATAATGAACAATCAAGCCTTAATTAAATGTTGGCCTTAATAAAACATATTTTACATTTCATTAAGCTGGAGTAGTCGTGTGCGTGACTATTCGCCTTCAGGTGGAGTGTTGCTGGCTAGTTTCGCCTGTGTGCCTATTATTGACTGTTACCTGTGGAGAGAGGCTGATGCAGCAGCTGTTTTGAAGGTGTACCAGCGCACACGCGAAAGCCCCCGTCAGTGCTGACGGGGGCTTTCTGGTTACGAATATGTTGCTGTTGAATTTTACTGGATGATCACGTTGCTGACGGTGATGCCGCCGTCGGTGATGGTCACCGTCCCGCCGATTGTGGTGTTGCCGGTCACGGTGGTGTAGTCGGTATTCCAGCCGCCATCGAGTTTAATCTGGACTGTGCGGTTGAAATCCAGGTTTTCCGAGAAGGTCTGATCCCTGAGTTGCATGGTTTCGCCTTCATTTGCAGCGGCGTAGGCTTCCTGCACGCTTGGGTAGTTGCCTCCCGGCAACTTGACGAGTGGTTTCGCGGTGAATGTGGCGGTGACGTCATTCAGGCTGGTTACGACAAAGGTGTAGGGGTTGACGCTGCTAGTGAATGCTCCACTCCATCCGGCAAAGTCATAGTTCCAGCTTGGTGTTGCTGTCAGTTCAACCTGTTGGCCAGAGGTGAAATCGGCACCGCAGGAACCGCCGCCGTTGGAGCAGGCTATTCCGGTCGGATTGCTGTTGACCGAGCCGTTGCCGTTGACGGTCATGTTCACGCGTGGATTACCGGCCGCGGTAACGGTCAGGGTGCCGACAACATAATTGAAAGTGTAATTGTTGCTTACGCCATTGTCGGGAACGATCGGGTAGGTGCCGGGCAGGCTCTCGGTCGTTGCCGTCGTAGTTGCTGTTGGCTGGGTTGACAGGCTGGCAGCGGTGTCGCCGTTGACGAAGCCGCTGTACGTAATGGTGAGAGGAGGGTTGACGCTCCCCTGGGTCTTGGTCTGGTTGTCTGCCGTAACGGTCAGGGTTGCCGTTTCAATGGTCAGGTTGGCACTACTGTAGGAGACGGTGTAATTGCCGGTTGCGGCGACCGTCCCCTGGTTGATGGCGTAGGCACCGACGTCCTCGCCGGCTGCCCTGGTCAGGCTGCCGGTCATGATGGCGACGGTGTCTCCGTTGACAAAACCGGTAGCGGTGTAGGTCAGAGCCGGGTCAGTGCCGCCGTAGGTCTTGCTCTTTGCTTCTGCGGTGACAGTCAGGCTTGCCGTGCCAATGGTCAGGTTGGCACCGGTGTAGGAGACGGTGTAGTTGCCGGTTGCGGCGACCGTTCCCTGGTTGATGGCGTAGGTGCCGATGCTCTCGCCGGCTACCCTGGTCAGACTGCCGGTCATGATGGCGACGGTGTCGCCATTCACTAAGCCGGTAGCAGTGTAGGTCAGAGCCGGGTCGGCTGCGCCATAGGCTTTGCTCTTGGCTTCGGCGGTGATGGACAGCGGTGCCGGGTCAATGGTCAGGCTGGCGCCGGTGTAGGAAACGGCGTAGTTGCTGGTCGCGGCGACCGTGCCCTGGCTGATGGCGTAGCTACCGACGTTCTCGCCGGCTACGCGGGCCAGGCTGCCGGACATGATGGCTGAGGTGTCGCCGTTGGCAAATCCGGAGGCGGTGTAGGTCAGAGCCGGGTCAGTGCCGCCATAGGTTTTGCTCTTGGCTTCGGCGGTGACGGACAGTGGTGCCGGGTCAATGGTCAGGCTGGCAGCGGTGTAGGAAACGGTGTAGTTGCTCGTCGCGGCGACCGTGCCCTGGTTGATGGCGTAGCTACCGACGTTCTCGCCGGCTACGCGGGCCAGGCTGCCGGACATGATGGCTGAGGTGTCGCCGTTGACAAATCCGGTAGCGGTGTAGGTCAGAGCCGGGTCAGTGCCGCCATAGGTTTTGCTCTTGGCCTCTGCGGTTACGGTCAGCGGTGCCGTGTTGATGGTCAGGTTGGCAGCGGTGTAGGTGATGGTGTAGTTGCTCGTTGCAGCGACCGTACCCTGGCTGATGGCGTAGCTACCGACGTTCTCGCCGGCCACCCTGGTCAGGCTGCCGGTCATGATGGCGGTGGTGTCGCCGTTGACGAAACCGGAGGCGGCGTAGGTCAGTGCCGGGTCGGCGCCTCCATAGGTCTTGCTCTTGGTTTCGGCGGTTACGGTCAGCGGTGCCGTGTTGATGGTCAGGTTGGCAGCGGTGTAGGTTATGGTGTAGTTGCTCGTCGCAGCGACCGTGCCCTGGTTGATGGCGTAGCTACCGACATTCTCGCCGGCTGCCCTGGTCAGGCTGCCGGTCATGATGGCGGTGGTGTCGCCGTTGACAAAGCCGGAGGCGGCGTAGGTCAGTGCCGGGTCGGCGCCTCCATAGGTTTTGCTCTTGGCCTCTGCGGTGACGGTCAGCGGTGCCGTGTTGATGGTCAGGTTGGCGCCGGTGTAGGTGATGGTGTAGTTGCTTGCGGCGACCGTGCCCTGGTTGATGGCGTAGCTACCCACGTTCTCTCCGGCTGCCCTGGTCAGGCTGCCGGTCATGATGGCGATGGTGTCGCCGTTGACGAAACCGGTGGCGGTGTAGGTCAGAGCCGGGTCGGCTGCTCCATAGGTCTTGCTTTTGGTTTCGGCGGTGACGGTCAGAGGGGCAGCGTTGATGGTCAGGTTTGCGCCGGTGTAGGTGATGGTGTAGTTGCTTGCGGCGACCGTGCCCTGGTTGATGGCGTAGCTACCGACATTCTCGCCGGCTGCCCTGGTCAGGCTG